>JADMIO010983866.1_pt1 | contig 37593 bp, 35 predicted proteins | sample 8958161 | NCBI WGS metagenome assembly JADMIO01 (sample SAMN16585339, study PRJNA669376) | soil metagenome | isolation source: Crop rotation soil | place: USA: Cullars Rotation, Alabama | collected 2011 | reverse complement strand
CGCGACAACTTGTCCACGTGGAATTCTAAGCTTAGGATCCCAATGTGCTGGAAAGCGGCATCGATCCGAAATCCGTCAACACCATCATCATCTCACACTTCCACGGCGACCATATTTTCGGACTGATGGAGAAAGACACCAACGCGCAGGTGTTTCCGAACGCCGAGATCATCGTGCCGGCTGCGGAACTCAAATGGTGGACGCAGCCGGTCGACGCGATTCCGCAGCCGCGCCAAGGGCTCGCCAAGCGCATTCAGGCAACTTTGCCGAGTTGGAAGAACGTCAAGGTGGTCGATGGCGAGGCTGACCTGGTGCCAGGCGTGCGCGCGATACCGACGCACGGCCACACGCAGGGCCACACCTCGCATCTCATCAGCTCGGGCAATCAACAGCTCTTCCTCACCGCCGACGTCACCAATATCCAGTCGCTGTTCGTGAGGCATCCCGATTGGCAAGCGGCGTTCGACCACGTGCCCGACGAGGCCATCGCAACCCGCAAGAAGGTGTTCGACCGCGCCATCGCCGACAAGATGATGGTGGCTGGCTATCACTGGGGTCTGCCGAACGTCGGCACGATCGCCAAGGACGGCAACGGCTACGCATTCACGCCCGCGGGCTGATCGGCCGTCCGAGAAGGGTGCCGCGGCATCAAGCGCGGCGCCCTTTTGGTTCTGAGACGAGGCGCGCGCCTCCACCGCACTCCCATAGAATTTGCGTGGGTGGCTCCGCAGGCCGTTCGTGCGTGCCACCGCGCCGGGTTCCGGCGCGGCGCGCCACTTGTTATCCTGTCCGAGCCATCAACCGGGCGGATCGGCCCGGGCTTATCAAACATCATGATACCGGAGGACACATATGAAGGGGCTATCCGTCGCCACCGCTGCGCTCGCACTTGTCGGACTCATTGCGTCATGGCAATCGCGCGACGCTTTTGGCCAGAGCAAGGACGGCTGGACGACGCTGCTTGACGGCAAGAGTCTCGACAACTGGACCAAGGTCGGCGACGCCAATTGGCGCATCGAGGACGGCGCGGCGGTGGCCGACAGAGGCAACGGTTTTCTCGTTTCAAAGGAGAGCTATGGCGACTTCCAGCTTCGCGCCGAGTTCTGGGTCGGCGTGGAGGATGCCAACAGCGGCATCTTCATCCGCTGCACCGATCCGCAGAAGATAACCGGCAGCAACGCCTACGAAGTGAACATCTGGGACGACCGGCCCGAGAAAGACTACGCCACCGGTGCGATCGTCGGGGTCGCCAAGGTCGACCCTATGCCGAAGGCCGGCGGCAAATGGAACGTCTATGAGATCACGGCAAAGGGCGACACCTTCAGCGTAACGCTCAATGGGCAGAAGACGGTCGACGGCGCCAAGGATGCCAAGCACGCAAAGGGACCGATCGCGTTACAGCACGGCCCCGGCAACAAGGATGCAGCCGGCGTCGTCAACGACAAGGGCGTCGTGAAATTCCGCAAGATCGAGATCAAGCCGCTTTAAGGCTGACGTCTCCGGGAATCCCCGCGCTGCCATCATCCGATGGCGGCGCGTCAACATCTGGATACCCCACCCACCCGGCGCGACGATTGACTTGAAGTTGCAGGCGAGCTTGGGTCCCCCTCCGGGAATCGATGACAAACGGAGGCAACTATGCGCACCGCGCTGTTTGGATTTCTCGCCGCCGCCTGCCTGCTCGCTTCACAGCCATCGTTCGGAGCCGATGAGCGCAACGTGACGATCTACAACGCGACCGGCTACGGCATCAAATTCATCGGGGTCAACACGCCGGACGACGACGAATTCGACGAGAACGAGATCAGCGAAATCCTCAAGGACGGCGACAGCGTCTACGTCAAGTTCAACGAAGCCGACGACGGCTGCGTCTGGAACATCAAAATCGAGTGGGCAATGGGCGGCTATCCCGGCGCCATCCTGCGCGAGGTCAATCTCTGTACGGTCTCGGGCATCCGGCTGCTCTATGACAACGCGACCGGCGTCACGTCATATCAGACGCGGTAGCGGAACCATCGAAGCCAGTCCGGCGCGGGCATGTGCGTCCTCAAGCCTTGCCCCGCCTCCATCTCGGCCAAAGGCCCCCTGCGAGTCATCTGCGGCTCGCAGCGTAGGCGCCGAATCGGCGGCCGCGTACCGGCCGCACGATACCGGAAGATGAACCATCATTAATAATACGCGGACCCGGGGTGGTTGTGTGAAGAAACAAACCGCCCCCGACCGTAAGCTATTACGGTTTAGCGGCGAATCTGTTGTATTGGACGGCGGCTGAAAGCTTTCGTTTTCACATTTAGGCCAAATTGCGGGCGCTTGTTTCACGGAACTACGAACGCCCACGTAGGACAAAACGAGCTTCCCGTGGCGCCCGGCTTCGGCGCTTGAATGGAGGATTGGATGAAGAAGACCCTCGCAGTTCTGGCAGCGGCCGGCGTGATCGCCGTGGCTTCCGCGGTGGTGCCGAGCGACGCGTATGCGCAGCGCCGCGCTGGCGCGTTTGCTGCCGGCGCGATCGGTGGCTTGGCCGCCGGCGCCATCATCGGCAGCGCGGTCGCCCCGCGTTACTACGATCCCTATTACGCACCGGCCCCGGTTTATGCCGCTCCCCCTCCGGGATGCGTCGAGCCCCAGTGGGTCTGGTCGCCGCGCCGTGGCGAGTACGTCTGGCGCAACGTGCCGGTGCCCTGCTAAGCCGCATCGCACCACTGACGAGTTCGAAGCCGGGCCCCTCGCGGGTCCGGCTTTTTTCATGGCGCTGCGGCGTTCCGGCACGCCGACCGGTATCGCCGTAATGCAACTTTCTCGGCGCGTAACGGTTGTGATCTAGCCACCGGCGTGGCGCGGGAGATTTCGATGACCAAGGGATTGCTGGCGTTAGCCTGCCTGTTCGCCGTGAGTTCCAGCTCGGTATGGGCGCAAGTGCCATCCGCAACCAACTGTCCGGCACCGACGGCGGGCGAAACCACCGGCGCGAAAGGCTCGGGCGGTTTGGAAAAGGCAGAGGTGCAGCCGGTCGAGCGCAGCGCCATCCTGCCGAACGCGGGCGGACACCAGGATTCGGCCGCGCCTTCCGTGAAGCAGGATGGCAAGGACGTGATCGCGCAGACCGAGTGCCCGAAACCACCAAACCGCGTCGACGCACAAAAGCAGCAGTAGCCGTCTAGTTCGCGGCCGCCCTGCCCTGCATATGATTGAGCACGGCAGGCGTCGGCCAACAGTCGACCTTTAGTCCGTTCTGCTTCTGGTATGCGCCGAGCGCGGCGCGCGTGAGCATGCCGGCTTTGCCATCGAGCTTGTCGCGGTAAAGGCCGAGTTCGGTCATGCGCCGCTGCATGGCCTCGACCTGCGCACTGCGCAACTGCGCGCCTTTCACCCATGGCTTCTCGAACGGACGCGGGTCGGTGATGCGGTCGCTGAGATGGCCGACGAACAGCACGTAGAGATCGGAGAAATTATATTCCTTCAGCACGTAATAGTTCTTCAGCGTGAGAAAGCCCGGCCCGTAGGTTCCTTCCGGCAACAGCAGCGACGCGGGCTCCGCGAGTTCAGCGCTCGTGGCCTTGCGGCCATGCGCCAGCACGTATCCGCGCTTAAGCCATTCGCCGAGCGGCATCGTCGTGCTCGGCTCCGCGGTCGTGCAATCGACATTCGGTGGGACCCGCACCTCATAGGCCCAGCGCCGTCCTGGCTGCCAGCCTTTATCGAGCAACTGGCGCGCTGCCGATGCTAACGCGTCCGGCACCGAGCGCCAGATGTCGCGGCGGCCGTCGCCGTCGAAATCGACGGCGTATTTGAAGAAGTCCGACGGCAGGAACTGCGTGTGGCCCATCGCCCCCGCCCAGGACGACCGCATGTCGGCGAGGGCGACGTGACCTTCGTCGAGCATCTTGAGCGCCAGCACGAATTGCTCGCGGAAATGATCCTTTCGGCGGCCGAGATAGGCCTGCGTGGCGAGGACCCGGATGGCGTTGTATGGCAGCTTCGCGGTGCCGTAAGCGGTCTCGCGGCCCCAGATCGCAAGCAGCACCGGGCCGGAAACGCCGAATTTCTGTTCGATCGCCGTGAGCGTTGCGCGATGTTCCGCGGCCAGCTTGCGGCCCTGCGCCGCGAGACCTGCGATAGCCGTCTCTTTCAGATAATCCGCCGGGACTTGGACGAACTCGGCCTGCTCCTTGCCGGGCGCCTCCGGGCGGCCGGGGATCGCCAGATCGGGCAGCGTGAGATCGGGCGCGAGGCCGCGGGTCGCCATGTCGAATGTCACCCGCGAGACGCCGGCGCGCTGCGCCTCCGGCCAGACCTGCTGCAGCCAGGATTGGAATTGTGCGTCCTGGGCATGAGCCGGCGCGAGCGCCGCAAAGGCAAAGGCAAGCAGCGCGGCGATGGAGCGAAACATCGCGCCGCGCGCCATTCTCACCGCGTAGCGACGATGAACAGTCGCGGGAAGCGCAGCAGCACCTTGCCGTCGTGGCGCGGCGCGTATGCCTTGGCGATCTCGGCGTTGTACTCGGCGAGATACGCCTTCTGCTCCTGCGCATCGAGCGGCGCCAGGAACGGGCGCAGCGCCGAGCCTTTGAACCATTCGGCGATGGCCGGCGCGCCGTCGAGCGGATGGATGTAAGTCGTCTGCCAGAGATCGAAGCGCGCGCTCACTGGCCGCAGCAGATCGTAGTAGTACTCGTGCGTCGGCAACACGTCGCGCGCTGCGCCCGCCGCCGCAAGCTTCTTCGCCCACGGACCGCGCGACGCAACCTCGCGCATGATCTCCTGCGCCGGCTCGTTGACGTTGTTGGGCATCTGCACGGCGAGCACGCCACCCTGCGGCAACGCTTCGAGCAACCGGCGCAGGACGGCAGGATGGTCCGGCACCCACTGGAATACGGCGTTGGCGAACAGCAGATCGGTCGGCTTGTCAGGCAGCCAGGTCGCGAGGTCGGCTTGCAGGAACGTGTGGCCGGGCAGCCGCTCGCGCGCCTGTCGCAGCATGTCGGCCGACGAGTCGAGGCCAGTCACCTCGGCTTGCGGGAACCGCTCGATCAACAGCTCGGTCGAATTTCCAGGCCCGCAGCCGAGATCGACCACGCGGCGCGCTTGCGCCAGCGGCACCTGTGCCAAGAGATCGCGCGGCGGCCGCGTGCGCTCATCCTCGAACTTGAGATATTGCCGCGCGCTCCAGTCACCGGTCATCGCGCGAACTTCTTGTATTTGATCCGGTGCGGGATCGTTGAGTCCGTGCCGAGCCGGCGCATCTTGTCGGCCTCGTAGTCCTGGAAATTGCCCTCGAACCACTCGACGTGGCTCTCGCCCTCGAACGCCAGGATGTGCGTCGCGATCCGGTCGAGGAACCAGCGATCGTGGCTGATGATCACGGCGCAGCCGGCGAAATCCTCCAGCGCCTCTTCGAGCGCGCGCAAGGTATCGACGTCGAGATCGTTGGTCGGCTCGTCGAGCAGCAGCAGGTTGGCGCCGGACTTGAGCATCTTGGCAAGATGCACGCGGTTGCGCTCGCCGCCCGATAGCGCCCCCACCTTCTTCTGCTGGTCCGCGCCCTTGAAGTTAAAATTCGAGCAATAGGCGCGCGAATTCATCTCCTTCTTGCCGAGCAGGATCTGGTCGTTGCCGCCGGAGATTTCCTCCCAGACCGTCTTCTTGCCGTCGAGCGCGTCGCGCGACTGGTCGACATAGCCGAGATGGACCGACTCGCCGACCTTGATCGAGCCTTTGTCGGGCTTCTCCTGGCCGACGATCATCCGGAACAGCGTGGTCTTGCCGGCGCCGTTCGGCCCGATGACGCCGACAATGCCGCCCGGCGGCAGCTTGAAGGTGAGGTCGTCGATCAGCAGGTTGTCGCCGAACGCCTTGGTGAGGCCCTCGAAATCGACGACGTTCTGGCCTAGCCGCTCAGCGACCGGGATGATGATCTGCGCGGTCTGCGTCTGCTTCTCGGCGGCTTGCTTCACCAGGTCCTCATAGCGCTGATAGCGCGCCTTCGATTTCGCCTGCCGCGCCTTCGGCGAGGCCGCGATCCATTCCTGCTCGCGCGCGATCGTGCGCTGGTGCGCTGCTTCCTCGCGGCCTTCCTGCTCGAGCCGCTTCTGCTTCTGCGCCAGCCACGCCGAGTAGTTGCCCTCGTAGGGAATGCCGCGGCCGCGGTCGAGCTCGAGGATCCAGCCGGTTACGTTGTCGAGGAAATAGCGGTCGTGGGTGACGATCAAGATGGCGCCGGGATAGTTGCGCAGATGGCCTTCGAGCCAATTCACGGATTCGGCGTCGAGATGGTTGGTGGGCTCGTCGAGCAGCAGCAGGTCGGGCTGGCTCAGCAGCAGCTTGCAGAGCGCGACGCGGCGGCGCTCGCCGCCGGAGAGCGAGGTGACTTCGGCGTCATCAGGCGGGCAGCGCAACGCGTCCATCGCCAGATCGACCTGCGAGTCGAGGTCCCACAGATTCTGGCTGTCGATGACGTCCTGCAGCTTCGCCATCTCGTCCGCGGTCTCGTCCGAGTAGTTCATGGCGAGCTCGTTGTAGCGCTCGAGCAGCGCCTTCTTCGGCGCGACGCCTTCCATGACGTTCTCGCGCACGGTCTTGTCGGGATCGAGGTGCGGCTCCTGCTCGAGGTAGCCGACGCGCGCACCCTCGGCGACCCAGCCCTCGCCGGTGAACTCCTTGTCGATGCCGGCCATGATGCGCAGCAGGGTCGACTTGCCGGAGCCGTTGACGCCGAGCACGCCGATCTTGGCGTCGGGGTAGAACGAAAGGTTGATGTTCTCCAGCACCTTGCGGGTCGGATAGGCCTTGGTCAGGCCCTGCATGTGATAGATGAATTGACGTGCGGCCATCGGGGGCCCGTTCCTTTATTTTCGGGGCGCTCCAGAGCGCCATTGTCGGGGAAATTCGCTGCTGGATGTAGCGGCGCGAGGCCGTAAGGGCAAGCGGCGCAAACGCCTCAGTCGTAGACCGCGCTCACCCGGATGGCGCCGCCGGCGCGCAGAACCTGCAGCGAAATGTCGGTCTCGTGGCGGCGGATGACGAGGTCGACGCTGGCGTGACCGAGACGCAGGTTGGTCAGGAACACCTCTTCCAGAAACGCCGGCAGCCGCGGATTGCGCAGGCGGATTTCGTTGGCGTCGGGATCGAACTCGAGGCCAAGCGAGGCCTGGATCAGAGCGAATGGCGTGCCGCTCGCCCAGGCCTGCGGCGAGCACGCCACCGGATAGAGCGTCGGGCCGCGGCCGCGGTAGCGCTTGAAGCCGCAGAACAGTTCGGGCAAGCGGCGTAGATCCATATAGGCGGCCGCATCGAACAATCCGCGAAACACACGATCGAGCTGCGACTTGAGGCCGTAGCGTGCGAGGCCGTACGCGATCAGCGCGTTGTCGTGCGGCCAGACCGAGCCGTCGTGATATGACATCGGGTTGTAACGGGGTTGGCCCTGCGCCACCGTGCGAATGCCCCAGCCGGTGAAGAATGAAGGATCGAGCATGTCGCGCCCGACCTTGCGGGCGCGATCGGGCGCCGCGATGCCGGTGAACAGCACCTGCCCTGCATTCGAGGTGCGCACACGGCACGGCTCCTTGGCACCGTCGAGCGCAAGCGCATAGGTTTGGATATCGTCGCACCAGAACGCCGCCTCGAAACGCTCGGCGAGCAGCGCGGCTTGGGTTTCCAAATCAGCCGCCTGCTCGGGAAGCTTGAGGCGGCGCGCGCAGAATGCTGCGTAGTTCTTCGCCGCGTAGACATAGCCCTGCACCTCGGCGAGTGCGATCGGCCCTTCCGCCAAGCGACCATCGGCGTGGAAGACGGCATCAACAGAATCCTTCCAGCCCTGATTGGCTAAGCCGTCTTCGGTGGCACGGTAGTATTCGACAAAGCCGTCACCATCGTGGTCGCCGGGTCCGTCGATCCATTTCAGCGCCGCTTCGATCGCCGGCCACAGCTCGCGGATCAGCGCCCAATCGCCGGTGCGCTCCGCATACATGCCCGCCAGCATGACGAACAATGGGGTCGAATCGACGCTGCCGTAGTAGAGGCGAAACGGCACTTCGCCGAGTACCGCCATTTCTCCTTCGCGCATCTCGTGCAGGATTTTGCCGGGCTGGGCGTCCGCCTGCGGGTCGTCCTCTTTGGCTTGGTAATGGGCCAACCGGCGCAGCACGCCCCGCGCGACGCTCGGATCGAACCACAGCATCTGCATGGCCGTGATGATGCCATCGCGTCCGAACGTCGTGGAGTACCAGGGAATGCCGGCATACGGGTACGAGCCTTCCGGTGTCCGCGTCATCAGCATGTAGAGGTCTGACATCGAGCGGCACAGCACCTCGTTGAACAGCGCGTTCGAGGTCGTGACGGTCGCGACCCCGCTGGTCGAGCGCTTGAGCTCGCGATTGGATTCCAACAACGCCCTGCGGAACGGCATTGGGGCCGCATCCCGCCCGGCGCCGTCACAGGTGACATCGAGGAAGATGACGGTGGATTCGCCCGGCGCGATTGCAAGGTGGAACGAGGCTGAGCTTTGCGTGAGCTGGGTCGGGGCGGGGTCGAAGTGCAGCGAGGTCGTGCGCGTCTTGCCGTCCAGCCCGTCGTACGCCAGAACCACCTCGTCGGTGCCTGGCACGGTCTCGCGGGCCGAGCCGCGGCGCTCCCGGCGCATGCCGCGCACCTCGAACAGGTCGGCGAAGTCGCTGCCAAATGTCAGCGACAGGTTGATGCCGATCGGGCGATCGCCATGGTTGTGCAGTCCGAAGCGCTGGTAGGCAGTGCCGCGCCACAGGAAGATCGTGCGCACGACATGCAGCGTGTCCTTCGGCAGCAGCAGCCGCTTCTCGAAGAACATGTCGGGATTGGTGAGATCGACGGTGAGGACGGCGTTGTCGTCCCGGACGTTCGATCCCAGCAGCAGCGGCTGCATGCCGTTGAGCAGCATTTCGAGCCGGGAGAGGAAGCGGGTGTCGGCGAAGTAGACGCCGTCAGGGCCGCCTGTGGTGGCGCCGATGTCGCCATGGCTGTCCAGCACCGCAAAGCCATCGCCATGTTTGAGCGTCCGGCGCGGCCGTGTCGAAGGGCCGGTTGCCGGAATGTAGAAGGGAGTTTCAGGGATCAGGTCGACGAGCGAAGCCGCCGTTGGGGCCGCGGCTTCAGTCGACATAGGTCCTCGTGCGGTCCGGCGTCACGCCCACCGTCTCAACGGGCACCGGCAAGGACAGGTCCACGCCTCTGCGGTGCTCGGCGCGATCGCGCTTGAGCAGCGAGCGATACAGCTGGACATAGTCTTTCGCCATCCGGGCCGAGGAGAACCGCTCCTCGAAGCGGCGCCGCACTCTGCGGCGGTCGAGCGCAATCACTTGCGGCAATGCGAGAATGGCCTCTTCCATCGTATCGACAATTCGCCCGGTCACGCCGTCATCGACGATTTCCGGCACCGAGCCATGACGAAACGCCAGCACCGGTGTTCCGCACGACATCGCTTCGATCATCACCAGACCGAATGGCTCCGGCCAGTCGATCGGGAACAGAAGGGCCAAGGCCTCGCCCAAGAATTCACCCTTCTGAAGCTCGTTGATTTCCCCGACGAACTCCACATCAGCGCCGCCGACCAGCGGTTCGATAGCGGAGCGGAAGTATTCTTGATCAGCCTTGTCGACCTTGGCAGCGATCTTCAGCGGCACGCCAAGGGCGCGTGCGATTTGGATCGCGCGGTCGGGCCGTTTCTCCGGCGAGATGCGGCCGAGGAAGGCAACATAGCCGCCTCGCGGTGAGAAGATCGGCTTGTGCAAGTTGCCTGGCAATCCATGCAGGACGGTGCCGGCAAAATTGGCATGCGGGATGGGCTTGCGCTGAGCCTGCGAAATCGAGACCAGCGGCATGTCGCCAAAGCCGAGATAAAGCGGATGCAGGTCGTAAAGGTCTTGCCGGCCATGCAGAGTCGTGACGGTGCGGCCTGCGATCGGGCGGAATAATGGGAAGTGCAGGCAGTCGATATGGAAATGCAGAATGTCGAACTCGTCGGCGCGTTCGCGCACGCGATCGAGCATCAGCATGTAATAGGGCACCGGGTCAGAAACTTTGGGATCGAGGCGAAGCGCCCGGCTCGCACAGCTCACCAGTTCGGCGGAGGTAACCGAATCACCACTGGCGAAAAGGGTGACCTCGTGCCCCTGCCTGACCAATTCCTCTGTCAGATGCGAGACGATGCGCTCGGTACCCCCGTACAGCCTGGGCGGAACGCTCTCGATGAGCGGGGAAATCTGAGCAATTTTCATGAGGCCTCCGAGCCGGCCGCTGCATTCAGACAGTGAGGTCCGATTGCGAGTCTTACGCCGTGGCTCTGCAGGGCGACCCCTCGATCGATAATGCCCAAGCCGCAGCGGCGTTCCATTGACGCATCGTTAGGCATCCGCGCGCAAATCCAGACAGCCAAACATGATTCAAATTTGGCGCAAACTCATCATTTACCCAATTGCGCGACCATGGGCGGTGAACCGGGGCCTCGTGTCCCGCGACCAACATTCGAGGCCGGGAGCAACCCGGCAGCGAGTCTGGTGGGAGAGCCGTCATGGCTATGGTCAGCGACTTCGACGACCGGGACCTGCGGCCAGCGCCGCGTCTCAGCAAGGCCGTCGGGCATTTGTGGCAGCGGGTGTCGGACCGCCTCTTCGACCACTACAGGCCGGAATTGCACTACATGCGCGGCCCGGGTCCGAAGTGGCACGCCAAACACACGTTTGCCGCAACTTCCGAGCCGACGAAGCACTAGCTCACCCCGCACGCGGCTTGCAAAGCCCAGATTGCCGCCCCAATCATAGGCGGCATGGCCGATGTCCTGAACGCGCCCAAACAAGGCTATCTGGTCCAGCCTGACCCGGCGGATCCGCGGCTGACCGAGCGCGTGTCCGGCATCGATCACACCGGCGCGCGCGTCGATACGTCGGTGACCGTCGAGCGCGCGCTGACGATCTTCCTCAACAGCCAGGAAATCGTGACGGTGATGACGATCGGGGATTACCCCGAATACCTGGCCCTCGGCTTTCTACTCAATCAGAACATGCTGCGGCCCGACGACGTGGTCACCGGCGTCGACTACGACGATGACCTCGAAGTCGTCGTCGTGCGAACCGAGCGTGCGACCGACTACGAACAGAAAATGAAGAAGAAGGTGCAGACCTCGGGCTGCGCGCAAGGCACCGTGTTCGGCGACCTGATGGACGTCATCGAGAACGCGGCGTTGCCGAGGGCGGAGCTGCGTACGTCATGGCTCTACAGCCTCACGCACGCAATCAACACGACGCCGTCGCTCTATCTTGAAGCCGGCGCCATCCACGGCTGCGTACTGGCGCGCGAGGATCGCCCGCTGGTCTATATGGAGGACGTCGGCCGCCACAACGCCGTCGACAAGATCGCCGGCTGGATGTTCCGGCATCAGGTGCCGGCGCATGACAAGATTTTCTACACGACCGGCCGCCTCACCTCCGAGATGGTGATCAAGACGGTCCGCATGGGCATTCCGATCCTGGTCTCGCGCTCGGGCTTCACCGCATGGGGCGTCGACCTCGCGCGCAAGGCCGGCCTCACCCTGATCGGCCGCGCACGCGGCAAACGCTTCGTCGCGCTTGCCGGTGAGGACCGCATCGTCTTCGACCAGGACCTCGCCGCGGTCGAGGAGGAGAGCGGCAAGCACGGCCGCAAGGCCGCCGTCCACGATGATTGAGGTGGCAGTCGAAGTTCGGCGTGGCCACGAGCACCACCCGGCTCCCTCCCCCCTTGTGGGGGAGGGTTGGGGTGGGGGGTGTCTACGAACTCGCTTGCTCGCGAATTACCCCCCTCCCTGTCCCTCCCCCACAAGGGGGGAGGGAACCACTGACGCCACGCCTCGGCTTCACGAGTATGCGCGGTGCCCGAAGCAATAATTCCACCCACCCTGGGCCTCGTCCTTGCCGGCGGGCTCGCGCGCCGGATGGGCGGCGGCGATAAGGCGCTGATCCGTATCGGCGGCAAGACCATCCTTGAGCGCGCGCTCGCGCGGATCGCGCCGCAATGCGCGGGCGTCATCCTCAACGCCAATGGCGATCCGGCACGGTTCGTCTTCGCGGGGCTGCCGGTGGTGCCTGACAGCGTTGCCGAGTTCCCCGGGCCTCTTGCCGGCATTCTCGCCGGGCTGGAATGGGCGGCCGCCAACCGGCCGGAAATCGAATGGGTCGCGAGCGTGCCGGGCGACTGTCCGTTCCTCCCTGCCGACCTTCTCGCGCGCCTGCATCAGGCCCGCAGTGCCGCGGGAGTGCCCCTCGCCTGCGCGCGCTCGGGCGAATGGCGCCATCCGGTGGTCGGCCTCTGGCCGGTCGCGCTGCGCGACGACCTCCGCCACGCTCTCGTCGAGGAGGATTTGCGCAAGATCGAGGTCTGGACTGCCCGCCATGGCGTCGCGGTCGCGGATTGGCCGGCAGACCCGGTCGACCCGTTTTTCAACGTCAACACGCCTGAGGACGCCGCCGAAGCCACCCGCGTCGCGACAGCCGATGCGACAGCGTGATCACTTGCTATTGTAGTGGCATCTCATAAGCTCGCTCCGATTAGAGCATTGCTTCGAGGAGAATTTGAAATGCCGGCTTTTGTCATTGCGGTGATTGCCGCCGTCGGTATCGCTATCGGCGGTGCGATCGTACTGGGTTCGATGCAGAAGAACGCCGAGATGGCGTTCCACTCGCCAAGCGGCGTGCGACTCTGACGAATTCAGTTCAGCCGATGAGCGTGGCGTAGGGCAGGAATCCGATCGTCGCCCCCGGCTCGATCGCCGTTACGTCATCGGCGATCTCGGCGAGCCCATCCGTTTCAGTGAGGGACGTGATGACCCCGGCGCCTTCGCGCGGATGCTTGTGCGCCTCCATCGCACCGTCGCGCTGCCGCAATGAAACGCGGACGTATTCGCGGCGCCCCTTCTTCTTTTTGTAGGCGAACGCCGCTTTCACTGGGAGCGCGACCAACGGCTCCGCAGCGGCGCCGGCAAGCCGCAGGAACAGCGGCCGCACCACACGCACGAACGTCACGAACACCGCCACCGGATTTCCCGGCAGGCCGACGAAGGCCGCTTGGCTGTCGGCGCTTGAGCCCGGCACGACACCCATCGCGACCGGCCGGCCAGGCTTGATGGCGACGCGCCAGAACACGAGCTTGCCGACGCGCTCGACTGCGTCGCGCACGTGGTCGGCCTCGCCGGTCGACACGCCGCCGGAAGTGAGCACCAGATCATGCGTGGCAGCCGCATCTTTGATGGCCGCGGCGAGGCGGTCGCGGTCGTCGCGGATGATGCCGAGGTCGGTGACGTCGGCGCCAAGCCCGGCAAGGAGCCCATGCAGCAGACTGCGATTGGCGTCGTACACTTTCGCAGGCGCCAGCGGCGCGCCCGGCTCGACCACCTCGTCACCGGTTGAGAACAGTGCCACGCGGATGTGCCGCCGCAACGGCAGCGCCGTCATTCCGAGTGCCGCCGCCAAGGCGAGCTGCGCCGGCTTGAGCCGGCAACCCGCGTGCAGCGCGATCGCCCCGGCCCTCACATCCTCGCCCGCGGCGCGGCTGTTGGCGCCGCGCTTAAGCCCCGGCGGTACGACAACGTCGCCGCCCTCGACGCTTACGTCCTCCTGCATGAACACGGTATCGGCGCCTGCCGGCATCGGTGCGCCGGTGAAGATGCGGATCGCCTCGCCGGCCGCGATCGGCTGAGCTGCCGCACTGCCTGCGGTAACACGCTGCACGACGCGCAGCCGGGTTTCGTTTTCGGCAAGATCGCGGTGGCGGACCGCGTAGCCGTCGACCGCCGAGTTGGCGAACGGCGGCAGAGCGACCGGTGCGATCAGGTCGTCTGCGAGCACGCGGCCGAGCGCCGCCGCAAGCGCGATCTGCTCCACTTCATGCACCGGCGCGACGCGTTCGGCGATCAGCCGCTCGACTTCCTCGATCGGCATCAGCGGCCCGGAGAACGCGAAGCAGTCGTCGGTAAGCTGCGCCATCAGAGCGCGCTCCGCTCCGCGTCGACGATCGTCTCGATCGGCAGCGCATGCGCCAGCAGCAGGTCGACGATGCCTTCCTGATCGTCGAATGCGAGCACCGGAACGGCGGCGTCGATGGCATCGTCCGAAACGATGCCGACGATATAGGGATCGTCGGGATGCTGCAGCGGCTTGCCGATGCCCGCGCGATAGACTTCGAGCTTGGGATGATGGCCGCGCTTGAACCCCTCGATCAGCACGAGATCGACCGGGGAGAGCTTGCCGAGCAGCGTCCCAAGCGAGAGTTCCGGTGCGCCGCGCAGCTCATGCACGATCGCCCAGCGGCTTGCCGACGAGACCAGCACCTCGTTGGCGCCGGCGAGACGATGCGTGTGCGAATCCTTGCCGGGCTGGTCGAGGTCGAAATTGTGATGCGCGTGCTTGACCGTCGAGACGCGCAGACCGCGCCCGATCATCCGCGGCAGCAGCTTTGCCAGCAGGGTGGTCTTGCCCGCCCCGCTCCAGCCCGCAATTCCGATGACCCGCATGCCCGCTTATAGCAAAACGCCCGGCGCACACGCCGAGCGTTTTCAGATGAGGTGAATAGGGGCGGCTGCCCCTATTCCGCCGGCGTCGCGTGCGGCTGAGGCTCCGACTGCGCCGGGCCGGTGCGCGCGGCCTCCTGCTCAAGCCAGAGGCGGTGATGCTCCTTGGCCCAGTTGACGTCGACCTCGCCCGTTCCCATCGCCTCGAAGGCGCCCTCCATCCCGATCGTTCCGATGTAGATGTGACCGAGCATGGCGGCGGTGAATAGAACAGCCACGACCCCGTGGATCACCTGGGAAAGCTGCATGCCCACGATGTTCGTGGCGTAGAACGGGAACATCAGGAAGTAGCCCGTGATGGCAACCGCCGTCCCGCCGACCACCACGATCCAGTAGATCATCTTCTGCCCGGCGTTGAAGCGGTAGGCCGGCGGATGATCATGGCCGACGATGCCGCCGCCGCGCTTGAGCCATTCGACGTCCACCCGGTTCGGAATGTTGCCGGCGATCCACATCAGGAAAATCAGCACGACGCCGATCGTGAACGGGAAGCTGAGATAATTGTGCGCGTATTTCGCCCATTGCGAATAGGCCGTGAACGCGTCCGGGCCGATCAGCGGCAGCAAAAGGAGCTTGCCGAAGGTGATGTTGAGCCCGGAAAGCGCCAGGATGATGAAGCAGGTCGCCGTCATCCAGTGCACGAAGCGCTCGAGCATGTTGAAGCGCACGACTGTGCGTCCCGAGCGTCCGCTCTCTATACGCACCATGCCGCGCCACAGATAGAAGACGACCAGAAGGATGAACATGCCGACGATGGAAATGGCGGCGATCCAGCGTAGCGTCACCTCGTGAAAGTGGCGCCAGTCGCGGCCGGCCGGCTGCTCGATCACGTACGACTTGGTGTCGGGGATAGTGCCGCGGCCGTGAATACGATCGAGTTCTCGCAGCAGCTGCTGCTCCTTGACCGAGCTTGCGGTCGGGTTGACCGAGGTCGGCTGCTGCGCCATGGCGGGCGCCGCCAGACTCAGCAGCAGGATCGCAAGGAAGGGAATGAGGGCTCGTAGGCGCAGGAACCGTTTTGCCACTGTTCTTTCCTCCCCGAGGATTCGGGTGCCGAAATGTGGGGCGCAACCTTACGGCCGCGCCCCAGAATGACGATCAGACGTTGATCGTCTCGCGGTAGGCGGTCATCCAACCCCAGGCGCCGGAACCGTAACCGCGCTTCATCACGCGCTCCTTGTAGATTTGCGCGATGATCTCTCCGTCGCCGGCAAGCAGCGACTTGGTCGAGCACATCTCGGCGCACATCGGCAGCTTGCCTTCCGCCAGACGGTTGGCCCCGTAGCTCGCATATTCGACGGGAGTGTTGTCCGCCTCCGGACCGCCGGCGCAGTAGGTGCACTTGTCCATCTTGCCGCGCGAACCGAAGTTGCCGACGCGCGGATACTGCGGCGCGCCAAACGGACAAGCGTAGAAGCAGTAGCCGCAGCCAATGCAGAGTTCCTTCGAGTGCAGCACGACCGCGTCCGCGGTGGTGTAGAAGCAGTTCACAGGGCACACCGCCGCGCAGGGCGCGTCGGTGCAATGCATGCAGGCCATCGAGACCGAGCGCTCGCCCGGCTTGCCGTCGTTGATGGTGACGACGCGCCGTCGGTTGATGCCCCACGGCACCTCGTTCTCGTTTTTGCAGGCGGTGACGCAGGCGTTGCACTCGATGCAACGGTCGGCGTCGCAGAGAAATTTCATCCGAGCCATGATCCGCCTCCCCTCACGCTGCCCGTATCTGGCAGAGCGTGGCTTTCGGTTCCTGCATTCCCGTTACCGGGTCGTAGCCGTAGGTCGTGAGCGAGTTGACGCTCTCGCCGAGCACGATCGGATCGGCGCCCTTCGGATACTTGTCGCGTTGATCGACGCCCTGGAACCAACCGGCGAAATGGAACGGCATCCACGCGACGCCCTTCCCGACGCGGTCCGTCACCAGCGCCTTGACCTTGGCCTTCGACGCATTTTCCGCGCCGGTCACCCAGACCCAAGAGCCGTCGTTGATGCCGCGCTCGGCGGCATCCGCGGTGTTGATCTCGATGAAGGCATCCTGCTGTAGCTCGGCGAGCCACTTGTTGGAGCGCGTCTCTTCGCCGCCGCCTTCGAACTCGACCAGACGCCCGGAGCTGAGGATGATCGGAAACTGTTTCGCGATCCCCTTCTCCACATTCTGCTTCTGAACCGTGAAGCCGATGTTCGGCATTCGGAACTGCCGCGCGTCAGGCAGCGTCGGGTACTTCGCCACCAGATCCGTGCGTGGCGTGTAGATCGGCTCGCGGTGCACCGGGATCGGATCGGGCAGGTTCCACGCATTGGCGCGGGCCTTGCCGTTTCCGTAATGGATGCAGCCGTGCTCCATCGCAACACGCTGGATGCCACCGGAGAGATCGGTCGCCCAGGAGACGGCGTCGGGAGCGTTGCCGCCGACGCGGGCGATCACGGCCTGCTCCGCTTCGGTGAGTTCCTTGTCCCACCCAAGCTTCTTGAGCACGCCGAGAGTGAATTCCGGATAGCCGTCCTTGATCTCCGAGCCGAGCGAATAGGAGCCGTCCGCGAGAAGATTATGCTTCTCCTCCTTCTCCACTTCCTGGCCGTTCTCCATCACCTTCTTCTTAACGACGCGCTCGACGCCGAAGCGCGCCCGGAATGTGCTGCCGCCATCCTTCACATGCAGGTTGGTGTTGTAGAGCGTGTGGGTTCCCGGATGCTTGAGCTCGGGCGTGCCCCAGCACGGCCACGGCAGGCCGTAGTAGTCGCCGCCCACCTCGGGATCGTCCTTCGGCGCACGCAGCGTCACCACGTCGAACTTGGCCTGGTTCTTCATGTGCGCCTTGAGGCGCTCCGGCGACTGGCCGCAGTAGCCCGTCGACCACCCGCCGCGATTGATCTCACGCAGCAGGTCTTCCGGCGACGGCAGATTGTTCTCGACCTTGATGTTCTTGAACATCTTGTCGGCGAAACCGAGCTTCTTCGCCAACAGATACATGATCTCGTTGTCGTTCTTCGATTCGAAGATCGGCTTCACGATCTGCTCGCCCCATTGCAGCGAACGGTTCGACGCGGTGCGCGATCCACTGGACTCAAAGCTCGTGCAAGCCGGCAGCAGGTAGGTGCCGTTCTTGCGCTCCGAGAGCACCGCCCAGGTGGTGGGATGCGGATCGGCCACGACCAGGATGTCGAGCTTCTCCATGCCCTTCGCCACTTCCGGCATGCGCGTGACGGTGTTGCCGCCGTGCCCCATGACGACCATGGCCTTGATGTTGTCCTTCTGCTGCACCTGGTCCTTGGGCGCAGTCGCCGCTTCGTACCAGCGTGTCGAAGGAATGCCGGGCGTCTCCATCATCTGCTTCGATTCGAAGCGCGACAGCATCCAGTCGTATTCGACCTCCCAGACGCGGCACCAATGCTTCCACGCGCCTTCGGCAAGGCCGTAGTAGAGCGGCAGAGTCACGATATCGAGGCCGAGGTCGGTCGCGCCCTGCACGTTGCAGTGGCCGCGGAAGATGTTGGCGCCGTTGCCGAAGCCGCCGACGTTGCCAGTCGCAAGCAGCAGGATGCAGCTCGCGCGCACGTTGGCGGTGCCGACCGTGTGCTGTGTCTGGCCCATGGCCCAGATCAGGGTCGAGGGCTTCTCCTTGGCGAACTTCTCGGCGACGCGCTTGAGCTGCTCGCCGGGAACGCCGGTCACGCGCTCCACTTCTTCCGGCGTCCACCTCTCGACTTCCTTGCGCACGTCATCCATGCCGTAGACGCGCTGGCGGATGAACTCCTTGTCCTCCCAACCATTCTTGAAGATGTGGTGCAGCATTCCCCACAGCACCGGGATGTCGGTGCCGGGGCGCACGCGCACATATTCGGTCGCGTGCGCGGCCGTGCGGGTGAGGCGCGGGTCGGCGACGATGAAGTTCGCGCGGTTGAGCTCCTTGCCCTCCAACAGATGCTGCAGCGACACCGGATGCGCTTCCGCCGGATTGCCGCCGAGGAACATCAGCGTCTTGGCGTTGCGGATGTCGTTGTAGCTGTTGGTCATCGCGCCGTAGCCCCAGGTATTGGCTACGCCCGCGACGGTGGTGGAATGACAGATGCGCGCCTGATGGTCGGAATTGTTAGTTCCCCAGAAGGCGGCGAACTTGCGGTTCAGATAGGCGGCTTCGTTGGTGAACTTCGCCGAACCTAGCCAGTAAACAGACTCCGGCCCCGACTTCTCACGGATCTCCATCAGCTTGTCGCCGATCTCGTCGATCGCCTTGTCCCACGTGATGCGGGTCCACTGGCCGTTGACGAGCTTCATCGGATAACGCAGTCGCCGGTCGCCGTGCACAAGCTCGCGCACCGCCGCGCCCTTGGCGCAATGCGAGCCGCGGTTGAGCGGGCTTTCCCAGCCTGGCTCCTGCCCGATCCACACGCCGTTCTGCACTTCGGCGATGACCGTGCAGCCCACCGAGCAGTGCGTGCAGACATTCTTGCGGATTTCAACCGGCGTGCCGGATGCAGGCGGGGGACCGGCTTGGGCTCTGCGCACGCTTGTCAGCGGCAATGTGCCGAGCGCGGCGAGGCCGCCGGCTGCGAGGCCGGAGCGGCGCAGGAAGCTGCGTCGATCGAGACCGCCGCCGGCATTGCCGGCGAGCGAGGCGGCCAAGGCGCCGCGGCGTGCTTGGCGTTCTGTCCTTTTGATCAGCACGGCTGCCTCCCCTACTTCTTCGCCGGATAGCGATTGACGCGGTAGAACGTCTTCACGTGATCGGTCTCTTTGTAGCGGGCCTTGGTGCGTTCATCAGCACTCTCGGCGGCGACCGCGCCGGTCGCGAGCGGCGCTGCCGCCGTTGCCGCAAGTCCGGCGCCGACGCCGAGCCCGCGCAAGAATTGACGGCGGCCTAATCCGGTCTTCGGGTCTTGCGTCATTGCCGTCTCCTCCGAACGTCCTGCTTCGCGCACCCCTCACGAGGGCAGCGCGAAGGCCTGAGTTTCGATGTCGATGAAGGTGCGACCGAGCATGCCGACCGCCCGGTAGAAATGCGCCATCTCGGCGCGCTCGAGATCGGCGAGGAAGCGGCCGATCCAGGGCGCCATGTGCTTCTCGAAAATCTGACGGTCGGTGCCGGCCGGCGCCGCGAAGGTGCCGGCGATCACGCCCGACATGATCTCGCAGAGAATAGCTGCGTGATCCTCCGGCTCCGGATTGTCCTCGGCGCGCGCGATGCCGATCTGCGCGAGATCGTTGCGCAGCCGCGCCAGCGGGCGCTCATGCAGGAAGCCGGTGAGATAATACGAGCCATAAGGCAGCAGCTCGCCGCGGCCGAGCCCGATGAAGAGGTCGAAGTATTCGCGGCCGGCGCGTTCGGCGTTGGTATCGCGCGCCGCTGCACTCAATGCGGCATGCGCCAGGCCGAGCGGCGATGGGTCGACCTGCAAGGCGCCGAGGCGGGTCAGCAGGTCGGCGGTGGGTGCCTGCGAGAGCAGCAGCGCCAGCAGCGCATATTCATGCGCGCGCGCGGCATCGACCTCGTCGGGGATCGCGCTCAAGTTGTCGGCGCTCATGGATGGGGCAAACGGGCTACGCCCGGCTGCATGCAGCATCGGATGACGCGCAGCGCCAAAATCGCGCGCGAGCGCGATCACGCTTCCTGACCCACAATTTCCCTCGCCCAGTCCCGGCTCGACCATCGCCTTCGTGCCTTGCGGCGTTCTTGTTGTTGCGAATGACTTTAAGGAAAAGGTACGCTTTGGAATTGCGAAGGGTCAATAGTTCCAAGCTATGGCGCACCTTCTACTTTGGGATCAGATGCCGGCCCGGTCGCGTCGGCGACGTCACCGGTAAATCGGAACTATTGTTTGGATTTTGCACTGCAACATCTTCGCTGTTGTTCTCTATAGTTGTCGTTTGCCTACCAGGTGGCACAGTAACCGCACGCGCGGATTCATCGTCGGTCTTCACAAACGCGTGCGTTTCGCTGTGCGGTGAATTGCCGCTTGCTTGAGCAGGCCCGGTTTCCTGCGCCGAAGCGGGTTCAGTGTCCGGCACCTCGGGTGATTCGGCTTTCGGCTCCGACCCAATGATCTGCGCGAGAATGCGCTGCGCCTCGTCGAGCGGCAGCGCGCCGCCAAATCCCGGAATGGTCTCGGGCGCGTTGAAGTCCCACGCATTTTCGGAGAGGCCGACGAAATCCCGGATCGCCGGGTCCGACGACCAGACCCGGCGCAGCGCCGCCTTCGTCAGATCGGCGGGCACGCCTTTGGCGAGGAAGGCGCGAACGTCGGTCGTCGCCTCGATCATGTCGATCGAGGGCAAGGATTCGGGATCGAATTTCTGCACCGGCTCCTGGGAAACGGCAGAAGGCACGGTCCCGGCGGCCTCGGTAACCGCGGCCTCATCCACAGGCACCTGCTCGTGCGTATGCTCAGGCTGCTTCGCCTCCTGCTTGCGGCGCGACCAGCGCGAGAGGAAATGCTCGTTATCGCTCACTCGCGATCGTCCTTTCGTCCGCGGCCGTTGCGCAAGCGCCTCCGGATCGGCAGCCGTACGCTTGCGTTTCACAAACGGCTGCTCGACGTGATGCTCCGCCACGAACGCTGCAATCGCGTCGCGCACGGCGTCCGGCATCGGCACCGGCTCGACCAGATCGTTACCGGCTTCGGTGAAGGCCTCGCCTTCCGACGGGTCGGCCGTCACCGCAACCAAGTCGTAGGCCGGATCGACGCCGGTGGGCCGCAACACCACCCACAACTGCGGCGCGCCCGAGGTCAGATTATCACGATAATTGCCGGTCTCGTTGCGATAGAGCCCAATGTCCGCGGTACCGGCATAAAACGTGGTCGCGTCGCCTGCCTCTTCAATGATCGTCCAGGGCGCGGCGGCAGGCGCGCCCGCCAGCGCTGCGACCGGCTTCCAGACATGATCGATCCACGGGCTCGATGCCTTGCGGCGCTCGGCGAGCACGCCGACCTCGATCGATGCTTGCGGCGGCGCGCCGCTCAACTCACCATCTCCAGATGCCGGATCGGCAAACCGACGATCAGGTTCTGCGGCTTCATCCGCAGCCGGCGATCAGGCGTCATGGCAAGGATCAGGTAGACCGGCTCGCCTTGCAGTGATGGGGCGACCGCAGCCGCATCGGTGAACGTCAGGCGATACAAACCGATCACTTGCGCGCGCGTGGCCTCGTCGAACTGCTCACCCTTCCACAGCGTGTCACCGATGCGCGTCGCCTCGGCGTCGAGCCCGACGTACCAGCGGAAGTCGACGTCGCGCAGCTCGCTCATCGGCTCGACCGTGACCTCGGTTGCGAGCAGATGCGCGATCCAGCGCGTGAGCGCCGCCGCGAGCGCAGCGTGGCCGTCACGCCCCGCCGTGAGGTCGAGCGCCATGTCGAAACGATCGCTGCGCTCGAAATAAGCGTCGCCGTTTGCCGCGCTGATCACCTCAACCTCGCCCGAGGCGGGCAAGCCCATCATCGAAACCAGCGGCGAAATGTGGCTGTCGTTGGCGCCGGCGAGCGTCTCCTCGTCAGCCGCGATCAGCGAGCCTTCGTGCAACGTCAGCAGCTGCGGACGAAAGAACAGTTCGGCCGCGCGCAGGACGACCGGATCGTCGCAATCGTCGAGCGCATTGCGCAAGATGAGATGCACGAGCTGATTGACGAACAGCGGCGGCGTGCGCCCGATGCCGCCGCGAATAAGCGCCAGATAAGCCGCCTCGATCGTCGGATGGCGAACAAGATGGTCGCGAAAGGCAAGCATCACCTGCCAGTTCTCGCGCGCATCGGCGTCGGCGATCGCTGCGATCTCGTCGCGCGAAACGTCGCGGTGCGGATCGGCGAGCAGCGCGCCGTGCAGCGTCTTCTCGACCACACAGGCCTCCGGCGGCGGCGCCAGTTCTGGGCGCGCCAGATAGACCTTCAGGAACTCGTCCGTCACCACAAGCCCGCCGCCCGCGTCACGGTCGAGCAGGTGATGACCGCACGAGAGCCAGAAGTCTTTCATCTTCACCTCCCCCCTTGTGGGGGAGGTCGCTGCGCGCCGAAAGGCGCGTGGCGGGAGGGGGTCGTTTCCGCAGGGCCCACCGCACACACCCCCACCCCGACCCTCCCCCACAAGGGGGGAGGGAGCGAGAGGCCATACTCCGATCTCACGTTCTGCTCCGAGTTCGAGTGAGCTCTTCCGCAAGCATCGCGTAACAGCCTTCCGGATTTGCCAACACTTCATTGTTCCAAAAGCGAAGAACACGAAAGCCTTGCGATTCGAGCCACACCGTTCGCGCAGCGTCTCTCGCGACGCCCGAAAGCTCTCCATGTTGTCCGCCGTCGATCTCGATGATGAGGCGGCCCCCTAGCCATGCAAAATCCGCAATGTATGGACCGACTGGACTTTGCCTTCGGAACGGAAAGCCTTGATCGCGAAACGGACGCAGTATGCGCCACATCGCCCGTTCGGCACGCGTTTCCTCGGTGCGAAGTCGCTTCGCACGCGTTCGCGTTCTGCTGTCAATATTGGTGTGAGGCACGACGGTCGACCAATCTCACTTGTGCTCCTGCGCCATCGCCGCCAGATCGACGCGCTCTTCCGGCGTTTCCTCCTCGCCCTCGACGTCGAGGAACGAGAACGCCCGCAACGGCCGTGCCCCTTCGCGCGGGCGCAGCGTGCGGAAGGTCTCGCGCACGGCGCCGTCTTCAAACGTGCGATGCACCGCGACCAGCGTGTCCAGCGGGTGATCGCAGAGCGAAGCCGCGAACGCGACCTCCTCCTCCGCCGCCGCATGCGCAGTGGAGGCATCCGGCGCACCGTAGTGTTCAACGAGGCGCTGCGCCAACGCATCGACGACAGCCGCGCGGTCGGCCTCGGACGCTTCCACGATCTGCACGAGCGTCGAGCGCCCGAGCGTGTCGACACCGAGGAAGCCGCTGCGGAAGGCCGAGCGCGCCTTGCCTTCAAGAGTGTCCGGGTCGGCGCTCCAGAATGCGAATGCGCCCGACACCGCCCATTCGCCCGGCTCGGCCGCGCGCTCGAACACGAACGTGTCGGACGGGTCGAGCCGAATGGTGCGGAGCAGCTTCATGCTGCGGACCATCGCATGCGTGGCCGAGCCCCCTCACCCGGATCGCTCGGCGATCCGACCTCTCCCCCCTGGGGCGAGGTGAAGAGAGGCTCAGCCTCACCGCACGGTTCACCTCTCCCTTGGGGGGAGAGGTCGGCTTTCATGCGCACCAGCGCGTGAAAGCCGGGTGAGGGGGTTCGTATCTCTCGACACCGCGGATGGATCAGCACAGCTTCGGTCCTCCGGTCGCGGGATCGAGCCACGACGGCGCCGCCAGCGCGGGCACAAGCGCGCGGCGTGCCGTGCCCGCTTTCGCCGCATGGCGTACGGCGAGGTCGCCATTGTCCTCGATATCGCGCCGTGCGCCACGCTCCGCCGCCGGCAGACGCGCGATATAGTCGCGGGCGAGCGCGCCAAAACCCTCCTGCTGCCAGGTGTCGACCGCGAGCATGAAATGCCGCGCAAAGCCCGCCACCAGCCCACCTGAGGTGAGATCGTCGAAGCCTTCCTCCTCGAGCGCGGCGCTGAGCGGATGCAGGCCGGCCTCGCTCTCGCCCATCGCGACGGTGCGGATGCTGGCACCGAATACGAGCCACGCCGGCGGCTCGTCCTCGCGCGCATCCGCCGGCCAGGTCAGCCGTCCGCCGCCGACCAGGCCGCCGTCGACGCGGATGGCGTCGGGCCAGTCGATCGCAATCGGCTTCTCCGGCGGGGCATGCGCAGCGAGCGCATCGGCGAGCGCGTTCATGCCGGCATAGTGCGCACGGCGCGCCGTGCGCAGCGGCTCGTCGGGCTCCAGAACCAGGGCGAACTCGACGAGGTCGAAGCGTCCGACGAAGACGAGCGTGCCGGCGCCCTCCTCCGCGGCGATCTGCTGCGCATGGGCAAACGCATCGCCCACCTCGCGCAGCGTCACCAGCCGGAAACCCGGCGGGAGGTCGAGCGCGGGTGCGTGGGGCGAGCCCAGTTTCGTGCGCGCTTCGATTGCCATTTCGCCTCGTCAAACCTAGCTTGACTTTAGAGCAATTATAACCTCGTTCGATCAATGCCAATGCCGGCGCGAATGAACGCGCCGCGAACGCGCGAAACTTGATGGCTGACCGCCGCACCACTTTCGTCTGTTCCTGCGAAGACACGATGCCGCTTGATCTCGGCGCCGTGGAGCGGGGTGCCCGTGGCGGCGAGGTCAAGAGCGCGCGACAACTGTGCCGCGCGGAGGTCGAGCGCTTTCGTGAAGCGGCCGCCGCCGGTACGCCGATAACGGTCGGCTGCACGCAGGAAGCGCCGCTGTTCTCGGAGATCGCAGGCGAATGGCTGGCGGGCGCCGAGATCGCCTTCGCCAATGTGCGGGAGACCGGCGGCTGGTCTTCGGACGCCAGGGCGGCCGGCCCCAAAATGGCGGCGCTGCTGGCGATGGCAGCCGAACCGATGCCGCCGACGCCCTATGTCAGCATGGAGAGCGAGGGCGTCTGCCTCGTCTACGGCCGCGACGCTCGCGCGATCGAGGCGGCAGCACTGCTGAAGGATAAGCTCGACGTCACCGTGATGCTGACGAAGCCGGGCGAGGTCGCGGCGCCGCGCCTCACCGAATTTCCGATCGTCAAAGGCACGCTGCGAAACATCAAGGGTCATCTCGGTGCTTTCGAACTGATGATCGACGACTACGCGCCGGCGGCGCCTTCGTCGCGCGCGATGCTGGTGTTCGGCGGGGGTCGCAACGGCGCTGCCTCGCGCTGCGATGTCGTGCTGGATCTCACGGGCGGCGCGCCGCTCTTTCCTGCGCACGATCTGCGCGACGGCTACATGCGCGCCGATCCGAACGATCCTGCCGCGGTGCTGCGCGCTGTCATGCGCGCCGCCGATCTCACCGGCACCTTCGACAAGCCGCGCTACATCGAATTCTCCGAGCACCTGTGTGCGCATTCGCGCTCCAAAATAGTCGGCTGCACGCGCTGCCTCGATCTCTGTCCCACCGGCGCGATCGCGCCCGCCGGCGATCATGTCTTGATCGATGCCAACATCTGCGCCGGCTGCGGGCAATGCGCCGCCGCCTGCCCGACCGGCGCCGCTTCCTACGCGCTGCCGCCCGCCGACGCGCTGATCCGCAAGCTGCGTACGCTGCTGGCGACCTATCGCCAGGCCGGCGGCCTCTATCCGGTCGTACTCATCCATGACGAGCCGCACGGCGCGCCGCTGATCGACGCGCTGGCGCGTCATGGCGACGGCCTGCCGGCGCATGTGCTGCCGGTAGCGGTCAATGAGATAACCCAAGTAGGCCTCGAAGCGGTCGCGGCAGCGTTCGCCTATGGTGCCGCGGCGGTGCGCTTCCTGCTGCGCGGGCGCGCGCGCCACGACGTCACCGGACTTATGCGCACGATCGCGCTGGCGGAGCCGATCCTTGCCGGCCTCGGCTTTGAAGGGGCCCGCCTGGCAACTATCGAGACCGACGATCCGTTCGCGCTCGGTGAAGTGTTGCGCGGGATCGCGATCACGGATTCATCGCAGCGTCCCGCTACGTTCGCGCCGGTCGGCGCCAAGCGCGACGTGCTGCGCCAATCCTTGCGCGAGCTGCATCTCGCCGCCCCGCGTCCCACCGATGTCGTGCCGTTGCCGCAAGACGCGCCCTTTGGTGCTGTCGTGCTCAATGTCGAAGGTTGCACGCTCTGCCTCGCGTGCGTGTCCGCCTGCCCGACCGGTGCGCTCGGCGACGATCGCGAGAAGCCGCTGCTGCGCTTCAATGAAGACGCCTGCGTGCAGTGCGGCCTGTGCAAGGCGACTTGTCCCGAGAAGGTGATCACGCTGGTGCCGCAGCTCGATTTCCGCGCGGTGGGCGCACCCGCGCGCGTGCTCAAGCAGGAGGAGCCGTTCCATTGTATCCGCTGCGACAAGCCGTTCGGCACGCGCAGCACGATCGAGCGCGTCACCGCCAAGCTCGAAGGCCGGCACTGGATGTACAAAGGCCGCCGCCTGGACCTCATCAAGATGTGCGACGACTGCCGCGTCGCGGCCGTCACCGAGCAGGATTTCGACCCCTACGGCGCGCCGCCGCGCCCTGCCCCACGCACGACCGAGGATTATCTTCGCGAGCGCGCAGCAGCGGCGGCGGAGAAACCGGACGCGTAGCGAAGCTGATCTCTCGCAACACCCAAATCGCGGATGCCGACGCAAGCGGTCGCGGGCAATAGGCCGGCTTCTTGACAGACTTTCGTGTCTGGCATATATTCCTAGTCAACCTGTTCACGAGGGGCGCTTTCTAGGGGTGCCTTTGAAGCGGAACAGGTGCGGCGCCTGCGGATGGGCTTCACACGAGCTCGTTCCCGGGAGGTCTCGGGACCCCGCCCCTCGGCACCATGACCGAGTGCAGGGAGCCCTGCTGGAAGGGGACGAACTTGGGGAAACCCAAGCGCCGCCCCGAGAAGCGCGGCCCCGAGGACAGAAAACGCCGTGGTGGAGCGCCGTGAGGCGAGCATCCCGATCGCAAGGGATGCCCCGCGCCTCGCAAGCGCGGATAGTCACAATGCGCCTTGCGGCGCTCCGCTCCCCTCATTGATCGAGGGGGCACTAATCAAGCCTCGGAGCCGGACGGCTCGCGAGAACGAGCAAGGCTGTTTGAAAATTAAAACCGGTGAAGGGGCTGCTCATCGCGCACAATCGCAGGCGCAGTGCCCCTTGCATCACCGCACAGCCACGATGCAAGCGTAGTTCTCAAATCCCTTTGGGTCGTCGATGTTCGCCTCAAAATGCGCGAGGCACTTTGGATGGGCAAAGCCGGCATCGCGCAACAGTTCGAGGTGCCGATCAATCTCGAAGCGCCCGGGCTCATATTCGAAAGTCGTCCCCAGCGGTTTGATGAAGTCGCCATTGACGAGCACTCCGCCCGCGGGGAGCGTCTCATAACAGCGGGTGTACACATCGGCCACGGCCTGTTGGCTGCCAAGGTCATGGAGCGCCCAGGTCGAGACAATCGCGCCAGGCGTTTTTGACAGCCTCTTAGGCCAGCTCTGATCGGTCAGATCGGCCTTGGTCAGCCTCAGGCGATGCACGAGACCACCAACCGTCTCCTTGGCAATTTCAAAAAATGCTTCGGAGAAATCGACACCCTCATAGCTGATGCCCGGATGCCGCTCCAAGATGTGCCGCGCCATGTATCCCGGTCCAATCCCGAGCTCGACCACATGCCGGTCGGGCAGGCTGGACCGGCTGATCTGGTCCAGGATCATGTCGAAGAGTTCGAGGCGCTCGCTATTGGGGACGAAGCGTTCTGCCCAGCCGCGCACAAAATCCGCGTTGTGAAACTCATGCTGCGCACCGACGTATCCGCTCATCGTCTGCTCTCCGCGCTTCCGCTCCGCTTGGAATTAACCGGCAAGGGACAATTGCCGCACGCACTCTATCGGCGCTGACCGAAATCGGCCACGGCACAATCAGGCGAGACGACCGACATTGCCCTGCGGGAACTCAAGGTCGTTTCGTCGCGCGCTCCAGGAAGCGCACCAGCGCCTCGCGGTCGTCCGGCGAGGAGAGCCGCTGTTCGGGCATTTTGGTGCCGGGCGTGTAGGCGGCCGGCCCGATCTCGAACAGCTTCGCGACCGTTTCCGGCGTCCACACGATGTCCATGTGGGTGAGCGGCGCGGAGAAGCGGTAGCCGGGCAGCGTTGCGATCCGGCGCCCGAAGATGCCGGCGAGGGTTGGGCCGGCCCGATTGCCTTCGTCCGGCGTCAGTGTGTGGCAGGCGACGCAAGCGCGGAAGACCTCCGCGCCGCGGTCCCCAGGATAGGCCGCGAGCGGATCGTCGGAAGCGGCCAGAGGCACCGAGCCGATGTGATCGCCGGTCGCCGCATCCCAGCGGCGGATCATCCGGTCGGTGCCGCCGGTGATCAGCGTGCGCCTATCGGGTCCGAAGGTGAGCGACCACACCGGCAGACCGGGTCCGACCAGCGTGCGCGCGACCTTGCGCTCGCGCCTGTCGATGATGGCGATGGCGCCGCGAATGCCGGCGGCCGCCACCAGCGCGCCGTCGGCGGAGATCGCCAGGCCGATCACTGGAGTAGCCCCGGCGTCGATGCTGCCGCGCACTTCACCGGCAGCCGACAGGAACCAGACCTTGCCGTCGCCACCGCCCGCCGCAATCTCGCCGTCAGGGGCGACCGCAACCGCGTTGAGGGGCGTCGGCAGCGTCACGATGATCGGCGCGCCCTGCCCCGCCGTCGGCCAGATGCGGACCGTGAGATCGTAGCCGGCCGTCACCACCGCGCGGCCGTCGGGGGCAAAGGCGACGCCGTTGACGTTCTGCTGGTGGCCTTCGAGCACGCGGGGTTCGCGGCCATTGAGCGGCCACAGCCGCGCCGTACCGTCCCAGGACGCCGAGGCGAGCGTGGCCCCTTCAGGCGAGACCGCGAGGGAGACCACCGGGCCGTGATGGCCCTCGAGCACGTGCTCCGGCTCGCTGGCGCCGGCACGCCAGATCGCGATACGGCCATCCTCGCCGCCAGTGACCGCGCGGCCGTCGGGCAGCATCGCGACCGCGTTCACCGCGCCCTCGTGGAAGCGCAACACCTGCTCGGCAGCCTCGCGTTTGAGCGACCAGCGGATTGCCGACTGATCGAAACTGCCGGAAACGATTTCAGCGCCGTCGCGAGAAATCGCAATCGCCTTCACCGGTCCGCCGTGGCCGCGCAACTGCGCCTGCGCAGCGGACGGATCAAAGGCGAAGCTCAACAGCAGGGCGACGATTAAAGAGGAATGATGCATAGGCGACCAAGCTCTCCATGCGCAGGCCTGGCGGCGAAATCGGGCATCGGAAAGGCGCACGCCCAGCTTCGATGCACGCGCGAAATCGTAACGTCGCGGACCAGGCGGCTCGCTTGACTGTAGGCGCGCGGACCTTATGCAGAGCTCCATGCGGCGGCGCACCCCATGACCGACACGACGCTCAGCCTGCGCGGCCTCAAGTGCCCGCTGCCGGCGCTGAAAACGCGCAAGGCGCTGACGCGGCTTGCCGCCGGCGATCAGCTCACGGTCGAGTGCACGGACCCGCTGTCCGCGATCGACATCCCGAACCTGCTGCGGGAAACCGGCGACACTCTTGAGGAGAGTCGACAGTCAGAGGGGTTGCTGGTGTTCCGTATTCGCAAGGCCCGGCCCGGCTGAGAACGAGCTACTTGTACTCCTTCGCCATCTTCACGATCTCGACCGGATCGAAATTGTTGATGTCGGGAATGAGATCGTTGGTGATGAGGTCGTGGGCGTCGGCCTTTTCCTTCAGCACCCCATTCTTCACCAGGAAATCGACATAGGCTTGGTAGTTCGCCTCGGAGTTGTCGCCCCAGCGTGTCGCGCCGACCGATTCCAGGCGCCAGCTCTTCGCGCGCGCCTCCAGTGTCTTGACGTCATCGCGCATCGCCGTCGCTTCGTCCTTGCCGGTCGCCTTGGTTTGCGGAAAGACCTCCCAGAGGATGCGGATCGCGGCTTCCGGATTATTGATCGCGAAGATCGTGCCTTTCGCATAGCCCTGCGCAAGCGCGACAGCTTCGGCGCGCTTGTTCTGCAGCGTGTCCTCCAACGCGATCAGCCCGTTCGAAGGGAACTTTGCGATGTCACTGGTATCGAGCATTCGCAACCTGGCGCCGGCGTTTTCGGCCAGCGCATACTGGGTGTCGAACTGCGAGAGCGCGTCCACATCGCCTGAGCGAAGCAGCGCCGCGGTCTGGCCCGCCTCGCCCGCGACCACGATCCTGACGTCGCGGTCCGGGTTGAAGCCGTTCGTGACAGCCAGTGCGCGCGCGACAATCACACCCGCAGACGCCATCGAGGTCACGCCGATCTTCTTGCCCTTGAGGTCTGCGAAGGTCTTGATCGGGCTGTCGACCGGCACAGCGATGCCGTAGATGTTGGCCTGATAGGCGGTGTAGTAGTTTTTCACCTTGACGCCCTGCGGCCTGATGATCGCGAGCGGCTCGATCGACGGCAGCGAATAAGGCAGCTCACGCGTCGCGACGTTCTTCACACAATCGGTCGAGCCGGGCAGCGGCACGATTTCGACCCTAAAGCCCGCTTTGGCGTACCAACCCATCTTGGTCGCAATCGCAAAGGGCGCCGCGGCCGAGCTCACTGTTCGGGCACACCAGCCGACGCGCACCACACTTTGCGCCGAGGCAGGCATGGCGGCGGCGACAACAGCGACTGTCAAAAGCGCGACGGCGATTTCTTTTTTCACAACTGTCTCCCTAACTGGCTGTGACGACGGCTTTTTGCCGCTCGGTCGAGGAAAGTGCCGACGCGCGCGCTGGGCCTCCACGCACGGTCAGGCCGTCGGTCTTTTGCGATGGATCCCAGAACAACACCCGCCTGCGCACCTGCGTGACCAGCGCATTCAGCAGCAGGCCGACGACTGACAGGATCAAAAGCACGGAGAACTGGCCGGCGACGTCCATGTTGAAGTTCATGCTCTGGATCAACATGCCAAGCCCGGACTCCGCACCGACGAATTCCGCCACGATCGCGCCGATGAGGGCGAAAATCATCGCGATCTCAAGACCTGCGAAGATGTAGGGCAGCGCGTTCGGCAGCTGCAGCATCCAGAATATCTGCGTGCGGGTCGCTGCCAGCGACTTCATCAGGTTGATGCGGTCCTCGTCGGCCGAACGCAGGCCGACAATGGTGTTGACCATCAGCGGGAAGAACGCGACCAGCGCGGCGTTGATCACCTTCGAGGTAAGGCCGAGGCCAAACCAGACGATGATCAGCGGCGCGAGCGCGACCTTCGGCATCGCTTGGAACATCACGATGAATGGATAGAGAAAATATTCGACCCGGCGGCTGAGCGCGACCGCGATGCCGAGCGCAAAGGCGAGTGTGGTGCCGAGGGCGAAGCCGAGCAACGTCTCCGTCAGCGTGATCCAGATGTGCTCGACGTACAGCGTGCTGGCGATGCCGCGATAGAGCGCGACGAAGACGCTGCTCGGAGTCGGCAGAATGAATTGCGGGATCGCCAGCACGCGGACGAGCCCCTCCCAGATCAGCAGGGTAGCGGCGAGCAACAGCAGGCGCAGGATGAAGTTGCGCGGTCCGCGTTTCATTCCAGGCCTCCACCGCTGTTGAGCGCCTTGCGGACGCGGCGAACGTAGGTGCCGAATGCTTCCGTGGTCATTGCGTCGAGCGGGCGTGGGCGCGGCAGGTCGACGTCGAACAGATCACCGATGCGGCCTGGGCGCGGCGTCATCACCATCACGCGATCGGCAAGGAACACCGCCTCCGCGGTCGAGTGCGTGATAAAGACGACGGTCTTGCGGCGCTCCAGCCAGATGCGCTGCAGTTCGACGTTCATGGCTTCTCGCGTAAGCGCATCGAGAGCGCCGAACGGCTCGTCCATGAGAAGGAGAGCCGGGTCATGAATAAGCGCGCGCACCAGCGAGACGCGCTGCTGCATGCCGCCGGAAAGCTCCCACGGATAGCGATGTTCGAATCCGGAAAGCCCGACCAGTGAAATGAGGTCGAGGGCACGCTGCGTCATGCGGTCGCGCCCAAGATTCTGCACGTCGACGGGCAGCAAGACATTGCCGAGAACGCTGCGCCAGGGGAACAGGACGGGGGACTGAAATACGACGCCGATGTCCTTGCGTGGGCCGTCGATCGGTGACCCGTTGAGCAGGGCGTCGCCGCTCGAGCGCCCGAGCAGCCCGGCGAGGATTTTCAGCAGGGTCGACTTACCGCAGCCGGATGGCCCGACGATTGACAGGAACTCACCGTCGGCGACCGTGAAGTCGATGTCTTCGAGCGCCACGACGGCATCGTCTCCGCCGCCATAGACCTTGCCCAGGTCGCGCACCACGATGACGTCGTGGGCCATACCCGTCCCGGACCCTCTCGGATGCACCATTGCGTCCAGGGCGCCCTCCCCGCAGTCGGTCTTGTCGATGATGCGGATTTTCCCGGGGAGGCTTCCCCCGCCTATCCGGGCGCTGCCGCTGGCTTAGGCTAGGGCGACCGCTGGCCGAGGGTCAATGCGACGAGAGTAGCACCCGCCTCGCAGCGAGCGCGCGGCGAGCGCCTTACGAGCACAATCCAGGAGCCGCTACTCGGCCGCGTCTGAGACCGCCGGCACGGCCAGCGTCAGCCCGGCCGACAAGGCATCCTGACGGAAGGCCCGCACCGCATCGAGGGAGAGTTCCGCGCCGGTCTTCGTGCCGAGGGCCGGCAGCTTGTTGAGCACATCGGCCGGCGCCGTGATGATGTGGCACCCCATCCGTTCAGCTTCGATGACGTTGTAGACCTCGCGGGTCGAGGCCCAGATGATTTGCACGTTCGGGGTTGCCCGCGCCCGCTTGATCGCGTCCGCCATCACCGGCTGGTAATCGATGCCGAGGTCGGCCATCCGGCCGGCAAACACGGAGACGCAGGCGGGCGCTCCGCCGGCGAGGGCATCGACCGCCCGCGCGACCTGCTCGGACGTGAAGATCGCCGTCATGTTGATCTTGACGCCTTCGCGCGAGAGGGCGCGCACCGCCTCATAAAGCGGCTCGCTTCGCGTCGTGCTGACCGGCAGCTTCACATGCACATTGGGACCCCAGTCGGCGATCACGCGCGCCTGCGCCACCATCTCCGGGATGTCGTCGGAGAACACTTCGAACGAGATGTGACGATCCGGCACCGCCTGGACCAAATCCCGCCCATAGGCCTCATAGTCGGCGACGCCGGCCTTCTTCAGCAGCGAGGGATTGGTGGTGAAACCGCTGATCCATGGCTTCTTCGCCATTTCCCGGATCTGCGTCTTGTCGGCTCCGTCGGTGAATAGCTTGATCGTCAGGTCGTTGAGCTTCATAGCGCTTTGCCTTCACGGAATGCCGTCTTGGCGCGGTCTTCCGGTCATTGCTCGAAGGCCGAAGACTGTCAATGGCAGCAGTGGGTAATATCAGGTGGGTCCACAAGGCAGCGTTGCGCACCCAAACCGCGGGGTTCTCACAGTTCGTCGACGGGACGATCTCTGCTAACGTTCATGGGAATTGAGCCCCATGATCGGGGGCTCGGAGGCGACGCTGAAAGGAATTGGCTTCACGGATATGCGTTTTAAGTCGCCCACATCACGCGCGTCATTGAAGACGCGGGTCGCGCCGTTCGACCTATTCTGGGCACTCGTGACGCCACCAGCGGCGCTATTCTTGCGAGATGTGCAAATCCTTTCGGTTGATCGAATAACCGATATCTCGCTCTATTGGGCGGTCTCGGTCGTCTGTTCTGTGCTGGCCTTTATGGCCTTTCGCTTGCAGGACGGGCTCGCCAGCCATTTCTCAGTCAACGACGCATTGGATGTGGTCAAGGCCGTTGTGGCGGCCACCTTGATGGTGCTTTTGATCCTATTCACCCTGACGCGACTCGGCGGGATCCCGCGCTCAACCCCGCTCATCCATGCACTCGTTCTAATTACCGGCCTCCTGGCGGCGCGCACGGTGGCTGTTGTGGCGGAGACCGGCCAGAATTTTGTGCGCCGGCCTCCTGATATTTCCAGCGACCATATCGTGATGATCGGCGCCGGCCAGCTCACCCTCCTCTACTTGCGACTTCTTGATGCCTACCTGCCTGGTCAGCACCGGGTGATCGGCATCCTCGACGAGAAAACGCACCTCTCAGGACGCAAACTTGCGGGCACACCGATCGTCGGTCCTCCCCAGCAGCTAGGACCGTTAATTGCCGAGTACGCGCTGCATGGCGTCAGGATCAATCGTGTCTTGATCGGGGGCGACCCCGATGTTCTTTCGGAAAGCGCACTCAAAGAGGTGCAGCGCGTTTGCGATCACGAGATGATTCGGGTGGAATTTGTGCCGGAATTGATGGGCCTTTGGAATTCCGAAAGCCCGGCGCTGGCGACGCCATTGGAGGCGGCACAATATTCCGACGTCGAGTTGCCACGTTACCTTAGGGTAAAACCCGCTCTGGATTTTGCCGTGGCGCTGACATTGATCCTGGTTCTCTCGCCGCTCTATCTGCTCGCGGCCGGACTCGTGTTGTTTGATCTCGGTCCCCCCGTTTTGTTCTGGCAGCAGCGATTGGGGAAAAACGGGCGAACGTTCCTGCTGCATAAGTTCAGGACGCTGCAGCCACCTGCGGACTGGCAGGGACATGCGATATCGCCGGAAAGGCGACTGTCCGCGGTCGGGCGCTTTCTACGCAAGACCCGCCTCGATGAGTTGCCGCAGCTGTTTAATGTGGTCGTCGGAGAAATGGCGGTCGTTGGACCCCGTCCTCTCCTGCCGGCAGATCAGCCGCGCAATTTCGGGGTTCGCCTCTTGGTACGCCCAGGGATAACGGGCTGGGCGCAGGTCAATGGCGGCAAGCTGCTAACGGCCGAAGAAAAGCAACCGCTCGATGACTGGTACGTTCGTAACGCTTCGCTGTGGCTGGACCTGCGTATCCTGCTCGCGACCGTCGGTGTCATGCTGTTCGGCGAGCGGCGCTCGGCAGTCGTCGCGAATGCCGCTGAGGTCGTGTCGGAAAACTCTGATCCGGAGTGCAGGCCAGGGGAGGACATCGGCGCCGAAATAGACAAGACGCAGCGAGTGGCTCAGCCCGCTGCCGAACACGTCCTCTAAGCCTGCCAATGTCTTTAGACAGCCTCGCAAATGAACAGGCCCGGGCGACGTGGACCTACCGCGCGTGCGGAACTGAGAGCGTAGAAGAGAATCAGCAGGCTGGATCTCTGACGTTCTTCGAACAGATCGCGACGCGCCGCTACAGCGTCGACTATTGGGTGCCGGCAGTCCTTGATTTTTCGTCGATGGCGGGAAAGCAAGTTCTGGAGATCGGGCACGGGATGGGGTGCGACCTGGTTCACGCGGCTAAGGCCGGGGCCACAGTGCATGGCGTCGACCTCACTCCCAATCACCACGAGATAGCCAAGCGGCACTTTGCGGCGAATGGTCTCGATGCCGATCTGCGCCTGTGCGACGCAAGCGATCTCCCGTTCGCCTCGAACAGCTTCGACGTCGTCTACTCGCTCGGCGTTCTTCATCACACTGATGATACGATACGCTGCATCGGAGAAGCCTATCGGGTGCTGAAACCTGGGGGCACCTTCATCCTCTCGCTGTACCATTTCTGGTCCCTGAACCACCTCTCGCTGCTGCTGCGGCAAGGGATTCTTCAAGGCGGTCTGAGACGTCTCGGCTACCGAAACCTGCTCTCGCTGATCGAGCAGGGAGCTGATGGCGTGACGATTGCCCCCCTCGTGAAGCTCTACAGCCGACGCCAAGTGCGGACGATCCTTGATGATTTCCGGGATCCCGACGTCATGGTCCGAGGCTTCAATCATCGCATCCCGCTCGTTGATCGTTGGAGCACACCTGCGCTTCACGCTTTCTTGGAGCGGCGGTGGGGCTGGTATGTGGTGGCTCGGGCCATCAAATAGGCGAGCCTCCGCGCAGGGTCAGAACTGAAAATAGAGAAAGCGCGTCGTCCCGGTCATCCACACGATGGAGATCGCGGAAAGGGCCCCGCAGGCGGCGGCCCAGGCGAGCGTGGGCCGCCAGCGCAGGTGAGGCATCAGCAGAGCGACATCCTTCGGTCGTCGATGCTTGTGCTGCACGACGTCGTCGGACGGCGGTTCAAAGGGCAGCCTGAAAATCTGCTGCGTATTAGGCAAGAACAACGCTATCGCGAAACCGAGGCCAAGCCATATCAGCGCGGGCAGTATCCAGAAATCGGAAATTGTCGCGCCGACGCCCCATCCATTTGCTTGGAACCAATTCACCGAACCGACAACGGGCGCACTCCGTTCGGTGATGAAGCCGTTCAGCCCGGCCATCCCCGAGAGAATGCGAAGCGCCGCGTTGAGATCAGCCGCTCGGAAGAACACCCAGGCGACGACGACTGCGGTGAACGTCAGCGCCCACGAGCTCAGCACCGCAAGGCGGGAACGCGGCTCCGACGCGCCGCAAAGAGAAATAAAAGCGTGGTTGATCAGGAGATAGAGGCCGTGCAGCCCTCCCCAGAGCACATAGGTCCATGCCGCGCCGTGCCACAACCCGCCTAGCAGCATCGTGAACATCAAGTTGCGATATCGCCGTGGGCCGCCGTAGCGGCCTCCACCAAGCGGGATGTAGACATAGTCCCGCAAAAACCGTGACAAGGTCATGTGCCAGCGGCGCCAAAACTCGATGATGCTCGTCGCCTTGTAGGGCGAGTAGAAGTTCAGCGGAAGGTCGATGTTCATCATCTTCGACAGGCCGATCGCCATGTCGGAATAGCCCGAGAAATCGAAGTAGATCTGCAGCGTATAGGCCCACGCGCCGATCCAGGCCTCGACCATTGGCACGGGCTGCGTTGCGTTGAAAATGGCATCCGCATGGGGCGCAAGCGAATCCGCGATCAACACCTTCTTCGCGAGCCCGACGGCGAATACCGCTAGCCCGATAGAGACGTTGCGCTGCGAAAACGCGCGCCGCCCGATGAACTGCCGGATCATCTCGGCATGGTGCAAAATCGGGCCGGCGATGAGATGCGGAAAGTAAGACACGAAGAGCGCGTACTCGATGAAGCCAAGCTGCCGCACCTTGCCCTGATAGGCATCGACCAGAAATGCGATCTGCGTAAAAGTATAGAACGAAATCCCGACGGGCAGGACGACATCCCAAGAAATCCCCCCGAGACCGAACAGAGCGCCGACGTTGGCAACAAGGAAGCCGCTGTATTTGTAGTAGCCGAGGAGAACCAAGTTGAAGGCGAGTGCACCGACCATGACGCTCTTCGCGCTGCGCGGCGTGTCCTTACGCAGGCGAAGGACCGCGCGTCCTGCAAGATAATTTATGCCGATGGACGCGAGCAGCAGCCAGAGATAGGGGGCATGCCAATAGGCATAGAAGAACATAGACGCCAACGTGAGCCACAACACGGCAAACCAGCGCTTGAATGCTCCGAGTGCGTAGAACGCAGCCAGCGTGGCCGGAAGAAAGCCAAACAGAAAGACGTAGGAATTAAAAAGCATCCAGCTCGCGGGCCTGTGGCGGGCATTGCACCC
>JADMIO011270912.1_pt1 | contig 37602 bp, 38 predicted proteins | sample 8958161 | NCBI WGS metagenome assembly JADMIO01 (sample SAMN16585339, study PRJNA669376) | soil metagenome | isolation source: Crop rotation soil | place: USA: Cullars Rotation, Alabama | collected 2011 | reverse complement strand
CAGTTTCAAGTTTACTTGATCTCACCACTCGCTCGGCTTCAGACCTAAGCTCTGGTACTTTGGCCGATGCAAGACTTACAGCCAACGTTCCATTAACGATGGCCGCCAATACGTTTACGGTTGGTAACCAAGCTATCAATATCGCAACTGCCGGAAACGCGGGTCTTTCAATCAAAGGTGCCGCTTCACAATCCGGCAACCTCTTAGAATTCAAGAATTCAACTGGTACAGTCCTAACCCGCGTTGACTCCTTCGGGAAAATGATCGGTGACGGTTCGGGCCTCACGGGGATCAGCGCTACGGCGGCGGGCTCCGGTGGAGACATCCAATTTAATAACGGCTCAAATGCGTTTTCTGCCAGCACCAAATTCGATTGGGATAATACCAACGAGCGCTTAACTGTCGGTGCCAACAGTCTGACTGCTGGACTTTCCGTGACTCCTAAAGTTGTGGGTGATGTTGGTACCATCATCCGCGGTCTCGCTTCACAAACCGGTGATTTGCTCCAGGCTCAAAACAGTACGGGTACGGTTCTTTCTAGAATCGATTCATTCGGTAAATTTTTCGGCGACGGATCAGGTCTCACGGGCGTAACCGCAGCTGCCCCCGGAGCTTCCGGAAATATTCCGTATAATAACGGCTCCTCAGTATTTGCTGCGAGCACCAAACACACCTGGGATAATACCAACGAGCGCTTAGTCGTCGGTGCTAACAGCCTAACTGCTGGGCTCTCCGTGACTCCTAAAGTTGTGGGTGATGTTGGTACTATCATCCGCGGTCTCGCTTCACAAACCGGTGATTTGCTCCAGGCTCAAAATAGTACCGGAACTGTTCTTGTAAACATCTCCTCTGCCGGAAGCATTGGAATTGGTGCGGCTGCTCCAGCTCGCCTCTTAGAAATTGCCCATGCGACATTGCCGATCATCCGCTTAGATCAAAATAGTGCAACGTCATACACAGACATGTTCGAAGCCAGCGCCAGCCAATTTAAGGTGCAAAAAGTAACGGCGTCTGGAACAGCAGAAATCGATTTTAACCCACTTCCCTCAGACGGAACGGGACAAGGAACATTTAGATTTTTCCGCGAAACCAATACTACCGGGACAAAGAGTATTATTCTCTATAAAGGAGATAATACGGCAACCCTCGACGGTGCATTGTCAGTGGATGGCGGAAATAGCTATCTCAATGCCAATGGCGGTAACTTCGGTTTAGGAACCACTGGCCCCGGCGCCGCCCTCGATGTGAACGGAAAGGTCGCAACTACTATCGTCGGAATTCTTAAAGGCTTTACCGGTCAATCCGCGAGCTTGTTAGAGTTCAGAAACTCCACCGGCACAACCTTAAGCCGCGTCGATTCCGTTGGTAAATTTATCGGTGATGGTTCAGGCCTCACGGGCGTAACCGCCGCGGCCGCCGGCGCCACCGGAAACGTCCAATTCAATAACTCAAATGCGATGTCCGCCAGCACGAAAATGACTTGGGATAATACGAACGAACGCCTCACTGTCGGTGCCAACGCCCTGACCGCGGGCCTCAGTATCACTCCCAAAGTTGCCGGCGATTCAGGTGCCATCATTAGGAGCCTTGCCGCCCAAACGGGAGATTTATTCCAAGCTCAAAACAGTACGGGCACGGCCCTTGTCCAAATCGATTCTTCGGGCAATCTTGGTGTTGGACCACTTGATGGTTATATGTGGAATGCGTTTAACGTAAGAGGCCCCAACTACAGCGCCCAATATCCTGGCAATATGCAGCTCTTAGATACCCAAGCCATGGCTCAAGGTGTGGGGGGCGGAATTCTCCTCGGCGGTAATGACGGCTCCAGACCCGATCGCTGGTGGGCCGGCGTTCAAGGCGCAAAAGAAAACGGCACAAGCGGAAACTACGCGGGCTTCTTAAAATTCCTCACGACTCCGAACAGCGGCAGCGTCTTGTCTGAGCGGATGAGAATTTCATCTGGTGGTCTCGTGGGAATTAACAACACAAATCCCGGAGGCCAACTCCACATTGATACCAGCGCTGTAGGAACTGTGGGCGAAGTTCTTAGATGGGGTGCTGCAGGTCAAACAGGAAATATGCTAGAAGTGCAAAATAATACGGGCACAGTTCTCTCTCGCATCGATAGTTTCGGTAAATTCTTCGGCGATGGTTCAGGCCTCACGGGAGTCAGTGCCGCCGCTGCCGGTGCCAGCGGAAATCTTCAATTTAATAACGGCTCCAACGCCATGGCCGCCAGTACAAAAATGACCTGGGATAACACCAATGAACGCTTGACGATTGGTGCAAATGCCCTCACGGCGGGACTCACGGTCACCCCCAAAATCGCCGGCGATAAGGGTCTCGTTGTAAGGGCTTTCGCTTCCCAAACTGGAAACTTGATGGAAATCCAAAACAGCAACGGCACCATCTTAAATAAAATTGATGCCTCGGGTGCGGTGATGTTGAATGGTGCAACTAATTTAACCCAGTTCAATATCAAGGGTACGTCGACATTCCAAGAAGATGACAACGCCAATACTTGGGGTACGGTCTCCATTAGAGGAATAGCTGCCCAAACCGGTAACTTCTTACAAGTGCAAAACAACACGGGTACTGTTCTCACCCGCATTGACTCTGCCGGTAACATCGCTGCGGGCATCGCCGCCAACGCCAACGCCAAGATCTTGACCCAAGGTCAAATCGTTTCTAATCAAACGATCGTAAGCTCAGGTTCTACCGTCGACTTCGCCAATGGTAACGTGCAAGTTGTTACCACGGCCTTTGCCGGTCCGACTCAGGCTATCACTCTGAACAACATGGTCGACGGTGGTTCGTATACGATTATCATTACGGCTACTCCCGCTACAACCTACACCTTCACCAATTGCACGAACTCACACTTCGTACCCGCCAACGGCCCGACAACGATCAATACTCGGTCCGTCTACACGATTCTTAAAACCACGGAGTCGGCAGCGACCCACTGTTACATCTCATGGATCACGGGGTTCTAAAGCTCGTAGAAAATGTCTAGCCTGACGTTTTATAAAGATCTCAAAAATTTTTCAGATCCTGAGGGAGTTGCCGACCTCCATAACTATGCCGACGTTCCCGAAGATTGGGTCGTCGTCATTACCGATGTGCGGGGATCCACTAAAGCTATCGAAGAGGGACGCTATAAAGACGTCAATATGGTGGGAGCTTCCTGTATCGTGGCCGTTCTCAATGCTCTTCAGGGAATAGAAATTCCCTATGTTTTTGGGGGAGACGGGGCGAGCCTTCTTATTCCCGCCGCCTATCTTTCAAAAATTAAAACCATCCTAGCTTCCGTCCAATACATGGCCCATGAAGAGTTCGCCTTAGATTTGCGTGTCGGTGGAGTTTCTATTCAAGAAATCTACAGGGCCGGATTTAAGTTTCAAGTAGCCAAATATTCTATGTCCCCCGATATTTCCATCGCCGTGATGAGCGGCGGGGGAATTGGTTTTGCCGAATCCCTTGTTAAAGCTCCTAACTCTCCCCATCTCTGGAAGTTAAACACCCCCGACGAAAAACAAGGCGGGGAGCCGGCGGACTTTCAGGGGTTGGAATGCCGGTGGACTCCCCTTAAAAGCCAAAAGGGTGTGGTGGTGAGTGCCATTATTAAGGCCGATTCCGCCGAAATTTATAAAGACGTCATCCAAAACATCACCGAACTTGTCGGCGGGCATCATAACCTACGTATTTCCTCCGGTAATAATTTGAAAACCCATTCCACACCCCAGGGCCTTAGGGCCGAACAAAAAGTACGAACCCATGGCAAAAGTCCGTGGCAGAAATCTATCTACCTTTTTTCGGGGTGGGTGCGCTCTCTCATTGGTCGTATTTTCTTTAGATTTAATATGACATTTGGTGGCGTGAATTGGGGACAGTACAAACAAGAGGTCATCCATAATACTGACTTTTGGAAATACGACGATGTCCTTCGCTTTGTCGCCGATCTAACTCGAGAAGAAGAAGAAAAACTCCAAAATCTCCTCGAGTCTTTTAGTCAATCCGGAAAAATCCGCTACGGTCTTCATTTTTCAGACTCGGCCCTGATGACCTGCCTCGTTTTCAGCAGACTGGGGAACCACGTGCATTTTGTAGACGGAAATAATGGCGGCTATGCCTTGGCCGCTTCCCATTTAAAAAAGAAGCGAGAAAAACACGCCGCCTAAGATTCAGTGAACCTGTGGGGGCTCGGTCTGGGCCGGCGTCTCCGCCGTCACATCGGGGCTGGTTGCGACTTTGCGGCTTTGAATAGCTTTGATGGCCGCAAGGCAAATAGCCAAAGCGGGATTTTCATCGACCGAAGCTCCGGACTCGACAAAATTTCCGGTGGTGATGTATTTGAGAAAATCAGCGGGGCTTGACCAACGTTGATCTTTTCCGGCCATAGCAAACCAACTCTTATTTTCTACGGGAATGAGCGTGATATTGAGTTTTTCTGCCACCTCCCACGCCGCCGTAATATCCCGGGAATATTTGCGAAGAGGGCGGTCACCGAGGGGAGTATCTTCCCATAATTCTCTTTGTTTTACTTTTACGTTATAACCCATCACTTCTTTAGAAATTTGCGTGTCAATTTCACGTCCTGGTCTCATGGTTTCTCCCTCTCATTGATGATGTGTTGAGGGGCTTTTTATAACCGCATTCCCCCCGAAACTGCAACCCCTACCTCCCGGCCTAAAAACGTCTAGTATTTGGACAACGGTTATGATTTCACCAATCAAATCCAATGGATTTCCTAATAGAAGACACGAATTTTGCTTCTATAAAGCCATAAGAATGAGGAGGAATTGGGTGAGGGTCAGGTATTCAGTTGGATTTATTCTTCTTTTAGTCGCCCTTCTTTTTCTCTTCAATAACTGTGGTTCGCCAGCAGCTGATAAGGGCAAGTCCAACTCCAGTTCTACAGGTGGGTCCACGGGCAGCCCAGGTGGTACCGGCGGCCCAGGCGGCACGGTCACACCCCCTCCGCCCCCCACCACGGCCGCTCAAGATTTTTTTAAAAACACGGTAAATCCCATGTTCACGGCCCGCTGCACGACCTGTCATACCGAGCCCCGTTTTGGAGGAAATGCTCCCCTAAGTCTTTTTAATTATACTTCTATGAGGGCCCTTCTCTTAAACGGAACGGGGGCCATCAATAACGCCCTCACCAATAAAACCCAAGCGCTTTTTTCTCACACGGGGAGTGATCAATGCGCCATCGCGGGTCCCTTAGCCACTCCTTGTAAAGAAATTATGGATTGGTGGAAAATCGAAACGGGTTTAGCCATCAAGGGAATTGACGGGCGTATCGAAAACGGTGGCGCCGCCGGAACTCTTCAGGGCTGGGCCATCGATATCCAAAATCCCACGGTAAAAATTAATGTGGTCCTTTACGTGGATGGTCCCGTCGGCACAGGCACTCTTCTGGGCACCGTGGCCGCCAGTGGAAACGGACCGGGCGCACCCTTTACCCAAGGCCACTCCTTTACTTTCACTTTGCCGGCCAATCTCACCAACGGTTCGGCCCATGATATTTATGGTTACGGAATCAGCGCCGTAGCGGCAAACCAATTTCCGGGACCGGCTAAAAGACTTTCTTCTTACGCTCCCACTCCCGCCGGCATAAATTATTTCAACACGACGATGAAGCCCCTTCTTCAAAGCAAGTGTTCCAGTTGTCACTTCGTAGATCATGCCGTTCAGTACAATTACCTTTCGTTCCCGGCACCCAATGGCGGAGGCACGGCTCTGAATAATACTTTAATCAATAAGATTTCAGGCGGGGTTTCACATAGTGGCGGAAATATTTGTGGAAATAAAAACACCTCACCTTGCCTCCAAATGCAGACCTGGTGGGCTTTGGAGTTTCCCTAAAAGTCAGACGCTCTTTCGTTTCAAAATATTAAAAACTTGGGCGGGCCGATGAATACCCTTCAAATTCATTTCTCCGATGGGTTCGGCTTCGACGATGTCATTCAGGGGAGTGAGAAACCGCTGGGATACAAGGATTTGTCCATTCTGGGCCTCGTCGCAAAGTCGTGAGGCCACATTGGTCACGGTGCCAATGATCGAAAAATCCCAACATCCTTCTCCTCCGATACCGCCAATAGTGGCATAACCGCTGGCGATGCCGGCACCAAAACCAATCTTGTATTCTTCCGCCTCCCATTTTTTGCAGAGAGCCCCCAGCACTTCCCGCATCTTGATGGCGAGGAGCGTGGCTTTTTTTGAGTGTTCAGGAGTATCTACGGGGTCATTGAAGAAAATCATGATCCCGTCTCCGGCCACGTGTCCGATAGAACCTTGAAATTCTTGAACGAGTCGTCCCACGGCCGAATAATAATCTTGGAGAATATCCATAACGTCTTCGGGCTCGCAGGTTTCGGCCAGAGTCGTGAAGCCGCGTAAATCGATAAAGAGAATGGTGACTTCTTTTCTATGCCACTTGAAGGGGTCTTCCACTTTGCCCGACACGATGATTTCGGCGATCTGGGGAGAAAAGAATCGTTTGAAGGTTTCTAGACGTTCTTGGGTTTCTTTATGTTGGGCGTCCCGCTTGCGTTGGTCCCGGCGTCTCTCCGCCTCAAAAAGTTCTCGCCTTACGGCGGGGACTAGGCGTCGCAAATTATCTTTCATAATGTAATCTTGGGCGCCAAGCCTCATGGCTTCGGCGGCCCGATCTTCACCTACGGTTCCGGAGACGAGAACGAAGGGGACATCTAATCTGGTTTCTTTGAGAATGGTTAAGGCTTCAAGGCCCGTCAGTTTAGGAAGGGCGTAATCAGAAAAGATAATATGCCAGGGCTTTTTCGTGATGGCGTTACGAACGGCCTCTTTTGTTTCAACCCGTTCGGAGTAAACTTCAAAGCCACCGTCTTTTAATGTACGCAACAATAGATCTGCATCATCGGGATTATCCTCAATGACCAGAGCTCTCAGGACCGTTGCCATCAATTTCTCCTCCCAGCGACTTCATTTAGGACGAGCCAGTATAGTCCTAGCTGTTGGACGGCGGACATGAATTGAGTTATGTCCACGGGCTTTACGATATAACTATTGGCTCCGTTGACGTAACCCTGGAGAAGATCTTTTTCTTCTCCGCTGGAGGTTAAGATGACTACGGGGAGAAGTTTGGTACTTTCATTGGCGCGGATTTGTCTTAGAACTTCGTGCCCGTCGATCTTAGGGAGTTTTAGATCCAGCAAAATCACGTTGGGAACGACACCTTTATCCCGCTGGGCATGACGGCCCCGAAAAAAAAGATAATCCAGAGCTTCGGCGCCATCCCTTACAACGACCACTTCGTTTCTAATTTTTCCTTTTTCCAAAGCCCTAAGCGTAAGGGCCTCATCGTCGGGGTTATCTTCAACCAAGAGTATAACGGTATTTTTCATCCGGCATGTCTCTCCTTAAACCACAAAGTAAAAAGTAGCTCCCTCATTGGGTTTGGCCTCAGCCCAAATGCGACCACTGTGTTTATGAATAATACGTTGGGCTGCGGCCAATCCTACACCTATTCCGTCGAACTCGTCGGCCGAATGGAGGCGCTGAAAAGGTCCAAAAAGTTTATCGGCATATTTCATGTCAAATCCGGCGCCGTTATCGCGGACGTAGCAAACTCTTTGACCCTCGTGGTCCGTCAATCCAAATTCGATTTTCGCCGCGCCCTGGTCCCGGGTGAATTTCCAGGCATTATCCACTAAGTTCTTAACGGCAATTTTCAAGAGTTGGGCATCACCCTGGACCATGACGTCTTTTTCAATTTCAATATCTACTTTCCGCTCCGGTTGTTCGGTCTTCAGTTGGGTGGTCACGTTTTGCACGAAGGCGCTCAGGTTCAGGGCTTCTTTCATTATTTTTTGTCGGCCCAAACGTGATAAATAAAGAAGTCCTTCAATCAACCGATCCATTTTTTGGGCGGCGGCGGTGATGCGTTTGGCAAGGGCTGCCGCATCTTTGTTGAGATTAGCCCCATGATCTTCCAAAAAAATATTGGTGAAACCTACCACACTCCGCAGAGGTGCGCGCAAATCATGGGCCACGGAGTATAAGAGAGTTTCGGCTTCGTTATTGAGATGCTTAATTTCTTGATGGGCTTGATCGAGGAGCACGCGCTGACTTTTCCCGCGGCGGATAAATCTCAAACACAAGAACGCTAAAATGAGAATGATGCCGGCCAATAAACTGTTTAAAAAAGTCATACTAAATAAACATCATTTGGGGAAGAATTTGTCATCACTTACGTTTGGATTTTCCAAAAAAAAATTGGTCGTAGGTGGTAGGCTGACGATTATTGTTACTTTCTAATAATTAGACAGTAGCCGGGGGGCCAGGGCATCCCCCAGAACGCGGTATTAGCCAGTTATTACATATACTTAGTATTTTCAGAGCTTTTGGCTTATGCCTTGCTCTTATGCAGGTCACTATGAAGACACAAAAATTATTGTTCGGAGCAGTTTCATTAATCGCAGTTGTTTTGTTCGCGGGTTGTGGAAGTAAAGATTCCAACAACGGTAATCCCGCCGTACAACAAGGCTATATGAGTAACGGCGTCTGTTACGGAGCTAACGGCCAGCCTACTTCTAGCGTCTACTGCAATAACCAGAATTCCGGTTACTACATGAGTAACGGAATTTGTTACGGACCTGGTGGCGTACAATCACCTAATCCCCAGTTGTGCTACAACAACGGCGGGATGAACGGTGGTATGAATTCTGGTTACTACATGAGTAACGGGATCTGTTACGGACCTGGTGGCGTGCAAGCTCAGAACCCCCAACTCTGCTACAACAACGGCGGAATGATGGGTGGTAATATGGGCGGCAACATGGGCGGTATGATGGGTCAACAATGTATGGGCCCCTACTACTACACAGGCTACGGCGTTCCCCAAGTGATCTACTGTACCGGCCAATGTCACAACGTCATGTTGTATACCCAGTACGGTCAGCCGGTTTACTGTCAGTAAACTTAACTTAAACTAAACTTTTCTAAGGGCCCCTCTGGGGCCCTTTTTTTTGGCCTCTTCGTTCCGTCCGAGGCCCTGACCATTCCCCCCTTTAATGGCATTTAGGTTGCACAATAAGACTAATGTAAATGTATTTAGCGCGGCGAATCATTGCTGGGGGGAGATATATGAGAGATCGGGAGCTCATAGTTGGTTTAAAGGCGGGCCTCATTAGCGGGCTGGCTATGGCGGTATTCTTGATGCTCTATTCCTTTTCTCTAGGGGCCCCTATGATGCACCCCTTCAATCTTATCGGGACCTTATTTCCCACACCCTATGGGTCATTTTTCGGGTTGGGCTTTCATTTCGTTCTGGCCGCTCTTTACGGAATATTGTTTTTTGCCCTGATCTACAAAAGTAACTCTGTTTATCTGACGCTATTTGAGGGCCTGCTCTTTGGGATATTCATGTGGGCGGTGGACACTTACGTCATATTGCCTGTTTTTATTCCGGAGATGGCTTATAGGCTGCCCTTTATCGCCCGGGGGTGGTTTTTTGCCCATATTCTCTACGGGGCCTCACTGGTTTCTATACCCTTTCTAGAGGGGCGTGCGGAATGGGGTAAGCCTAGGTTTTTTAAAGACAATTTCTTTGACGAGAGTATATGAAGTTAAAGTCATATTTCTCTCACTAAAATCTCAAAAATTCTGCCGATCTAATAGATATGAAAACCAACACTAATCCTCCCGTGATTCAGGACGTGGATAAGATCCGCATCCAAATGCTTTTTCAACAAAATGGTACGGCCCATATCGGATCATTCGTCAACGCGTGCATTTACGTTTATCTCTCTTTAGGATTTATTCCCCACAGGGATTTATTTCTGTGGTCCGGTTGGTTTGCACTTTTATTTTGCGTGCGCCTGGGTATGTACAGATTCTTTGTCCAAAACCACATCACACAGAAAAAAGATTTTGATCCCAGGTATTGGGAAAACATTTTTACCTGGGGAGTTCTCGGGGCTGGTCTCACTTGGGGAGTTGCCGCTTCGGTGATGTTACCCCGAGGCGCGATGATGCATCATGCATTTATGGGTTTTCTCCTCGCCGGCACGACGGCCGGGGCCTCCATCGCCTATTGCACCTCGGTGCGGGCCAGCCAGGCCTTTATCCATTCCGCTATTTTGCCCTTCATCATTCGGCTCTTCATGGAAGACACAAATTTTCACTACGGCATGGCGGGTTTGCTGATTTGTTACCTGGTCTTGTACGGACGTCTGACTTCGCAAATCAATAGTTACGCCGTCAATTCAATCGCCCTGCGCTTTGAGAAAGATAAATTGCTGGAAGAACTGAAGACCGCCCACACCCAGGCCATGCACTCTTCTAAAATGGCCGCCCTAGGAGAAATGGCCGGGGGTATCGCTCACGAAATTAATAATCCCTTAGGGATCATTCGGGGTAATAACCAATTGATCGCGGACTTAGCGGAGACCGGTAGACTTTCTCCGGCCACGGTGAACCCTCTCGTCGGAAAAATAGAATCCACGGTGATGAGAATTGCTAAGGTGATCACGGGTCTTCGGGCCTTTGCTCGAAATGGAGAAAATGATCCTTTCAAAAAAACTCGGGTTAGGGCCCTCATAGAGGAAACACTGGATTTTTGCCAAATGCGCTTTAAGAGTCATGAAGTGAGTTTGATCGTCGGACATATTCCCGAAAAACTAGATATCGACTGTCGCAGTATTCAGATGAGCCAAGTTCTTTTAAATCTACTCAATAATGCCTTTGACGCCGTAGCGGGTGCGCAAGAAAAATGGGTGCGGATCGATGTCGAAGAAACCTCGGATAAGGTTTCTTTGATCATTACCGATAGTGGTCCCGGCATTCCCAGCCCCATTCGGGAGAAAATCATGCATCCCTTGTTTACGACCAAAGAGGCCGGGCACGGCACCGGTCTGGGTTTGAGCATCTCGCGGGGAATCGTAGAAGGTCACAGTGGAGTTCTTTATTTGGACATTCACGCTAAAAATACCCGGTTCGTGGCCACCCTTCCCAAGTATCAAGTTAATCAGGAGGAAAAGTTAGCGGCATGAAAACCAAGATCTTGATCGTTGACGATGAAGAAGACTTGCGTGAAGTCCTAAAGAGCTCTCTTGAAATGCGGGGCTTTGAAGTTCTCACGGCCAAAAACGGAAAAGTAGCCTTTGACCTGATTCAAGTGTCTCCCGTTGATGTGGTGATCAGCGACGTGAGAATGCCCGGCGGTGGCGGGGTGGAGTTGCTCCAAGCCCTGCGCGCCAAAGATCCGGTCAATCCCGTAGTCATTCTAGTTTCGGGTTTCAGTGATGTGACCCAGGCCGATGCTTTGAAAATGGGCGCGGTCGCCCTTTATTCTAAACCCTGCAATCTTCGAGAAATCTGTCAGGCCATTTCAAACGGTGATTTTAAAAAAGCGGCTTGAGGAAGAAGCTCTCAGACTTCAAGTTTTAGAAACTTGGCGGCTTCTTCTACGGCACTCTTAACATCGGGGCAAAACATCAATTGTCCCGGACGTTCTACGATTTGCGCTTTCTTTAAAACTTGCCCCGGTTGGCGTTGAACTTCGGTCACCAAAGCCAGCACTCCCTGCCGCTGCAGACGATCCAGGGCATTTTCAAAAGCCACTAGGCCCGTCTCATCCATGATGGGAACGCCTTTCATATAAAATATGATGGCCTTGGTCTGTCCCCCTACGGTGCGCAGAGTTTCCATGGCCCTGTCGGCGGCCCCAAAAAATAAGGGACCCGCCACTTCGTAGAGCATTATGCCACGGGGAAGTTTGATATGGAGACCCGGATGTTCTTCGGCGATGAGTTGCGATGAAGAGATAGAGGCCATCCGCTGCATGAAAAGAAGGGAGGCCAGGACAATTCCGACGGAGACCGCCGTAACCATGTCGAAAATGACCGTGAGAAAATAACAGGTCAGTAAAACAAGGACATCACTCTTTGGGGCAATCTTAGCAATATGAATAAAATGTTTGGCGTCACTCATATTCCACGCAACAACCAGAAGGAGGGCCGCCAGAGAAGCCATGGGCAAATACGAAAGAAGAGGTGCTAAAATTAAAATGGCCGCCAAGATCACGATGGCGTGAACCGTAGCGGCGATGGGGGAGCGAGCACCGTAACGAAAATTTGTAGCCGTGCGGGCGAGGGCTCCCGTCGCGGCGATTCCGCCAAAGAAGGGACAAATCATATTGCCCACACCAAGGGCGATGAGTTCGGAGTCGGGATCGTGCTTAGTGCCGGCCATGCCGTCGGCGACGACGGCGGAGAGAAGAGATTCGATGGCTCCCAACATGGCGATGGCAAATGCCGAGGGTAAAAGAGCTTGAATACTTCCGAATGTAAGGGCAATAGATTTTCCGCCTACGTCGGTGAGGCTCCAGGGAGTAGCAAATTGGGGAAGAATTTGGGGAATTCCAAAAAATTCTTTTCCAAAAACTACGGTGTGAAATCGAGAACCGATGGTGGCCACTTCGAAAGAAGGATGGAGATGATGAATTAGGGCGACGATGACTCCAGCCGCGGAAAGAGTAATGATGGGGGCCGGTATTTTTTGGGTCAACTTGGGAATATAAACGAGCGCCGTCAAGGTCACGAGGCCCACAAGAAATTCAGAAATATTTAAAGTCGGCAGAGAGTGAACCATCACCATGATCCGATCCAAAAAATGTTCCGGTGGTCGCTCCAAGTGCAGGCCCAAAAGATCCGTGAGTTGTAAGACGGCGATGACCGTACCAATTCCCGCCGTGAAACCCGTGGTGACGGGGTGGGGAATAAATTGAATGAGCCGGCCAAATCGGGCGACTCCCATGAGGATAAGAAGAACGCCCGCAAGAAATCCGGCGATGAGAAGGCCACCTAAACCAAATTTTAAAAATATCGGCGCCAGAATAACGATGAAGGCCGCCGTCGGACCCGTCACTTGAAAGCGGGATCCGCCGAGGAGGGGAACAATTCCGCCGGCTAAAATAGAAGTGTAAAGACCGTATTGGGGCGGAACTCCCACGCCGATGGCCAGGGCCATGGCGAGGGGCAGGGCTACAGTTCCGACGATGAGTCCCGCTAAAACATCGGCTCTTAGATGTTCGCCAGTATACCCTTCATTCCACACCGCCCGCAGGGCCGCAGCGGGGAGACTCTTAAAAGGGGGAAGTTGGGGTAAGTGGTAGTGACTTCTAGCCATGTCACTCCATCATACCTAATGGACGTCATCTAGACAGGGAATTTGAAAAATTATGCATGGTGTTGTTTCCCGGTCTACGACGGCAGAGAAGTTGCATTTAAATTCGGGGAACGGCCTTTGGTCTTAACAGACCGAAAATATGAGGCGGTTTGGAACAAAAAGGGGGACTTATGGCCAGATGCGAAGTGTGTGGAAATCAATACAAAAAATCTTTCGAAATCAAAATGGACGGAAAAATCCATAGTTTTGATAGCTTCGAGTGCGCCATTCATCTTTTGGCCCCAAAATGCCAACACTGCGATTGCAAGATCATCGGCCATGGAGTGGAGGTAGATGAAGTGTTTTTCTGCTGTGCTCACTGCGCTAACCATGTGAGTGGTCATAATGTCGTAAGAGATCACGGGATGGGGAACGCGGTTCTTTAGTTGAGTTAGGCAATAATTTCCCTCTGCCTAAAGTCCAAAAATGTCCAGGATTCTTCAACTTTCGTGGCCGATTTTTTAAAATTGGTTAACATTAAGTATAGCCAAATATTGACCGGGAAACCTGGATCCAAACCCGCGCAAAAAGGCCCGTACAGGAGGTACGATGAAATCTAAAGCGTTCACGAGAGCACAAAACAAAAAATATTTAACATGGATTGCGGGAGCAATTGCCCTCGTGGTGTTTGCCGCGTGCGGAAAAAAAGAAGAAGGCATTAACGCTTCGAACTCCGCCAGTTCCAGCGCTTACTACATCTATGTTTCTAGCGGATGGCCCAATGCCAGCGCCGTCAACATCATCACGAAGTGGGATGCCTACGGACGCTACGTTTCCACCATCGCGGACTACGCGGCGATGACCGGATTTTCTCCTCAGACTTTAATTTCGACGACGCTCAACGGAGTTACGACATTTCTGTCTCTGGCCTACAACGGAACCAACGGACGCATTGATAGCTTGACTCCGGCCGGGGCCAATTTCACCAGCTACATTTCAGACAACGCGGCCCTCGTCGCCGGTGCCCGAAGAATGGCCATGACCGCTGACGGCAGTATGGTGATCGCCCGGACCTTGGCCACCGCCGGCGTTGAAAGATTTAACTCCGCCCGCGTGCGATTGACTACGGGGACCACTCCCCGATACGTCACCGCCGCCAATTGTCAGTGCGCCAATATCGTAGGCTTAGCTGCCGGTTATACCACGACGGGTTCTGAAGTTATTTTGGGCGTCAACGCGGCCGCGACTCCCAATAATCGCGTCAGTGTTTGGAACGGCCCCACGGCGGCCTGCGGATCCGCCGCTTTGCAACCCGCCGTTGTTCCTGCCGCCACCATGTGGCCTGTGGATATAACCTACGTTGAAACTTCAAAAGTTTTGGTTCTCTGGTATCCCTTTACGGCGGCGCCGACCAACGCGCAAATTTATCGTTATGACGTGACGGGCACACCTAACGCCGTGACCATCGACAATAACGTTTTGGCTTACGATGACGGCGCCGGTGATATCGCCACGATCAGCGCGACTCCCCAGAACTTGGCATCGGCCATTACTACGTACACTGGTCCAGATGGTGTGAAGTATGTTTTCGTGGCGACTTCCAATAATACCATTTTGAAATTCACTTATGACTCAACCAGCGGAACTTTAACCAAGGTGGGCACGGTACCTTTTATTTATAACACCAGCCTCATTAGGAGCCCGTCTTCTATTGCCGTTCTCAACCAGTAATGAAAATGGGGCCGGCCCCGGAGAATCTATGCCCGCGCAATTCTTGATTCTAGTTTGCTCCTTGGTTTTCATGGGCGGTGTCGCTTCGGCGGCCACAGGCTCTGCCACCTCAAAGAGCAGTTCTATGTCTAAGGTTAAATTTCAGCTGAATGCTTTCTACGGTGGAGCGTTTGGGGTCACACCTGACTCTATCAATCAAAAAATTGATGATCTTAACGTTGGCGCTACGGTCTTAATGCCGAAAATAAAAAATACCACCATAATGGGGGCCGAAGTTCTAAATTCGGCCTTTGATAATTTTGCCATCGGAATTCGCTACACCCTCCAAAGTGCCGAAGCGACTCAGGGGATTGAGTCTAATCAGCCCAACCAAGTCGTGGTGGATGTTCAAGATCTGGCGGGAGTTGCGAAATATATTTTAAGCAATGGCCTAATTGACTTGAGCATCGGTGTGACCGGTGGCATCAGCCTCATTAACGATATCACCGTCACCGATGTGGGAACAAAAACCAAGTACAGCTCTCCCAACGGTTTCGTGGGGCGGGGTTTTCTCGGCGCCCGATACGAGCTCAGTTTCTTCACGATCTGGGGCGAAGGCGGATACCAGTACCTCAAAGACAAAGCTTACAAAACTCCTCAGGGCATCAAGCCCACCACCACCGCGGGCGATATGGATCTCGACCTTTCAGGTCCCTATGCCGTTGGCGGAGTGGGCATTCAGTTTTAGCGCCTGTTGTAACTCGTCCTTAGGGGCTCGCCGTATTCCGCAGATAATCTAAATAATCCACGGTACTGAGAGAAATCGAGCTCGCTCCGTTAAAAGCATCGACATATGTGGCCTCTTCATATCGGTCAAAACACTGCATGGACGTTTGGGAATGGGGCACGGAGAGAATGCAGGATTTATAGTAGTTCTTAGCCAGTCCCACCTCTCCCGGGTCCTTCAGGGCCTCATAACATTCTCCCAAGAGTAAATAAGCTTTGGCCGCGAGGGTGGGATCGTCCACCTGTTGAAGGTACGAATGGAGATAAGACGAAGCCCTTAACAAGTAGATATAAGAATTGAAGACCTTACCCTTTTGGGTCAGTTGCATGAGGGTCTTGGCTTTCTCATAGTCGTTATTGCCCAACTTGATGCGCAGGGTATCTAGTTTCCAATCGCGAATTTGATCCTTCCAGACCCGCGCGCGGCTTAAAAAGTAATGGGGTGCCTGACTTGAACTTAAAATCGTATCCACAATTTTTTCACTTTCCCCTGGATTGCCTTTCGCCCGAACCGCTATGGCCAGAGCCCTTTTCCCGGCTTCTCCCCAAGCGGTGGAGTCAGTACGGGCTAGGGTTGGGTCCGACAGGACTTCCTGGTAAGTGGCCAGGGCCTCGTCAAAGTTGCGGGCCGCAGCTAGTAAATCGGCGCGGTAAAGGGGTTTCATTTCGGCCAGACGTTGGGGATCCAAAATGGCCGAGCGATTTTGATCATTGGGCTTTCGGGCATGACATTGAATGCAAAGTTGAAGGGCCCCGCGGGTTGAAATTCGGGCGTACTCATAATCTCCCTTGCGAAAGGCATCGACGGCGGTATTGAGTTCTTTTTTAAAAGTTCCCGCAAGAACTCCCACGGCGGGATCGACCTTGGCGGCTTTGAGTTTTTCTTTGGACAGTTCTTTACTCATGTCATGGGCCATGAGGGCCAATACCGTAAGGGAAGTATCAATATCGCGATGATTATCGGGATTTCGAAACGCCGCGGGGTCCGAAGCTAGGGGGAATAAGGTGTAGAGATTCTGGGCAAAGCCCTGCATCCTGTTACTCCAAGACGAACTGTCCGTGATCCTCTGGGGTGTTGAGGAGCACGCGGCCAAAGCAGACGCGGCGAAGATCGTCCACGCTAATAATTTTTTCGAACTGAACATTGTGCCTCCTAAAAAACAATTATGGGGTAATAAAAATGGGTCGATCCCCATTTCGAATAATCTTGGTGGTGACGCTCCCGAAAGTAGAATAAGGCTTGCGGTGGTTACGTGGACTAATGACAATGACGTCAAATTTCTTAGCACGGTTTTGTATCTTCTCTACCGGATCGCCCCACTCGCGAGTGACTTTATAATTCCCGTGGGAGCCCTTGAATTTTTTGAATTGCCAGTTATTCTTTTTTTCTTCGGATTTATCCAGCTTTTCTGCCCGTCTTTGGAATTCCGGAAGGGAGAGGGGGCGGGGGACGGCGTGGTAAAGCTCAACCTCAGATTTTTTCGGAGAAAATATTTTGATTTGTTTCATCGCACGCCGGGCCCGGGATGACAGATCACAGGGCACAAGAAATTTTTTTGGAATTTTAGCGTTGGCCCCACGATGAATCCACACCGGTACCGGTGACTTAAGAGCCACTTTTTCTGTTGTATTACCGATGAAGGATTGTCTTAAATCCGAATCTCCTCGATGACCAATCACGATCATTGAATTTTTATATTCTCGAGCGGTCTGGACGACCGCTTCGTCGGCGCTTGTGAATTTGATCAAGATCCGATTGTCGGGTTTGGTTTTATAAATTTTCCGAATTTGTTCGGCATAAAAGTCTCTCAGGTCTTTTTTTACCGTCGTGGGCATACGCTGAAATAAGTTAGGTTCGAAGAAGGCGTAAATATAGACAAGGTCCGCACCGAGCTGCCGCGAAAGCCTCTGGGCCACCTTGGCGACCACCTTTGAATACTCTGAAAAATCTACGCCTACCACCAAAGTCATTTTCGTAGTCCTTTCAACGGGGAGTGTTCGTAAGTTTAAAATGAAATGTTTCGGCTTTTTTTGGAGTTTGGGCCGTGACTTCAAGATCCGTCGGTTCTTCTCGGCTCAGTGGCTCATCGATGATGTAATGTCGGCCTTCTTGACGGTACGGAAGATCCTGGCTCTGACCTTGAGAGAGGCGCCGAACGGAGAGCTTAAGCCGGGATAAATCAATTTTAGCTTCTTCCCTTCCCACAACATAAATAAGCAAGGGTTGACCAGGAAAGAGACGGACGGACACCAGGCTGCCGTTCTGCTGTAGGGATCGAAGGTCTCCTTTGCTTGGATCAATGATATCTCCAGGGGGAGAAACTTGAGCCAACGCCAGTTGGACCGTTGCAAAAAATAATATCATCAGACTACTCATGGGCTTCTCCTTATATTAACGGGTGATAAGAACGGGAGTATCTCCCGATCGCACAACCTTGGCCGTTACACTTCCGAATCCGGCAAAAAGTCCCTCGCGACTATGGGGAGCCATAGCGATGAGATCAAATTTTTTGCTTTCTTTGGCGATAAGGGGGGCGGCTTCTCCCGTTACGCTTTTAAGGGGTATTTGTGGAAAACGTTTTCGAAATTCTCTTTGGTGCGCACTTTCTTGTCGTTTGATTTCGTTCATGCGCTGTTTCCACTGATTGATATCTAAGACGGGGAGAGGTTCTTGAATCACATGGAAAAACTCATACTTAGTTTTGGGCAAACCATTTAAGGATTGAGCGGCCGCCAAAGACGTTGTGGAACGTTTACTAAAGTCACAAGGCAGAAGAATTTTTTTCGGAAACTTTACGTCATTTCCCCGATGGATCCAAACTGGGAACGGCGAATGAAGGGCCAATTGCTCTGCGGTACTGCCGATAAAAAATCGACCCATAAAGGTACTTTTGCCCTTGTGGCCAACTACGATAAGGGGGTGATCCTGCTGTTTAGCAATGGCGATTATTCCTTCGGCGGGCCTACCGATATTGACCACAACTTTGGCTTCAAGTTTCATTTCCGCGATGAGATTTTTAAGTTTGTAAAAGGAGATAACTTCTTTGGTTAGGGGCTGAATAAATTCGTCTTCTAAATCTACGAAGGGAAACTGACCCGACATGAAACTTGCGCTGTTCAGAGTATGAACCAGGATCAGCTGGGCCTTATATTCTTTGGCCATTTGCGAGGCTTGTTTCACTACGATCTTTGAGTAGGTTGAAAAATCCACTCCAACAACGATGGTTTGAAAATGTGTATGGTCCATGACATATCTCCTTTGCCTTAAGCAAATTGCAGGGGTTATGCCTCCATAGGATTCATTTAATGAGGTCCAGGGCGTTCCCTTGGGACTTCCTCTGCGGGCGTGAGACATTTTGTCAAACCGGCACAGGCGCCAGAGTTGACATAGGGATGGCCGATGATAGAAAAATGATTATGGCCATTCGATTAGAGCGTCTCCAAAAGATCTTTGACCAGGCGGCAAAACTGGTAAGTCGCCATGATCATTTTGAAGATACCGCCTTAAAGCTCTTAGCCATAATCGGAGAAGCCCTTCAATGTGATTGGGGGACGTATTGGGAAGTGGATTCCAGGCGTCATTCCCTCCGGGCCATTGCCACCTGGAGCGTTCCCGAGATCAAGGCAAGGGACTTAGAAAGGGATACCAGAAGTAAAAACCTTTCTTTAAGTGAAGGAACTGCGGGTCATGTGTGGCGTGGAAAAAAGCCCATTTGGACTACGGATTTGATTTCTGATATGTGCCTTCCGCGATCTTTAGAGGCAGAATCGGCGGGCCTTCACGGTGGAGTCTGGTTTGCCGTAAAAACGGACTTAGCCGTTTACGGGGTCATCGAACTTCTGGGGAAAAAAGTCCACCCTCCCACCGAAGAACTTTTGTTAGGAATTGAAGCTTTTGGAATTAAACTGGGCCGTCTCCTGGAATCTTCCCAAATAAGTCAGAACCCCGATGCTAGTCACCTTTCCGAAACAAGTTTCTGAAGTCTTACCCGAGCTTCTCCTCGGGCCCAAAATGAAATACTGAACAGAATTAAAACGAGACCCGCAAAACTAATGAGGGGAAAGTATCTGTAAATTTGGTTTCCAAATTGCCGAGCTTCGCGGATGGCCTCGTCGACCGTATTTATCGTATATCCAAGACCCCGAATAAATTTGATGATTCTAAGGCCCGGTGAAAGCACGATGATAATATTGGAATGAATGAAGTCCGTATTCCCCTGGGACATGTAACGAAAATCCAAAGCTTCGGTTAGAAGATGGGTGTCGTTTGGCGTGGCCCTCAGTATGGACCACGTCGAGGGAATTTGCAGGGCTCGCCTAAAATCTTTAAGATCTCCGGCGGTATCGTTGGGATTAAATGAGAAAAGAATAACTCCGTAATCTCCTCCATGGGTATCGTCTTTCAAAACATCTTTGAGGTGGGCCACGTTCAAGGGACAAGTAGACTTGCAATGAGCATAAAACGGAACCAAAAGCAGGGGCCTGCTTTGTGCCGTATCCTTCAGGCTGACTTTCTTATCATCTTCGTTGAGAAAAATTATTTCCGGGAGAAGATCTCCTTGCCTTTGATCTTCATTGGGCTGGCTTAGAGAGACTTCGACGTTAGCGTAGGTTGTGGTGCTGCCGTTAGTCCATAATTCTAGGAGTAAGAGAAAGATCATCATATTATTTCTCCCGGCTTACCGGACTATCGGGTCCGAAGGGGACTGAGCCCGTCAGTTGAGACTGATATATTTCGTAAATAGGTGGACCATAGGCCACGATCAAAGCAAGTACGGACGCGATTAGCCAGGGCTTCATGTCTTTCACCCACGGGATATTTTCATCATGGAGGGGAGTGGATGTGGGTAAAGAAATTTGGGGTTCATAGACTTTTCTTGAAAATACCGTAGCGAAAAAAATCACGAAATAAATCACCATGGCCATGGTCATGATAGTGCCGCCGATGGCCGTCGCCGCCGTCGGGATTTTCCAATCGGGTCGGTATAAAGGTGAGCCGGGATTGAGATAAGTGAGGCCTAAATTTGTTCGCCTCGGCTCTCCATGAACTCCCCCATAAGACAGACCGAAGGAGAAAAGAAATATGCCCATGGTCCACATATAGGGGACCCAGTTGATAAAAAGTTTTAGTTTAATTTCTTTACCCAGAAGCTGGCTGACTAAAATTAAAGTCATACCGATAAAGCTTAAGAAAACGGGACCGGCCACGGTCATATGAAAGTGGCCCGGCATCCACGCCGTATTATGAACGACTTGGTTCATTCCGTAGGAGGCATTGATGATGCCCGTGATACCGCCGAAAATAAAAAGAAAGAGACCGCAAAACATATAGCTGAAAAACCAGCGGTGACCTTCATCGCGGTAAGGCAGTTTCTTCCACCAGACGAAAAGTCCCTTGCCGCCATTTTGCCGGGCGCCATATTCGAGGGAAGCGGCCATGGTGAAGGCCGTAACGAAACTGGGCAGAGCCACGGCAAAAGTCAAAAGGGCCTGGAGCATTTTCCAGGTTTCTTTGATTCCGGGCTCAGTAAATTGGTGGTGCAGACCCACCGGAGCAGAAAAGACGATGAACATCATAAATGCGAAGCGGCCGGCAAAATCAGAATAAAGTTTTCCTCCTGCCAGTTTAGGGAGCATGACGTAAAACATGATGTAAGACGGCAAAAGCCAGAAATAAACTAAGGGATGGCCAAAAAACCAAAATAAGGTTCGCGCTAAAACTACATTAACCGTAGGCACCCAACCTAAAGACCATGGGATCAACAGAAATAAAATCTCGATGGCCACAGGAATTGTGGCGATGAGCCAGACAATAAAGGTCACCATAATCCCAAGGACGGCCATGGGAGTTTTTTGGCCCGGATTTTCTTTTCTCCACTTAAGGTACAACGGAATCCAACTAAAGAACGCTACCCAAGAGCCGATCACCACCAAAGTAAGTCCGATATAAAATAGAGGATGGGCTTTCAGGGGAGGATAGAACGTATATAAGACCGAAGCCTGACCGGCGAACATTGTCCAGGCGGCCAGGAGAGTTCCTCCCAACATTAGAGCCAGTGACGACGTTGCGGCTTTGATGGATATTTCTTTTTCTAGGTAGTACCTCACCAGAACGTGACCGAAAGCGACGGCGAAAAAAGTGGTAAAAACAATGGCGTTGATGGTTCCGTGAAGGGTGAGGCCTTGATAGTACTCAATTCCCGCCACCGCTTGTTTCTGAATGATGCCGGAGCGATAGAGGACCTGCATGAGTCCATGATAAATACCGAAGGTGAGAAGGACCGTCGGAAAGACGAGTTCCGCCAGGATCACATTTCTTAAACCGTTTTCGAAAGTCACCTGTTTTTCTTTTTCGAACATGGCGCTTACTTTGCCTCCAGAGTTTTAATGTAAGAAATAAGTTCTTTGATTTCATCGTCGGTGACGGGGAGTTTGGGCATTACGGCTTGAAACGTGCTGACAACTTTTGCCGCCGGATCTCGAATGGATTCACGAATATAATTATCATCGACACTAATGATTTGGCCGTCGGACATCTTTTCTTTTCTTCCGTACAGGCCTTTGAAAGACGGTCCCGCACCCGGATTGCCGTCAATACTGTGACAAGCCACGCATCCCTTGGAATTGAATAAATTCTTTCCTAAACTTCCTTGATTTTCGGCTAGGGGTATGGAGTTGCCGGACTGTTCTATCTCGTCGCCGACGACAATGGCCGCCGACATATTTTGGTGACCGACGCCGCAGTACTCGTGGCAAACGATGTGGTAGATACCGGGTTCCCTCAATGTGACTCGCGCATAATTAATGGCGCCGGGCACGGCCATGAGGTTGACGTTGGTATTTTCAATTTGAAAACCGTGGTTGACGTCCTGGCTTGCTAGATAAATGTCCAGGGTCGTATTGGGCTTTACTTTTATGAGTTGAGGCTCAAAAGCCCACATCTTCGCCACCACGTGGACTTCATAGAGGCTATCGGTCTTACGAATGATTTCACCTTGGGTGAAAGCGGCAGCCGTGGTGACGCAGCCAGGGAGTTTTATATTCAGGCCGAAGATGGAGTAGGTTAATAAGGCCAACATCGTAAGAAGTAGGCCGGTGGCAATTAGAATGACATTTTTCTCTAGTTTCAGCATAGGGATCCCCATTAACTCCGCAGCAACATCAGTCCATACATGGCCAGCCAAAAGGCCGAGTAGAACAAAATGAGTGCTACAAAAAACGCGATGGCCCCTTTAGGAAAGAATTTTTCTTTTGAATTCATGCTTTAGGTAAGAGCAACGGAGGTGCCACGGGCGGCGGGCTTATAATCTCTTTGGTGTGAGGGCGTGAGACATTTTGTTGAAGGGGTGAGACAAGTTGTCAAAGAGCCTATTCGGCAATTCTTAAAAGGCTTCCGATCCAACTTTTCTTATTTTGACCTAGAACCATTTCCCCTGAAAATTTATCCTCGAGTAATTCATGGAGGAGTTTTAAAAGATCTTCGGACGTGACAATTCCCGTGATGCGATTTTCGTAGGTAATGAGAAAGGCCGAGATTTTCTCCGCAATCATGCGACGAATGACGATCCTTAAATCGGTGTCGTAAGAAACGGTTTTAACGGGCCAGCTCATAAAGTCCTGGACTTTGCCTTCAGACGTGGCGGCTCCTTTATAGATGTCTCGGTCGGAAATGATGCCCACGATTCTGTTGGTATCGTCTATTACGGGAAGATGTCGAATGCGATGAGTTTGCATTTTTTGGTAGGCAGACTCAAGACTTTCCTCGAGACTTGCCTTCACTAACTCACAGGTCATCGTATCCATAGCCGAATAAAACATTTTATTCCCCCTTTTTATTTTAAAGACCATTGTTGGGCTTGGCTCTCCATGGCTCTTTGAATTTTTGGCACCTTAGAGAGCGACTGACTAGCAGAACCTAGGTAGCTTGCAATGTCGTCGGCGGTGATAATTCCACAGAGACTCCCCTTTTCATCGACAACGGGGACTCTGCGAATTCCACTTTGTTCCATGATTTGAATGACCACCGAAAGACTAGCCGTATTGACCACCGTTACGATATTGCGGGACATCACATCTTCAACAATAAGTTTGCGGCCATCCACATTTTGGGCCACAACCTCCACGACGATATCCCGGTCGGTCAAAACACCCACGGGAAGAAGCTTATTTTTTTCCGCTTTTACGACGACAATACTCCCAACTTGATACTCCCGCATCATTTCGGCGGCTTCATTGAGGGTCGCGTCCTTTGAAAGTGAAACCACATCCTTAGTCATGACATCCGTGACAAACATTTTTTTTCCTTTCTTGAGTAATATTCGAACGTATTCACTGCAAGGCCGCTGCCGTGACGGAAAGGCATTTAAATGGTTCTATGGGCCAGAATTTGACAATTTGTCCCGTACTGAAAGACGAGTTGTCTAGGCCCTTAAAAATTTGAATGCTTCGAGAGATGTGACTTCAGGGAATTCTTCCATGGGGACATGGCCCATTCCTGGATAGACTTTGACGGTGGCGTGGGGAATGTCCCTTTTAAACCGATAAGCGTTTCGAACTTTAATCCACCGGTCATTTTCTCCCCAAAGAATGAGGGTGGGGGCCCGGATAGTTCGGATCAATTCTGGGTCCTCGACAATTTTCCCTTTCACCATCTGTAAAAATGCTCTTCGATTACCGGCGCGGAGGGCGAGGTCACGGTATCTTTCATTGATTTTCGCACGGATAGTGGGAGAATTTCCGTAGACTGTCTTAACCATTGTCGAGACTAGCCATTGGGGGGTTACATTTTTTAATAGCGTACCCATCAACGGCAGACGCGCGATACGCACCAAAAGCGGGGGGCGGCCCAACTCATAACCGGCAGCGTTGAGGAGGATCAATTTTTCCGTGCGCTGATGGTAGTCGGCGGCGAAACGCCAGGCGATCCACCCACCCAATGAATTTCCGACCAAAGAGCATTTCTTAATTTTTAAGTGATCTAAGAATTGATGCAAAAACGAAATATAATACTGGCTGGAATAGGCATCGGAAGAAAGCGACGGGCCGGTTAATCCAAAGCCCGGAAGGTCGAGACGCACGACCCGAAAATGAGCCTTGAACGTATTAACCCACTCGTCCCAGGTATGAAGCGAAGATAAAAGTCCGTGAAGAAAAATAACGACCGGGCCTGTTTTATTTCCTTCGTCGCGATAGTGGACGCGAATCCCGTCCATCTCAAGAAACCTGGAAGTTTCATCGGCATAGCGATCCAGGAGGTCAGACAACGGAAGATCGGCATGAATGAACATAGATACTGGGTACCTTAAGCCGAAATTTGAAAGTCCTGGCGAATTTCTACGAGGGACTTATTCCAATATTGACTCCAATCGACCCCAAATAAAGGTCGCGCCCGAGTGCCCATCTGCCACCCCCGGCTGATTTCTTTCATGCGGACGGTGCGTTCTTTCATGGCAAATAAAGCGGTATTCAGAAAACCACTGGAGAGGAGGAGGGGGCTCAGGGGTGTGGGAATTTGTGCGCAATAAAAGGCCTGTAAACCTAACTCTCCACTAATGTCCGTATCAAAACCACAGATCACGTGCCAGAGATCATGGGTTTCATAGAGGTGGGCCAGGATAAAGTCGTTAGGATTGTCCGCCGTGAGAGTTGGGATATTATTGGGATCGAGGCCCCTGGCCGCCATAAATTCCAAATAGGCTTTGCCTAGGGATCCTTCAGAAAACGAAATCTTTTCTAGGGATTGAAAATTAATGCGGTATCGTTGATCTAGGGCCCTTTTGCAATAAGGGGCCTTGTTCTCGACGGAAACTACCATTTCATTGAGTACTTCTGGGGTCGCTAATTTCTTTGAGATGTGAAAGACCTTATCTAAATCTGCCGGGTTTTTAACTAAGGTAAAAAAACTCCTCATTCCTAAAATCAAATTCCACAAACTGGGTCTAGCCATAAGGCCCTCCTTTATTTTCTTTATAATATGAGTAATTGCTCATATTAAGTACTCGGGTTCTAATGATTAACGGCGGATAAGTCATGGGTAAAAAAAGTGGTGTGATATCAAGAAGAAAGCCGCGGCAAACCCGCGCCCAGGAGACGGCCCAATGTATTTTACAGGCTACGGCTCAGATTCTAGTAAGTCGGGGATTTAAGGATTGTTCAACAAATCACATTGCCGAGCGGGCCGGCGTGAGTATTGGCACGCTCTACCAATATTTTGCCGATAAACAGAGTATCTTACTGGAACTCTTTCGATTGGAAATCGAAAAAGATGCTTTGTTCATCCAGAATACTCTTCAAGAACTTGAAAATCAGCCTATTGAAATCGTGATAAAAAAATTGGTCAGTGTCACTTTGAAACGTCTTTCGGAAAATCCACGGTTACGTCAAATCCTTCTTTTAGAAGTTTCTAGTTCACGGCAGACCGAAAAATTAAGAGGGATTAAAGACGAGTTATCAGAATTACTGTCAAGTTACTTAAAATCTCATCCCCAATTTCATATTCGGCATGATATCCGCCTCGAAGTCCTCATCATTGTCAATTCTGTGGAGGCCGCTCTATATGCGGCCATTCAAGAATATGGTCCGCGACTCAAGCATCGCATCCTCGTGGCTGAAGTGAGTGACCTGGTATTAAGGTATCTATCCAAGTATCGGCTAAGTACCGGCGTTCTTAATGATTTCTCCGACATAAGTTAGAACTTCTCCGACCTTTTGGCTAAAGTCTATATGGCAACGCACGATAAGTCTTCGGGGATGGGGAGCCCAAATTTCTTTGATCTTGTTATCCACGATGCGGGCCTGCTCGGGCATTTCAATTCTGACCGGATTTGAATGGTCGTAGTAAAATTCGCTGGGCGACTCAAGATGGATGACGTAGTCGTACCTCTTCAGCTCCGCCTCCCGGGTCGTGTTCATGGATTTGAAAAAATCTTCGGGTGGGCCCGACCAGTAGGCGGCTCCATCCACCGTGCCACGGTCACAGACGAGAATTTTTTTGGGTTCGGCGTCGGCGGCCATGGCCTCAAGCTCAAGTTGCAGAAAATAAATGGCTCTTTGCTGGTGATTGATCTGAGTGGGTTGGGTTTGTCTGGGAAATCCTCCACGAAATAAAATGGAGGCGGCTTCGGGTACGGCCACGATGTCCTTAGAAAATTGTTTTTCAATGAGAACGACGAGGGCCGTCTTGCCGGCCGACGGTCCGCCTGTCAGAACAATTTTCATTTTGCTCACTCCTCAAGTTTAAAAACTTGATCCTTCTCGGGAACGCACACGTTAAACTTAAGCTCCTCCCGAATCCGCGCCGCCAGGGCCATGGCCGACCCAGTTTCTCCGTGATTGACATAGACCATTTCGGGGGCCCGTTTCAAGTGTTTGAGCCAATGGATCGTGTCTTCTTGGTCCGCGTGAGCGGAGAGGCTTTCAATGGTGCAGATCTCCGCTTCGACGTCTACGGTTTTGTGGTGGATCCGGATTTCGCCAATTCCCCCTTGTAGAAGTCGCCCCTTGGTTCCTTCGGCTTGAAAACCTACAAAGAGGACCGCATTTTTTGCATCGGGAAGTCTTTTCGCGAGGTGGTGCATGACTCTTCCTCCCGTCAGCATTCCGGCGGCCGAAACTACAATCATGGGACCGTCCCGCATGCATAAAAGCATAGACTCATCAGGAGACGTGACGGTATGGTAATTTTTTGTATTGATAGGACTTTCAAATCCGTTGCCGTTGAGAATCAAGGCGTGATCCTCGGGATGTTTGAGATAGACATTGGTCGCTTCCGTGGCCATGGGGCTATCGAGATATACGGGGAGGTGGGGAATGCGGTTCTCATCCTCAAGTTTTCGGATGAGATAAAGGATATCTTGGGTGCGACCGACGGAAAAGGCCGGAATAACCAGGACCCCGCCTCTTTGGGCCACCCTATTAATAATTTTTTCCATTTCGTCGGCGGGTTGAGCCAAAGGTTGAAGTCGGTCTCCGTAGGTAGATTCGATAATCAAGTGGTCGGTTTCTAAAATAGGAACGGGGGGTTTTAGCGTGGGGGAGCGGCCATTTCCTAAATCACCTGAAAAAGTTATAATTTTGAAACCCGTGTTAGTCTGGCAGTTGAGCTGAACGAAGCTCGATCCGATAATGTGGCCTGATCTCACCAGCCGCATATTGAGTCCGTCTTTAATTCTATGCCATTCATCTCGCACCATCGGCGTAAAGAGGGCCAAACTGTTAATGGCATCGAGCTCATCATAGAGGGGAAGGGCCGGTACGTGATGGGAATAACCCGTTCGATTGGCGAATTTGGCATCTTCTTCCTGAAGGCGGCCGGCGTCTCTTAAGAGAATTTTGCAGAGATCCAGGGTTCCTTGGGAGCAGTAGATTTGTCCCTTGAAACCTTCTTTCACGATTTTTGGAATGTATCCGGAGTGATCCAAGTGAGCGTGGGTTAAAAAAATGGCTTTGAGTTCTTCGGCATTTTGAAAGACTTCCCAATTTTGGATCCTGATTTCTTTGGGTCCCTGAAACAGTCCACAATCAATGAGGTATTTTTGATTGTGATGTGTCAGTAGGGTTTTACTACCCGTAACCGTACGGGCCGCTCCCAGAAATTGGAGTTTCAATGTTTCACTCCCGCCGCCGGAGGGAATTTGATCAGACCTTTGAGGCGATCCAAATCATTTCTCACTTCGGCGGGCATATGGGTGCCGCTGGAGCCGCTGTACGAGACGATGGTTTCTAGTTCATATTCTTCGTAACACTTTGGGGCTATGGGAGAACGGGGATAATTTATGATGCATTCCCGAAGATAAATATTGCCCAGGGAGTAGAAAAAATTATTGTTGAGTCCCTTGTCGCAGATGGCGAGCCAGTACAAAATCTCCGGGGTCTGTTCAGAGTCAGGATGTTGTTGCAGGTACTGGTATAAAATTCCGGACACTTTAAGGTAGAGAACCGCTCGTGGATTATCGGCGGTCATCACAAATCCCGAAACCTTGGGGTCTAAATTCTTTTTTGCAAATAGAACGACTTGGGGCCCCGTTAGTAAATTAGCATCGAGAACGGGTTCTTTCTTCCAATCTTTGAAGACTTGAAGCCAGGCGGTGATGTCGTCTTTGAGGAAAGTGGGTAACTTACTATTTTTTTGGTATTGCTCCAAAGCTTGGACAGCGCCACCGGGGTCTCTTTGCAGCCTTGCGTAGTAAGCAATAACTCTTTCCAGGGCTGTCTCAACTTGCTCTGTTTTAATATTTCCCGCGGGATAGTTAAGAATCATTTTTTCATAACTATCCTTGGCTTGGTCAAAGGCCCGGGTGGCGAAAAGAAATTCGGCCTGATCAAAAGAGCTCGTGAGGGTATCAAGCTTTTCAAAATCTTTTAATCCCCGCGATACCGTGGGGATTTGGGTGTGGCAAGACATACAAATAGAAAGGGTAGAGTTGAGCATCCATCGGGCGTATTGTTTATTGCCTACGCGGAAGACCCGTTCCATTTCTATAATATGATTCTCAAAGATTTTCCTCGGCACGCGGTATCCGGCAAGACGGAGCTTTGGATCGTGGACCGCTTTTTTTGATAGCAGCGCCAGTTCTTTAAGATGGGAGTCAATCTCGATAAAATTTTTGGAGTCCGTAAATTTTTCTTCAGACACCATATAGGGCTTGAGGGTCTCCATTTGGGAAAGAAATTTGCCCATGAGTTCTTTCGTAGGTTTTGCATCTTCGGCCCATACTCGGGGATTCATAAAGTAAATGACGAAGATCAGCGTCACGAACAGCATGGCAGAAACAAAAAACTTCATGGGAACCTCCCTCGAGTTTATGGATTTCTAATTTTTTAAACGGGTGTGCAGAAGATCGGCTAGGGCTTTCATAACGTCTACCTCGGTGAGGATGCCGACAAGTTTGTTGTTTGACACAACCAAGGCACTACCGAATTTTTTCTCCGCCATATGGGTGGCTACTTCGTCCAGTTTTGCTTCGGGAGTCGTGGCGTAGGGCATTTCCGCATAGATTTCATCAACACGAGTAATTTTAGGATCTACATCTTTAAAGGTGAGGACGAGATTAATGTCTCTATCTGACACTATTCCTACGAGCTTTCCGCCTTTAAGAACGGGGAGATGACGGATGCGATGTTCGGTCATCATTTCTCTGGCCTTGGCGATGGTTTGATCATTACCAATAGTGTAGGGCTGGGTTGTCATATACTTTTGGACGGTCGGGATCGTTTTCATAAATAGTTCTCCTTTAATTTATTTCTGATGATCGCAAGGTCTATTCCAACGGCCTTTTCCTTTTTACGGGCCCCTGGCCGGGTTCTTGAGACAAATTGTCAAAGGGCCGGTAGCTTTCGTCTCGAAAGTTTAGGAATGAAGTTATCGCGGGGCCATGGCGGGGAATTGGACCTGTGGAACGATCCCTGCATTTACAAAAATAAGAGAAGGAGATTTTCATGAAGCACCTGGTAGAAGATTGGATGACAAAACATCCCTTAAGAGTTGATGTGAATGAAGACGTAGGCAGTGTGGCGGAAATTATGCGGGTAGAAGCTATTCGACATATGATCGTCACGGACCAAGGTCGGTTGGTCGGTGTTCTGTCCGTTCAGGATCTGGCCGCCGTCAAAGATATCCGAGCTAAATTTCAGGATCCCGATTGTGCTTACGTAAGAATTGCGGTGGGTGACCTTATGGGGAGAAGACCCATCACCGTTTCTAGTAAATCATCCATGACTGAAGCCATCAGACTTATGAGGGACAAAGGTTTTCACTCTCTGCCCGTTGAAGATGAATACGGGCGACTCAAGGGGGTTCTTACTTCAACGGACGTCATGAAGTATGCTCTGGTGGCATCTCAGAGCGTGGATTCGACAACGCCCTTCAAAAAGATAACTCAGGGTCTCGCCTGAGTTAGTGAGACATTTTATTTACAAAATGACAATTTGTCCCATGGGTAGGTCCTAAAGCCCATATATTGCTTTATACCATGGCATAGCCAATGCTATCCTTTAGTCTAGACACATAAGTATGACCCTAACTACGGCTCCATCAAGGGCCAAAAACTAAAGGATACGGGCGTGGCACAGGATAAAAAAGTCGCTGTTATTGACGATGATCTGGAAATGGCAAAACTTGTGGAGGACATGCTTAAGAGCCAGGGTTACGCGACTTCGTGTTTTACTTCGGTTTCAGAAGCTCTCGTACAATTTAAGAAAAATCCACCCCAAGTGGTCATCACCGATCTCAATATGAAAGATGTGAACGGGATGATGCTCCTCAAAAAACTCCAAGAGGACTATCCGGGTTCGGCATCTATCATGATGACGGCATTTGGTTCTATCGAAACCGCCATTCAAGCCATGAAGCTAGGCGCCTACCACTACATCGTTAAACCTTTCAATATGGAAGAGCTAGTCCTTCTCGTGAAGCGCGCCATGGAGAGGGTGAATCTCCAAACCGAAAACACCATGCTCAAAAGAGAACTCAAAAAAGAATTCTCCATTGAATCGGTCATCGGCAAAAGTCAACCCATGCAAGAACTCTTTGATCTGGTCAGACGTATCGCTCCCGCTACGGCCAACGTTCTCATTAACGGTGAGAGCGGCACGGGAAAAGAAGTCATTGCCCGCGCCATCCACAATCTTGGACCCCGCAAGAAAAAACCTTTTGTCGCCATCAATTGCACGGCCATTCCCGAACAGCTTTTAGAAAGTGAACTCTTTGGGCACGTGAAGGGTGCCTTTACGGGAGCCATCACCGATAAAAAGGGACTCTTTGAAGAGGCCCAAGGCGGGACTTTATTTTTAGATGAGATCGGCGATTTGAGTTTACCCCTTCAGGGAAAACTTCTTCGCGTGATCCAAGACAAAGAAATTCGCGCCGTCGGTGGAAGTAACGCCAAATCCATCGATGTTCGGGTCGTTTGCGCCACCCATAGAAATCTTAAGACCATGGTTAAAGACGGAAAGTTTCGGGAGGATTTATTTTATAGACTTAATGTTATTCCGGTTCACGTTCCTGCTCTTAGGGATCGTCCCCAAGATATTCCCCTTCTGGTGGAGCACTTCGTAAAAAGATTTGCTCTGCAGAATGGTTCGAATGTCAAGGGTGTGACTCCAGAGGCTTTGGGAAAACTCGTGGCCCATCCCTGGCCAGGGAACGTGCGGGAATTGGAAAACCTTATCGAAAGGGCCGTCGTTCTAAGTTCTGCCGAATACCTCACTGAAAAAGATGTCATGGGAAGTGCGGTGGAATCAGCCCGAGAAACCTTTCAAGAACTTTATACCGATAATCCTACCATCGAAAAACTCGAAGAGCGGTACATCAAACTCATCTTGGCCCAGTCCGGAAATAAGAAAGACATCGCCGCAAAAATCTTAGGTGTCAATCGGCGGACACTGTATCGAAAAGAAAGAGAATACGGCTTAGTCCCTGAAGATTCTAAAGAACCCGAAGGGGAATAGTTCTGTGATAGTTTAGTCGTTGCCTGGCCGACGGCGAAAAATACGATGGCGTTCCCGGTCTAAATTTTCCCGGTCGTCGGGATGGGCGATATCGATGAGAGCCCGAGCCCGTTCATTGAGAGTTTTTCCGAAGAGATCGGCCACTCCGAATTCTGTCACCACAAAGTGAACATGGGCCCTGGTCGTAACGACTCCGGCCCCCGATTTTAAAACGGGGACGATGCGGGATTGGCCCTTTTTAGTTTGGCTAGAAATAGCGATGATGGGCTTGCCCTCCGGGGAGAGAGAGGCTCCACGAATAAAGTCCATTTGGCCTCCCACCCCAGAAATAATCCGGGAGCCAATTGAATCCGCGCAAACCTGTCCCGTGAGGTCAATTTCTACGGCAGAATTGATGGCCGTCACTTTTTTATTGCGTCTTATAATTCCGGGATCATTGACGTAACCCACATCCAGTTGAATGACCGAGGGATTATCATGGGCGAAATCATAAACCTCTTGATCCCCCATGATAAAGGCCGATACGGTTTTCCCCGGATGAACCACTTTTTGAGAATTATCTACCGCGCCACATTTCATAAGGTCTAAAGTCCCGTGGGACCACATTTCTGTATGAACGCCTAAATTTTTATGTCCCTTTAACGCGGAGAGAACGGCGTCGGGGATTGAACCAATTCCGGCCTGGAGGGTCGCGCCATTGTCCACGAGAGTCGCGACTTTTTCACCAATGGCCAAATCAACGGCACTCAACTTCGGCCGTGAAACTTGGAAGAGGGACTCATCCACTTCGATATATTTGGTAAACCTGTCGATGTGAATAAATCCATCGCCATGGGCTCTGGGCATCTGTCTGTTGATTTGGGCAATAATAATGGGAGCTACCTCTACGGCAGCTCTGGCGACATCGACACTCACTCCTAAGGTGCAGTATCCATGTTTGTCGGGCGGTGAAACGTGAATGATGGCGACATCCAAGGGTCTTCTTTTCGATCTGAAAAGTTGGGGAACTTCGGAGAGAAAACAGGGAAGAAAATCAACGCGATCATAGTCGAGGGCTTCACGCATATTCCCTCCGACAAAAAGATTGGCCACGCGAAAACTTTTTGAAAATTCAGACTTGGCGTAGGCGGCTTTCCCCTCGGTGTGAATATGGATAAGCTCAACATTTTCTAATTCCGGGGCCCGGGCGACGAGGGCATCGATCAGCGTGTTGGGCGTCGCGGCTCCGCCGTGAACGAAAACCCGGTGCCCCGATTGAACAACGATCGTGGCTTCAAGGGCTGTTTTGGCTTTCGGCATAAGATTTCTCCTCCCTGATTAAAAGCAAAGGTCACGCCCATATCATCGTCGATAAAAGATGGGATTACCAACCTCTTGAGACATTTTGTCAGTCCTCATTTACTCACAATGTCCTGAAAATCTGTCCATGTTTTATATATTTAAAGTGGGCCACGGCCCATCCCTTGCTCAATAAGGAGTGAGGGAGACTTTAGCTTTATGCTCAGAGAACCATCAGGATCGCATATTGTGGTATGGGCCGTCGATCCGTTTGAGGGAAAAATCAGGCCCCACCCTTTTGAGGTTCGAAATCTCATGACGTGGATAGGGGCGATGAAGGCCCAGATCCAGCCCGTGTATATCTTGAATCTGCCACCATCGGACCAAGTTTGTAATAGTGCATCCGAAATGGCCCTCCTCCAAACGACCAATATGGAAAAAGCCACGAAAAATTACCTTCACGAAATCGGTTGTAAAAGCGCCCTTGAACCTAAAGTTTTATTTACCCATGACGCGCCGGTGGGGAGCTCCGTCGAAAAGCTAGTCCAATACGCCGATGAGATCGGAGCCGAGACGATTATCGTCTCATCTCGAGGACGTAAGGGAGTGGATCGATTTATTTTCGGAAGTTTTGCCGAAACCCTTCTTTTACAGTCGGATAAACCGCTTTATTTTCTCACCCATCAGAATGGGACGCCCAAGGAAGAAAGAGAAAATCGCATCTTGTTTCCCACAGATTTTTCTTCGCACTCTCAACGGGTGTTTGAGAAGTTTTTAAGACAAGCCAAGAGAAGCGGGGCGGAAATCGTTTTATACCATGGGCTGCCCGCTGAGAGTGCGCAAGAGATCGTGGATACGGCGAATAAAGAAGGGAGCAAATGGATTAGGCGAGCCCAGGGGCTCAATGTAGGGGCCGCATTCTTTCTTCAGGAATTAGAACCTTCAGCGGTAATGGCATCAGCCATTATTGCAGCGGCCCAGAAGGTATCGGCTAGACTGATCGCCATGTCATCCAGTAGTGGACGGACGGCCTCTATTTTATTTGGAAGTGTGGCTAACGATGTTTTCAGAACTAATTTATTTCCCGTTTGGATTTGTGGACCTGGTACCCAAAATCATCTTTAAAATTTATTTGGCTCGGGGGAGAGTGATACTGAAAATAGTGCCTTTGCCCTCTTGACTTGAGACCGAGATGACCCCGCCCCAGGATTCGACAATACTATAACTTGTGGCTAACCCTAAACCTGTACCAACCCCAATATCTTTCGTCGTGAAAAATGGCTTAAAAATATTGGGCATATTATTTTTAGGAATTCCACAGCCCGAATCTTCAAAATTCAAAACCCATTTGGCGTCATTGGATCGGGCGGAGATTCTGATGAAGTGGCCATCGGAGCGGCCTGATTTTTTTGCCGACTCAATGGCATGTACCGCATTGATCAAGAGATTGAGGATCACCTGGTGCAAAGGTTCGGCTTGGGCCAAGACGGTGAGTCTCATATCCGGCGGCACTTCGTTTTTAACATTGATATTATTTTTTCTAAACTCGTGCTGCATCAAATCCAAGACTTCGTCGATGGGCTTATTTATTCCTACGGCACCCAGATTTGCATCTCTGGTTCCCCGGGCGAGGTTGAGCAGGGAACGAACGAGTTTAGAGATGCGGTCGATTTGCCCGATAATGATATCGGCCGTCTTATTAACGGCATCTTGATTTGATGCCTGTCCTTTTAAAAGTTCAGCCCGTCCCCGAATGACCCCAATGGGAGTACCGATTTCGTGGGCAAGACCCGATGCCAGAAGACCCACGGAGGCCATCCGATCTTGCATAATAATTTGGGCCTCTGATTTTTTTCGGTAAATGGTGTAGCGGATGGTCCGTTCGAGGAGTTGGGCATTGAGATTGGCTTTTACAAGATAGTCTGACGCGCCGGACTGCATGGCCTTAAGATCCACTTCCCGATCCCCATAACCCGTAAGTAAAATGAAGGGGAATTTGCATCCTTTACTGATAGCTTCCGCCATTAGGTCAATGCCGGTATTTTCTCCGAGCCGATAATCCAAAAGGCAAACATCAAAGGAGGGGTCCAGAACGGCTTGCTTCGCTTTATTAAAATCTCCAACCCATTCCAGCTGATAAGGGGTATCTTTAATATCCGAAAGAAGATCTTTAATAAAAAAATAGTCGTCCTCGTCATCGTCAATAAGAAGAATTTTAAGGGAGACCTGGGCCATGAAATTAAGTTTCCTTTTTTTGGGCGGGAGGAAGTTCTACGATTTCAAACCAATACTTTCCGAGATCATGAATGATATTGACGAGGGCTTCAAATTTGACGGGTTTGGTGATGAAGGAGTTCACGCCCAAATTATAAGTACGGTAAACATCTTCTTGGGCCTTAGATGTAGTTAGAACCACCACCGGAATGGATTTTAAATCGGGATGGGTTTTAATCTCTTTGAGGGCCTCCCGACCGTCTTTTTTAGGCATATTCAAATCTAAAAGAATAAGCCCTGGTCTTGGTGATGATTGAAGCGCGGCATATTTACCTTTTCTTAGAAGGTAATCCATAAGCTCCTCTCCATCAGGGACAAATCTTAAATCATTGGCCAGACGATTTTCAGCCATGGCGTCCTTGATCATATCGCGATCGTCAGAGTCGTCATCGGCGATGAGAATAGTGATAGGTTTTGGTTTTTCGGTCATAATGCTAACTCCTTTTAATGTGTAATGGGAAGGGTGATGATAAAAGTCGCGCCCTTGTCCAAACTCGAACGGGCGGTGATGTGTCCCCCATGACGTTCGGCGATTTTGCGACAAACGGAAAGGCCGACACCGGTTCCTTCATATTCATTGCGGCCATGGAGGCGTTGAAAGATCGTAAAAATACGATCCAGATATTTTTCATCAAAGCCGATGCCATTATCGGTCACTTCGACAACGAGATTATTCCCTCGAATGGATCCAGCCACGGACACGACGGGATGTTGACCGTCTTTATGAAACTTCAGAGCGTTGGCTAAAAGATTTTGAAAAAGCTGGCGCATTTGGGGGGCGTCGGCGTCGATGGTGGGCAGTTTTCCTATTTCTACTTTGGCCTTGGTCCGTTCAATTCTGACTTCGAGATCGGCCATGACGTCTTTAATCACATCATTGAGATTGGTCGGTACGAAGGGTTGGGCTTTAGAAGTCACTCGAGAATAGGTCAGAAGATCATCAATGAGCCTTTGCATACGACTGGCCGACTTGAGCATACGATCTAAAAAGTCGCAGCCCTCGGCCCCTAGGGCCTCCCGGTATTTGACCGTAAGCCTGTCGGCGTAAGCCTGAATTTTACGTAAAGGTTCTTGAAGGTCATGGGCCGCCACCGAGGCAAAATCTTGCAATTCTCGGTTACTCACTTCGAGTTTTTCCGCATAGGATTTTAATTGTTCTTCGGCCTGTTTACGCTGGGTGATTTCGTAGCGAATGGAGACGTATTCAAAAGGTTTTCCCGAATCGTCGAGAAAGGGGACGATGGTGGTATAAACCCAATAGTAAGTTCCGTCCTTGGCCCTATTTTTTATTTCCCCTTCCCAAATTTTTCCGCTGGAAATGGTTTTCCAGAGATCTACGAAAAATTCTCGAGGGTGAAATCCCGAATTGATGATGCGATGATTTTTACCGATAAGCTCTTCTCGGCTGTACTTAGAAATCTCACAAAATTTATCATTGGCATGGGTGATGTTACCGGCTTTATCAGCAATGGCGACAATGGCCGACTTATCTAATGCATATCGAATATTCTTGAGATCACGGGTCGTGGTCTCTAGCGCTCGTGTAGTGTCAGGTGTCAAGTTTCCCTCTTTGTGTTGATCGTTATCTGGTATCAAATTTAGCCGAAAATAACCAAAATAGCGAGCGTTCAGGAGGAGACATTTTGTCGGGGGATTCTTTGACAAAATGTCACGGGGTTGCGTCACTACCGTGGGGAAAAGGCATCGGTCGTGGCATAAATCATGCTCCTTAAATGTCCAGGATAAATAACTGGAGACACCCAAAATGAAAAAAATGATGGCCACCGTATTCGTAAAACCCGGAAAAATTGAACTGCGCGAAAAACCTATTCCTGAGGTCGGTCCCACGGACGCTCTTCTTAAGATCACCACGACGACCATCTGTGGGACGGATGTTCCTTTCCAGCACATTGGGATCCTAAGCTTAGAATTCCACGTGGACAAGTTGTCGCG
>JADMIO011121678.1_pt1 | contig 37605 bp, 51 predicted proteins | sample 8958161 | NCBI WGS metagenome assembly JADMIO01 (sample SAMN16585339, study PRJNA669376) | soil metagenome | isolation source: Crop rotation soil | place: USA: Cullars Rotation, Alabama | collected 2011 | reverse complement strand
GGCGGCCCGCCTCGCCGAACGGCTGGGGCTGGCCGACCCGGTGGCGCCCTGGCAAACCAACCGGCTGCCGGTGACGGCACTGGCCGCAGTGCTGGCCGATGTGCTGGTTGCTGCCGGCAAGGTCGCCAACGACGTGCTGCTGCTCAGCCGGCCCGAGCTGGGCGAACTCGCCGAACCGGCCGCCGAAGGCCGTGGCGGTTCCTCGGCGATGCCGCAGAAACAGAATCCGGTGCTGTCCGTGCTGATCCGCAGCGCCGCGCTGGCCGGTCCCGGGCATCTGGCCCAGATCCAGGCCGCCGCGGCCGGCGCCATCGATGAGCGGCCCGACGGTTCCTGGCACGTCGAGTGGCAAGCGCTGCGCCAGCTGCTCCGGCTGGCTGGCGGGGCAGCCGCCAGGCTGGCCGAACTCGCAGAGGGCCTGGTGGTCCGGCCGGAGCAGATGCGCCGGAACCTGGCGATCACCGGGGAGCTGGTGGTCAGCGAACGGATCATGGCCACTGTGGCGCCGATGCTCGACGGCGGATCGCCGGGCGCCGGCAAGGCCAAGGTCCAGAACCTGGTCAACCAGTCGCTGGCCAACCAGGGCACACTGGCGCAGCTGCTGCGCGATGCGGTACCTGTCGACGTCCTGAGCGACGAGGCGTTGGCCGAACTGCTGGACCCGGCCGGCTATATCGGCCAGAGCAGCGAACTGATCGACCGGATCACCTCCCACTATGCAGAATGGAGCCATTCGTGAGCGTTCCCGACATCACCCCCACCTTGCTGTCCGAGGGCAAAGGCAAGCCCGTGCTGTTGGCCGGCGCCGGCCTGGGCACCGGCGCCAAAGCGCTCTGGATCGACGCCGTGCCCTACCTTCAGGACTTCCAGATAGTGGGCGTGGACCTGCCCGGCCACGCGGCCAGCCCCGCGTCCACCGGGCCGTTCACCATGGCCGAACTCGCCCAGGGCGTGGTGGCCATGCTGGACAAGCTGGCCGCGGCCGGCGACATTGAGGCCGGCGACATTGAGGCCGGCGCCAAGGTCTACTTTGCCGGGGTTTCGATGGCCGGCGAACTGGCCCTGCAGCTGGGCTTGGACTACCCGGACCGCTTCGCCGGACTGGGTGTGGTGTGCTCCGGCGCCAAGATCGGAGAGCCGTCCGCCTGGCTGGAGCGTGCCGAGACCGTCCGCAACGCGGGCACACCCACCATGGTGGTCGGTTCAGCACAGCGCTGGTTCGCGCCCGGCTTCATCGAGAAGCATTCCGAACGCACCACGCGGCTGCTGCATACCCTGCAGAACGCCGACCGGTTCGCCTACGCGCACTGCTGCGAGGCCCTGGCCGACTTCGACGTCCGCGACCGGCTCGGCGAGATCACCACTCCGGTGATCGCCATTGCCGGCGGAATGGACCAGGTCTGTCCGCCCGAGTTCGCCAAGGCAGTGGCCACCGGCGTGCGGCAGGGCAGCTCCGCCGTCGTCGATTCCGCCGCCCACCAGGCGCCCGTCGAAGCGCCCGAAGAAACCGCGGCACTGCTGCGCGATTTCTTCCTGGCTGCCTGAGCGCAGCCGGACCGTTGACTGAAACTACCCAAGGAGTACCCGCCGTGAGCGAGAACCGCACCTTCGATCCTGCCAAGACCCAGCAGGAGGTTTACGACGACGGCATGGCCGTGCGCCGCCAGGTCTTGGGCAATGAGCACGTGGACCGGGCGAACAGCTCGATCGACGAATTCACCCAGGACTTCCAGGAACTGATCACCCGCTACGCGTGGGGGACCATCTGGACCCGGGACGGGCTGCCGCGCACCACGCGCAGCGCCATTACGCTGACCGCCATGATCGCCAAGGGCCACTGGGAGGAATTCGCCATGCACGTCCGCGCGGCGCTGACCAACGGCATGACCCGGGACGAGATCAAGGAAGTGGTGCTGCAGTCGGCAATCTACTGCGGCGTGCCGGACGCGAACGTGGCGTTCAAGGTGGCAAAGGGTGTTTTCGCCAGCCTTGACGAGGATCACAGCGCCTCGATATAGTTCATATAACGTACGTGCGTTCGTGAAGCGAACACTTCCGGGTTTCGGCGAAGGTTCCAGGGAGCTGTCCCAAGACCTCGTGAAGCCGCTACGGAGGGTTCCTGCGCGGATCCCCATCATGTTTATGGAGCGGTCCGGTCCAGCCACAGCGCTGGACCGGACCGTTTGCTGTAACCAAGGCGCACGCCAGCCGTGCGCCACGAAGGAGCCTCGAATGAACCAGGCATATCTGTATGACGCCGTCCGCACGCCGTTTGGAAAGTTCGGCGGTGGGCTGGCTGGCGTCCGGCCGGACGACTTGGCCGCCGAAGTGGTCAAGGCCGAAGTGGCCCGCGCGCCGGGCCTGGACCCGGAACGCATCGACGAGGTGATTTTCGGCAACGCGAACGGCGCCGGCGAAGAAAACCGCAACGTTGCGCGGATGGCCACGCTGTTGGCCGGCCTGCCCACCTCCATTCCCGGCACCACAGTGAACCGGCTCTGCGGTTCCAGTCTGGATGCCGCTATCATCGGTTCCCGCCAGATCAACGCCGGCGAAGGGGACCTGGTGCTGATTGGCGGCGTCGAGTCGATGAGCCGCGCACCCTGGGTGCTGCCGAAGACCGAGAAGCCCTACCCGGCCGGCAACATGACCCTGGCGTCCACCACTTTGGGCTGGCGTCTGGTGAACAAGAAGATGCCGCAGGAATGGACCGTCTCGCTGGGCGAGGCCACCGAACAGTTGCGCGAGCGGCACGGCATCACCCGGGAGCGCCAGGATGAGTTTGCGGCGTCGTCGCACCGCTTGGCCGACGAGGCCTGGAACGCGGGCAAGTACGACTCGATGGTGGTTCAGGTTCCGGGCACCGAACTGACCCGCGACGAATCGATCCGCCCCACCAGCACCGCTGACGTGCTGGCCGGGCTGAAGACCGTCTTCCGGCCGGTTGGCGACGGCCCCGAGGGCGGGACCGTGACGGCCGGCAATGCGTCACCGCTGAACGACGGTGCCTCGGCAGCGTGGCTGGGCAGCGAGGCTGCCGCCGGGCTGCTGGGCACCGAGCCGCTGGCCCGCATCGCCGGCCGCGGCGCGTCCGCGCTGGAGCCGCAGTTCTTCGGCTTCGCGCCGGTCGAGGCCGCCAACCAGGCCGTCCGTCGGGCCGGCATCAGCTGGTCGGACGTCGCCGCCGTCGAGCTTAATGAAGCCTTTGCTGCCCAGTCGCTGGCCTGCATCGACAACTGGGACATCGACCCCGCCATCGTCAACGCCTGGGGCGGCGCCGTGGCCATCGGCCACCCGCTGGGCGCCTCCGGCATTCGCATCCTCGGCACGCTGGCCCGCCGGCTGCAGGAATCGGGCGAGCGCTGGGGTGTGGCCGCGATCTGCATCGGCGTGGGCCAAGGCCTCGCCGTCGTGCTGGAAAACGTCAACTCAACCAAGAACTAAGGAGGTAAGCCAGCATGGCAAAATTTGCTGCTACTGCCCAGGACGCCGTGGCCGGCATCCAGGACGGCGCCACGGTTTTGATCGGCGGCTTCGGCAACGCCGGCCAGCCGATGGAACTGATCGACGCGCTGATGGACTGCGGCGCCACGGACCTGACGGTGGTGAACAACAACGCCGGTCAGGCTGACGCCGGCCTGGCGCTGCTGATCAAGGAGCGCCGGGTCAAGAAGATCATTTGCTCGTTCCCGCGCCAATCCGACTCCTGGCACTTCGACACAGCGTACCGGGCGGGCGAAATTGAACTGGAACTGGTTCCGCAGGGCAACCTCGCCGAGCGCATCCGTGCAGCCGGTGCCGGCATCGGCGGTTTCTTCACGCCGACCGGCTACGGCACCATGCTGGCCGAGGGCAAGGAAACCCGCATTATCGACGGCAAGGGCTATGTGCTTGAGTCGCCGATCTACGGCGACGTGGCCCTGATCAAGGCGCTGACCGCGGACAAGAAGGGCAACCTGGTCTACCGCAAGACCGCCCGCAACTTCGGTCCGATCATGGCTGCTGCCGCCAAGAAAAGCATCGTCCAGGTCTCCGGCGTCGTGGAGACCGGCCAGTTGGATCCCGAGGTCATTGTGACTCCGGGCATCTATGTGGACACCGTTGTGGAAATTGCGCCGCAGGCCGCAGAAGGAGAGGCACACTAGTGAGCGAGAAACTCAGCCGCGAGGACCTGGCCCGGTTGGTCGCGAAGGACATCCAGCCCGGTTCCTTTGTCAACCTCGGCATCGGCCAGCCGACGTCCGTCTCGAACTATCTGACGGCCGAACAGGACATCACCTTGCACACCGAGAACGGCATGCTCGGCATGGGTCCGGAAGCGCATGGCAATGAGATTGACCAGGACCTGATCAATGCGGGCAAGGTCCCGGTCACCGAAGTCCCGGGCGCGTCCTACTTCCACCATGCGGATTCATTCGCCATGATGCGCGGCGGCCATCTGGACGTCTGCGTGCTGGGCGCCTTCCAGGTCTCGGCCAGCGGCGACCTGGCGAACTGGCACACCGGCTCACCGGATGCCATCCCCGCCGTCGGCGGCGCGATGGATCTGGCCACCGGCGCCAAGGACGTCTATGTGATGATGTCCCTGTTTGCCAAGGACGGCACCCCGAAGCTTGTCCCGGAATGCAGCTACCCGCTCACGGGCGTGGGCTGCGTCACCCGCGTATACACTAATGACGCGGTCTTCCTGCTGACGCCGGATGGCGTCCGGGTGCGCGAGACATTCGGGACCACGCTTGAAGAACTGCAGTCCAAGATGGACATCAAGCTGCTCCCGCCCACCGAGTAACGCCCACCTAACGCTCGAAGGAACCATGACCGAGACCAAAACGCCTGGCGATCAGTTCGTCCAGTCACTGGCCCGCGGATTGACCGTGATCCGGGCTTTCGACGCAGACAACGTCACCATGACGCTGAGCGAGGTCTCCAAGCGGACCGGCCTGACCCGTGCCACGGCGCGGCGTTTCCTGCACACCCTGGTGGACCTGGGGTACGTGCGCACCGACGGCCGGGTCTTCGAGCTCACCGCATTGGTGCTCCAGCTGGGGTATTCCTACCTTGCCGGGCAGAGTCTGCCCCAGCTGGTGCAGCCAATGTTGGAGGAACTTTCCGCCGAGCTGCATGAATCCACATCCGCCTCGATTCTTGACGGCGACGAGATCGTCTACATCGCCCGCATCCACACCCGCCGGATCATGACCGTGGGGATCATGGTGGGCACCCGGTTCCCGGCCTACGCCACCTCGATGGGCCGGGTGCTGCTGGCAGGCTTGCCGGCCGAAGAGCTGGAACAGCGCCTGGCCTCCACCACGCTGAAGCAGCTGACGCCGCGGACCATCGCCGACCCGGTGGAACTGCGGGCGGAACTGGACAAGGTGCGCAGCCAAGGCTGGTCCCTGGTGGACCAGGAACTGGAAATCGGCCTGCGCTCGGTGGCGGTGCCGGTTCTGCATCCGGACGGCTCTGTGGCCGCCGCATTGAACATGTCCATGCAGGCCTCGCTGGCCGACGGCACCCGGGATGTGGATGCCGTGGTCGCCGAGGCCCTGCCCAAGTTGCGGGCCGCCTCGGCCAAGATCACGGACGCCCTGCGCGCACAGCAGTAGCGCAAGCCCCCGGTCGTTTACCCCGCGGCTAACTGTCGTTGATCTTGGCATGGGTGAATATCCGGTGATGGAATCTGCGACCCCGCGGCGGAAGTGCCCGCCGGAAACCCCAGCTCTGCGTGCCCTTGCGGTGTCCCGCAGTGATGGGCGCCGCCTTTGGGACGCCGGGATCCGGGCCACGTCAGCGGCACATGCCTGAGGGCTCAGACCGAACCGTTGGAAGCCGCGATGGTGCCGGCGACCGCCGAGACGGTGCCGGCAATCCCCGAGAGGGTGCCGGCGACAGGGCAGTGATGCTGCCGGGGACAGGGCGGCGATCGCCGAGCAGGCGGCTCCCGTTCGACGGCGTCCGCCGGAGCCGCGATTCTCTGATAGACTTTTCTTCGATTGTTTTGTGTGGCAGTGGATGAAGGCCGTTCCGGATCAAACCGGGGCGGGGCCTGTTTCCGGTCCGCGGGGTTCTTGCGCGGAGGATGCCACACTTTTGCACGCCTACGGTCGCTTCGATTCGGCAGCGGGTGCGAAGACGACCGACAGTGCCTGGCCCTGCATGTGAGGCGGGGCAAAGCCCAAGAAAAACGGAGAACACGAAAGTGCCTACGATTAACCAGCTGGTCCGCAAGGGCCGCTCACCTAAGGTCAATAAGACCAAGGCGCCTGCCCTGAAGGGCAGCCCGATGAAGCGCGGCGTTTGCACCCGCGTTTACACCACCACCCCGAAGAAGCCGAACTCCGCGCTCCGCAAGGTAGCCCGCGTCAAGCTCGCCGGCGGCGTCGAAGTAACTGCCTACATCCCCGGTGTGGGCCACAACCTGCAGGAACACTCCATCGTGCTGGTGCGCGGCGGCCGTGTGAAGGACCTGCCGGGTGTCCGCTACAAGATCGTCCGCGGCGCACTTGACACCCAGGGTGTCAAGAACCGCAAGCAGGCTCGCAGCCGCTACGGCGCGAAGATGGAGAAGAAGTAATATGCCCCGCAAGGGTCCGGCCCCCAAGCGGCCGCTAGTCGTAGATCCCGTCCACGGTTCCCCGCTGGTCACCCAGCTGATCAACAAGGTTCTCGTCGACGGCAAGAAGTCCACCGCTGAGCGCATCGTTTACGGTGCCCTTGAAGGTGTGAAGGCCAAGTCCGGCGGCGACCCTGTTGCCGCCTTGAAGAAGGCCATGGACAACGTCCGCCCGACCCTGGAGGTCCGGTCCCGCCGCGTCGGCGGCGCCACCTACCAGGTTCCGGTTGAGGTCAAGCCGGGCCGTGCCACGGCTCTGGCCCTGCGCTGGCTGGTCGGCTACTCCAAGGCCCGCCGCGAGAAGACGATGACCGAGCGTCTCATGAACGAGATTCTGGATGCGTCGAACGGTCTCGGTGCCGCTGTGAAGCGTCGCGAAGACACCCACAAGATGGCTGAGTCCAACAAGGCCTTCGCCCACTACCGCTGGTAAAAGAGTCGGTACGACGGCGGCGCTAACCGCCGCCGTCGAACCCCTCACCTACAAAGGGAGACATTGTGGCACTGGACGTGCTAACCGACCTCACGAAGGTCCGCAATATCGGCATCATGGCCCACATCGATGCCGGCAAGACCACCACTACCGAACGCATCCTGTTCTACACGGGTGTGAACCACAAGCTCGGCGAAACTCATGACGGTGCGTCGACCACTGACTGGATGGAACAGGAAAAGGAACGCGGCATCACCATCACCTCCGCCGCGGTGACCTGCTTCTGGAACCAGAACCAGATCAACATCATCGACACCCCGGGCCACGTGGACTTCACTGTGGAGGTGGAGCGTTCGCTGCGCGTCCTCGACGGTGCCGTCGCTGTCTTCGATGGCAAGGAAGGTGTGGAGCCGCAGTCGGAGACGGTGTGGCGCCAGGCCGACAAGTACGAAGTCCCGCGCATCTGCTTCGTCAACAAGATGGACAAGCTCGGCGCTGACTTCTACTTCACGGTAGACACCATCATCAAGCGCCTCGGCGCCAAGCCGCTGGTCATGCAGCTGCCGATCGGCTCCGAGAACGACTTCATCGGCGTCGTAGACCTGATGACCATGAAGGCCCTGGTGTGGCCGGGCGACGCCAAGGGCGACGTCACCATGGGTGCTGCCTACGAGACGCGGGAGATCCCCGCCGACCTGCAGGCCAAGGCCGAGGAATACCGCGCGCAGCTGGTGGAAACCGTTGCCGAGTCTTCCGAGGAACTCATGGAGAAGTACCTCGAAGGCGAAGAGATCTCCATCGACGAGCTGAAGGCGGGCATCCGCAAGATGGTCGTCAACTCGGAGATCTACCCGGTCTTCTGTGGCTCCGCGTTCAAGAACCGCGGCGTGCAGCCGATGCTGGACGCCGTCATCGACTACCTGCCCTCCCCGGTGGACGTTCCGTCGATGATCGGTCACGACCCGAAGAACGAGGAAATTGAACTGACCCGCAAGCCGAGCGAGGACGAGCCGTTCTCCGCCCTGGCGTTCAAGATTGCGGCGCACCCGTTCTTCGGCCAGCTGACCTTCATCCGCGTGTACTCCGGCAAGGCTACCTCCGGTGCGCAGCTGCTGAACACCACGAAGGGCAAGAAGGAGCGCATCGGAAAGCTCTTCCAGATGCACGCCAACAAGGAAAACCCGGTGGATGAGGTCCATGCAGGCCACATCTACGCGGTGATCGGCCTCAAGGACACCACCACGGGCGACACCCTGTCCGCCGTCGAGGCCCCGATCGTCCTCGAATCCATGTCCTTCCCGGAGCCGGTGATCTTCGTGGCCATCGAGCCGAAGACCAAGGGCGACCAGGAGAAGCTCTCCACGGCTATCCAGAAGCTGTCCGCCGAGGACCCGACGTTCACCGTTTCGCTGAACGAAGAGACCGGTCAGACCGAAATCGGCGGCATGGGCGAGCTGCACCTGGATATCCTGGTGGACCGCATGCGCCGCGAATTCAAGGTCGAGGCCAACGTGGGCAAGCCCCAGGTTGCCTACCGCGAAACCATCAAGAAGGCTGTCGAGAAGGTCGACTTCACCCACAAGAAGCAGACGGGTGGATCCGGCCAGTTCGCGAAGGTCCAGGTTTCCTTCGAACCGCTGGATACCTCCGACGGCACCTTCTACGAGTTCGAGAACAAGGTCACCGGTGGCCGTATTCCGCGCGAATACATCCCCTCGGTCGACGCTGGCATCCAGGATGCCATGCAGCTCGGCGTGCTGGCCGGCTACCCGCTGGTCGGCGTCAAGGCCATCCTGCTCGACGGCGCGTACCACGACGTCGACTCTTCGGAAATGGCCTTCAAGATCGCTGGTTCCCAGGTCTTCAAGGAAGGCGCACGCCGCGCCAACCCGGTCCTGCTCGAGCCGCTGATGGCCGTCGAAGTACGTACCCCTGAGGAATACATGGGCGACGTGATCGGCGACCTGAACTCCCGCCGTGGACAGATCCAGTCCATGGAGGACGCTAGTGGCGTGAAGGTTGTGCGCGCTAACGTTCCGCTTTCCGAGATGTTCGGTTACATCGGCGACCTGCGTTCCAAGACGCAGGGCCGTGCGGTGTACTCGATGCAGTTCGAAAGCTACTCTGAGGTCCCGAAGGCTGTTGCCGACGAGATCATCCAGAAGACGCGCGGCGAGTAAAACCATGGTGGCGGGTCCTTATCCGTAAGGACCCGGCACCCCCGTGCCAGCGGCCGGCCACAGCACTGCAGCCGGCCGCCGGCACAACCCCTCGGAGGGAACCGCGCAATCCTTTTGCCGGTACCTGACGGAACCAGTAATTTCACCAAATACAAAAGCCCGAAGTAGACTTGTTCAAGTTTCGGCCGTGACAATCGCGTCCGGAGAGCAATTCTTCTCAAAACGTTCTAGGAGGAACCCGTGGCGAAGGCAAAGTTCGAGCGGACTAAGCCGCACGTCAACATCGGCACCATCGGTCACGTTGACCACGGTAAGACCACGTTGACCGCTGCCATTTCCAAGGTGCTTGCTGACAAGTACCCCGATCTCAACGAGCAGCGTGACTTCGCAGCTATCGACTCTGCCCCGGAAGAGCGCCAGCGCGGTATCACCATCAACATCTCGCACGTCGAGTACCAGACCGAGAAGCGCCACTACGCACACGTGGACGCCCCCGGCCACGCCGACTACATCAAGAACATGATCACCGGTGCCGCCCAGATGGACGGCGCAATCCTGGTGGTTGCCGCGACTGACGGCCCGATGGCCCAGACCCGCGAGCACGTTCTGCTGGCCCGCCAGGTTGGCGTTCCGACGCTGCTGGTGGCCCTGAACAAGTCGGACATGGTTGAGGACGAGGAACTGCTCGACCTGGTCGAGATGGAAGTCCGTGAGCTGCTCAGCTCGCAGGAATTCGATGGCGACAACGCGCCGGTCATCCGCACTTCCGGCCTGAAGGCCCTGGAAGGCGACGCCCAGTGGGTCAAGTCCGTTGAGGACCTGATGGACGCCGTTGACGAGTACATTCCGGACCCGGTCCGCGACAAGGACAAGCCGTTCCTGATGCCGGTTGAAGACGTCTTCACCATCACCGGTCGCGGCACCGTGGTGACCGGCCGCGCCGAGCGCGGTACCCTCGCCATCAACTCCGAGGTCGAGATCGTTGGCATCCGCCCGATCCAGAAGACCACCGTTACCGGTATCGAGATGTTCCACAAGCAGCTCGACGAAGCATGGGCAGGCGAGAACTGTGGTCTGCTGCTGCGCGGTATCAAGCGCGAAGACGTGGAGCGCGGCCAGGTTATCGTGAAGCCGGGTTCGATCACCCCGCACACCGACTTCGAAGCCAACGTCTACATCCTGTCCAAGGATGAAGGCGGCCGCCACAACCCGTTCTACTCGAACTACCGTCCGCAGTTCTACTTCCGCACCACCGACGTGACCGGCGTTATCACGCTGCCGGAAGGCACCGAAATGGTCATGCCGGGCGATAACACTGAGATGACCGTTGAGCTCATCCAGCCGATCGCTATGGAAGAGGGCCTCGGCTTCGCTATCCGTGAAGGCGGCCGCACCGTTGGTTCGGGCCGCGTCACCAAGATCACCAAGTAACTTTGTGATTTGCTGACCGGAGGAATCCGGCCAGAATCAGGAGAACCCCTGCCGTCTGACGACGGCGGGGGTTCTCCTTTTAACGCCGCTGTACGACGCTCAATGCTGCCTGCCGCAGCAGGCAGGGAGCGGTCTCCGGCAAATCAGATGTTCTGGTGCAGGCAGAGGATGTTGCCTTCGGTATCCGGGAACCACGCGCAGCGCTGGTGCTCGCTGACGGCGATGTGGTTCTCGGTCTTCAGGCCCGGCAAGTCGTAGTCGGCGAATTCAATGCCCTTGCTGGCCAAATCGGACATCTCGGATTCAAGGTCAGCCACTTCGAAACTGACCGAGGTGTGGTCCGAGGTATCGGCCTCCGGTCGAACGATGAGTTCCACGGCGTTGGAGCCGCCGCTGGAAAACATGAACGAATCGTCCCCATTGGAGCCCGCGGGCTTCAAGCCGAGGGAGTCCTGGTAGAACGCGCGCGCCCGGTCCAAGTCCTTCACGGGCAGGACCGTTGTCATGGTGGTGGTGCTGAGCATGGTGTTTCAGCCTCCTGGGAGCATCTGCGGTGGACATTTCCCAGAATAGACCTGAGCGCCGCCCATGGAACCGGTGAAACGCAACGAAGTTTTGCGGCTGTACCACTAGGATCGGAACCATGGAATGGCTCCTTGTGTGGATCATCATCGGCCTGATCGCCGCCGTGGTCGGGGCAGTGTTTTGGGGCAGGCGGTATTTCCGCCATGAACTGGAACGCGTGCGCCGCGTCCGGCGGGCGAACGACGGCAAACAGTAGCGGGGTTCAGGCCTGCGGCCGTGCGCTCTGGACGGCGGCGCTGTCCGCTGCGGTAGGCCCGGGCGCAGCAGCACTGCGGGCACCTGAAGTACGACGGCGGCGCTCCATGAGGTCCTTGAGCCAATGGAACGAGGACTTGCGGATCCGATGCTGGGTGGCGAAGTCCACGTAGACCAGCCCGAACCGCTGGCTATAGCCGGCCGCCCATTCGAAGTTGTCCATCAAAGTCCAGACGTAATAGCCGCGCAGGTCGATGCCTGCGGCTGGCCCGCCGGGTGCCGTGGCGGACAGGGCGGCTTCAAGGTGCCGGGCCAGATAGTCCACCCGCCGCACGTCGGCCACCGACGGTTCGTTGGTCAGCGCATCAGGCACCACCACATCCTTGAAGCTGGCGCCGCCCTCGGTGATGTAGACCGGCGGCAGGTCCGGATAGCGTTCGGCCATCTCGGCCAGGGCAATGGGCAGGTAGTCCGGAGCCACCGGCCAACCGAACTCGGTCCTCGGATAGCCGGGCCAGCCGGCCAGGTGGAACGGCAACTCGGCGCCCTGCTCCAGTAACGGCTCGGGCAGCCCCTCCGGTATCGCGTCCGGCCCCGTTGAAGGGCCAGGGCCGATGCCGATCCGCGTGGGGAAGTAGTAGTTGAGCCCGTAGAAGTCCAGCGGTTGGCTCATGACGGCCAGGTCTTCGTCCGGGATTTCCCGCAGGTACTGCAGGAACGGCTTCAGCATGGGGTTGAAATCGGGATAACGGCCCAGCAGCACCGGATCGGAGAACATCCTGTTGTGCAGCACATCGAACAGTTCAACCAGCACGGCATGGGCCAGCCCGTCCTTGGCGCCGACCACGGGGGAGTACACGTTGGTGATGCCGGCCTCTCCCGCGATTCCGCCGGCCCGCAGCGCCGAGAGGCTCAGCCCGTGCGCCAGGATGAGATGGTGCGCCGCGGGCAAGGCATCGAACAGCCCGGCGTGGCCCGGCGCATGGACGCCCAAGCCGTAGCCGTTGAGCGTGACGGTGGTCGGCTCGTTGATGGTCACCCAGCGCTCCACCCGGTCGCCGAACTTTTCCGCGGCGATGCCGGCAAAGTCCGCCAGCCGGTAGGCAGTGTCCCGGTTCAGCCAGCCGCCGGCATGCTCCAACGGCAGGGGCGTGTCCCAGTGATAGAGCGTGCACATGGGGGAGATGCCGCGTGCCAGCAGCTCGTCGAGCAGCCGGTCGTAGAAGTCGATGCCCTGCTGGTTGACCGGCCCCCGGCCACCGGGCTGGATCCGCGGCCAGGACAGCGAAAACCGGTAGGAGTCCACCCCAAGCTCGGCCAGCAGTTCCACGTCTTGCGGCATCCGGTGATAGTGGTCGCAGGCGGTGTCTGCGGTGGCGCCGCCGGCGATTCGGCCCGGCTCATGGGTGAAGGCGTCCCAGCCGGATGGCCCGCGGCCGTCTTCGGCCACGGCACCCTCGATCTGGAACGCCGCGGTCGCCACGCCCATGGTGAAATCGGACGGTATCGAGGCCGCCAGGTGCTCGCTGTCCAGTGCCATACGCGACTTTCCTCCCGTTGAACATAGGTTCTTTCTGCTGCAACACGTTGAGCTGCAACTGAGCTGCAACAGGGTAAGCTGCTACAAAGGTTCCGTTGCGGCCCAGGGATGCTGCAACGAAGGTACCGCTCCAGCAGGACATTTGGTCCGACCGGGGCGGTTAGGCACCAGCATTGCACCGGGAGACGGTGCGCGCCATAGCCGCAGTGGCCGGGCCGCCATCGGGTGCGCAGGCCTCAATTCGCAATCGCGGCCAAAGTCTGACACACTAGACGAGTTGTTCAAGCGCTTTTGCATGTCTATGTGCGAAGCCGTGTCCCGCCCGGGATAATGCCCGGGGCAGGGTCAGGCTCCACGGACTGAAAGCCCAAATATAACCCACCCTCCATTTTGAGCGGGCGGAGTGCGCAGAATGTTCGCGACACGCCCGACCGCGGGGGTCGGAGCCTCAGCAGGGTGAGGAACCCGGATTCATCCGGATTCAGTCTGCCGGAGGAGCGCCAGGCACGCCGGAGACGGCCATCGGGGCGCACAGGAAGAAAGTCCACAGAGCAGCACTGAGAAAGAGAGCGGAGACGCCATGGCGGGACAGAAAATCCGCATCCGTCTGAAGTCATATGACCATGAGGTCATTGATGTTTCAGCACGGAAGATCGTTGAGACGGTCACGCGTGCAGGCGCAACGGTAGTCGGCCCCGTGCCGCTGCCCACCGAGAAGAACGTGTACTGCGTTATCCGGTCGCCGCACAAGTACAAGGACAGCCGGGAGCACTTTGAAATGCGCACCCACAAGCGGCTGATCGACATTATCGATCCCACGCCGAAGGCCGTCGATTCGCTGATGCGTCTCGACCTGCCGGCGGACGTGAACATCGAAATCAAGCTGTAGGGGAGTGCGGATTCATATGTCTACCACTACACGCCAAGTAAAAGGCCTGCTGGGCACCAAGCTCGGCATGACCCAGGTCTGGGACGCGGACAACCGGCTCATCCCGGTCACCGTCGTCAAGGCTGACTCCAACGTCATCACCCAGCTGCGCTCTGCGGACGTCGACGGCTACACCGCCGTCCAGATCGGCTTCGGCCAGATCGACCCGCGCAAGGTGACCAAGCCGCTGGCCGGCCACTTCGAGAAGGCCGGAGTTACTCCGCGCCGCCACGTGGTCGAGCTGCGCACCGCCGATGCCGACTCTTACGAGCTGGGCCAGGAACTCTCCGTGGAGCTGTTCGAGGCCGGCCAGAAGGTCGATGTCGTCGGAACCAGCAAGGGTAAGGGCTTCGCCGGTGTTATGAAGCGTCACGGCTTCGCCGGTGTGAGCGCCTCGCACGGTGCGCACAAGAACCACCGCAAGCCCGGTTCCATCGGTGGCGCGTCCACCCCGGGCCGCGTCTTCAAGGGCCTGCGCATGGCCGGCCGTATGGGTGCCGTCCGCCACACCACGCTGAACCTGACCGTTCACGCTGTGGACACTGAGAACTCGCTGCTCTTGATCAAGGGTGCCGTTCCCGGTGCTCGCGGCTCGGTCGTTCTCGTCCGTTCCGCTGTGAAGGGAGCCTAGTTCAATGGCTAACACGCTCAAGGTTGACCTGCCTGCAGAGATCTTCGACGTCCAGACCAACGTGCCGCTGCTGCACCAGGTCGTCGTCGCACAGCTCGCTGCTGCCCGCCAGGGAACCCACAAGACCAAGACCCGCGCCGAGGTTTCCGGTGCCGGCCGCAAGCCGTTCAAGCAGAAGGGCACCGGCCGCGCCCGCCAGGGTTCGATCCGCGCTCCGCACATGACCGGCGGCGGCGTGGTGCACGGCCCGACCCCGCGCGACTACAGCCAGCGCACCCCCAAGAAGATGAAGGCAGCTGCCCTGCGCGGCGCCCTCTCCGACCGGGCACGCAACGGCCGCATCCACGTCCTGGAAACCCTGGTTGCCGGCGAGAAGCCGTCCACCAAGGCTGCCACCGAGGCCCTGCGCGCCATCACCGAACGCAAGAACCTGCTCGTAGTCATCGAGCGCGCCAACGATGTTGCGGCCCTGAGCCTGCGCAACATCGAGGAAGTTCACACCATTTACGTGGATCAGCTGAACACCTACGACGTGCTGGTTTCCGATGACGTGGTCTTCACCAAGGCCGCCTACGACGCGTTCGTCGCAGCTAAAGCAACTGCCAAGGAGGACGCCAAGTGAGCGCGACCACCACTAAAGATCCCCGCGACGTGATCCTTGCTCCCGTCGTTTCGGAGAAGAGCTACGGCCTGATCGACGAAGGTAAGTACACCTTCCTGGTCGACCCGCGCTCGAACAAGACCGAGATCAAGCTGGCCGTGGAGAAGATCTTCTCCGTCAAGGTCGACTCGATCAACACCATCAACCGTGCCGGGAAGCGCAAGCGCACCCGTTTCGGATGGGGACAGCGCAAAGACACCAAGCGCGCCATTGTCACCCTGAAGGAAGGCACAATCGACATCTTCGGCGGTCCGCTTTCTTAAGCGGAGACCACTTTAACGAGGAATTGAACTATGGGAATCCGTAAATACAAGCCGACTACACCGGGCCGTCGCGGCTCGAGCGTAGCCGACTTTGCCGAAATCACGCGGTCGACACCGGAAAAGTCGTTGCTGCGTCCGCTGACCAAGTCCGGCGGCCGTAACAACTCCGGCAAGATCACCACCCGCCACAAGGGCGGCGGACACAAGCGCCAGTACCGTCTGATCGACTTCCGTCGTCACGACAAGGACGGCGTGCCCGCCAAGGTCGCTCACATCGAGTATGACCCGAACCGCACCGCGCGGATCGCACTGCTGCACTACGTTGATGGCACCAAGCGCTACATCCTGGCCCCGGCCAAGCTGAAGCAGGGAGACACCGTTGAGGCCGGCGCCAGCGCCGACATCAAGCCGGGCAACAACCTGCCGCTGCGCAACATCCCGGTCGGTACCGTGATCCACGCTGTGGAGCTGCGTCCGGGCGGTGGCGCCAAGATGGCCCGCTCCGCCGGTGCCTCGGTGCAGCTGGTAGCCAAGGAAGGCAAGTACGGCCAGCTCCGTCTGCCCTCCGGCGAAATCCGCAACGTTGATGTGCGCTGCCGCGCAACCATCGGCGAGGTCGGCAACGCCGAGCAGTCGAACATCAACTGGGGCAAGGCCGGCCGTATGCGCTGGAAGGGCGTCCGCCCGACCGTCCGCGGTGTGGCCATGAACCCGATCGACCACCCGCACGGTGGTGGCGAGGGCAAGACCTCCGGTGGCCGCCACCCGGTCAACCCGAACGGCAAGCCCGAGGGCCGCACCCGCCGCCCGAACAAGGAAAGCGACCGCCTGATTGTGCGTCGCCGTCGTACTGGCAAGAACAAGCGATAGGAGCCTGGGAACATGCCACGCAGCCTGAAGAAAGGCCCCTTCGTCGATCAGCACCTCTTCGTGAAGGTCGCTGCAGAGAACGAAAAGGGCACCAAGAACGTCATCAAGACGTGGTCCCGCCGTTCGATGATCGTTCCCGACATGCTCGGGCACACGATCGCCGTACACGACGGACGCAAGCACATCCCGGTGTTTGTCACTGAGTCGATGGTCGGGCACAAGCTCGGCGAATTCGCCCCGACGCGGACTTTCCGCGGCCATGTGAAGGACGACCGCAAGGGCAAGCGCCGCTAGGCGCTTACTCTTTCGGCAGAAGACGAGAGAAGGAAAGCAATGGAAGCCAAGGCTATTGCGCGCCATATTCGCGTGACGCCTATGAAGGCCCGGCGCGTCGTCAACCTTGTTCGTGGCAAGCAGGCGAATGAGGCTCTGGCAATCCTGAAGTTTGCCCCGCAGGCAGCTTCGGAGCCGGTCAGCAAGGTACTCGCGTCAGCCGTCGCCAACGCCCGCGTTATCGCGGACCGTGATGGCGTCGCCTTTGACGAGAGCGACCTCTACATCAGCGAAGCATTCGTGGATGAAGGCCCCACCATGAAGCGGTTCCAGCCGCGCGCCCAGGGGCGTGCCTACCGCATCAAGAAGCGGACCAGCCACATCACGCTTGTTGTCGCTACCCCGGAGAAAGAGGAGGACCAGTAAGTGGGACAGAAAGTAAACCCGCACGGATTCCGACTCGGTATCACCACCGACCATGTCTCCCACTGGTTCGCTGACAGCAACAAGGCCGGCCAGCGCTACAAGGACTTCGTCCGCGAGGACGTGAAGATCCGCCAGCTGATGTCCACGGGCATGGACCGCGCGGGCATCGCGAAGGTTGAGATCGAGCGTACCCGTGACCGCGTGCGTGTGGACATCCACACCGCCCGCCCCGGCATTGTCATCGGCCGCCGCGGCGCCGAAGCAGACCGCATCCGCGGCGAGCTGGAGAAGCTCACCGGCAAGCAGGTGCAGCTGAACATCCTCGAGGTCAAGAACCCGGAGATCGAAGCACAGCTGGTCGCCCAGGGCATCGCTGAGCAGCTGACTTCCCGCGTGGCTTTCCGCCGCGCCATGAAGAAGGCCATGCAGTCCGCGACCCGCGCCGGCGCCAAGGGCATCCGTGTCCAGTGCTCCGGTCGCCTCGGCGGCGCTGAAATGAGCCGTTCGGAGTTCTACCGCGAAGGCCGTGTGCCCCTGCACACCCTGCGTGCGAACATCGACTACGGCTTCTTCGAGGCCAAGACCACGTTCGGCCGCATCGGCGTCAAGGTCTGGATCTACAAGGGCGACGTGACCGCGAAGGAACTGGCTGCCCAGCAGGCAGCTGCTCCGTCCTCGCGTGGCCGTGGCGACCGTCCGGGCCGCCCCGCCGGTGGCGAGCGCCGTCGTCGTAATGACCGTCCTGGCGCTCCCGCCGCAGGCGAGGGCGCAGCCAAGGCCGAGGCTCCTGCCGCTGAGGCAGCGCCGGCGGCAGAAGGAGGAGAAGCTTAAATGCTTATCCCACGTCGAGTTAAGTTCCGCAAGCAGCACCACCCGGGTCGTTCCGGCGCTGCTACCGGCGGCACCGAAGTCAGCTTCGGCGAGTGGGGTATCCAGGCTCTGACGCCGGCATACGTCACCAACCGCCAGATCGAAGCGGCCCGTATTGCGATGACCCGCCACATCAAGCGTGGCGGCAAGGTCTGGATCAACATTTATCCGGACCGCCCGCTGACCAAGAAGCCGGCCGAAACCCGTATGGGTTCCGGTAAGGGTTCGCCGGAATGGTGGGTCGCAAACGTCAAGCCGGGTCGGGTTCTGTTCGAACTCTCCGGTGTCAATGAAGAGGTAGCTCGCGAGGCACTGCGCCTGGCGATCCACAAGCTGCCGTTGAAGGCACGCATTGTGCGTCGCGAAGGTGGTGAATAGAAATGGCAGTTGGTTCAAAGGAACTGGCAACCGATCAGCTCGAGACTTTCGATAAGGACCGTCTCGCAGAGGAGCTGCGCAAGGCCAAGGAGGAGCTGTTCAACCTCCGTTTCCAGTCCGCCACCGGTCAGCTGGAAAACCATGGCCGCCTGAAGGCAGTCAAGCGCGACATCGCACGCATCTACACCGTGCTGCGCGAGCGCGAGCTGGGCATTCGCCCCGAGGTCGAGGCTGCAGCTGCAGCCCCGGCCGAGGAGAAGAAGGCCAAGAAGGCTAAGAAGTCTGAAAAGGCTGCTGACGCCGACACCGCCGAGACCGCAACCCCCGCTTCGGAGGATGAGGCCAAGTGAGCGAAAACACGAACAAGGATGCAACTGTGGAAGAAGCCACTCAGGCTCGCGGTTACCGTAAGACCGCCCGCGGCTACGTCGTCTCGGACAAGATGGACAAGACCATCGTGGTCGAGGTTGAGGACCGCGTGAAGCACGCGCTGTACGGCAAGGTGATCCGCCGGACCGAAAAGCGCAAGGCCCACGACGAGCAGAACTCCGCCGGCATCGGTGACCTGGTTCTGATCGCCGAGACCCGGCCGCTGTCCGCCACCAAGCGGTGGCGCCTGGTCGAGATCATCGAAAAGGCCAAGTAGGACTTGAAGTCCTGCGCGGGGCCCGCCTGCCAAGCGGGCGGGCCCCGCACCCTTTAAGTTTCCCTTCCGGCATCTTAGGATCCCGGTCCGCCGGAGCAGCCGGAAGGGTTTGGAAGGGAACGTGGTCGTCGAAATTCAGACCGCGAACCCTTTGAAAAGTACAAGCCCCTGGCCGTGATTTCACGTCCGGGGTGTCTTGGTCATAAACTAGTAATCTTGCCTGTGCCGTTTGGGAGGACCATCCATCCTCCCGCCTGGACAGAATAGGCAAATTCCCGCAACCGCCTTCGGACTGCACACGCGTGTGGCCAGGGGGAGTTACGGTGCGGGCTACCCATATCCGTTCCGCAAGGCTCAGTTCATGAGAACCAGCGCGACGACAGGAGTAATAAGTGATTCAGCAGGAGTCGCGACTGAAGGTCGCCGACAACACGGGTGCCAAGGAAATCTTGACCATCCGCGTTCTCGGTGGATCCGGCCGTCGCTACGCAGGCATTGGCGACACCATTGTTGCCACCGTCAAGGACGCAATTCCCGGCGGCAACGTCAAGAAGGGTGACATCGTCAAGGCTGTCATCGTTCGCACCAAGAAGGAACGCCGCCGTGCGGACGGTTCCTACATCAAGTTCGATGAGAACGCAGCCGTGATCCTCAAGAACGACGGCGATCCCCGCGGCACCCGTATCTTCGGTCCGGTTGGCCGTGAGCTTCGCGACAAGAAGTTCATGAAGATCATTTCGCTGGCTCCGGAGGTGCTGTAGTCCATGGCTAAGTACAAGATCAAGAAGGGTGACCTGGTTCAGGTCATCACCGGTGCCAAGGCAGAGCGCGGCGGCGACCGCGGCAAGCAGGGCAAGGTCCTGAAGGTGTTCACGGAGACCAACCGTGTGCTGGTCGAAGGCGTCAACCGCGTCACCAAGCACACCAAGGCCGGACAGTCCGAGCGCGGCACGAAGACCGGTGGCATCGAGACCGTTGAGGCTCCGATCCACATCTCGAACGTCGCGATCGTCGATCCCGAGACCAAGAAGCCGACCCGGGTTGGCTACCGCACCGAAACCGTCGAGCGTGATGGCCGTGAGCGCACTGTGCGCATCCGCGTGTCCAAGGCCTCCGGGAAGGACCTCTAATGACTGAGACTGTCACCAAGATCGTCCCCCGTCTGAAGACTCGCTACGTTGGCGAGATCAAGCAGGCTCTGCGGGACGAGTTCAAGTACGAGAACGTGAACCAGGTTCCGCGCCTGGTCAAGGTCGTTGTCAACATGGGTGTTGGAGATGCCGCCAAGGACTCCAAGCTCATCGACGGCGCCGTGCGCGACCTGACCCAGATCACCGGTCAGAAGCCGCAGGTCACCAAGGCCCGCAAGTCCATCGCCCAGTTCAAGCTGCGCGAAGGCATGCCGATCGGCGCCCACGCGACGCTGCGCGGCGACCGCATGTGGGAATTCGTTGACCGCCTGGTTTCGCTCGCCCTGCCCCGTATCCGCGACTTCCGCGGCCTCAACGGCAAGCAGTTCGACGGCAACGGCAACTACACCTTCGGTCTGACCGAGCAGTCGATGTTCCACGAAATCGATCAGGACAAGATCGACCGCGTGCGCGGCATGGACATCACCGTAGTGACCACCGCCAAGACCGATGACGAGGGCCGTGCGCTGCTGAAGGCGCTGGGCTTCCCGTTCAAGACCGAAGACTAATCTAGCTACGTGAAAGGTCCCGCCCCGGCGCCCAGCGCTGACCGGAGCGAGGAAACCGTTACGAGGAAGGGCAAGAGCCCACAATGACTATGACAGATCCTGTCGCAGACATGCTCACGCGTCTGCGCAACGCCAACTCGGCTTACCATGACTCGGTGTCGATGCCGTACAGCAAGCTCAAGGCTCGCGTCGCCGACATCCTGAAGGCCGAAGGCTACATCGCCGGTTGGAAGGAAGAAGAGGCCGAGGTCGGCAAGAAGCTGACCCTGGAACTCAAGTTCGGTCCGAACCGCGAGCGTTCCATCGCCGGCATCCGCCGTATCTCCAAGCCCGGTCTGCGCGTTTACGCGAAGTCCACCAACCTGCCGCACGTGCTCGGTGGCCTGGGCATCGCAATCCTGTCCACCTCTTCCGGACTGATGACTGATCGTCAGGCCGGCAAGAAGGGCGTGGGCGGCGAAGTCCTCGCTTACGTCTGGTAACGGAAAGGAAGAGATTAAATGTCACGTATTGGACGTCTCCCCATCACCGTTCCCGCCGGCGTTGAGGTCAAGGTCGACGGCAACGTCGTCTCCGTCAAGGGCGCCAAGGGCGAACTGAGCCACACGCTCGCTTCGCCGATCACGGTGTCCCTGGACGAGAACACCCTCACCGTTGCCCGCCCGAACGACGAGCGCGAATCCCGGTCCCTGCATGGCCTGACCCGCACGCTGATCAACAACATGATCGTTGGCGTGACCGAGGGCTACAAGAAGGACCTCGAGATCGTCGGCACCGGTTACCGCGTGCAGGCCAAGGGCGCGAACCTCGAGTTCGCCCTGGGCTTCAGCCACCCGGTGGTCGTGAATGCCCCCGAAGGCATCACCTTCGCCGTGGAGGGCGCTAACAAGCTCTCCGTCTCCGGTATCAACAAGCAGCAGGTCGGCGAAGTTGCTGCCAACATCCGCAAGCTGCGCAAGCCTGACCCCTACAAGGGCAAGGGCGTTCGCTACGCCGGCGAACAAATCCGCCGCAAGGTCGGAAAGGCTGGTAAGTAAACCATGGCGATCAGCATCAATAAGAAGCGGACCTCGAAGTCCAAGTCCGCAGCACGCGGCCGCCGCCACCTGCGCGTCCGCAAGCGCATCACCGGTACCGCGGTCCGTCCGCGCCTGGTGGTCAACCGCTCCGCACGCCACATCTTTGTCCAGGTTGTCGATGACAGCAAGGGCATCACCGTGGCATCCGCTTCCACCATGGAAGCCGATCTGCGGGCCCTCGACGGCGACAAGTCCGCCAAGGCAAAGCGCGTCGGCGAGCTCGTGGCCGAGCGCGCCAAGGCTGCCGGTGTTGAGGCCGTGGTCTTCGACCGCGGTGGCAACCGGTACCACGGCCGCATCGCAGCGGTTGCCGACGGCGCACGCGAAGGTGGGCTGGCACTGTGACCGCTGAGAACAACGAAAAGGAAACTCAGGTGACTGAAGCAACTGAGACCGCTGCCGCGGGATCCGCTGAGACCACCGCTGCTTCCGGCCAGGACGACCGCCGCGGCGGACGCCGTGGCGAACGTAGCGGCGGCGGCGACCGTGGTGGCCGCGGTCGTGGCCGCGACAATGCACGCGATGCCGAGAAGGACAAGTTCCTCGAGCGCGTCGTCACCATCAACCGCGTGTCCAAGGTCGTCAAGGGCGGCCGGCGCTTTAGCTTCACGGCTCTGGTAGTTGTCGGCGACGGCAACGGCATGGTCGGCGTGGGCTACGGCAAGGCCAAGGAAGTTCCGGCGGCAATCGCCAAGGGCGTGGAAGAGGCCAAGAAGTCCTTCTTCCGCGTGCCGATCATCGCCGGCACCGTCCCGCACCAGGTGCAGGGCGAAGCTGCTGCAGGCGTTGTCATGCTGCGTCCGGCTGCTGCCGGTACCGGTGTGATCGCCGGTGGCCCGGTCCGCGCCGTACTCGAGTGCGCCGGCATCCACGACGTGCTCTCCAAGTCGCTGGGTTCGGCCAACGCGATCAACATCGTGCACGCAACCGTCGACGCGCTGCGTCGCCTGGAAGAGCCCCGCTCCGTGGCAGCCCGCCGTGGCCTGCCCCTGGACGAGGTTGCTCCGGCGATCCTGCTGCGCAACATGCAGAAGGCAGGTGCGTAATGACCACGCCCAAGAATCTGACTCCGTCGGATGCACAGTTGGAAATCACGCAGATCAAGTCCGTCATTGGCGGCAAGCAGAACCAGCGCGACACGCTGCGTTCACTGGGCCTGAAGCGCATCGGACACACCGTTGTCCGCAGCGCCGATGCAGTGACCGTGGGCATGGTCAACACTGTTTCTCACCTGGTGAAGGTTGAGGAGGCGAAGTAAAGATGGCAGAAGAGAACAAGACTCTCAAGGTCCACCACCTGCGTCCTGCCCCCGGTGCCAAGACCGCCAAGACCCGTGTTGGTCGTGGTGAAGGCTCCAAGGGTAAGACCGCTGGTCGCGGTACCAAGGGTACGAAGGCCCGTTACCAGGTCAAGGCTGGCTTTGCCGGCGGCCAGCTGCCGCTGCACATGCGCCTGCCGAAGCTGCGCGGCTTCAAGAACCCGTTCAAGGTGGAATTCCAGGTAGTGAACCTGGACAAGCTCAATGAGCTGTTCCCCGAGGGCGGCGACGTGACCGTGGAGGCCCTGGTGGCCAAGGGTGCGGTTCGCAAGAACCAGCCCGTGAAGGTCCTGGGCACCGGCGACATCACCGTCAAGGTCGATGTGAAGGTTGACGCCTTCTCCGCCAGTGCCGCTGAGAAGATTGCCGCCGCTGGCGGCACCGTGACGGCGCTCTAGCAGCCCGTACCGGGTGCAGTCTTTTAGCAGCCCCTGACTGAACTCGTGGTGGCCGGTATTCGCCGGCCGCCACGAGTTCAGCCGCTTTAAAGGCACACGACGTATTCTTAATCCGTTTAATGCGAACGGGCCGAGCCGATAGACTCGGATCTTGTGACTTGCCGCGCAGCGGCATCAGAAACTTTTTGGGAGGACGCTTGCTTAGCGCAATTGGCCGGGCATTCCGGACGCCGGACCTGCGGCGCAAGTTGCTGTTCACGCTCGGGATCATGACGGTCTACCGGCTGGGCGTATTCATCCCGGCACCGGGTGTGGACTACGGCAACGTGCAGCAGTGTCTGGCGCTGGGCAACACCAGCGGCGGGCTGTACCAGTTCGTCAATCTGTTCAGCGGCGGCGCGCTGCTGCAGGTGTCCATCTTCGCCCTCGGCATCATGCCGTACATTACCGCCAGCATCATCGTGCAGCTGCTTCGCGTGGTCATCCCACGGTTCCAGGAACTGCACCAGGAAGGTCCGCAGGGCCAGTCCAAGCTGACGCAGTACACCCGCTACCTGACCATCGCACTGGGCCTGCTCAACGCCACGACGCTGGTGTCGCTGGCGCGGACCGGTGCCCTGCTGGGCAACTGCCCGGTTCCGATCATCCCGGAAGACAACCTTGTGGTGATCAGCCTGATCATCCTGACACTGACCGCGGGCACCGGCCTGATCATGTGGATGGGCGAATTGATCACCGAGAAGGGTGTCGGCAACGGCATGTCCCTGCTGATCTTCATCTCCATCGCCGCCGGTTTCCCGAGCTCGCTGGGCGAAATCTGGAACACCCAGGGCGTCAATGTCTTCCTCGGCGTGCTGATCGTCGGCTTGCTGACGGTGGCCGCGGTGGTCTTCGTGGAGCAGTCGCAGCGCCGCATCCCGGTGCAGTATGCCAAGCGCATGGTGGGACGCCGCACGGTCGGCGGAACCAGCACCTACATCCCGATCAAGGTCAACATGGCCGGCGTCATCCCGGTGATCTTCGCGTCATCGATGCTGTACCTGCCGTCCCTGATCGCCCAGTTCAACACGCCGACCGACGGCACCACCGCGCCGCCGGAATGGGTCAACTGGATCAACACCTACCTGGTCAGCGGCGACTCGCCGTTCTACATGGCGGTCTACTTCTCCCTGATCGTCTTCTTCACCTACTTCTACGTGGCCATCACCTTCAACCCGGAGGAAGTCGCGGACAACATGAAGAAGTACGGCGGCTTCATCCCGGGCATCCGGGCCGGCCGCCCCACGGCGGAGTACCTGCAGTACGTGCTGGCCAGGATCACGCTGCCCGGCGCGCTCTACCTGGGCATCATCTCGCTGATCCCGCTGATCGCCCTGGTGCTTATCAACGCGAACCAGAACTTCCCGTTCGGCGGCGTTTCGATCCTCATCATGGTTGGTGTGGGTCTGGAGACCGTCAAACAAATCAACGCACAACTACAGCAACGGCACTACGAAGGACTTCTGCGATGACTCAAATGCTCATTATCGGCCCGCCCGGATCCGGCAAGGGCACCCAGGCCACCCGCATCTCTGACCGGCTGGGCATCGTCGCCATCTCCACCGGAGACATCTTCCGCGCCAACGTGAAGGAAGAGACCCCGCTCGGCGTCGAAGCCAAGAAGTACATCGACAAGGGCGAGTTCGTCCCGGATAGCGTCACCAACAACATGGTGCGCGACCGGTTGAAGCAGCCCGACGCCGCCGACGGCTTCCTGCTGGACGGGTACCCCCGCACCAGCGGCCAGGTGGACGAGCTGGACAACATCCTGGCCGAGGCCGGATCGCAGTTGGACATCGTCCTGCAGCTGACCGCCGACGACGAAGAGCTGGTCAAGCGCTTGCTCGGCCGCGCCGCGCAGGAAGGCCGCAGCGACGACAACGAGACCGTGATCCGCCGCCGGCTGGCCCTCTACCACGAGGAAACCGCCGTCGTCGTGAACCGCTACGCGGAGCGCGGCATTGTGGCCACCGTGGACGGCATCGGCGACATCGACGACGTCACCGAGCGCATCATGACCGCGCTCAAGTCCGTCACGGCCTGACACCCCAGAAAGTTAGAGACAGCCCATGGCGTTCCGCCAGCCCAGCATCGAATACAAGACCAACGACCAGATCCGCAAAATGCGCACCGCCGGTCTGGTGGTCAGCCGCGCCCTTGACGCCGCGGTTGCCGCTGCCGTCCCTGGCGCGACCACGGCGGACGTGGATGCGGCCTTCGAAGCTGTGCTGGACGAAGCCGGGGCCAAGAGCAACTTCAAGGGCTACCACGGCTTCCCGGCGACGGTCTGCGTGTCCGTCAACGAGGAAGTGGTGCACGGCATCCCGGGCGGCAAGGTGCTCCAGGACGGAGACATCATCTCGGTGGACGGTGGCTGCAGCGTGGACGGCTGGCACGGTGACTCCGCCCGCGGCGTGATCGTGGGCACCGCGGATCCGGAAGACCAGCGGCTCTCCGACGTCACCGAGGAAGCCATGTGGCGGGGGATTGCCGCCCTGGCCACCGGCCACCGCGTGGGCGACATCGGCAACGCCATCGACGACTACGTTTCCTCGGTGCCCGGCAAACCGCTGGGTATCCTGGAGGACTACGTAGGCCACGGCATCGGCACCGCGATGCACCAGGCGCCGGATGTGCTGAACTACCGGACCAACCACCGCGGGGCGAAGATCCGCCCCGGGCTGTGCCTGGCCATTGAACCGATGCTGGTCCGCGGGGACATCGAGACCAAGGTATTGGACGACGACTGGACCGTGGTGACCACGGACGGTTCCCGTTCTTGCCAGTGGGAGCACACCGTGGCCGTGCACGACCGCGGCATCTGGGTCTTGACGGCTGAAGACGGCGGAGCAGCAAGGCTGGCCCCGCTGGGCGTCACCCCGGTGCCGCTGGACTGACGCCCGCCCGGCCCGACTTCATCACGTGAAGGCCGGTCCCGCTGGATAGATCGTCCAGCCGGACCGGTCTTTCGCGCGTTTAATGAACTTCCGCGAAAGGATGTCCCGGATCATGATGGGATCCCACCACGCCCTCTCCGGCGCCGCCGCCTGGATCGCCCTCACCAGCCAGGTGCACGTGCCGCTGGATGCCATCACGACGCCGCTGGGCTGGGGCGGGCAAAGCCTCACCCTGGGCTGGGGACTACTGGACGTCGGACCGCTGTGCCTGATCACCGGAGCGATGGTGACTGCCGGCGCCGCCCTGGTGCCGGACGCCGACCACCACAACGCCACCATCGCCCACTCGCTGCCTCCGCTCTCCAACGCAGTCTGCGGCGGCATAGGGGCGCTGGCCGGCGGACATCGCCGGGGAACGCACTCGCTGATCGGTTTGGCCGCCTTCGTGGCGACGGCGTGGCTGGCCGGGCTCTGGACGGTTGAGACCGAATGGTTCGGGACCGTATATCCGGGCGCGGGAGTGCTGTGCGTGCTGCTGGTGGCCTTCGCCGCAAAAGCCCTCAAGTTCCTGCCCGACGGGCTGCAAAAGATTCCCTGGGCCGTGGGCCTGTCGGTGGCCGCCTTCATCGCCGTGTACGCCCCGGACCACCAGAACTGGTTCCCGCTGGCCATGGGCATCGGCGTGGTCATGCACGTCCTCGGCGACATGCTGACCACCGGGGGAGTGAACCTGCTTTGGCCGCTGCGCATCAAGCCGCCGAAGGTGTGGCGCCGGGTCCCGCTGCTGAACACCATCTGGCGGCGGAACGGCTACTTCGCCATCCCGCTGCTGGGCAATGCCGGCTCGGCCCGCGAATGGGCGCTGCTGGTGCCGGTCAGCGCCTACGTGGTGGTCCTGTTCATGGGCGCTTGCCTCGACGTCGGACATCAGGGCCTGACGGCGCTCGGCGCCGGCTGACTCCCGTGGCCCGCGGGCCGACAATAGGGGATGCAGGGGAAGAACCAAAGGAGAGATGCATGAACCGGAACCCGAAGCGCGTTGACGGGAAAGCAGTGGTGCTGGTGGCGGTGGTGGCCGCGCTCGTCGCCTCGGTGCTGCTCCCGGCGGTCAACGCTGGCTTCGCCCTGGTCTCCGGCACGTGGGATAAGACGGAGCCGGGGACGGATCGGCTCCTCCTGGCAACGGTTCTTGGTGTTCTGACCGCTTCCGTCACCGGCGTTTGCGTGGCCTGGTTGCTCCGGCGGCGCCGGAGGCAAGGTCGCGACATTCGCTGATCCCCCACCGGAGGTAGAGCCCGAAGACTCGCCGAGTGTACCGGCCCGCGACGCCCTGCGGTCCCAAGCCGGCCTACCCGGCCAACACACTGAACGGCCTCATCCTTGCTCCGGCGCACTTGCCGGGTGAGGATGAGGCCATGGCTTCTTCCATCACCGATGTACCCGGCATCCGCGTGGGCCAGGTCCAAAAGACCGGCGCCGGCTGGCTCACCGGTGTCACCGTGGTGCTGCCGCCACCGGGTACCGTGGGCGCGGTGGACGTGCGCGGCGGAGGACCGGCGACGCACGAAACCGACGCGCTGGACCCCACCACGCTGGTGCCGACCGTGGACGCGGTGGTGCTCGCCGGCGGCAGCGCCTTCGGTCTGATCGCGGCACACGGGGCGCAGCGCTGGTTGGAGGAACAGGGACGAGGGTTCCGCACGGCAAACGCCGTGGTCCCGATTGTCCCGGCCGCCGCCATCTACGACCTGGGCCGCGGCGGGGATATCGCTGCCCGCCCGGATGAGCAAATGGGGTACGACGCCGCTGCCTCCGCGGGCGCGATGCAAGACTTCGGCGCGGTGCAGCGGGGCAACGTCGGCGCCGGTACTGGAGCGGCATTGGGTTTCCAGCAGTACAAGGGGGGAGTGGGGACTGCCTCGCTGCGGATGAGCGGCGCCAACGACGCAGTGGTGGTCGGCGCGCTTGCGGTGGTGAACGCCGCCGGCATGCCCTTCCACGGCGCCGTGAGTGGTGCGGGGGGTCTCCACACGGGCGCTGCGCGCCCTGGTCGACCTCCGGTGGGGGACGGTGCGGGTTTGGGGCGGCGGCCTGAGGGGGAGGGCGGTGCGCGCTCTGGTGGACCACCGGAGGGGGAGGGCGGTGCGCGCTCTGGTGGACCACCAGGGGGAGAGGGCTCCCCGTTGAACACGACTTTGTGTGTGGTCGCAACCAACGCGGTGCTGGATCCGGCCCAGACCAAGCGGACCGCATCCGCCGCGCATGCCGGGCTGGCCAGGGCACTCAACCCGTCGCACACCTTGATGGACGGGGACGTGGTTTTCGCCTTGGCCACCGGCCAGCAGCAGCTGGTCCAGGAAGGCCCGATGGACGCCAGGGCGGAACTCCATGTACTCGCCGCGGAAGCCGTCACCGCAGCCATCAGGGACGCGGTGGTGAGCGCCGAACGGGTGGAGGGCAACGACGTCGTACTGGAAAAGTACCCGTACCCGGACTAGGCGCGGCGACGGGCCCAGCCCCGTGACAGCGCTGAGGTGCAGCCGAGGTGCCGCCGAGGCACGTGCGTGCGGCATCCTACTGTTCACCGGAGCGCGGCGTCGCGGCGCCATGCCCCATCGTTATCCGGATTTAACTTAATCCCTCATCCGGAGTACAGTTGTCTGTTGGTTGTCTCTACTTTCATGCCCATCTTCGGGTGCATGGCACCCGCGAAAGCCGTTTGGATTCGCACGGTGTCAGTGGGGTGTAGCGGCAAGCAAAACCCAAAAACTAGCCACCGCGTCAGCGATGGTTACTGACGTTAGCGGAGGATATGGCTAAGAAAGACGGTGTCATTGAGATTGAAGGCACTGTGCAGGAGGCTCTGCCCAATGCGATGTTCCGCGTTGAGTTGACCAACGGGCACGTTGTGCTGGCTCATATCTCAGGAAAGATGCGTCAGCACTACATCAGGATCCTCCCCGAGGACCGCGTTGTGGTGGAACTCAGCCCGTACGACCTCTCGCGGGGCCGTATCGTCTACCGCTACAAGTAAAGACTTATGCCGCGGGCAACCGCGGGGAACGTAAGTAGTTACAACAGCATCAGCTAACAACGCAAAGGAAAACCATGAAGGTCCAGCCGAGCGTCAAGCGGATTTGTGACAAGTGCCAGGTGATTCGTCGCAAGGGCAACGTCATCGTGATCTGCGAGAACCCGCGCCACAAGCAGCGCCAGGGCTAAGACTCCTGCTTCAGCAGGGGCCGCACGCCCACGCGTAGTAACTCAATATAGGCAGCGCAGCAGGGCAACCTGCATACCCCCGGTACGGAGGCCGGGGACCCGAGGTGTTCGGGGATGTGCTGCTTCAGACCTCCGGATACAACAAGGAGAACCGCCACTATGGCTCGTCTCGCTGGCGTAGATATTCCCCGCGAAAAGCGGGTAATTATCGCCCTGACTTACATCTACGGCGTGGGCAAGACCCGTGCAGAGCAGGTTATCGCGGAGACCGGCATCAGCCCGGACACCCGCGTCAAGGACCTCACCGACGCTGAGCTCGTTCAGCTGCGTGACTTCATCGAGGGCAATTACAAGGTTGAAGGCGACCTCCGCCGCGAAGTTGCAGCCGACATCCGCCGCAAGGTTGAAATCGGCAGCTACGAAGGCCTCCGCCACCGCCGCGGACTGCCTGTCCGCGGACAGCGCACCAAGACCAACGCCCGCACCCGCAAGGGCCCGAAGCGTACCGTCGCCGGTAAGAAGAAGACCCGCTAATCCCCGGTGGCTCCCTAAATTGCTTCGCAATCCAGGGGACCCTCGCCACCGTGGGCCCAAGCCGGTCAACTAGCTACCAACCAACTTTGTAGGAGAAGAAATGCCCCCCAAGACTCGTGGAGCGGTCCGCAAGCCGCGTCGCAAGGACAAAAAGAATATCGCGCTGGGCCAGGCGCACATCAAGAGCACCTTCAACAACACCATCGTGTCCATCACGGACCCGACCGGTGCCGTCATCTCGTGGGCCTCGGCCGGCGAGGTTGGCTTCAAGGGCTCCCGCAAGTCCACTCCGTTCGCCGCGCAGATGGCTGCCGAATCGGCTGCCAAGCGTGCCCAGGAGCACGGCCTCAAGAAGGTCGACGTCTTCGTGAAGGGCCCGGGGTCGGGACGCGAGACTGCTATCCGTTCGCTGCAGGCCGCTGGCCTCGAGGTTGGCTCCATCCAGGACGTCACCCCCAGCGCCCACAACGGATGCCGTCCGCCGAAGCGCCGCCGCGTCTAATCAGCCCAAGGATGCTTTTGGCCGCCGCACAGCTTCCTCCCACTTCGGTGGGGGATCCTGTCGGCGGCCGAAAGTTCCACGCTGGAGGCTGACCAGCCGCCCATTTCCACCAATTCGTGCTGCGTCATATAGCGGATGCTCGCTGAAAGGAAACTAAGTGCTCATTGCACAGCGCCCCACCCTTACTGAAGAAGTAGTGGCCGATAACCGGTCCCGGTTCGTCATCGAACCGCTGGAGCCGGGCTTTGGCTACACCCTCGGAAACTCGCTTCGCCGCACCCTGCTGTCCTCGATCCCGGGTGCTGCCGTAACCAGCATCCGCATCGACGGTGTGCTGCATGAGTTCACCACCGTGCCGGGTGTGAAGGAAGATGTCACCGAGATCATCCTGAACATCAAGAACCTGGCAGTCTCCTCCGAGCACGACGAGCCCGTGGTTGCCTACCTGCGCAAGCAGGGACCCGGCGTCGTCACCGCTGCGGACATCGCTCCGCCGGCCGGCGTGGAATTCCACAACCCGGACCTGCACATCGCCACGCTGAACGAGAAGGGCAAGTTCGAACTCGAACTGACCATCGAACGCGGTCGTGGCTACGTGTCGGCAGCCCAGAACAAGTCCGGTGACCAGGAGATCGGCCGTATCCCGGTTGACTCCATCTACTCGCCGGTGCTGAAGGTGACCTTCAAGGTTGAGGCAACCCGTGTTGAGCAGCGCACCGACTTCGACCGCCTGATTGTCGACGTCGAAACCAAGGACTCCATTGCACCGCGCGACGCCGTCGCCTCTGCCGGAACCACCCTGGTTGAACTGTTCGGCCTGGCCCGCGAGCTGAACACCGCCGCCGAAGGCATCGAGATTGGCCCGAGCCCGACGGACGCCGCCCTGGCTGCCGACATGGCCCTGCCGATCGAGGACCTGGAGCTGACCGTCCGTTCCTACAACTGCCTTAAGCGTGAGGGCATCCACTCCGTGGGTGAACTCGTTGCCCGCTCCGAGGCCGACCTGATGGACATCCGCAACTTCGGTGCCAAGTCCATCGACGAGGTCAAGGCAAAGCTGGTGGAACTGGGTCTGTCGCTGAAGGATTCGCCTCCTGGGTTCGATCTGGCTGCCCGCGCGGCTGCCATCGACGAGGACGAAACCTTCGAGGACGAACTCTAAATCGCAAGAATTTTGCCGCCTTGGCGCTTGGGAGCGCACAGCGGCACCATTGAGGAGAAAACATAATGCCTACCCCCACTAAGGGTCCGCGCCTCGGAGGCGGTCCTGCCCACGAGCGCCTGATGCTCGCCAACCTGTCTGCTGCGCTCTTCGAGCACAAGCGGATCACCACCACGGTCACCAAGGCCAAGCGTCTCCGCCCGTTCGCAGAGCGCTTGATCACCTTTGCCAAGCGCGGCGACCTGTCCTCGCGCCGCCGTGTGCTGGCAGTGATCAGCAACAAGGGCATCGTCCACGAGCTGTTCACCGACATCGCTCCGGTCATGTCCAACCGCGATGGTGGCTACACCCGCATCACCAAGATCGGCAACCGCAAGGGCGACAACGCCCCCATGGCCGTCATCGAACTGGTGATGGAGCCCGTTTCCCCGAAGCAGGCCGTGGTGAACGAGGCCGAGAAGGCCACTGCCAAGGCTGCCCCGGCTCCGGTCGAGGAAGAGACCGCTTCGGCTGAGTCTGCTGAGTCGCCCGAGTCGGCTCAGTCCGGCGATTCTGCCGAGTCGGCTGACTCCGCGGAGTCCGCTCCGTCGGCCGAGTCCGCTGAGGAAGCTGCCGAAGAGAAGAAGTAACTTCTTCACCGCACCGTCGGAAGCCCGCCGTTCCTTTTGGAGCGGCGGGCTTCTGCGTGCCGCGTTTTATTGGATCACGACGGCGGTGTGCGGTTTGGGCGCGCTGCGCGTCGGCTTGCGTCGCGGCCGCCACGTGGAGACGAGGGCGAAGGCCAGCAGCAGCTCAGCGATGTCACCGCCGTAGTACATGAGTTCCCCCGCGAGCCTCAGTTCGCCTGGCGACGCCGGCACGGGGGTGAACAGCCCGGCGTACAGCAGTTGCGATAGCACGGCATGGCCGGCGATGGCCATGCCGAGCACCACCAGTCGCATCGGCACGGAGGGCCGGCGGGGGGCGGGGTCGGGGCCGGCGATCACCCAGGCGAAGAGGCAGCCGGCAACCAGGAAGTGCAGATGGATGGCATGGTGCAGCAGTGGGTTGGCCGTGGCGAGGCTGTACAGCGGCGTGAAGTACAGCGCGGCTAGGCCACCCAGGGTGAGCAGTAGTGCAGTCGCCGGGTTGGCAACCAGGTGCACGGGCCGTGAGCGCAGGAACTTTCCGATTCTTTTGCCGTAGCGGTGCGGTACCGACCTCAACAGCAAGGTCGTCGGTGCGCCGAGCACCAGTCCCAGGGGCGCATACATGCCGATCAGCAGATGCTGGACCATGTGGACCGGCAGGCCGCCCGCCGGCAGGGGCAAGAGCTGCGGGGCGAGACCCAGAACCAGGATCAGTGCTCCGCCGAGGAATGACGATGTGCGCCAGCCGCTCCATCCGCGGTCTTCCCGGCTCCGTAGCCAGGCCAAGACCACGTAGCCAGAGGCCACCGCCGCCACGAGCGCCAGCGGGAGCACGCCGTCGAAGATGGAAGCGTGGCGCGCGGCGTCCGTGTGGCCGGAGTGAACGGGGATCATTACGATCCGTCGTTTCCACGGCTGGGCGTCCCAGGAGCGCTTCCGCCGTCAGCGGCAGCGAGGTTTACCATGCGGCCGGAGTGTTGCAGCAGCCAGCCGCCGAGCACCAGCAGCGCACCGAAGATCAGGAAGAGGACGTCCGCTAAGGTCTGGTACGGGCCGCTGATGACGTGGTGGATGGCCAGGATGTGGTGGTCGATGATCCCCTCCACCAGGTTGAAGAGTCCCCAGCCGACCAGCATCCAGCCCCAGAGCGTCCGAGAGGCCCACACCCGTCCGCGCGAGGACGTGACGCGCGAATACAGCAGTCCCAGCCCGATCAGCACCGCCAGCCAGGTCACAGTGTGGAAAAGCCCGTCCCACAGCGTGTTCATCTGCAGGCCGTGGACGGTTGTTGCGGGATAGGAGCCGACGTCGATGTTGGCCGTGTCCGCGCTAGTAAGCATGTGGTGCCACTGCAGAATCTGGTGCAATAGGATCCCGTCCACGAAGCCGCCCAGCCCAACCCCGAGGATGATCCCGGGCAGGGCGATCTTGCGGTTGTGATCCGTGGACGCCCCGGTTCCAGCGCTTCTAGCCATCGCTCCTCCGAACTGCGGCAGTCCAGCCCGCGGCACGGGCACCATTCCTAGCAACATAGTCCTGATGGCCTCGGGCGTCGACATTGGTGGATGGCTGAACCCTGTAGGCACCTGCAAAGTCTTCCGGCCCACGCCGTTCCCTCCGAACGGGTGGATGGCTCCCGGTAGCATTGAAGCCATGCACCTGAACACCTCCGTTGTCCCTCATCAGGACGGCGGCCTTTTGCGCGTTCGGATGGATGTGGCGTACGACGGCGGCCCGTTCAGTGGGTGGGCAGTGCAACCCGGCAGACTGACCGTCCAGGGTGCCATCGAGGAAGCCCTTGAGACGATGATTCGCCGACCGGTCCGGCTCACCGTTGCCGGCCGCACCGACGCCGGAGTGCATGCGCGCGGGCAGGTGGTGCACTTCGACCTGGAGCCGGGGGAGTGGCAGGGGCTCGCGCGCGGACGTGAAATCGATCCGGGAGCTGCTTTGGTCCGTCGGTTGCGCGGTGTGCTGGCCAAGGTGCTCGGCGGTCGCGTAGGCGCGCCGGTGCCTTACCGGGACCTCGCCGGTGCCATTGAAGTGAGCAACGCGGTTATCGCGCCGGCCGGATTCGATGCCCGGTTCTCTGCCTTGTGGCGCCGCTACAGTTACCGGATCGCGGACCGGACGGATTTGTGGGATCCCCTGAACCGCAACATCACCCTCTGGCATAAACACGCGCTCGACGTGGCCCTGCTGAACGACGCCGCCGCCCGTCTTTTGGGCATCGGCGACTTCTTGGCTTTCTGCAAGCCGCGTGAAGGCGCCACCACCATCCGCGAGCTGCAGAAATTTTCCTTCGATCGGGGGACCGACGGGGTAGTGGTGGCCACCATCCAGGCGGATGCGTTCTGCCACAACATGGTCCGTGCCCTGATTGGCGCTTCGCTGTTGGTCGGCAGCGGGGAGCAACCAGCCGAGTGGCTACGCGACCGGATGCTGGCGAAAGTCCGCGATTCGCAGAGCAAGCTGGCTCCGCCGCACCCTTTAGTGCTGGAAGAAGTCCTCTACCCGGACGGCGGCGAGCTTCTCCGCCGGGCCGAGCAAACCAGGGCCAAGCGCTCGGACCCTGACGAAGGCTGAGGCGGAGTGCTTCCGGCGGTTCCCCCATGAGCCGCCGGAAGCCATACAACCGGTTTAATCCCGGATCCCCCTGGCAGGTCCGTAGGACCGTGCTGGATAAAGCTTGCACGCCAAATGCGTAAATCTCAATAGTTTTAGACATCTGACTTCTAACGCGCCCAGAGCATGGCCCAGCTAGCGGTCCCCTGGTGCCGCCTGTTGGAAGAGATGAAGGGCTACCCGACTAACATCCTCCGCGAGACGATTCGATGCAAAATGTTCAACGAAGTGCAAGGTAACTCCGCGTGCGTGATGATCTCGAACCTCTGAGAGATGCCCTGACAGCCACATCTTCACATCCCGAATGATTTTTGCCTCGTGCTTTGTTGTTGGGATGGGAAGGTGTAGTTGATCCAGAAACCACTCTGTAAATTCCGGAACTTGGGAACTTGGATCCGGTGTCTCACTAGGGCGTAAGAGGGATAGATAGTGAGGGTAGACGCACCTCGTCACGAGCATGACTGAGCAAACTGCGCGCTTTATGTCCCTCTTGAGCGCAGGAGTCTTTGACGCTGCCGAGAGTAAGGAAGCCCCTCGGAGCGAAGTCTCGAGGCGCCTTGATGCAGCCTCTAACTTGTAGATCGAGCTGTGGGTGCCGACCTCGGCGGTGAGTTGCTTTTCCTCCATCAACGCGATGCGCTGACTGACAATTGAGTTTCTGACGGCGGGATGGAGGGACGCTAGAGTCAACGTACCCATCCCTGAATCTTGCGGTCGCTGCAGAACCGTCTCGGGTGTCCCCTTCCAAAAAATATGCATATTCGAAGCGAACTCCGCCAAGCAGTCAGCCACTTCATTTAGGCAATCGATGATGTGATCGGCTCGGCTGGCCAAGTAATCCTTTTCAACTCGTTGCTGAGTTTCTAAAGAGATCGCTGCTGCTTCCAATGCTATGGCATTGGATTCCTTCGCCATTCGTGCTGAAAGATAGCCTAGTCTGGCTGCAACTATCACGCCGAGGATCGCGCCGCAGGCGGTAATGCCGCTGAAGATGATTGCCAGATCCATTAATCCCCGTCATTCTGATGTTCAAACCGGTAGCAGTGGGACAAGGGTTTAATCTGCAGATTGGATCCTGGGTGCCTCGGGTTCCTTGACAGCGCTTATGCACTTTTTGCTGAAAGTTCTGCACGGAGTGGCCAGTCCTGACCCTCAAGAATGACCTGTGCGCTGACACCGGTGTGCACGTTGACCACGATCGGAGCCATCAGGTTGACGGTGGTGCCGGATTCGGCGGGGTTGGCTACCACCAGCACCATGGCGTCCTCGGAGGTATTGAGGTCCAGCGCTGCACGATCGTCGTCGGAAATCACCGGCGTGTACTGGTTCAGGTAGGTCGCCGCGTCCAGCACGAACAGGCGCTTGGCCGGTTCAGCAACCGGTTGCAGGGAGTACAAACCGGCCGCACCATCGATCTCGTCCAGCGTGAAGTCTACCAGCGGAGCCAGACCCGGGGGAGGAGCCACAAAGCTCAGCGAGGCGCTCAACGCAGGAAGTCCATCAGCGTCGGCTGCAGCACCCGCGCCGTGACCTGCAGGGCTGCCTGGTAGGCAACTTCTTGCATCTTCAAGTCCAACACCACCTTGCCGAGGTCAGGGTCCTCGATCCCGGAGCGTCGGGCTTCCAGCGAAACAGCTTCGTCCAAGTTCGTCTCCTGGGCTTTCAGGATCTGGGCATGGCGGGTGCCGACTTCGGCGCGGCCGTTGATGACTGCGTCCAGCCGGGTGTCGATGTCGTTCAAACGGCTGCTGACGTCGACTCCGGGCGTCCGAAGGTCATCTGCCATCGTCTGAAGCAAAGTAAAGACAGAGGTACTAGTGCGTGTGTTGGTGGCATCGAAGGTATCTTCACCGAATACCATCGCACCGTCAGCATCGACTCGGACAGCCAAGTCGGCTCCGATTCGCCGGTGAACAGTATTTTCCGCTGCGGGCTTGAACGTGTAAGCGGCAGGGGAGACAAGCGGATCGTCAATGACGGCACCGGAATCAGAGTTTCCCGCGAATACGCTACGACCTAGGTACTTGGTCTCGGCTACATTGAGCAGGTTTTCTTTAAGGCTTTCCAGCTCCAATGCGACCGCCTCGCGGGCGGTTTGGGATAGAGAGCTGTTTGAGGCCTGGATGGTCAGGTCACGGGCCTTGTTTAGCAGCGAAGTGACTGTGCCGAGCGCAGAATCTGCTGTGGTGAGCCAGCCGTTGGCATCGTCGATGTTGCGTTTGTACTGCTCGTTCGCCCGAATATCGGCTCTTGTTCGCATGGAGTCTGCGGTGCCGGTCGGATCGTCTGACGGGCGGGTGATCAGCGACTCGCCCGCAGCGAGCTCCTGAAGTTTGGCGATGCGCGCCATGTTGTCCTGCAGGTTGCGCTGGGCAAAGCTGCTCATCGTCTGGTTAGTGACTCGCGAAATCATGGACTATCTCCCAACCAATCCGGTGCGGTTGATCAACGTATCGAGCATTTCATCAATCGCCGTCATAACTCGAGCCGCACCCTGGTAAGCGTGCTGGTAAGACAGCAGGTCTTTCCAGCACAGTGGGATCCGAAGCTTGGAATTCACGTGACTTGAAGTCGCGGC
>JADMIO010809326.1_pt1 | contig 37609 bp, 33 predicted proteins | sample 8958161 | NCBI WGS metagenome assembly JADMIO01 (sample SAMN16585339, study PRJNA669376) | soil metagenome | isolation source: Crop rotation soil | place: USA: Cullars Rotation, Alabama | collected 2011 | reverse complement strand
TCCACGATCGTAAGATACGACATCAGCGTCTCGCGGAACTCCGGATGGGCGCAGTTGTGGATGATCTCGAGCGCGCGCTGGTACGGCGACTTCCCGCGGAGATCGGCGACGCCCTGCTCGGTAGCGACCACCTGCACGGAGTGCTCGCTGTGATCGACGTGGCTGACCAGCGGCACGATCGTGCTGATCTTGCCGCCCTTCGCAATCGACGGGCACGTGAAGGTCGAGAGATACGCATTGCGCGTGAAATCGCCGCTCCCGCCGATCCCGTTCATCAGCTTCCGACCCATCACATGCGTGCTGTTCACGTTGCCGAAGATATCGACCTCGATCGCGGTGTTCACCGAGATGATGCCGAGGCGGCGGATGACCTCCGGATTGTTGCTGATTTCCTGCGGCCGCAGCAGGATGCGGGACCGGAACCAGTCCAGGTTCTCGTACACCCTTCGGAGGACGTCAGTACTGACGGTCAGGGAACAACTGCTGGCGAACCGGATCCGCTCGCGCTCGATCAGCTCGACGACCGCGTCCTGAATCACTTCCGTGTACATTTCGAATGCGGGGATCTCGGGATGGCCGCCGAGCGCGAGCAGCACGGAGTTGGCGATATCGCCCACGCCGGATTGGATCGGCAGGAACGACTTCGGGATCGCGCCTTGGGCGAGCTGCCGCGCCAGAAACTCGGCAACGTTGAGCCCGATCCGTCGCGTCGCCTCGCTGCCGCCGGTGAACGGGCGGGCTTCGTCGGCAAGGTCCGTCTCGACGATTCCCGCGATCTTGCCCGGCGGGACCGTGATGATCGGCGAACCGATGCGGTCGCCCGGCGCGTAGATCGGGATCTGACGCCGGTTGGGCGGGTCCGCGGGCTCGTAGATGTCGTGGATGCCGAGCAGGGTCGGCGGGTTGCGCCGGTTCAGCTCGATCAGAATCCGGCCGGCCTGGTTGCAGAACGTGGGCGCCGTGCCGACGCCGCTGGTGAGGACGATACCGCCGCCCGCGGTCACGTCGCACGCCTCCACCACGGCCCAATCCACCTTGCCGAGAAATCCGTAGCGGGTCACCTGCGGCATCATCGAGAGGTGCATGTCGCAGAACGCGGTTTGGCCCTGATTGATGCGGTCCCGCAGGTCGTCATTCGTCTGGTACGGGGTGCGAAAGCGGATGGCGCCGGCTTTGGCAAGCGCGCCATCGAGCGACGGACCGGTCGAGGCGCCGGTGAGGACGCCGATCTGGAATTCGCGGCCGGCCGCATGCGCGTCGGTCGCTATGTCGGCCAGCGCCAGCGGTATCGCCTTCGGCGCGCCGGCCGGGGTGAAGCCGCTGAAGCCGACGGTTTCCCCGTGGCGGATCATCGACGCCGCTTCGGCGGGCGTCAGGACGGGAAAGGAGGCAATCTTCATATGAGTTCCGTTATGTCTTCTTCGAATGAAATAGCGCCAGGAGTTCTTTGCTCGCGGCGAGCGGCGTAGTCTGTCCGCCGCCGACGGCCGCTTCCACATTCGGCAGGAGCGCCGCGACCTTCGGATCGCATCGGAACGCGTCTTCGAGTCCGAGAACGATCAGCTCGCGCATCCAGTCGAGCGCCTGGCGGCGGCGCCGGCGCTCCAGGTGTCCATTGCTTTCGAGCAGCGCGCGGTGATCGAGCACCATCTGCCAGATCTCGCCGATTCCCTGCCCGTTCAGCGCGGAGCAGGTCACGACCTGCGGGGTCCAGCCGTCCGCCGGCTTCGGAAAGAGGTGCAGCGCGCCGGCGTACTCGACGCGCGCGCGCGCCGCGTGCCGCACGTTGTCGCCATCGGCCTTGTTGATGGCCATGGCGTCGATCATCTCGATGATGCCGCGCTTGACGCCTTGCAACTCGTCGCCCGCGCCGGCGAGCATGAGCAGCAGAAAAAAGTCGCACATGGACCGCACGGCGGTTTCCGACTGCCCCACACCGACCGTTTCGATCAGGACGTTCTCGAACCCCGCGGCCTCGCACAGCAGGATGGTCTCCCGGGTGCGCCGCGCGACCCCTCCCATATGGCCGCGCGACGGGGAGGGGCGGATAAACGCCCTCTCCTCCACGCACAGCCGCTCCATTCGCGTCTTGTCGCCGAGAATGCTGCCGCCCGAGAGGGGGCTCGACGGGTCCACCGTGAGCACCGCGACGCGCTCGCCGCGCTCCCGGATCAGATACATGCCGAGCGCGTCGATGAAGGTGCTCTTCCCCGCCCCCGGCACGCCGGTGATGCCGACGCGCCGGGAGCGGCCGGTCGAGGGCAGGATGGCGTCGAGCAGTCGCGCCGCTACTTCGATGTCCGACGGCCGGGCGCTTTCGACGAGCGTGATCGCGCGGGCCAGGACGACCCGGTCGCCCCGCAGGATCCCGTCTACATAAGTTTCGACCGGCAGCGTGCCGCGTAACGCCATGAGTCTTTCGAGCGTATCAGGCACGAATCGCGCTCCCGAGCGCCGCCAGGATTTTCTGCGCGCACTCGGGAATCACCGAACCGGGACCGAATACGCCCGCGACGCCGGCCCGGTACAGGAACTCGTAATCGTGCGGCGGCACGACGCCGCCGACGAACACCAGGATGTCCTCGCGGCCGAGCGCTTTCAGTTCGGCAATCACGTCGGGCACGAGTGTCTTGTGACCGGCCGCGAGAGTCGAGACGCCGAGCACATGAACGTCGTTCTCGACGGCCATGCGGGCGGCCTCCCGGGGCGTCTGGAACAATGGCCCAACGTCCACGTCGAAGCCCAGGTCGGCGAACGCGGTCGCGATCACTTTCGCCCCGCGGTCGTGGCCGTCCTGTCCCATTTTTGCGATGAGGATGCGCGGACGCCGGCCCTCCTCGGCCGCGAACTCCTCCGCCATGGCCCGCGCCTTCTGGAACGCCGGGTCGCTTCCGCTTTCGGCGGAGTAGACACCCGAAATCGTCCGGTTCACCGCCTGGTACCGGCCGTAGGCGGTTTCGAGCGCGGAAGAGATCTCGCCCAGGGTGGCCCGGAGGCGCGCGGCGTTCACGGCCAGTTCCAGCAGGTTGCCGGTCTGGTTCCGCGCCGCCTCGGTCAGCGCGCGTAGCGCCTGTTCGACAGCGGCGGCGTCCCGTGTGCGGCGGATCTCGGTCAGCCGCTGGATCTGGGACTCGCGAACAGCCCGGTTGTCTACTTCGCGCACCTCGATCGGCTCATCCACCTCGGGTCGATACTTGTTGACGCCGACGATGACCTCACGGCCGGAATCGATCTGCGCCTGACGCCGAGCCGCGGCCTCTTCGATCCGCATCTTGGGGATGCCGGTCTCGATCGCCTTCGCCATCCCGCCCAGGGCTTCGATCTCCTGGATGTGATGCCACGCCTTGTGGATCAACTCGTGCGTGAGGCTTTCGACATAGTAGCTGCCGGCCCAGGGATCGACGACCTTGGTGATGCCGGCCTCTTCCTGCAGATAAATCTGCGTGTTCCGCGCGATCCGCGCCGAAAAGTCGCTCGGCAGGGCAATGGCTTCGTCGAGCGCGTTCGTGTGCAGCGACTGCGTGTGCCCCAGCACCGCCGCCAGCGCCTCGATGCACGTGCGCGTGACGTTGTTGAACACGTCCTGCGCCGTGAGGCTCCAGCCCGATGTCTGGGAGTGGGTGCGGAGCGCCATCGATTTCGGATTCTTCGGATGGAACCCTTTGATGATCTTGGCCCAGAGCACGCGCGCCGCGCGCAGCTTCGCGATCTCCATGAAGTGGTTCATGCCGATGCCCCAGAAGAAGCTGAGGCGCGGGGCGAAGTCGTCGATGTTCAATCCGGCCGCGATCCCGGTCCGGACGTACTCGAGACCGTCGGCCAGTGTGTAGCCGAGCTCGATATCCGCGGTCGCTCCCGCCTCTTGCATGTGGTAGCCGCTGATCGAGATGCAGTTGAACTTCGGCATGTTCGCCGAGCAGTAGCGGAAGATGTCGCCGATGATGCGCATCGAAGGCAGCGGCGGGTAGATGTACGTATTGCGGACCATGAACTCTTTCAGAATGTCGTTCTGAATGGTTCCGCTGAGCTTCGCCGCCGCGACGCCCTGCTCCTCCGCCGCGACGATGTAGAACGCCATTACCGGGAGCACGGCGCCGTTCATCGTCATCGATACGGACATCTGGTCGAGCGGGATCTGGTCGAAGAGGATTTTCATGTCCTCCACCGAATCGATCGCCACGCCCGCTTTGCCTACGTCGCCGACGACGCGTTCATTGTCCGAATCGTACCCGCGGTGAGTCGCGAGGTCGAACGCCACCGAGAGCCCCTTCTGCCCGCCGGCGAGATTGCGGCGGTAAAACGCGTTCGACTCTTCGGCGGTAGAGAAGCCGGCGTATTGCCGGATGGTCCACGGCTGCATCACGTACATCGTGGAGTACGGACCCCGAAGAAACGGCGCAACGCCGGCGGCGTAGTCGAGGTGCTCCATCGCGTAGAGATCTTCGGCGGTATAAACCGGCTTCACCGGTATGCCTTCGAGAGTCGTCCAGACCGGGGATTCGGCGCCCTCGATCCCGGACGCGGCCGCGTTGGCGCGGGGCCGGTATTCGATCTGCGAAAAGTCCGGTTTCATTTCGCCTCCTTCATCCCCAGCCGGTTCTGCCATTCCGTCAGCGTTGCCACGGCGTCGCTGCCGATATGGATGAAGCCCTGAACGCCCGCCGCCCTCAGCGCCTCCAACTGGTCTTTCGGGTTGCCGGCGACCAGCACCGGGACCGAAACCGCCGCGCAAACCTCTTGTGCCATCGGCAGGTACTCGGCGTCGGAGCTGCACAGCACGATGAGGTCGGCGTCGGCGCCGGCGTAGTCTTCCGACTCCGCCACGTCGAATCCCGCGCAGCCGAGGAAGTTGAACGAGAAGTTCGCCCGCGCCATCCGCATCTTGACGTCGCCGCGCTTGACGAGAAGGACTTTCGGATAGCGGCCGGTCGAGGCGGCGTGGGCCGCCGTGCGGCGGCGAATCTCCTCGAACGGCTCGGCAAGGCGGATCGACGCGTAGGCCGAACCGCCGGGCGCCGCGGGCGCCTCGACCTCCGCCGTCTTTTCAGTGACGTCAGGGAAGTTGTTGATCCCCACCAACGTCCGCCGGCGGGACGATATCGCCTTGACCTTCGCGTTGCGGGCCTCGAGCAGAGCCGCGTCGATCGCTCCGGTCTCGAGCGCGCGCGAGTAACCTCCTTCGGCCTCTACCTTCTGAAAGAGCTTCCACGCGTGCGCCGCGAGCGCGTCCGTCAAGGCTTCCACGTAGTACGAGCCTCCGGCCGGATCGGCCACCGCGTCGAGGTGCGATTCGTCGCGCAGGACGCGCTGGACGTTCTCCGCGAGGCGCGCGGGGAAGCCGAACGGATCCACATACAACGTGTCCGCGCCGCCGATTACGGCCGACATCGCTTCGGTGGTGACGCGCAGCAGGTTCGTATAACGGTCGTAGACGCTCTTGTTCAAGCGCGAAGTGCGGACGTGGATACGGACCCCACAGGAGGCGGGATCGGCCGGGCCGAACGCCGCGACTGCCTGCGCCCACAACATGCGCGCGGCGCGCAGTTTCGCGATCTCGAAGAAGTAGTTCGATCCCAAGGCGTACACGAACTCGATCCGCCGCGCCGCGTCGTCGACGCTCATCGACGCCGTCAGCCGGACCATCCGCTCGACGGCTTCCGCCAGCGCGTAGCCGAGTTCCTGCACGGCGTGCGCCCCGGCCTCGTGAAGCTGGTCGGCGCGGATCGCTTCCGCGGGCGCCTCCGCGCTCTCGCAACTCTCCCACGGCTTCCCGCTGCCACGGACAAACGGGAAGCTCCCGGGCAGAGACTGAATCTGTGCATCGAGCCCGGCGAGGGCCTCTCGGCGGTAGTACGGCCGGACGGCGATCCCTTCGTCGGTCTTCGAGACGAGTTTCTTTTCGTAGTCGGCGCCCTTGAGGTCCTTCTGGATCGCCGCCTCCCATTCCTCGGTGGACACGGGTGGAAACTCGCGGGCGAGACTCAGAATTTCGGCTTCGGCGACGACGTCAGGCATGATTGCCCTCCTGCACGATCTCGAGCAGGTAGCCGAAGGCGGCCGTTTCGGTCGTCTTCGGGTGCACGAAGAAGACGGTAGTTCCGCGCGAGCCCTTCCGCGGCGCCGCGTCGATCAGCTTGAAACCGTTCTCCTTCATGTATGCATAGGCCTTGCCGATATCGGTGACGCGGAGCGCCACATGGGCCAGCCCGCCGCGTCCACCGTTCTTCTCGATCTGCTTCGAGACCGGCGATTCCTCGCTCAGCGGCTCGAGGAGCTGCACCAGGTTGGGACCGTCGCCCACCTGCAACAGGACTTCGCGGACCTGGTCGCGTCCGAGCACGTCCTCGCGGTGCACCTCCTGGAACCCCAGCGTGCGGTAGGCCGACACCTGGGCCTCCAGCTCGCCGGGCTTCACCGAAATCGCTACGTGATCGAAAAACAGAAAACCGGGGATCTGCTTCAATTCGGCATTCATCTATTCAAACTCCACCACTACCTGTCCGTTCTGCACGCTATCGCCGGGCGCGACGTTGATCGCCTTGATCTTGCCGCCCACCGGCGAGGTCACGCTGGTCTCCATCTTCATCGCCTCGAGCACCAGCAAGACGTCGCCGACCTGCAGCGTCTGGCCGACCTGCGCGGTCGCCCGGACGACGATCCCCGACACGGGGCTGCGCGCCACCTTCTCCTCGTTCACCGAAGAGGCGCCCGCCGGCTTGGGAACCGACGTGGCCGGAGTCGCTGGGAGCCTCACCGGCGCGGAATCCATCGGCATCGGAGCGCGCTGCGCCGGAGCTTCCGGCTCGGCCGCTTCCACGTCCACTTCGTACGTTTTGTGATTGATGGTGATCGTCAGTTTCACGGCGTCTCCTAACTGTGCAGGCGATGCGATGCCTGGATCGATACTCGCCCTTGTTGGGCCCATGCGGGAGAGCTGATGAGGCGGATCTGCCGGATGTGCGCCCGCACGCCCAGGTACGCCGCGATAGCCGCCGAGATCGCCACCAGCTCCTCTTCCGAGATCTCCGGCGCCGCTTCCGCCTTCGCCGACGCCGGAGCCGATGCCGGCGCCGGGCTTGCGGCCGGAGCGGACGGCGGCGCGGGCGTTTCCAACTTCGCCAACCGCTCGGTCAGCGCGGCCAGTTCCCTGCGGAGTTGCTCGATCGTTCCGACCATTTCGTCTGTGATCGTTTCTACCATGGTTGCCCTCCCCTAGAGCGGCATCAAGCCGTGCTTCTTCGCGGGGCGAAGCTCCCGCTTCGTGTGCAGGTACTCGAGCGCCTGCGCGACGTGGCGGCGCGTAAGGCTAGGTTCGATCACGGCATCGACCAATCGGCGTCCCGCTGCGACGTACGGGTTCGAGAATGCCTCGCGGTAACGCTCGATCAGCTCCTTCCGCTTGGCCGCCTTGTCCTGCGCCTCCTCGATTTCCTTACGGAACACGATCTCCGCGGCGCCCTCCGCGCCCATCACCGCCACCTCGGCGGTCGGCCATGCGAAGACCCGGTCGGCGCCCAGGTCCTTGCCGCACATCGCCAGGTACGCCCCGCCGTAGCATTTCCGCAGAATGACCGTCACCTTCGGCACCGTCGCGGCAGAGTACGCGAACAGCATCTTCGCGCCGTGCCGGATGATGCCGTTGTGCTCCTGCTGCACGCCCGGCAGGAATCCCGGGACGTCCACGAACGTGAGCAGCGAGATGTTGAACGCATTGCAGAATCGGATGAATCGCGCCGCCTTGTTCGAGCAGTTGATGTCGAGCGCTCCCGCGTTCACCGAGGGCTGATTCGCGATCACGCCGACGCTGCGTCCGTTGATCCGGGCGAAGCCCACCACGATATTCGTGGCGTAGCCGGCCTGCACCTCGAGGAAGTCGCCGAAGTCCACCACCCGGGTGATGACGTCGCGGACATCGTAGCTTTTCTTGCCCTCGACCGGCACGATGTCGTCGAGCGCCGGATTCGCGTCCACGTTGCGGTCGCCCTCCACCTGTGGCGGATCCTCCAGGTTGTTGCTCGGGAGAAAGCTCAGCAGCTTCTGGCAGAGCTGGATCGCATGCTGGTCGTTTTCCGCGATGAAGTGGATCACGCCGGAGTTCGCCATGTGGGCGTCCGCGCCGCCCAGTTGCTCGGCGGTCACCACTTCTCCGGTCACACCCTTGATCACCTGCGGGCCCGTGATGAACATTTGCGCGCCGCGCGCCTGGATGATGAAGTCGGTAAGCGCCGGGCTGTATGCCGCGCCGCCCGCGCACGGGCCGAGGATGAGCGAGATCTGCGGCACCGCGCCGGACAGCATCACGTTCGTGTGGAACACCTTGCCGTAGCCGGATAGCGAATCGATCCCTTCCTGCACGCGCGCGCCGCCCGAGTCGTTCAGGAAAATGAACGGCGAACCGGTCTTGAGCGACTGCGTCATGATATCGGCCACCTTGATCGAATGCACCTCGCCTGCCGAACCGCCCGAGACGGTGAAATCCTGGCTGGCCAGGTGAACGAGGCGGCCGCCGATCGAGGCGGCGCCGGTGATGACCCCATCCGCGGGCAGACTCTTGCCTTCCATCCCGAAGAGCACGGAGCGGTGTTCGGCGAACATGCCGCTCTCGTCGAAACTGTCGGGATCGATCAGCGCGTCGACGCGATCCCGCGCCGTCAGTTTCCCGGCCTTGCGCTGCTTCTCCAACTTGTCCGCGCCCCCGCCGAGTTTCACGTTCGCGGTGCGGCTGCGGAGTTCCTCAACCTTGTCTAACATGCTCGCTGGCATACCTTTACCTTCTTCCTGAGTGGTTTCCCGCCCGCCAACACTTCGGGCTGCACTGACTGGCATGATGATTCCTTTCGCCCTTTGCTTTACGCTGCGGGCGTGACCGTGACCTTGTGGGTTTGGCCGTTGAGCTTTACGTCGTAAGTGATCGCGGTCCGCACCGGGCCCTTGCCGTTTTCCACCGGCGCGGGCGCCGCCGCCGGCGTCGCGGGCTTCGCGCCCGGCGCCTTGCCGAGATTTTTCGGCCCGTCCTGGCGCGTGCCGAAAAACTTCGGCGCCACCTGCGGAAACATCGCGTACGTCAACACATCTTCGTCGGATCCGTTGCAGCCCTTCAACTCGAGCGCGCCTGCGCGGAGATTGTGCCACTCGGGCTTCAGCAGGTCGGCGGGCCGGCGGTCGATCGGCTCCTTCTTGGTCTGGCGCGCCGCCTGGTTGATCAGTTCGCGGTCGCGGCGCCCGATCGTCTCACCGTAGTAGCCGAGCATCAGGTCGGCAAATTCGCCGGTGAGCACCTTGTATCGGCCCATCATGACATTGAATACCGCCTGCGACCCGACGATCTGGCTCGACGGCGTCACCAGTGGAGGATAGCCGGCGTCCTTGCGCACGCGCGGCACCTCCTCCAGAACTTCACGGAGCTTATCGGCCGCGTTCTGCTGCTTGAGCTGGCTTTCCATATTGGAGATCATGCCGCCCGGGATCTGGCTCGCGAAGATCTCGGTCTCGACACCTGTGATATTCGACAGGAACTCCTGGTAGCGCGGCCGCACGGTGTTGAAATACCGTTTCACCTTCAGCAGCCGGCCCGGGTCGAGCGCCGTCGTGTACCCCGTGCCCTCCAGCATCTCGACGAGGCTCTCCGTCGGATTGTGGCCCGGCCCGAGGCTGAGCGAGCTGATCGCGGTATCGACACAATCGGCGCCGGCTTCGATGGCCTTCATCAGGCTGACCATCGTTACGCCGGTGGTGGCATGCACATGGACGTGCACGCGCGTTTCCGCGCCGCAAGCGTCCTTGATGCCCTTAACGATGTCGTACGCCGGTTGCGGTTTGAGCAGCGCGGCCATGTCCTTGATGCAGATCGAATCGCAGCCCAGATCGAGAAGCTGCTCGGCCATCTCGACGAACTGGGTCGTCGTATGCAGCGGGCTTACCGTGTAGCAGATCGTGCCCTGAGCGTGCTTCCCCGTCCGCCGGACCGCGTCTACAGAGCGCCGCAGATTGCGAATGTCGTTCAGAGCGTCGAAAACCCGGAAGACGTCCATGCCGTTCTCAGCCGCCTTCTCGACGAAGCGGTCTACTACGGTGTCCTCATAATGGCGATAGCCCAGCAGGTTTTGCCCTCGCAACAGCATCTGCAGTCGGGAATTCGGCATCAGTTTGCGGAACGTCCTCAGGCGCTCCCACGGATCTTCGTTGAGAAAACGGATGCAGGCGTCGAAGGTAGCGCCGCCCCAGCACTCGACCGACCAGTAGCCCGCCTGGTCCAGGTCGGCGCAGGCGGGGATCATGTCCTCCAGCGACATACGCGTCGCCATGAGGCTTTGGTGGGCATCACGTAGGATTAATTCGGTAACATCGATCTTCTTGGGCATAATTTCCCTCACACCGCCTCCGGCACGGACGCGGATGAATCGTCAGAGTTCGGAACCGTCTCGGTCCCGTTTATGAAGGCAACACGCTCGCTCGCCAGCATCCGGTCGAGGCGAAAGGAAAGGGACGCCAGCGAGCGGTATAAATCCTCGTTTTGCAGCAGCACGGTCGGCGGAACCTGCACGTGCGTCGGGGCGAAGTTCCAGATCGCGCGAATTCCGGCCGCCACCAGGGCATTGGCGACAGTCTGCGCGGACCCCGGCGACGTCGTAATCACGCCGAGCAGGATCTGGAGCCCCTCGCAGTGCTCGACCAGCCGGTCCATCGGCAGCACATCCGTCCCGCCGATCGCATGCCCGACCTTTGCCGGATCCTCGTCGAACGCCGCCACGAGTTCGAACCCGAGCTGGCGGAACTTCTCGTAGCGCAGAAGCGCCGTGCCGAGGCTTCCCGCCCCCACCAGAACGGCCTTTTTGGTCTGGTTCCAGCCCAGGAACTCCTGGATGCGGCGAATCAAATCCACCGCCGGATATCCGACCTTCGGCTTCCCGATGATGCCGGTGGCTTCGAGGTCCTTGCGGACCTGGGTCGCATCGAGCTGAAGGCGCGCCGCGATTCCGGCCGCCGAAACGTAGGTGACTCCAGCGCCCACCATCGTCTGCACCAGGTGGTAGTAGATCGGGAGGCGGCGCAAACTGGGCTCGGGCACCGCTTTCAGCTTCGTTTTGGAGTCGCCGGAGTCCATATCGAGAAAAATTTATCGAGAAAAGTTTCTCTACTTAAACTTTACCACAGATTTCCGATAATAAAAGCCGAAATTACTTTATTCCGCCAGGTGGATGACGGTTGCGCGGTGAACTGGGGTGTCGGTATGTCGCTGATTCGCTGGCAATGGAAGGGTTCAGGCCGCTCAGAGTAAGAATAGCCCGGCAAATCCCCGCATTTTCTCGGTCCGATTCCCACTTGCGGGGGGAGTCCCACGGACCCAGGGGAGCCAGCATGAGTTGCCCGTGCGTCCTGCATGGACGGCCGCCGGCATCAACATCCGGAGCGAATCTCCAGACATCGATGCCTTGCGCCAGGAGCGCTTCCGCAATTGCGCGCACGCGCTCCCGATCGACCGACCGCTAACTCAAAAAGACGAGAGGTAACCACACCCGCGACAAAGGGAGGCCGCCCCTCTCCTACCGCGTCGAGAACCGGTACATCGTCACCGTGTGATAAGTCTGGCCCGGCTTCAACTCCGTGGTCGGGAACGACGGCTTGTTCGGCGAATCCGGAAAATGCTGCGTCTCCATGCAGAACGCGCTGCGATGGCCGTACACCTTCCCGCCTTTTCCGTGGATGGTCCCGTCCAAGAAGTTCCCCGTGTAGAACTGCAGCCCCGGCTGGTCCGTCAGCACCTCCATCACACGACCGGACTTCGCCTCGTACACCTCGGCCGCTTTCTTCATCCCGCTGCCGTTCAGCACCCAGTTGTGGTCGTACCCCTTCCCGAACTGCAGTTGCTGATCGTTCTGCCCGATCCGCGCGCCGATCGCCGTCGCCTTTGTGAAGTCGAACGGCGTGCCCTTCACCGCCTTCAGTTCGCCCGTCGGAATCAGCCCGCTGTCCACCGGCGTGAACCGGTCCGCGTTGATCGTCACCTGGTGCTGCAGGATGTCGCCTTCGCCCTGCCCCGCCAGATTGAAGTACGAGTGGTTCGTCAGGTTGAGGACCGTCGGTTTGTCCGTCGTCGCCGTATACTCGATGCGCAGCTCATTATTCGCCGTCACCGCGTAGACCACCTTCGAGGTGAGCGTCCCCGGGAACCCCTCCTCGCCGTCCTTGCTCACATAGGTCAGCTCGAGCCCGTCGCCCAGCTCCCGCGCCGTCCACACCCGCTTATCGAATCCGCGCGTGCCGCCGTGCAGCGTGTTGTCGCCGTCGTTCTTCGGCGTGTGATACGTCTTCCCCTCGAGCGTGAACTGCGCGTGCCCGATCCGATTCCCGTACCGCCCGATGAGCGCGCCGAAATACGGCACCCCCTTCAGATACCCTTCGAGGTTGTCCATGCCGAGCACGACATCGGCATACTTACCGGCCTTATCCGGCGCGGTCAGCGACACCACGGCGCCGCCGTAGGTCATGATCCGCGCCTCCATCCCTTTCCCGTTCGACAAGGTATAGAGATCGACCGCCGTTCCGTCCGGCAGCTTCCCGAAGGACTCTTTCTTCACGTGAGAATTTCCTTTCTTAGCCGTCTGCGCATAGCAGCCGAGTGCCATTGCGCCCGCGAGGACGCCGGCCATCCACCGGTATAGGTTCATAGCAGGATTGTAAGCGATCCTAATACCGGCGGCGATGCCACGCGCCGCCGCCCAATCCCCCGGCATCGATCAGCACCGCAATGATCAGGATGATCAGGTTCGTGCCCGCAATCGCCATGTGGCTGTTCACCATCCACGCATAGGCGAGCGTCGTCAGCGGCAGGAAGATGAAACCCAGCAGCGGAATCAGCAGCCCGTCGTACGCGCGCTGCAGGTAGTTGCTGAGGAAGAACAGCAGCAGCAGCACGACCCGGGGAAACGCGAGCACCACGATCAGCAGCAGGCATGGCATACCCGTATCTTCGCACCGGGCTTGCTAGAATCAGAAGGTCGAATGAGCGTAGCGCCACGCACAGTCTTGATCGTGGACGATGACCCCAACATCCTCCGCCTCGTCGAAAAGATGCTCAAGCCGCGCGGCGTTACCGTCCTGGTCGCGCCCCGCCCCTCGGAGGCCCTCCGCATCTGTGAGGAGCAGCGGGTCGATCTCCTGATCTCCGACTTCGCGATGCCCGAGATGGACGGCGCCAAACTCGCCGACCGCGTTCTCAAACTCCGTCCCGACGCGTCGGTCCTGCTCATCTCCGGCCGTTACAAAGAGGAAGATCTCGGCGCCAACGACGGCCGGATGCGCTATCTCCCCAAACCGTTCTTCCCTTCCCAGCTCATCGCGCACCTACGCGAACTGCTCCCGGAGTAGACCCCGCCGCGACGAGGTCCGCGCCGCTCCCGCTCCCGTGAAACTCCGCGGACACCGGCGAGCGCTCCACTGAGACTTGGTCGGTGCGCCTGAAAAATCGCTCCCCTCACGGTCGCGCCCCGGATCCGAGCCGGCGCACGTCAGCAAGCGGTCGCCACACCCGACCCTCGCCGCATTGCTCAGGCCGTCGCCTACAGCGTCCGCCGACAGCGCGAATCTCAGCCGCCTCCGCGCTCTCTCTGCGTTTCCTCCGCGTCTCAGCGCCTCAGCCGTGAACTCGCCTTTTCACGGCCGCCGCGCCAGCGTGACCTTCACGTCCACCGGCTTCCCGCCCCGCATCACCCGCACCGCCACCTCGTCGCCCGGCTTCTTCCCCCGCAGCGCATACGTGAAGTCGTACAGGTTTTGGATCGGCTTCCCGTCGAACTGGACCATCACGTCGCCCGCCTGCAGCCCCGCCTGGGCCGCCGGCGACCCCGCCGTCACGTCCGCGAACTTGACCCCCTGGACACCCTCGCCAAAATCTGGCACCGACCCGAACCACGGCCCATACCCACTGACCGGACCGCCGTCCCCGGACCCGCCTCCGTGCGGTGCCGGTGCCGGCTTCCGAAACTCCGGCCGACCGTCTTCCTCCCGCAGCCGCTCCGTCACATCCGCCACCAGGTCGAGCACCTTCGCCGCATCCGGCGCGTCGATTTTGTCCCAGGTATCGCTCGGCTTGTGATAGTCCGAATGTAAACCGGAAAAGAAGAAAAGCGAGGGCACGCGCTTCGAAATAAACGACGTATGGTCGCTCGATCCCGACTCCGGCCCCTCCGAATAATCCACCTTCAGGTCCGGATGCTTCGGCGCGACCTGATTCATCAACTCGCGCAAATTCGAACCCGTAGCCGTCCCGCCGACGAACAGCTTTCCATTCTTCGCCCGGCCGATCATGTCCATGTTGAGCATCGCTACGGCGTTCGCGAGCGGCAGTTCCGGGTGCTCCGCCCACCACTCCGACCCGAGCAGGCCCTGCTCCTCGCCCGCAAAATTCAGGAACAGAATGCCGCGCTTCTGCTTCGGCTGTTTCGCGAAATACCGCGCCAGCTCGATCACGCCGGCGGTTCCGGACGCGTTATCGTCCGCGCCGGGGTGGACCGTCCCCGTCATGTTCGGTGCCAGCGAAAACTGCCCGCCGAGCCCGAGATGGTCGTAGTGCGCCCCCAGGATCACGTACTCGTTCGATGTCCCCGGCAGGTACGCCGCGACGTTGTGGACCGTCTTCACGAGCCGCTCCAGGTCCACCATCCCATCCACCTGAAAAGAAGTGGGAAAGGCAAACGACTCCGGCTTCAAATCCTGATCGATCCCGGCGACGATCTGGTCCACGTGTTTCCCCGCCGCCTCGAACCACTTCGCCGCGTCCGCCTCCTTCACCTGCACGAACGGAATCCCCGCGTCCTGCGGACCTTCCACTGCCCCGAAAACCGCCAGCTTGTCCTCGCTATCCCGATGGTTCGGCGTATCGTTGATAAGTATCACGCCCGCCGCGCCGTGCATCTTCGCATTGCTCGCCTTCATCGCGAACTGCGCGTGCACGGTGAACTGCTTGCCGCCGAAAATGCTTTTCTCGTCCGCTTCTTGAGGTTCATGCCGTAAAATAACGACGACCTTACCTTTAGCGTCGATCCCCTCGTAATCGTCGTAGTGGAACTCGGGGGCCGTGATGCCATACCCGGCGAACACCAGCGAGCCCTTCAGCGCTCCCGAGTGCGAGAAGTTCAGCGGGATGAAGTCTTTCTCGAACTGCAGACGGGCCGTGTGCCCGTTCTCCACCACCGCCAGCCGGTTCCCCGGACCAGCCTTCGCGCTCGTCGTGACCTGGAATGCCTGCTCGTAGCCATCCCCGTCCACCGGCTTCAGGCCGAACTCGCGGTACTTGCCGACCAGGAATTCGGCCGCCTTCTCCAGCTCCGGACTGCCCGTAGCCCGTCCTTTTAACTCAGGCGAAGCCAGATACTTAACGTCGTCGAGATAAAGCTTTGGATCAACCGTTCCGGATTCTGCAAAAAGCAGCGTTACAGCGCACAACAGAGGCGCTACGGCGCGAGTGGTGATTTTCATGGAAGGTACTGCCTTACTTCTTCACTGGCGACAGCCCGGCTGGCTTTTCCGGCGGAGCGCCGGGCAGGCTCAGACGCGTATCGCACCCGCAGTTCTCGCCGGCGTTCTTGGCCGTCTTCTGGTATTCCGCTTCGTAGTCGATGATCTGCTTCAGGTTCGGCCAGTCGATCGAGGCCGCGATGCGGCGCCCGTTGACGAACAGCGTCGGCGTCCGGTCCACGTTCAGCTCTCGACCCTCGGCAATGTCCTTTTCGACCTCCGCGGCCGTCGCCTTCTGGTCCAGGCACGCGCCCAGCTCCTTCGCATCCAAGTCCTTCTGCCCGCCGGCCCACTCCATGAATTTGTCGCGGAAGTTCTCCAGCGTGATATCGGCCTGCTTATCGAACGCCCAGTCGTGGAAATCCCAGAAAGCAGCCGGCTTCTGCCGGAAGACGCAGCGGCTCGCGATGGCTGCCGTCTTTGCCCACGGATGCAGCGATTCCAGCGGGAAAGTCTTAAAGTACAACCTGACATTCGACGGGTAAGTCTTTACGAGGTTGTCCCGAAGCATCTGCGCCTCCTGCTTGCAGAAGGGGCACTGGAAATCGGAGAACTCCACCAGCACCACGTCCGCGCCCGGCGCGCCGAGGCTCGGCTCGAACTCCGTCTTGAGCTTGTCCAGGTCGCTCTTGAAAGGATTGTTCGCGACGTCGAACACTTGGCCCTGCAGGATCTTAGACCCGTCTTTCGAAACCAGGAATTTAAAGTCCTGCGCCTGCTGCCCCATCGACGCGTGGACGGTCACTTCCACGAATCCCGGCAGTTCCGCCGAAGCCTTCGGATCCCCGATTGTGATCGCGATCCGCTTATCCATCACGAACAAGTGGCGGACGTAAGCCTCGAGCGTTGGTTTGTCGAGCGCCGATTTTTTCGCTTTGGTCTGTGCGGAGCCCGAGATCGTAAGACACAGTGCGGCTGCAAGGGAGAGGAAAGACTTTCTGGACATGCTTACTCTCATCATACTGTAGGCTGCGTCACATCACCGGCCCGATCCTCCATGGGACGAACTCTTTGTGCCCGAGACGCTCGGCGCACGTGCGCCGTCCCGAAGCCACGTCGAGCACGAAGTCGAAAATTTCCCGCCCCACCTGCTGCACCGACTTCTCGCCATCCGCAATCGCCCCCGCATTGATGTCCATGTTCTCGGTCATCGCGCGGTAAGTCGCGCTATTCGTCGCGATCTTAATCACCGGGACGGTCGGGAAACCGATGGCGCTCCCCCGCCCCGTCGTGAACGCAATCAGGTTGCAGCCGCCCGCCGCCAGTCCCGTCAGCGACACCGGATCGTACCCGGGCGTATTCATGAACGTGAACCCCGGCCCGGCGACCCGCTCCGCATAATCGTAAACCTCGTTCAAGGTCGAAGTGCCGCCCTTCGCCACCGCCCCCAGCGATTTCTCCAGGATGTTCGAGAGCCCGCCCGCCTTGTTCCCGGGGCTCGGATTATCGTCGAAGCTAGTCCCCGCAAATTGGTTCAGGTAGTGCTTGTATTTCTGGATGTAACCCAATAGCTTCTCAGCCACTTCCCGATTACGCGCCCGCCTCACAAGCAGATGCTCAGCCCCGAAAATCTCGGTCGTCTCCGCAAGCACCGCCGTCGCCCCGATCTCCGCCAGCAGGTCCGAGCAGTGCCCGAGCGCCGGGTTCGCCGTAATCCCGGAGAACGAGTCCGACCCGCCGCAGTTCAACCCCAGCACGATCTCCGATGCCGGGATCTCGGTGCGCCGCTCCGCCGCCGCCTGCTCGACGAACCGGGCGATCTTCGCGCGGGCCGCGTCCACCGTCCCGCGCGTCCCGCCGCTGGTTTGCAATGTCAGCCCCGCCAGCCGGTCCGACTTCGGCGCGTTCGCCCCGAGGTAGTGGTCGATCTGATTGACCTCGCAACCCAGCCCGAGGATGATCGCCGCCGACACGTTCGGGTGCGCCAGCACCCCGCCGAGCGTCCGCCGCAACTGATCCGTATCCGGCCCGATCGAATGCCCGCACCCCTCGCCGTGCGGAAACGCCACCACCCCGTCCACGCCCGGCGGCAGCGGCTCGTCCTCGTAACTGCGCGCGATCCACTCGGCGGTATGCGCCGCGCAGTTGCTGGCCGCGACCACGGCGATGTAGTTGCGCGTCCCGGCGCGGCCGTCCTCCCGCAGGTAGCCGAGGAATGTCTCCTTCGACTCGCCGCGCGGAGGCAACGGAATTTCGGCAGACGGAAATTCATAGGCGAGCGTTAACTCCTCGAATGCGAGGTTGTGCGTGTGCACGTGCTGCCCCGGCTGGATCGCCGTGCGCGCGCGTCCGATCGCCTGTCCATAGCGCAGCACCATTTCGCCCGGCGCGATCGGCTGAATCGCGATCTTGTGCCCAGCCGCAATCGCCTCCGCCGCGACCACGCTGCGTCCGCCCACCCGCAGTTCGCTTCCGGCGGAAATCGGGACGCGCGCGACCGCCACGTTATCGGACGGGTGCAAATGGATCGCCGAGTTCTCGGCGGTGGGAAGCTTGGCGATTTCGAGAAGCATATTTATCTTTCGAGGAGCAGTTCCGGCGCATCGTCGCCGGTGTGCACGTGCAGTTTGCCGCCAGCGATCGGATGCACCAGCAGCCCGTCGCCGTCTTTCGGCAGCGGAATCGAGGCCGGGCCGTCGACCACCGTGAACCGGTCGTTCTCGACACCCTCCCGCAGCTTACCGATATGGATGTGAGCGTGGCATTGCGTCCGTCGCTCCAGGCTGTTGACCGCCAGTCCCCAATCCCCCGCCGGCCAAAACTCGCTGGCCTTGGCGATGGTGTACGTCCAATACGCGACCCGTTCCTCCGGTGTCATATTGCCGAGGTGCTGGGGGGTTTGTCCGTGATAGCGCGGCAGCGCCAGCCACCGGTGCGGCTTGTTCGGATTCGCGTCCCGCAATACAAAATAGGCCGAGTCGGTCGGTTGCGCTTCCGCGGCCTTGCACAGCGAGCAGTCCCGGACCTCGAGCGTCTCCGGCCGGGTGACATCGCATTGACAGGTTCGGACATCCGCGTGTGTGGCCTGGAGCAGCAGCAGGACCCCTCCGGCCAGCAGCGGGCATACGCGCATTCGATAATTCTATAACGAGCCCGAATTACCTGTTTCCAAATGCTGCTCTAGCGCCTGGTGTGGTGCCTACGTGATATTGCCGATCCCATGAAACTCCGCTCCCTTACGTCGGCAGGTCGGATCCGAGCCGCGCGCGTAAGCAAGCGCATACGGGACACCATACCAGAACTTCCCGTATCGGCGCATGAGGCACGAACCGCGTCCGCTTCACGTCATTCACCCCGACACCACGAAATCCGAAACTCCCCCCGGCGTACGTCATTTCACTGATACCCCCCAAAAAATCCCGAACACGCACGATTTCGTTCCACTCGTACTCGTACCCAGGTATGGCGCCGCACCAGTAACGACATTCATCGAAGAATTCCGATGCTAGTCTGAAAGCGATGTCGTCCGTGAATCATCAAATCACGCTTGCCTCTCCCCCCGTCGGCATCCCGAAGGAATCGGATTTCCAGATGGTCGAGACCCCGATTCCCCGCGCCGGGGCGGGAGAAGCCCTTATCCGAACGTTATACGTCTCGGTCGATCCTTACATGCGCCCGCGGCTAAGCGGCAAGACCGCCTATGCCAGAGCGGTCCAACCCGGCGAAGTCGTCGTCGGCGGCGTTGTCGGACAGGTCATCGAATCGAATGACCCGCGGATCTCGCAGGGCGATCTCGTGGAAGGCATGCTCGGCTGGCAGGAGTATGCCGTCGCGCCCGCCAAGAGCCTGCGGAAACTCGATCCGACCATAGCGCCCATCACCACCGCGCTGTACATCCTCGGCATCCCGGGCCTGACGGCCTATTTCGGACTGATTGACCTTTCGAAACCGCAGCCGGGGGAGACCGTCGTCGTATCCGGCGCGGCCGGAGCGGTGGGCTCCATCGTGGGGCAGATCGCCAAGATCAAACGCTGCCGCGCGATCGGTATTGTCGGCAGCAATGACCGGGTCCGCTTCCTTACCCGCGACCTCGGCTACGACGGCGCCTTCAACGCCAACGAAACCGAGGACTACGGCGCTCGCCTGAAAGAGCTTTGTCCGAACGGAGTCGACGTCTACTTCGATAACGTCGGCGGCCGTATTACGGACGAAGTCATGAAGGTCATCAATACGCGGGCCCGCATCACCATCGCGGACCAGATGGCGCTGTACTCGGGCAACGAGCCCCAGGTCGGTCCCCGATGGCTGGCGCAGCTCGTCGCCAAACAGGCCAAGGTCGAAGGCTTCCAGGTCCAGCAGTTCTCGGAGCGGTTCGAAGAGGCCCTCCGCCAGCTCGCCACCTGGCTGCGCGAAAAGAAACTGAAGCATCACGAGGAGATTGTCGAAGGACTCGAGAACGCTCCACGCACGCTCATCTCGATGTTCGAGACGCAGAATGTCGGCAAGCAGCTCGTAAAAGTGGCGGCCTAGGAGCCGCCGCGCCTATCGCTGGATCCCGTTGAGCGATTCCTGCACTACCCGGAGCAGCGCGTCGATGGTGAAGGGCTTGGGCAGCAGAGTGAATCCCTTTGCGGTGACGAACCGCTGCACGAGGTCGGCGTCGTGGAAGCCGGAGATGAAGAGGACCTGCAAATCGGGCTGGTGGCTGCGCAGGCGCTCCGCCAGCACCGGCCCGGTCAGGTCCGGCATGATGACGTCCGTCAGCAGCAGGTGGATCGGCTGCTTGGCGGTTTCAAATAACTCGATCGCGCGCCGGCCGCCATCCGCCAGCAGCACTTCGTAGCCGGCGTCGCGCAGCGCATGCTCGAGCAGGCCGAGAATGCTCCGGTCATCGTCTACCGCCAGAATGGTGGCGCCTGAGTGCATTTCTTTCCATTATAGGAAACGAACCCACACGGGCACCGGACGTGGTGATACAGCCGTGGGGCAGCCGCGATGACCAAAAAGCGCTATGCGCGCGACTGCCCCCGGAGCCTCCGAAAACGAGGCTACTCGTGCGCCGCGCTAGCCACGATGTGGATGCGGCGGTTCTTTTGCCAGCACGGCTCGCTATGCTCCGTGCAGACGGGTTTTTCCTTGCCGTAGCTGATCAGCCCGAGCTGGTTCGCCGGGATCCCGACGCCCACCAGGTACGCCTTGGCGGCCTCCGCCCGCGCTTCGGCGAGCGTCATATTGTATTCGGCGGAGCCCCGCTCATCGGCGTGGCCTTCGATCGTCAGCTTGTAATCGGGATAGTCCTTGAGAATATCGCGCAGCTCGGTCGAGTCCTTCTGCAGCGCGGCAATCGCGTCCGGACGCAGCGTGTGCTTGTCGTAATCGAAGTACGCGTCCTCGATGCGGGCCAGCAACTGGTCGATACGCGCGCGCGTGGCGGCATCCGGCATGTTCGACCGCGCCGCGGGCGTTTGCGTCCGCGCCGGCGCGGCGGCCTGCTGCGTCGGACGCGACGCGGCCGGCTGCTGCTGGCTCTGCTGCGTGGGCGAAGGCGTCGCCGGCGGATTGGCCGCCGCTGTCTTCTTCTTGGCGCATGCCCCCAGTGAAATGGCGGCAACCGCGATCAGGATCACTCCCCGGTTCATCTTCATGATTGAGACTTCTCCAATGCTTTATTGATACCTTTCTGCGCGCCGCAATCCCATCCTGTTCGGACAGGATTCTTCGCGGGGCCGCCGCTTGACTACACTGAGACTTGGATCTCCGGGTTCCTACACTGCCGGGTCTGCCTCGCAGGCGCGCGCCCTGGCTCGTCCTGTGGATGGGTTTCGGCGGCGTGCTCGTCTGTATCTTCGGCGCCGCGACCGAGACGATTCTCTCCCTCGACCGCGTGCGCCAGGACGAGACCCGCATCCGCCGCGCCTTCCTCGGCCGCATCCGCGAACTCGACGAGATCCGCTCGCCGATCTATCTTTCCGGGACCTACGTCCGAGACTTTCTCCTGTCTCCCGATCCCAGCGGCGCGGCGGCCGAAACCTCTCGCCTTGGCGTCCTCCAGCATCAGAGCGAGGTTGCGCTCGACGCGTATGCGCGCCTGGTGGACGCCCCCGAGCGCGAGCCATTCCGCGCGCTCGAATCGGAGATCGAGGGCTACTGGCGTGTCCTCGACCGCGTCCTCGCCTGGACTCCCGAGGAGCGCAGCAAACAGCGGGACTCCTTCTTTTATGACGAGCTGATCCCCCGCCGCAACGCGATGCTCCAGATCGCCGACCGCATCGCCGGGGCTAACCAGCGCGGCCTCGAGCGCGCCGAACAGCAGCTCTCCGCGGCCGCGGACGGCTTCCGGCGAACGCTGGTCACGACCTTCGCCATCACCCTCGTAGGAGGACTGCTGCTGGCCTTCCTCACGATCGGGCACACGCTGCGGCTGGAGCGCGAGTTGGAGCGCCGCCTCGACGAAAACGCGCGGGCGCGCGCCGACCTGCAAGAACTGTCCGCCAAGCTGCTCCGCGCCCAGGAGAACGAGCGCCGCACGCTCGCCCGCGAGTTGCACGACGAAGTGGGACAATCGCTTTCCGCCATCCTTATGGAAGCCGACAACGCGGCCTCGGCGAGCGGGGACGCCGAGGCGCGAGAGCATATCGACGCGGTCCGCACCCTCGCCGAAAAGACCGTGAACGAAGTCCGCGACCTCGCGCTGCTGCTGCGCCCTTCCATGCTGGACGATTTCGGACTCGTGCCCGCGCTCAACTGGTACGCCCGGGAGATGACCAAACGCACCGGCCTCAACGTCGTCCTCACCGCCGACGACGCCGCGGACGACCTTCCCGAGGAGCACAAGACCTGCATCTACCGGATCGTGCAGGAGGCCATCAACAACGCGGCGCGGCATGCCAGCGCCCGCACCGTGCAGGTCGAGGTGAGGCGCGAGGCGGAGCGCGTCAAGCTTAGCGTCCGCGACGACGGCGCAGGCTTCGACAGTCGCATCGTCCGCGGCCTCGGGCTGCTCGGCATGGACGAGCGCGTGCGCCGTCTCGGAGGCCGCTTCGCGATCGACTCGCAGCCCGGACGCGGAACGGCGATCGCGGCCGAATTGCCCGTGGCCGATCTCGCGCGAAAGGAGCCGGTGAACGGCCATGCCCATTCGCATCTTGCTGGCTGACGACCACACCGTGGTCCGCGACGGCCTGCGCGCCCTCCTCGAAAAACAGACCGACATGGCCGTGGTTGCCGAAGCCGCCGACGGCCGCGAGACCGTCCAGCTCGCCGAAGAGCTCAACCCCGATATCGTCATCATGGACATCGCCATGCCGAACATGAACGGCATCGAGGCGACGCGCCGGATCGTCTCTTCGAACTCCCACACCGCGGTCGTGATCCTCTCCATGCATCAGGACGAGAGCTATGTGCTCCGCTCGTTGAAAGCGGGCGCGAAGGGCTATCTCCTGAAGGATTCGCTCCGCTCGGACGTGATCGACGCCATCCGGTCGGTCGCCCTCGGACGGTCGTACCTGAGCCGCAAGGTGAGCCGGATGCTGCAGGAGGATTACGTCCGCGAGCTCGAACGCCGCGGCCTCGACGATAGCTACGAGCTCCTCACCGACCGCGAGCGCGAAGTCCTGCAACTCGTCGCCGAGGGCCGCACCAACAAAGAGGTGGCGACGATGCTGAACATCAGCCTCACGACCGTCGAGACCCATCGCACCCACATCCTGCAGAAGCTCGGCGTCCACAGCGTCCCGGAGCTGATCCTCTACGCGGTCCGGAAGGGCATCATTTCTTGAGGCGGCCGCCGGGGCCGGCAGTGGACCGAGCCGCTATTTCAATTTGAGCTGCGGCAGGGTCGCCAAATACTCTTTGGAGGCGAAGTACTCGGTCCACTTCTGCTCCTGCTTCTTGGCGAAGACGCTCTGCAGAGCGTCGTCCCGCTTCGCCAAATGTCCGGGCACGGCGCCATGGATATTTGTCGTCGCTCCGTTCGGCTGGGGCGTTTGTTTCACCCATTTGAGGATTGCCTCGAACTCGGATGTCTCGAGCTGAAATTTCTCCGCCGGCACTAGCACCCTGGCAAGCATACTGCGGTTGAAGACGGCCTTCACGACGTCCTGCTGTCGCAGCGAGTGACTGGAGTTCAAATTCTCGAGATGCGCGCCCTGCTCTTTGGCGTGCTGATAGGGCTTCGAGGTATCCTTCCCGTTCAATGCTTGTGAGTTCCAGTAGATTTGCTGCGCGATACCCGGAGGGCGGTTGACCTCCAGACGTGTGAATCCGGGCACTCCATCTTTTCCCTTCGATCCGTCCCGCTCGAGCCAGTTCGCCATCCGATTGGCCTGGTCGTTATGTTTTTCTTCCAGGTACATCGTGCGGATGCCCAGCAGCGCCGGCACTTCCAGCATGCCGCTCCGCATCCCGATAATGGAGAGGCCGGGAAAGGTCTCCGCCAGGTAACACCACATCCCGAGCTGTGCGCTTCGCTTGTCGATTCCCTGCACGTTTTGGAAGATCGCCTTCCACTCTTCGTCCTCCCAAAACTCGACCAGCGTCGGCGTGGTGCGCAGCCCAACCGGTTCGCCCATCGCCACTGGGATAACGTTGGTCTCCGCCGAGATGCGGTCCACGAGTATGCGCCAGGTCAGGATGGAAGTGAAGTGGTGCGCCTTTTCGGCAGTACGGTCCGGCGCGCCCAGGAGTTTGGGGTTCCTGAGGTTCTTCTGCCGTTCGCCTTGCTTAACGAACAAGAACACATAAGCCCGGTTTTTCTGAAAACCTTTCTTGGCCAGCCACTGTGCCACCTTGCCGAGAATGTCGTCACTGCCGCCGGAGGGCAGCCGCCACAGCTCTCGAATCTTGCGCTGGGTGTTGGCGGTTCGGCCCTGCTGGAAATTGGCCGCGATCTCCTTCGTGCCGTGCGTAGCGGGTTGGATCAGCACATCGGGATGAACATACGTGTTGATCCAAGTCGGGCGCGCGTTCTTCTTGCGGTCGCGGCAATGTTGGCTGACATCGTCGTAAGCCGCTTTCGCCGCATCCAGGCCGGTCGGATGGTTGCCTTGCGGAACGGTGCAAACCTCCACCCGCCTGGCGCCCGCCACTTTCGTATAAAGATCCTTCAATTCGGCCGCGCGAGTCTCCCCTCCCGGCGACGACAGAATCAGAACTCCCAACTTCGGCGCGATTTGAAGTGCCGTCGCAATGGTGTTGCGATCGCCGCTCATATAGAAGCCCTGCACCAAGACGTCCGTCAAAGGTTTTCCCAGCATCAACGAGATTTTACTTCACCCCGGGCACGCCTCCGCTTCCGCGGCTTCATGGCCCACCCCATAAGAGCGTTCGCCGAAGAGTTCAACTTGCCAGTGAGCGGCAGAAGCGGAAGTATATACTCTGCTTGATATGGGACCCGGCAAGATTGAGGCGAGGACGGACTGGCGGGCGATTCTGATCTTCTATGCTCTTGCCTGCTTGTTCTCTTGGCCCTTTTTCTGGTGGCGCGACGTCCACACAGCCAGCTGGAAGGCCTTTCCCCTTCCCGAGGAAATCAAAGATCTGACCTGGGGCCCGGCGGTTGCGGCACTGCTTGTCTTCTGGCTCATTCCCCGGACTCGCCGGTGGGCCGTTTCCTTCTTCGGCGCTTCCTGGCGCCGGTCCACGGTCTTCTGGATCGCGCCGATTCTGTTCGCATTCATTGGATATCGTCTTCACTCCGGGGCCTTCTCCTACAAGCTCCTGTACTACCTAGTAATCGGCGGTGTATCGACTCTCGGTGAAGAATTGGGCTGGCGTGGATTCCTGCAGGGCAGCCTCATGCCCCTGGGCAGAGTCCGTGCCTACCTGCTTGTGGCATTGATGTGGGAGGCCTGGCACTTCACGTCGCATCTGAAAGGCACGGCTTCCGAGGTGATCTCCCGCCTGTCGATCTACATTCCGCTTGTCATCGCGGTTACGTTCTTTTTGGGCTTCGTCGTCGAGCGCACGGATTCGCTTCTGCTCGCCGTGACGCTACACGAGTGGCTCGATATCGGTTTCGACAGCAGTGGAACGTATCTCATGTGGGCCGCGCTGGCGTGCGTCCCACTGTGGGGTTGGCTCATCTGGACGTGGCCCGCCCGGACCGGTATTCAGATGCCCGCGGTGCAGCTCTCGAAAACTGCATAAACCATTAGCAGTAATAGGTTTCACGTGAACCTTTGGCCGGGCACTATCTTTCGGACAGGCCTTCCGCACCGGCCGTGCGCGGTTAAGCCATGTGGGAGGGGCGAACGTCAGAAATTGAGTCTCCTGGCCATTGCGCGATGTCTCTCCAGCGATGGGATTTTCGCTTCGGAGGTTCGCGTCGCTGCTTCTGTGCCTCGTACCACCACAGGCGTTTGCCCAGGGCGGGCCGCCGATGCGCACCGACGATCCCGGCACACCCGGTAACAAGAATTGGGAAATCAACATCGCTTGCACGCAGACAGTTAGCCCGATCGAACGGGAACTCGAAACACCGTTACTGGACATCAACTACGGCCTTGGCGATCGGATTCAATTGAAATTCGAGATTCCGTATCTCCTTGAGCAAGACGGAAGCGGCCAATACCGAAAGGCGTTCGGCGACTCGCTGGTCGGCATCAAGTGGCGCTTTTATCAGCAACGCCACAGTGGCGGCTGGCAGATTTCGACTTACCCGCAAGTCGAAATCCTCAACCCGCGTCAGAGCGACGACGGCCAGAGAGTCGGCCGCAGCGCTCGGGTTCTACTGCCGTTCGAGGTCACGCGCAGCGTCGGCCCCATTGACATCAATTTGGAAGTCGGCTATTGGATCGCCAAACGCAATCCCGATGAGAGAATCCTCGGCCTTGCCGTAGGACGCGAGTTCACCAAAAAACTAGAGGGCGTATTCGAGATTTATGACGACGTGGTTCTGGGAGGCAGATCTCGTTCCACAACTCTGGATCTCGGCGGCCGATACGGGCTTCGCAAGAACCTCATCTTGCTCTTTATGGGTGGCCACCGGATCGTCGGCAGCGGCCGGGACGACGGCCAGCCTTCCTTCGTCGGTTACTTCGGTCTGCAGTTCCTCTTGGGTCCAAAGTAGAACGCCCACAGACGCTTTCGCAGGAGCGGATACCTGCACTCCCGCCACCTCCCTCAGCATCCAGCGACACGGCGCGCCTGCACGCTAATGTGAGTGCCATTAACGGCTGGCCCGAATCGCGTGGGCTGTGGTCAGGCTGCGCCCTTGCGCCTCAAACCGTGCCCCCTCTACTCGCTATGGAGTGTCCGGGCAGGATCAATCCGCGCAGCGCGCAGGGCAGGAGGGAGGGCGGCGAGGAACGCCGCGGCCAACAGGATTAGCGCCGGAATCGCGAAGGCCTCCGGGTCTGTGGCCTTCACGTCATATAGGAGCGCCTGGACGAGGCGGCCGGCCGCTATACCGGCGGCGGAGCCGAGCGTCAGGCCGACGCATACCACTCCGACAGCAGCGCCCGTGACCCGCTGCACCACGTTCACCGGCCGGGCGCCGAGCGCCATCCGAATCCCGATCTCGCGCTGGCGCACGGTGACACTATGATGCAGCACACCGTACAACCCGATCGCAGCCAATACCAGGGCCACTATGGCGAAAAAGCCCGAAAGCGCGGCGAGCAGACGTTCGCGAAGCAAGTGCCATCGCACGAAGTTGCTTTGGGGCTGGATCGTGCGCACGCGGAACTCCGGACCCGCTTCGGAGATTCGGCGGCGCAACACGCCCGCCAGCGCCAGCGGGTCGTCTGTGGTCCGCACCAGGAACGTGCTATTGGTGGGCCGGGCGCCGTGCGGAACATAAACCGTGGGGCGAATGGGCTCCCTCAGGTTGCGATAGGCGGCGTCGCGCACGTACCCGATGATCTGGAGCGGCGTGGATCGGTCCTTGTCACGACTGACGTCCAGCCATCGGCCGACCGGGTTGCGGCCGTCGAAATAGGCGCGCGCGAAGGCCTCATTCACGATGCCGACGGACGGCAACGATTTGCCGGGCCCGCTGGCAAGCGAGTTGTCGCCGAGGCGAAAGTCGCGCCCATCGAGGAGAGCGATCCGCATCGTGCCGAGGAAGCCGGGTGAGACATCCAGGAAATATGGGGAACGCGCCTCCACGGGGCGGCCCGGGACCTGGACACTCGCGGTCCAGCCGTTTCCGCTCAACAGAGGCCAGCCCGCTAGCGAGACGACTTCCACGCCCGGTGTTTGGCGCAATTCATCCGCCACGCGCATCCACGAAGCCAATGGTTGTTCGCCGCGAGCCGAGACATCCATTGCCAGAACGTGCTCGGCCGAGAATCCCAGCGGCCGCGTCGACAGGCGTTGAAACGTCGCGACGAACAGGCCGGCGATGAATTGAACCAGGACACAGAAAGTGATCTGGGCTGCGAGCAGCGCATTCGTCAGGCGCCGCCGCGTATGCGGGTTGTCGCCGCCCTTGAGTGCGCTGGCGGGCTGGACAGCCGAAGCGCGCAGCGCCGGCGCCAGTCCGAACAGCAGCGTCACAAAGAATGCGAGCGCAATGCCGAAGCCCAACTCGCGCCAGCCCGCATGCAGCACCAGGCGGACGGGGTCCTCGGGCATTCGGAGCATCGAGACGACCAGCGGCGCGGACCACCCGGCGAAAAGCGCGCCCAGTGCGGACGCCGCCGCGGCCAGCAACGCGCTTTCCACCAACACCAGTTGGATCAGCCGCGATCGGCCTGCGCCAATCGAGACCCGCAGGGCCATTTCCCGAGCCCGGGCCGCGGCCTGCGCCGCCATCAGATTACCGACGTTGGCGCACGCTACCAGGAGCACCATCACGACGAGCAGAGTCAGAATCAGCAGCGGCCGGCGATATTGTCGTTGCAGGTTGGACGCGCCTGCCGCGGCAGGCAGCAGCAGGAGGCGCTGCTTCTGCTCCAGTTGCTCGGGCAGGAAACCGCCCTGCAACACCTGGCGCACCTGGTCTGCCGTCCATCCGGGTTTGGGGCGCATCCAGATTCGAAACCACGACCAGCCAGGGCTGTTGATCGCCTGGGTATTCATCATTGCCGGAATAAAGATATCCGTCAGATCCCCGGGCTCCGTACCGATGAAGCCCTTCGGCCCGACACCGACGATTTCAAAGCGGTCGCTGCCGATGCGAAATGTCTTCCCCAGAATGTTCGGATCCTGCGCGAATCGCCGCGTCCAGAAATCGTAGCTGAGCACTGCTACCGGGTGACCTCCGGGCGTCAGGTCGTCGTACGGCGCCAGCAGCCGGCCCAGCGCCGGCCGAAGACCGAAGACGCCGAAGACGTTACCCGAGACGAATTGGCGGTTGATCCTCTCCGGCTCGCTGCCCAACGGCAACAGGGCATCCTGCCGCGCGGCCATGCCGACCACCATGAGATCCGCACGATCCTGCAAGACAGCGGCATATCTGCGGAACGTGGGGTAGTCGAAGTCGTCGCTGTAGTCGGGGCGGCCTTCCCGGTCGACAAAACTGGTGGCCAGATACGAGAGCCGGTCCGGCTCCGCGACGGGAAGGGTGCGCAGCAGCACGGCGTCGACCAGGCGGAACACGGCCGTGGTCGCGCCGAGGGCCAGGGCCAGCGAGAGAATCGCCGCGGCGCTGGTCACTCGGCGCTTTCTCAGTTGGCGCCAACCGAAGACGATATCGGAAGTCAGCGAATCGAGCCATGGCAAGAGCCGGACATCGCGGCTGTACTCGCGGTGCCGGAGCGGGTTCCCGAAGGCTTTCCGGGCCTCCTCGATGGAACTGCCGCGGTCGAGCGCTTCTTCGATATGAGAAGCGAATTCCTCCTCGATTTCCCGATCGAGCCGGCGTTGCCGGAAGACGTTGCTGAACCGCTGGATCCAGGACATACCGCTACCCCTCATGCGAACTTGAGAACGCGTTGTACGGCGTCCGCCACCGCTGTCCAACGAGCTTCTTCGGTTGCGAGTTGTTTGCTGCCTCGCGCCGTCACCTCGTAAATGCGCACGCGACGGCCCGGAGCTTTGGCGACCCACTTTGCGCGAATCAAACCGGCTTCTTCCATCCGATGCAATGCCGGGTAGAGAGAGCCCTCCTCGACGCACAGTACTTCGCCGGAAATTTCTTTGATCGCGCTGATGATGGCGTAGCCGTGCAGCGGAGCACGGCGCGACAGAACCTTCAGCACCAGCAAATCAAGCGAGCCTTGAAGCGTGTCGTTTTTGGCCATACTCAGACATCTTTGTACCTAGGCATCTTGGCACAAGAAAAGCGTCCTGTCCAGCCCCAAGATCGAACGAATTTACCCTGCCAGATCCTGCGCCTCAAATGCCCCGTGAACACCCCCAGTCCAGACGGAAGTGCGGCCATGTCCAGGGGCTCGCCCGGAAGGAGATCCCGAACGAGCAGGAACGTGAACACCCCGAACGCCGCGAGTTTGGCACGGATCTAGCACCTCGCCGGCCGCCCTGCCGCTAAGTGGACTTAGAGTAGAATCAGGAAATCTATGCTGTCAGAGTGGTGGTCCCGGTTGAAGGCTAAGAGCGGCGAGCACAATCTTCCTGGACGCGAATCGGCCGACGTGGTGATGGAGCCGCCCTGGATCGATCCGGATCCGTTTGCCGTGACGCCGGTCCACTCACCGGTGGCCGCGCAGCCCGAACGATCCGACCGCGGCATCAGCTTCGCGGTAGATGGGGTTGAGCCGGCGACCAGGCCATTGTGGTCGGAGACGCTCGAAGCGAGCTTGGCGCGCCGGTTCCAGCGCGGAATCGTAATGCTTCCCGGGGAGGACCGCGCCGTCGTGAACAGCGTCTGGGACGAGCTGCCGGAGAACGTGCGCAGCAAATCGGACGTGCGCAACTGCGGCAGTCGACTGCACCCTTTGATCGAGGCCGTGCACCTCGCCTTCAGCCAGCATCGACCTTTGACGATTTCGCCGGACTCGATTTGGCTGACCATTGCGCAGGGATTCGGACGGCACGTGAACGCCAATGCCGAGATGCTGCGCGGCCGGCTGGTGGCTCACGAGGGCCAACGCGAGTTGACGACGCCGGTCCCGGACCTCTCGCCGGTCAATCTCGAAAACGCAGTTGGGGATCTCTGCGCGCAGATTCGCGCTGCGAGCGATCCGGTAATTCACGATACCCTGGTCTGCGATTTTTCGACTACCACGAAGTCCATTCGCACGGCCAGCGAAATCGCCATCCTGGATGCGTACTCGAGCTACTTCAAGTATGTCTTCATGTGCGTATGTGGCATCCCGAGAGTCATGCTGGAGGGGACTCTCGAAGACTGGCGGCGCATTCGCGATCGCGTCGAGGTGCTGGCCACCTTTGACCTGGAATGGTGGGTCGCGCGCTTGCGCCCCATCCTGGACGAGCTGGTGACGACCGCGGACGGCCATCCCACGCCGGAATTCTGGCAGGCCATTTATAAGCCCAAGAAGGCCTATGCCTCCACCTTGGCGACCGGGTGGATCACCGACCTTTTCCCGTACCTCGGCGATACGGACCGGCGCGAACGGAATCCCACGTTGCAAAAACAACGAACCGGCTGGGCCCTGCCGGTCGACTCGGGAGTGGGCCTGAAGCGCTTCCCGCCGGGGCTTTCCAGCGTGCCGGTTACCACCGTGTTGCCCGACGGACGGCAGCAGTCGATGGACCTGGTCGGCGGCTTCTTCGGCGTGATTCAGGACTCGCAGACATTAGCCGTGTCGCCGCTGATCGATTGGTCGCTCACGGAACCGGCTCCCCGCGAACCGATCGCGATCTTGCAATAGCCGGGCCGCTATGGTCTGTCCGTCGGCGGGAAGCACATCGCCGGCTTGATCCGCACGGGGACGGGCTTCCCGCCGCCATTGACGGCGCCTACGCCGCCATGCGCTGTTCCGCGCGGTGGCGGATCAGCCGTCGCGTTCTCTCGACGAAAGCCAGTTTGTCCGCGAGGCAGCTTTCCAGCAGCACCCCCACGCCATAGTGACCCGTCAGATCGGCTGCCGCAATGAGCGTCACATATTCACCGATTCGGAGATGCATCAGGCGGGTGGCCGTGGACAGGATGAACAGCCTTCGCGCTACCGGCGACTCGATCTCCGCCAGTTCCCGCCGGAATTCTTCCATGAAAATATCGTGCAGTTTTCCCTTCGTGTTGACCGGTTTTTGGCCGATCAGCGTGAAACACTCGTCCAGCGTCTTGAGAACCTTATCGGAAACGAAGACGCGAGCTTCGAGAGCTTCCTTGATGTCGGGATCCTGGACGATTTGGGCCAGTTCCTGGAACACTTTGGTCGAGCGCTCCGCGCCCTGGCGCAGGTCGCTGAGCATCCACACGAACAGTTCTTTCGGGTCTTTGATCGGCATGTCGTTCTTATCCTTTCGATTGGTGGCGAAATGTGCCTCTCCCCACACCAGAGACTGCCTTCGACCCCGCCGAAAAGTCGGAATGCTGTAGTCGATTCGTCTGGGAAGGCAAGGCGTCAGTTTCACGCGTGAATTGTCCTGCGCGCAAACTGTAAGATAGACGCTATGGATGCTACCGGAAAGAAGATCGCGATCCTCGTGGATACGATGTACCAGGAGATGGAAGTTTGGTACCCGCTGTTCCGTTTCCAGGAAGCGGGCGCGACGGTGATTACGGTCGGAGCGAAAGCGGGGGAGACGTATGGCAGCAAACTCGGGTATCCCGTGAAGTGCCAGATGTCCTACGAAGACGCCAATCCGGGCGACTTCGACGGCGTCATCGTGCCCGGCGGCTATGCCCCCGACCACATCCGCCGCTACCCCAAGGCCAACCAGTTCGTCGCCGATATGAATCGCGCCGGCAAGCTCGTGGCCGCGATCTGCCATGGCCCGTGGGTTCTCTGCTCCGCGCACGGCATGCTCCAGGGCCGGCGCGCCACCAGCTTCTTCGCGATCAAAGACGACGTCGTGAACGCCGGCGCCAGATGGTCGGACGAAGAAGTGGTGGTCGACAACAACCTCGTCACGAGCCGCAAGCCCGAAGACCTCCCCGCGTTCTGCCGCGAATCGTTGAAGGTGCTCGCCGGCGTGCTGGTCTAGTGTTGGTGTCCGACCGATATTTGACAACCGCTCCCGTGAAACTTGGTCTGCGCCCCTGAAAAATCGCTCCCTCACGGTCGCGGCTCGGATCAGAGCCGCGCGCGTGAGCAAGCGGTCGGCGCCCCCGAGTTTCATTCGCTTCGGTGGCCCCGACGGGCAATAGGCGGACTCCCTGACGGGTCGCGCGCCCCTGAAACTCCGTCGCGTCCCCTGAAAACTCGCTCCCTGACGCTCCGATCAGAGCCGCGCGCGTCAGCAAGCGGTCGGCGTCAGCAAGCGGTATGCGCGCCACCACCCGAGCCGCGCATCACGCGCGCTTCATCCTCGTCCGACGAACGGCATCTTGGTCGCCATGACCGTCATGAACAGGACATTGGCGTCGAGCGGCAGTGTGGCCATGTACACCACCGCGTCGGCGACGTGTTCGACGTTCATGCGCGGCTCGGGCGCCTTCGTGCCGTTCGCTTGCAGCACGCCTTCGCTCATTCGCTGCGTCATCTCGGTGGCCGCGTTGCCGATGTCGATCTGGCTGCACGTAATGTCGAACGGCCGGCCGTCGAGCGCGATGCTTTTCGTGAGCCCGGTGATCGCGTGCTTGGTGGCGGTGTAAGGCGCGGAAAGCGGGCGCGGCGCGTGGGCCGAGATCGAGCCGTTGTTGATGATCCGACCTCCCCGCGGCTCCTGCGCCTTCATGATGCGGATCGCCTCCTGCGCGCAAAGGAATGAGCCCGTCAGATTGACGTCCACGACGGAGGTCCACTGTTCAAAGGTTAGGTCTTCCATCGGCACGGCGGGCGCGCTCCTGCCGGCATTGTTGAATAGCACGTCCACCCGCCCGAACGCGTCGCGCGCCGCGTCAAAGAGCCGGCGGACCTCATCCGGGCGGGTAACGTCCGTAGGAACCGGAAGCATCGCGCGCGACGCGGTGCCCGCCGTCGCTTCGAGCGCATCTCGCCGACGTCCAGCGAGCACTACAGAAAAACCCGATTTCTCTAGCGCGATGGCGACTGCCCGTCCGATCCCACTACCGGCTCCGGTGACAACTGCGACTCGCGATTTCATATCAGAATTCTCCTTGGGGAGTACCAAACCTTCCCCCTGCTGGAACCAGTGGTACGTCCATGACGGTATGCCGGCGGTTTGTTCATTCTACCGTGGCGAAATGCGGCATATTGGAACCAGGTGCACTGAGATGCTGCCCACAAAACAAAACGTTTCCACACCGACCTCACAAGAGCGTTTGCCGATCTGGATGGCGGCGCTGCTGGCAAGCGGCGCGGGCGCGGCGGTTCGCTGGGAATGCATGGCCGGACGAGCAGTCTATCTCAACCCCGGGACGGAAGTCGAGCGAATCGAGACCTTCGGCATCGAGGTGCCCGGCCGAACGGCATTACTGGTGACGTGGCGTCCGGGAGATACAGCGTATACGGTCGAGTTGTGCGCGCCGGAGCGGATCGCCGCGTAACGTCTCTGCGCGAGCGCGTCAGTCCAGAATCACGCTCATGCACGTGACGCCGGCCTCCGCCTTCTGCAGCTCCGAGACGTCCACCGTGCACACGCTGAACCCTTCCGCTTCGAGGAGCTTTTCCGTGCGGCGGAAACCAGCGGGCATGAGGATCGTGTTGCCCACGGCCAGCACGTCCGCCGCCCAGGGCTCCGGGACGTCGATCAGTCGATAGGCGCGGAACGGCTCGGGATTGACCCACTCGCGGTTGATAAGGAGCGTGCCGCGTCCGATGTAGCAGGCGCCGCTCTTCAGGTGCAGGCAGTCCCGAATTTCCACCGGCTGAACCTTATAGCTGAACGGCGCGACGAAGTCCGCGAGCTGGGTAATCCCGGCAGCGTTCGTCCGGCGCGAGAGGCCGGCGTACAGGGACGCGCCGATGCGGATGACGTCGCCGCCGTCGAGCGTCGCCGGCTCGCTCATCCAACAGATCGGCCGGTACGGCTCGATGGCTTCCGCGAGCGCAATCGACTCGCCGCGGCGCGAAGGCGCGCCCATGCGCGTCATCACGGCAACCTCCGCGACCGCCACTACCGGGTCCTCCACGAAGACGGAATCGGGCAGTTCTGGATCCGCCGGCAGCGTGATCACCTCGAAGCCGAGATCCGCGAGGCAGCGGAGGTAATCGGCATGCTGCGCCTGGGCGCGGCGGATGTCGATCTCGACCCGGTCGACAAAGGTCAATTCGCACCGGTTCATCGAGGGACTGACAGCTCGGGTGATGGCTCTCCGCACGCTACTTGCATTGTAGCGGGGAAGGCGCCATACTTCCCCTAAGACATTTATGGGAGAGCGACACGGCCTCGGCGGCGACCTCGTGCAGGGCACGCTCGACATGCTGATCCTGAAGGCGCTGGCGCGCGGCGCCATGCACGGCTACGGAATCATGGAGTTCATCCAGCAGACCTCGGAAGACGTGTTGAGGGTGGAAGAGGGCGCGCTCTATCCGGCGCTGCACCGGCTCGAACTGCGCGGGCTGCTTGCGGCGGAGTGGGGCGTCTCGGAGAACAAGCGGCGGGCGAAATATTACAAGCTGACGGCGGCCGGCCGCAGACGGCTCGCCGACGAGGCGACGAACTGGGATCGCCTCTCCGCCGCGATCGCGCGCGTCATGCAGACGGCATAGGGGGGCTCATGCCACTCGAATGGCTAAACTCGGTCCGGCTACGCGTTCGGGCTTTGCTGCGCCGGCGGCGCTTGGACCGCGATCTCGAAGACGAGCTGGCGTTTCACCTCGCGATGCGCGCCGAGCGGTCGGACACGCTCACGGCGCGCCGAAGCTTCGGAAATCCGACCTACATACAGGAGACCTGCCGCGAAGTGTGGACGGTGCGCTGGATCGAGATGCTCCGGCAGGACGCCCGATATGCCGCTCGATCGATGCGCAAGAGCCCGGCCTTCGCGGCCGTCGCGGGCCTGACACTGGCGCTGGGGATCGGAGCGAATTCGGCGATCTTCAGTGTCGTGAATGCAGTGATGCTTCGTCCCCTGCCCTATACCTCTCCAGACCGTCTGGTCTTGCTTTGGGGCAACGTGCGGCGCGCCAAAGTGGAGCGGCGCGGCGCGTCGTTCCCCGATTATCGGGACTGGAAGCAGCAGAGCAAATCCTTTGACGCCATGGCGCTCTACAGCGGAGGCAACCTGACGCTGACCGGCGCCGAAGATCCGGAGCGGATTCAGGGCGAATACGTCGATCACGATTACTTCGCCGCGCTCGGAGTCGCCCCGCAGCTCGGGCGGACGTTCCGTGCCGAAGAGGACGCGGTCCCGCAGCGCGACGCGGTTGTAGTGCTGAGCGATGGCCTGTGGAAGCGGCGGTTCGGCGGCGATCCCGGCATCATCGGCCGGACCCTACAGCTCAACGGGCGCGCGCACACCGTCGTCGGCATCATGCCACCGGGCTTCCGCGGCGTCGAGGATCAGGCGGAGCTATGGGCGCCGCTGATGATGGCGTTGACAGCGGAGGATCTCGCGGAGCGCGGCAGCCGCGGCCCCGCGGTTCTGGCGCGGTTGAAAGACGGCGTGCCGCTCGCCCGCGCGCAGGCGGAAATGGACGCAATTTCGAAGGCGCTGGAGCGCGCATATCCCGGAACCAACGAGGCGCGCGGCGTCGAGATCAGCCCGCTCGAAACCGAAGTCTTCGGCGATCTCCAGCGGCCGCTGGTCGCGCTCTTCGTGGCGGTCTCGCTCGTGCTGCTGATCGCCTGCACCAACGTTGCGAACCTCATGCTGGCGCGGTCCGAAGCGCGACAGCGCGAGATCGCGATGCGGATCGCGGTGGGGGCGGGCCGGGCGCGGATTCTGCACCAGCTCGCGACGGAAGGGCTCGTCCTGGCGCTCGCCGGAGCAGCCGCCGGGCTACTCCTCGCCCGGTGGGGCGTCCGCGCGCTGGTGGCGGCGAGCCCGGTGAAGTTCCCGGGTTATGCGCAGCCGGCGGTCGACTGGCGCGTGACTCTGTTCACGGCCCTTGTGGCCTGCACGGTGGGAGTGGCGCTCGGCCTCGCCCCCGTCGCGCAGGTCCGCTCATCCAACCTGCACGAGATTTTTCAGCAGGCCTCCAGCCGGTCGCGGGGCAGCCGCAGTGGGCGGCGCTTCGGTGACTGGCTGGTGGTCGCAGAGGTCGCATTCGCCATGCTGCTGCTGGTCGGGGCAGGCCTGCTGATCCGCAGCCTGCAGCAACTGTCCGCCATCCATGCGGGGTACGATCCGGCGCGCGTGCTCATGATGCGGGTGAGCCTGCCGCGGCTGGCGCCGGGAGCGCCGGCCGACGCGGCGGTGACGGCGCGAGAGGTCCTGCGGAAGCTGGAAGCCGCGCCCGGCGTCGAGTCCGCTGCGCTGGGAACGGATGCGCCGCTCGCCGGCAGCAATGCGATCTTTTATGCCGCCGAAGGACAGCCGCCGGTCACGGCGCAGAACCGTCCGCGGGCGTATTTGCATCGCGTCACTCCGGCATTCTTCCAGACCCTGGGGATCCGGTTCGCAGGGGGCCGTCCTTTCCGGGCGGAGGAACCCGATGCCGCAGTCGTGACCGAGAACCTCACGCGGCGCTTCTGGCCGGGGCAGGACGCCGTCGGAAAGCGCATCAACACCGGCGGATCCCCTCCGAGATGGACGACGATCGTCGGCGTCGTGAACGAGATGAAGTACCGCGGCCTGCCCAATAACCCGACCGCCGACCCGGACATCTTCCTGCCGTTCAACGCGCAGCAGCGCGGATTCTCGGTGTTACTGCGCACACGCGGCGCTCCCGCCCCGGCGGCGCCCGCAGCGCGCGCGGCGCTGCGGGACGTGGACCGCGGCATCGTGATCTTCGGCGTATCCACGCTCGAAGAACGGGTCGCGGAGGAGACGGCGAACTCGCGATTTACAGGCTGGCTGATGGGGATCTTCGCGGCCGCGGCGCTGCTGCTGGCCGTGATCGGTATTCACGGCGTCATGACCTATACGGTGACGCGGAGAACGCAGGAAATCGGAATTCGCGTGGCGCTCGGCGCAACGCGCCGGGACGTGCTCGGCATGGTCGTGGGGCGCGGAATTGTTCTCGTCTTGGCGGGGCTGGCCTTTGGCGTCGCGGGAGCGCTCGGGCTCGCGCGTCTGATCGGCGGCCTGTTGTTCGGAGTCACGCCGGGAAAG
>JADMIO011216352.1_pt1 | contig 37633 bp, 31 predicted proteins | sample 8958161 | NCBI WGS metagenome assembly JADMIO01 (sample SAMN16585339, study PRJNA669376) | soil metagenome | isolation source: Crop rotation soil | place: USA: Cullars Rotation, Alabama | collected 2011 | reverse complement strand
GCCGCGACTTCAAGTCACGTGAATTCCAAGCTTCGGATCCCACTGTGCTGGAAAGGACTGACCTGACCACCACACTGAATCAAGCGGGAGTCTCAAACTTCTGGGTGACCGGCGGTCAAGCGACAATGGTCGCGGAAAACGTTAGTCGAACCGGCCGCTATGTGCGGATACAACGCAATGACACGAATAGTCTGGTCCTGCCGGAAGTGAAAGTGCTGGGCGCCGCAGCGCCGCAGTCCGGAACGCAGAACGTAGTTTGGCAAAACACGTACGGAGTGACGGTGTCGGGCAATAGCATCACTAAAGTAACCGGAAACAACTGGGCCAACGGGGCGGCGTCGTCGCAGCAGGCAATCGTATCTGGCGATGGCTACGTGCAATGGACGGCCAGCGAGACCAACAGCGATCGAATGCTCGGGTTGAGCCGCGGCGACAGCAACCTGGACTATCCTGATATCGACTATGCGTTCTATACCGCGAATGGGGCTGTGCTTTACGTTTTCGAAAATGGAGTAAATCGGGGCAATGTGGGCAGTTACGCTAATGGGGACACATTGAAAGTTGGGATTGAAGGTGGCGTGGTGAAGTATCGTAAGAACGGCACGCTGCTGTATACGAGCACGGTGGCGCCCGCCTACCCGTTAGTCGTCGACACCTCTATTTACGGGACTGGCGGCACGCTGAATAGTGTAGTGATTAGCGGCAATCTGGGTGGCCCTGCCGGCGGCGGCGCCATTAGCACAGATATCGAATGGTTAGTTACGGACCAATTGGGTACGCCGCGAATGGTCTTTGATAAGACCGGTAGCCTGGTGGGAATGAAGCGCCATGACTACTTACCTTTCGGAGAAGAGCTGGCAGCAAACCTCGGAGTCCGTACGACCGCTCAAGGCTACGGTAGCAACGACGGTATTCGCCAGAAGTTCACTCAGCAAGAGCGCGACGGCGAGACGGGGCTCGATTATTACCGCAGTCGCTACTATGCGAGCGTTCAAGGCCGCTTCACGAGTCCTGATTCGGTTGGCGGATCAAAAATTAATCCGCAAACGCTGAATCTATATTCCTATGTCTTGAATAACCCGCTACGGGCCACCGATCCGACAGGACACTGGGCCTTTGACGTAACGACGCTTCCGATTGGCCAGGATCCGCAGAAGCCATTGGGCCCGGCCCCGCCACCGCCGATTCTTGTCCTCGTACCAAACGTCGACCTGGGCGGAGTCAAGTGGAAAAGAGGCGTGGTAACGGTAAAGATTATCGCCGGGGATATCATTGACGACGGTCTGGCAGACGCGCAAAAGTGGTTGGCTGATCGGAGAGGACGTCTTTCCGGACCCGGGATCGTTTTCACGTTCTTACAGGGCCCTCCCGAAGGCGAGGCAGAGCCGGAGTCAGAGGAGGCAAGGGAAGAAGAGAAGGAAGAAGACGAAAAGAGAGACTTTGAGATTTCACCATGGCGCAATCCAAACGCAGTCCCCCCTGTGGAAATCGATCCACTAATGGAAGATCCGGAGTTGGCGACTGAAAAGGAGATGGCTGGGAGCGTGCCACCTTTGAACGGCGAGACTCCTGGCGAACAGTTGCGCGATGCAGTTCAGAGAGTGGCAAACATCAGGGCAGGACAGTCCGAAAAGGGAGAGACGATGGTCGAGTATGCGGCGCAGATAGCGCAAAGATTCGATGGTTGGAAATACCAGACCGGGACTATAAGCGATGGCAGCTTTATCGTTTTTGGTCCACGGCAAGTTAATCGCACCAACTTAGTAGTGATCACGCCCCAAGGCGCTGTTTGGGTAGGTCATACGAGCAACGGTGGCCTCCAGTTTACCAATGGTCAGATTCTGCCATCATTCGGAAACCTTCGTGAGATACGAGGGAGGTGACGAACTTCAGGCCAAATTTGATCTTCAAATTCCAGGCTGCGAGGGAATAACGTTGGAGCACGAAAAACAAAAATCTATCGCAAACTTTCTGCGCGAAGCTGAAATGCATGAGGTGATAGCGGCCGAGACAGATCCGATCACACGGGATTTGATGAGGTTTGCCCTAAACTGTCTGGTATCGCGAACCATAAGACAGGCGGAAGCCCCCATCGCCGACTTTGATCTGAAGTACTTCATTCAAGTAGTTCAAGAATTCGCCAGCGATCAGGAGGGCTTGCGACTATTCCTGGACGGCAAAGGGAGCGAGACGGTCTGGCTGGCGGAAGATTCTGTATCTGACGCAGACTAAGCCGGCGCAATTCCATCAACTCGCTTATGTAGTTGTCTTCCTGGCAGGAACCATTCTTTGCCTCTGATGCCTATCACAACGATCGGGCGTCGCAAAGTTGACATGGGTATTCGCGAAGCGACCGCCAAGCGCCTCGGATCGCGGGTCAGAATTTTGGAGATCCCGAAATACTTAAAGGCGCGCTGATTGTTCTTAATCAACAGGCAGCAGTATCAATCCGCTCCCTCTCCGACCGCGAATTGGTAGGACCTTTTCGTTAGTTCCGAGTGGCAAACCCTTCGGTTGGTAACTGTCGTAGCAAAAGCATGATCAAATTGCGGCAGGATTCGAAGCGTGAGGCAAGCGTTAAGAATCAAGACCGGCGACTTGTGCGAGGTTAAAGGAATAATTTGGCACTGTCCCTGCTCACGCTTTCTCGAGTTGGAAATTTAAAGCAGTAAGTGGCACTAAGTCCACACTTAAACCATTAAGTAGAGTAATCGATCCGCCCAGCCTTTCTCGAGCCGCATACAACTTGAACGCAACAGGAAGGTATTTCATGAGACATGTTTCGAAAACAGGCAAGGCGCCCCTTCAGGGCATTGAGTTGTTGGACCAAGGTGACAGCTAAGGATCAATGATCGCAAGAAATAGTCCCGCAGTGAAAAAACCTCTTGCGCCGGCACACTATTTTCTCTATATTGTAGAAGAAAGTTTGAGTACTCCTTTAGGAGATCGTTTTGACTACTGAAAATTATATCGGCGAGTTGGAGGAACTGGTACTGCTGGCCATCATGAAGGTTGGCTCAGGAGCCTACGGTGCTTCCATTCAAGAAGCTTTAGAAGACGCAGGGCGGTTTGTTTCATTCGGTGCGCTATACACAACTCTCGGACGATTAGAGCAAAAGGGATTTGTTTCTTCTTCTATCGGGGAGGCGACGAAGGCCCGAGGCGGACGGGCAAAAAAATATTTTCAAGTAGAAGGTACGGGCAAATGTGCCGTTGTTTCAGCTGAAAATATGCGCCGGAAGCTGCTTATAAAGCCGGCGCTGGCATGATTGGAGTTATCAACCGATGCTGGGTGTCGATTACATTTTCTACGTGCTTGCCAATAATAAGATTGAATCGATCTTGGTCCTGGCTGGGATAATCGGGCTTTCTTATGTGGTCGGAAAGTTAACTGAAGAAGATGCAGTTAAACTAGCCCGGGAATGGTTCAAGACGGTCCTAACTCCCACTAAATCCCCCTTTTCTCATCACCGCGCCGAACCAAAATCACGCGTGGTTGCGGCTCAGCAACCGGTTCTACCACGCAAGGTCGAATTCATATTGTTGATGCTTGTAAGCCCTGATGAGGAAGACGCGCTAATCGGCGATTTAGAAGAGAGATATTTTGCGAAAGTAAAACGTTACGGCAAAAACGCGGCAAACACTTGGCTAACGAAGCAAATTGTTTTTTCGATTTGCTCCCGACTCAAAGGCGTAATCACACTTAATAATCTGCTCGCGGCTGTACTAGTGTTGAAAAAGATCATCTATTAAAGGCGCCACAAGAAATTCGGTAATGTCCTATTACGGGCCTCAATCAGGGCACCTACGTCCTTAACACGTCGTTCCCAGGCATCCCTGTAGTTCTTCAGCCATCTTGCGCTCCCTCTACGCATCCGCTCTGGCTCTGGTAAGCCGATCGTAATCTTGAGCTGAACCAATAAGTGGCCCCGGAGGCCACTTATTGGTTCAAGTCCTACTAGAAGCTCAGCTTGGCGCCGAACTGGAACTGGCGTGGATCGAAGGAGGCCGTCGGCCGGCTGTAATACGCCCCGTTGCCGGCGCGCTGCTTGAACGCGTTAACGTCGTCGATAAAGCCTGACGCCGCACCCTCGTTGAAGCGATTGAAGAGATTGAAGCCTTCGGCAATCAGATTCAGCCTCACTCGCTCTCCCAAACGAATCGTGCGCATCAAGCGCATGTCGAATGACTGGTAGCCGTGCGTGACACCTGCGTTGCGTGCCAGGCTGCCGGTGTTGAAAGCCGCGGGCACTACCAATGTACCGTCTGCCGCCACATTCGGACGATCCGTCTGGTTCGATTGATCGTTGTTCGTATCCTGATTAGTCAGAATATTGAATGGCCGGCCGGAAGAGATTTCGATAATTGGGGCAACGGTAAAGTCCGCGAGGAACTTGTGCAGCCCATCGCCGCTCCGCCAGGCGTCCGGCGAGGTCACCACCGCGCTAAACACAAAGCGGTGACGTTGATCGAAAAGCGAGTTGGCTTTCTCAGCACGGAAATTTCGATTGTCCTGCGGCAACAGCAAGGTCTGCAGATCCGATGAGTCATCGATCGAATGCGACCAGGTGTAGGAACCCAGGAACTGGAAGTTTCGCGCGAACCGTCTCTTAGCCTCAACACTCAAGGCGTGGTAGCTCGAGTTGCCATCGGACGACTGTGCGTTAACCGACCCGAAGGGCGAGATGACGCCAGGCGTACGCAGCGAGCCGGCTAACGCACCATTCAGTACCGCCGGTGTGACCGCGCCACTTGACAGCGCCTGGGCCAGGAAGTAATTGGGCGCGCTGGGCCGGAAAAAATTGGCAATGCCAGCGTTCACTATTCGATTACCGAGATTTGTAATCGGCGCGGCGATCATTCCCGGGATGATCAGCGCGAAGGTCTGCCCTTGTGTCGGATAAGCGACAGCTCCGGCCGGCGTAACCTGGTTAAAACAAATCAAGGGTACACCACCGGGACAGGGGAACAGAGGAATTGCCGCTGTGTTGCTGCTGGGAATCGAAAACGCGATCGCTTCAGTAGTGTTTACCGGATTGCGACCGGTGAACCGAGCAAAGTTCTGAATCTGAAGGTCCGTACGCGGCGCATTAACGTCAAGCGGATGCGGCAGGTGATGCGCACCGACAAAGAGGTAGCTCGCCGACAGGGACATATCTTTGGTTAGCTGGTGCTCGACCGTGAGATTACCCTGATTGGCGTAAGCGTATTCAAAGTTCTTCTGCACGGGCAGCGTGAACGGCAGCACTGGTCCAAAGCCGGGAAAAGTTTGATCGTTAAAGCGCTGGCGGCCCAACTGGTATTGCGAACCGGCGGCGACGCCAGGGGTAACGAAAGTCGATGGCAAGCCGGCGGCGAGGCAGAGCGGGTTTGCAGCCCCTGAAGCGGTGCCGGTGCAAACGGTTCCCTGGAATACCTGGACCGCATTGAGCAATGTTGTCGGAAGTGGGTTATTCGGGATCAGGATTCCCTGTTGCTGCTGCACGGCGTCAGCAATATCCGAATTGAAGCCAACGGCCAGCAGCGGGTGATCGTAGAACAAGCCGAACGCAGCGCGCACGACCGTCTTTGCATTGTTATGCACATCCCAGGCGACTGCCAGTCGTGGCGCCCAGTTGTTCTTGTCGCGCGGGAAACCCTGCTGCACACCGAGCGCGTCCTGCGCCGCGATTACATTTGCGGCAGTGAGATTGATTCCTGATAAGGGGTCACTGAACCCGGTAACTACTATCTGGTCTGTCAACTCAACGTCATAGCGCACTCCGTAATTGAGCGTCAGGTTTGGTCTCAGTTTCCACGAATCCTGCGCGAAAAAGGCGATCGGTTTGTTGTTGAGCCGGCTGACTGGATTACCAAACCCCTGAATGAAATTCGAGGGGAAGCCGAGACCATACTGCTGCACCGCAGTAAATGCCGGAGCACATCCGGTCTGCGTTGGACTGGCGCAGTCACCGCCAGGAAAGGCGGCGAGTGTCGTGGCGCTCAAGCCGCCGAAGTTGAAGAGTCCGGCGAAATTCAACTCAAAAATCGCGGACGGAATCCGGATAAAGGCAATGTCGCCGCCAAACTTGAACGTGTGGTTGCCGGCTGAGTAATTCAGCGTGTCGGTGAACTCATAACGCACCTCGGTGCGCACCACGGGCGAGAATAATTCGCGGCCGATAAAAGCGGTACCGGAAATGTTGTAAGCGACCGCGTCACCGTTCTGCGATGAGAAGGTGGCGCGTCGCTCGCCGAAATTGAAGCGCCCTTCATTCACGGCCTTCTTGGAAAGCGTCGACGTCAGCGTGGAAACAAAAGAGTAGTCACGCAGCTTTTGAATGCCCGTGCGCGAGAAATCGTTTTGGCCCAACGACTGGTTCTGCGACTCGACCTGAATACCCGTGATCGTACTTGGGTTGTAGCCAAAGCGTAGCGACAACTGATGATCGGGCGTGATCACATGGTCACCGCGAATCGAGCTGAACGTCGTGCGATCGGTAATCGGAAAGACTCGCTGCAAAGCGTTCAGCGGCCGGAAAGCGATCGGCTGTCCCTGAGCATTAGTAGTTCCGGAGGGCACCGGCGCTCCAGTCAGGAAGAACCGTGGTCCAATCACCTGGCCGGCTGTTATTGCACCGCCAACACTGAGGAGAGGATTGGTGCCTGTTAGTGCGGTATAGCCACCGCTGGAAGAAAGCGCCGCATACTGCACGGCGGCGCCAGCCAGTTGCTGGCCAAGGGTGATGTTTGCCGGGATGCCGCTACCGATCAGAGTTGCGGCCTGGGAAAGCAAGCCGCCGACATAACCTGATTGCTGGGGTGTGATGTTAGCGAATGTTTGCGAGAACGGTAAAAATGGCGCGCCGATGGTCACCGAACTCGTCAGGCCCTGGGCAACGTTGCTGGTAAAAAAGCCGGACTCATCGCGACGCCTTTGTTCAAAAGCAAAGAAGAAGAACGTGCGATTCTTGTCGAGTGGTCCACCAAAGGTAACGCCGTACTGTTTGCGATTGAACGGTGGTTTGGCGACGGGGGCGAATGGATTACGCGCCTGGTAGCTCTTGTCACGGAAAAAGCCAAACACGTTACCGTGATAATCGTTAGTCCCGCTCTTGGTAACTACGTTGACTACGCCGCCGGCCGAGCGGCCAAACTCCGGCGCGAATGAATTGGTGACTACTTGAAACTCCTGCACTGCTTCCTGCGATACGGTTGAGCGCGAGGCATTCACTGAATTATCGGTATTGTCCGCGCCATCAACCTGGACCAGATTCGAGCGACCTCGCTGGCCGCCAAAGTTGAGTCCGGTGGTCGGCGCGGGTCCAATGGGCCGGCCATTATCGCGACCGACTGTGGAAGTAGTGAGGGCAAATGAAAGGTAGTTGCGCTCATTGATTGGGAGGTTGTCAATGCGCTGCTGATCGATGGTCGAAGCAATCGCCGTCTTTGAGGTTTCCACTAGCTCAGTGGTAGCGCCCGAGATGGTCACGACTGCATCGATCGAACCAGGCTCAAGCGTGACATCCAGATCAGCACGCTGGCCGATGGTCAGTTGCACGGCCGGCAGCGAGGCTTTCTTAAAGTTAGTGGCTTCGATGGTGACGTCGTAGTTTCCCGGAGGCAGGTTGGTAATTTCGTAGAGGCCTTCATCGTTGGTGATCGCCGCACGCGCGATGTTCGTCGCTGTGTTTCGCGCGGTCACTGCGGCGTTGGTCACCACCGCTCCCTGCTGATCGCGAACATAGCCACGCAGGTCAGCGGCGTTCGACTGCGCCTGACCAAACGATATGTTGGTGCATAAAACAAATAAGGCGATGAGGGCGCCGATCTGAAACGCAAACCTAAACCTGAAAGCTGCCGAAGCGTACATCGTCGTAATCTCCTTAAAGCGAAAGTTTAGAAACCTCTCCACGCCAACTTCCATGGTCCAATGCAGTTGCTGCTCAGAAGGCTTTGGTCTTTGAAATCCTGTTGGATTTGAACTCTTTAAATGTAAGCCACAGATTGCGTTTCGGCGTGTTTGGGGAGACTGGCCGCCAATTGCTCAGCAATGCTCCCATGTGGGGCCGGTTGCCTATCAAAACGCTAGGCCTTTGTACTCTAAATCCCAGGTTCTGGCAAGGAGATTAACTGCCTGCAAAACGACAATTTGTTGAAGTTAGAGTGAGGTTTTCCACGCCAAGAATTCTACCGACCGTTTGGTCGGTTTTGCTGTTGTGATCCTGGCATGATCCAGCAAGCACCTTCTCGTCCCCGTGCAATATTTGGGCAACTACAGCCGTAGCTGAACAACAGGGGGCTTTAGCCCGTGAGTCGGGTCTATGAATCAGCCGCACTATCCCGTTCGGGTGGCTTGAGCCAGCGCCCGCCGAGCTCGCACGCTGGCGCTGAATAACCGGATCGCAGCGCCGGCCAGGAGTGGGACAAAGGCGGCGCGCCGCAACATCGCACACACTCGCAAACGTGAGCCAAACTTCGTTTGGTAGGCGCTGCGGTAATCATTAGCGAGTGCACTTAACGAACCGCCGTTACGCATTGCCGGCAGGTGCTGCATGATCACCTCGGCCGCGAGCTCGCCACCCTCCAGGGCCATCAACATGCCGCTACCAGTGAAAGGATCGATGAATGCCGCGGCATCACCGATCAGCAACAACCCTTCAGCAGGTGCTGGTTCGCGTTTGCCAAAGCTGTCAAGCGTAACAGCTAACCATTCGCCATGAGTCCGCGAGTGGGACAATGTTTTCGCAGCGCGCGGGTTTTTAGTGACCACTTGGTCCATCACGGTATGGGCATCCGAATGGCAGGCTCGGACGTCTGCTGCCGAGGCAATGAAGCACAGGTTGCTAAGGCCTTTTTCGACGCTACTCAAGCCACCATAGCCGCCAGGATAGAAGTAGATCTCGCAGGTGCCGGCAGCAACACCAGCTCCTTCCAAATGCGCCTTGAACGCGACCAGCTGCGGATGCTGTCGATCCGATTTGGTTTTCTGATCGTCGAACCTGCGAGCCAGTGCGCGTGTTCTTCCGGTGGCATCTAGCACCACCGGTGCGTAAACGTCGGTTATCCGATCGCCCGACTTCAGCCGCATGCCGCTCACACGATTCTCAACGCAAGTTAAGGTTGTCGCCAAAGTTTCTTCGCGTACTTCGACACCCGTATCTCTGGCGCGAACAAGCAGTCTGTGGTCCATCTCGGCACGGCTCAAGCCGAGCGCCTGGTGACGAGTGCCAAACCACTCGCTGGGCACACTGACGCTTTTCCCGTTAGTTGAATAGAAGACTGTTTCGGTTAAGCGAGCGCCTTGCGCCGCGTTCATCTGTGAGATGACGCCTAACTCTTCAAAGTGATTGAGGCATTCCGGTGAGATGAACTCACCGCACAGCTTGGGTCGAGGAAACTTCTTCTGCTCTGCCAAAAGCACACGCGCGCCTCGCTGCGCGAGATGAATCGCCGCGCTGGTACCCGCTGGACCAGCACCGGCGATGATCACGTCGTAGTTCGCGGTTCGTGTGATTTCGTTCTTCATTTCGTATTATTTCGTGGATCGTGTGCTGACCTAAAGTAGCGAAACGATCCACGAAATCACACGAAAGGGAACGTAAGGCAAGGAGCACAAAGGTGTCATGCGGCGACCTCAGCCTTGCCGCTTGACCTCTCGTCCTCCAAAACTCGTCCGCGGCTTGTCAAAGTTTCAGGTGTGGCAGTCAAAACCAGTCGATAGGGAAAATGCCGTTCTACTGCAGTGTTTTTTAGTCCAGCCGCCCGCGCCAGCTGACGTAGCTCATCGGGCTTGAAGCTGCGCAGAATTGAAAGCGCCCCGTCCTCGCGCAATAAACGATTGTGCAGGAACAGCCGGCCCACGGTGGTGTAGAAAAAGTAAGCTATGGGATGTCGATGCAGATCGATCACCAGCAGGCGGCGGCGTGCCACACGCTCGAGCTCGCGCAGCAACTTGATGACCTGCTGGTCGGTGAAGTGGTGTGTGAACAATGAGCAGATCGCATAATCAAACTGCGCGTCCGCAAACGGCAGCTGAAAGGCGTCGCCACGAATTCCCTGGATGCTTGAATACTCGCGCGACTCTTCGCTGATCGCGAGCGCAGATCGCGCGTTCAGCTCGATTCCATAAAGGTGCGCCGCTCGCTGATTTTCTTTCGCCCAGGCAGCGATCACTCGCAACAACTCGCCTGATCCCGCTCCCACATCCAGAACAGAAAAGCTCGCCAAGTTGGCTCCTGCAACTTCTCGTAACAAAGTTCTGCGCAGCGCTCTGGCATCTCCCAACCACCGGTTCACCAGTTGCAGTTCGCTGATGCAGCCTTCGTACTCCGCGGCTGTGTAATCACCCTTGTCGAGGTGCTCGAGCTCATAACTGCGTTGTTTGAAACGGGCGAACATATTTCGCGGCAACGTCCTGGTACGCGAACTTTAGCAACACGACATTAAACTCTCTCGATCACCAGCGCGCTGTTTTTCGATCCAAAGCCGATGCAGTTGCAAAGCGCTACTTTCACGTCAGCTTCACGGGCTTGATTCGGGACGTAATCGAGATCGCAGTCGGGATCCGGTTCATCGAGATTGATCGTCGGCGGGATGAGATTCGTGTGCATGGCGCAAAGCGCCGAACCGAGCCCGGCGGCGCCGCTGGCTCCCTGCGGATGGCCCACCTGGGACTTTGTCGCAGACATCGGAAGTCTTTCAGCGTGACTATTGAAAGCGATCTTCAAAGCGTTCGTTTCGATGCGATCGTTCAAGAGGGTCGAGGTGCCGTGCAGGTTCACGTAATCAACCTCAGAAGGATCGAGGCCGGCGTCGTCGAGTGCGAGGCGCATTGCTCGCGCCGGTTCATCGCCTGACTCTTCCAGGCGAACCCGATGATGCGCATCGCAGGTTGTCCCGTAGCCGGCTATCTCGGCATAGATTTTCGCACCGCGCTCCCGCGCGTGCTCGAAATCTTCAAGTAGATAAATCCAAGCGCCTTCACCGAGCACGATTCCCGAGCGATCGCGTGAGAACGGCCGCGAAGCTCGGGCCGGCTCATCATTCCAACGTGTGGTGAGCACCGTCAGCAAATTGAATCCGGCGAGAATGCCAGGCGCGAGCGGCGCATCAACACCACCGCTGAGCATCAAATCCTGGCGGCCGAGCGCGATGTGTTGAGCAGCGTACGCAATGGCGTCGGTGGAGCTGGTGCAACCCGTCGAAATCACGTGCGACAGACCGCGTAGACCAAAGACCATCGAGAGCTCGCTCGACAAAGTTCCGTGAGTGGCAGCGGGAATAATGTAAACACTCGCCTTGTGATGAGGCCCCTTGTACCAATACTCATAATGCTGCTCGGCAAACACCAGGCCACCGCCGCCTGTGCCGAGCAGGACTCCCACGGCACGTCGTTGCTCGAGGGAGAGATCGGTAGTTGAGAAGTTTGCGTCAGCGAGAGCTTCACGCGCCGCGGCCAGGGCGAGGGGCACCGTGCGTGGCACATGCTTGCGATCTTTTGGATTGAGTTGAGCCGCCCAATCAAAGTCAGGCACTTGAGCGGCAATCTTTACCGGCGAGTCAGAGACGTCAAAGCCTTCGATCCTGCGAACGCCGCTTTCACCATTGATCAGGCTCTGCCAAAACGCTTCGCGCCCGATGCCAATCGGAGTAACACACCCCATGCCCGTAATCACTACGCGGCGCGGCTGCGTTAGATTTTTCAGCATGCTAGCAATCAATCCCCCAATAAGAAGGGGAGCTAAAAAGGGGCCACTTCGAGGGAGGCGTAAAGGATAGCATTGCCTGCGGCGTCAACGTAAGCGGAGCAATGTCGATCCAGGCAAAGTCACGGACGCAAAGATTGAAAGCAGCAGGAATGTTTGTCTCATTGGGCTACTGAGGCGCAACACACAGGGAGCTTTGGCGCTGTGCCCCGAAGAGCAACGGGCCAAGTGCCTACACACTTAGCCCGCCGGGTTCTCTGATCCATTTGTGGGAGTGCTAAGGGTGCTTACACCTTTGTCCCGCAGTCATTGCAGAACTTCGCGCCGGTGGGTAGTTCCGCCTGGCAGTTTGCGCACTTGGGCTTGTCCTGGCTGGCGCCGCACTCGCTGCAAAACTTAGCGTCCTGCTTCAGGACCGCATTGCACTTCACGCAGTTGGCAGCCGGAGTGGCTACCACCATCGTAGCTCCGCAGTCATTGCAGAACTTTGAAGACGTCGTGTTAGCAGCTCCACACTTCGGACATTTCGTGGTGGCGCCACCGGTGCTTTGAGCCTGCGGATTCATCGCATTTCCCATCGCGCCGACCATCGCGTTGCCGACTGCAAAACCGGCACCTAATCCGGCGCCCAGACCAGCGCCACCGGAAGGATTATTCGCCGCATCTCGCATGGCGTCAGCCGCTTGAAACTGCGCGTAACGACCAACATCGCCAATCACGCCCATCGAAGTGCGCTTGTCCATCGCCGCCTCGACTTCGGGTGGCAGGGAAATGTTTTCGACGACAAACTTAACCAGCTCGAGTCCGAAGGCCGCGAACTCTTCATTCATTTTGCTGCGGCCAAGTTGGCCCAGTTCATCATAGTTGGAAGCGAGATCGAGCGCGGCGATTTTTGACTGGGCCAAAGTGTCGCTGAAACCGCTTACCAGCATGCGGCGCAACTGCCCCTCGATATCTTCGGTTTCGAAGCGCCCATTTGTTCCGGTGATCTCCTTCAGAAACGCGCGCGGATCGCCGACGCGCATTGAGTAGATGCCAAACGCACGCAGGCGGACCATGCCAAAGTCAGCGTCGCGCATCATCACGGGATTAGGCGTGCCCCACTTCAGATCCGTGAACTGCTTGGTGTTGACGAAATACACCTCGGACTTGAACGGCGAGTTGAAGCCATACTGCCAGGCACCCAACTTGGACAGGATCGGGGTGTTGCCACCTTCGATCGTGTAGAGACCGGGAGGAAAGACGTCCGCGACCTGGCCCTGGAAAACGAAAACGGCCACTTGCGACTCACGCACCGTCAGCTTGGCTCCGTTCTTGATTTCCTGATCGTGCACAGGAAACCGGTAGAGCATTGTGTTTCCGGAGTTATCCAACCATTCGATGACTTCTATGAACTGAGTGCGGAGGGCATCAAGTATTCCCATTTTGGTCTCTCCTTTTCTACCGGCAAAATGCGCGTCACATTATACGGGCAAAGCGGTGGCGATGTTCAAGATGACTAGAGTGGGGGGTACAGCCGGTGGTGCTGATACAGTTCCGCGTCTACCTCGGTTGGGTCGCGCGCCTTTGCTATCGGAACTCTGGTGAATAGGGCTCAACCAAAGCCTCTAGCGATTGTTGGCCGAGAGGTTCGGCGCGCTCCGCGCTCGTCTCCAGAGTGCGATCACAATCAACGCAGTCAGCCCACCGCTGATATCGATCAGGCTGTCACAGACTGACGAGGTACGCGTGGCAACAAAGCTCTGATGAAACTCGTCGCTAAAAGCATAGAGGCTAATCAAAAGGAGGGCGGCGACGAACCAATGACGGCTTAGAAGGCCGCGGCTCGAACTAATGAAGGCCCGCGCGCTGAGCAGCCCAAGCACCGCATACTCGCTGAAGTGCGCGGCCTTCCGGACCAGCAGATGGACCAACTCTACCCGGTGATCACTGATCTGAGGAAAAAACCACCGCAGCAGCGGTCCAATCACTGCTGCGGTTTTTGTTCCCGATAAGCTATCCGTCGAGGCCAGAAAAATCCCCACCATCCAAAGGAGCAGTGGTCCATAACGCCAGAGCCGATTGGTGAATCCGGCGTTCCCTGATTCTGACTGTTGGCTGCGTCCTGACATCTCTCAGCTTGCGACTAAAACCAATTAATAAAGGGAAGCTGCGTCCGCCGCTTCCCTTATTCACTACAGCTCGTTTTGTTTCGTGCTTTATAAAGCGGCTGCACCGCCGACGATTTCGATAATCTCGTTGGTAATGGCTGCCTGCCGGACACGATTCATATTTAGCGTCAAAGTATCGATTAGTTCTTTCGCGTTCTTGGAGGCCGAGTCCATGGCTGTCATGCGAGCACCGTGTTCGGAAGCGACCGATTCCAACAGAGCGCGAAATACCTGGGTCTCAACCATCCGAGGCAGCAACTGACGAAAGATCTCTGCGGGAGGCTGCTCATAGACATAGTCAACCAGATTCGGTGACTCGGTGCCTTCCTTTTCGGCTTCTCTGGCCACCGGCAGGAGTTGCTCAATCACCACCCGTTGCTGCATGACCGACTTGAACTCGTTGTAGATGATGAAGACCTTGTCGATCTCTTCGTCGGCTTCAAATCTTTTGATCACATCACGCGCGAGTTCCAACGCTTCCGAGAATTCGACGCGCCCTTTGCCAGTCAGACCAACATACTCGCCAACCAGGTTGAATTGCCGGCGGCGAAAGAAATCGCGACCCTTGCGGCCCACCGGAAGTAGCTCTACCTGCTTTGCGGAGTTCTCGCGAATAAAGGCTTGCGCGGCTTTGATTAGATTCGTATTGAACGCCGCGCATAATCCCTTATCAGCTGTCACGACCACGATCAAATAACGTTCGTCACCGCGCGCATCCAAAAGTGAGTGATGGAAATTCTCTTCGGCGCGGCTGGCAATAGCGCCCAACACCTCAGTCATCTTGCCGGCGAATGGTCGAGCGGTCATGACTCGCTCCTGGGCACGCTTTAACTTGGCAGCCGAAACCATCTTCATGGCTTTCGTGATCTGCTGAGTGTTCTTCACCGACTTTAAGCGCCGGCGGATGTCTAACAGGTTAGGCATGAATCGTTGTTTGTTTCTTCGCCGCGTACGATCAGCTCAACGCGGTGTTTTACGCTGATGCAGCTGCTGCCGAGTTTTGTTTCCACATCTCCTTAAAGTCTTGAAGGACTTGCTTCAGATCCCCAGTGATCTCTTCAGTGAGCGCCTTCTTTGTCTGGATGTTTTGCAGCACACTTGGATGAGAGCCCTCGACAAATTTCACGAGTTCCGCTTCGAACCGCCTTACATTCTCAATCGCAATATCGTCGATGTAGCCGTTGGTCGCGGCCCAGATCACCAGCACCTGTTTCTCGAAGCCGATCGGCTGATATTGAGGTTGTTTCAGGATCTCTGTGAGGCGCTGGCCGCGTGCCAACTGCGCCTGAGTAGCCTTGTCCAAATCGGAACCAAACTGTGCGAAGGCCTGCAACTCGCGGAACTGAGCGAGGTCCAGACGGAGCGTTCCGGCCACCTGCTTCATGGCCTTGGTTTGGGCTGAACCGCCGACGCGTGAAACGCTGTTGCCAACGTTGATACCAGGGCGAATACCCGAGTTAAATAGATCAGCCTCCAAAAATATTTGGCCGTCGGTAATAGAAATTACGTTGGTCGGAATGTAAGCGGAAATATCTCCAGCCTGAGTTTCAATGATCGGCAAACTGGTCAGCGAACCTCCACCACGAGCATCGGAGAGTTTCGCCGCGCGTTCTAACAAACGCGAATGCAGGTAGAAGACGTCACCCGGGTAAGCTTCGCGGCCCGGTGGCCGGCGCAACAGCAGCGAAATCTCTCGATAAGCTGCGGCTTGTTTCGAGAGGTCATCGTAAATCGTCAAAGCATGCCGGCCGTTGTCGCGAAAATACTCGCCCATGGCGGCGCCGGAATAGGGTGCCAGAAACTGCATCGCGGCGGGGTCGGAAGCGGTGGCTTTAACCACGATGGTGTATTCCATCGCGCCCTGGTCCTGGAGCGTCTTGACTACCTGAGCGACAGTTGAAGCCTTTTGTCCGATGGCGACGTAAATGCAAATGACGTCTTTGCCTTTTTGATTGATGATCGTGTCGACGGCCACAGCGGTCTTACCGGTCTGCCGGTCTCCGATAATTAGTTCGCGTTGACCTCGACCGATCGGCACCATCGCGTCGATGGCTTTCAATCCGGTTTGCAAAGGCTCTTTCACCGGTTGTCGATCAATTACGCCGGGAGCGATCGCTTCAACCGGATTGTAGATATCAGTGATGATTGGGCCGCCGTCGTCGATGGGATTTCCCAGAGCGTCCGTAACGCGACCGATGAGCGCATCGCCGACGGGTACCTGCATGATGCGGCCGGTACGCTTGACGAGATCTCCCTCTTTGATCGTCTGAAAGTCTCCAAAGAGCACCGCACCTACTTTGTCCTCTTCAAGGTTCAGAGCGAGACCACGAACTTCATGCGGAAACTCGAGCAACTCGCCGGCCATTACCTTTTCGAGACCGTGAACCTCAGCGATGCCGTCACCGACCTTGATCACCGTACCGACTTCCATAACCGTAACGCCGGTTTCGAAGTTTTCGATCTGCTTGCGAATAATCTCGTTGATTTCGTTAGCTTTTATCGGTTCCATTCCGTTACTTAACTCCTGCCATTTGGCGTTCGACCAGATCCAGCTGGTTGCGAACGGATCCGTCATAAATAGTCGACCCCAGCCGCACGATCATGCCGCCAATCAATTCTGAATCGGTCTTGAAGGTCAACCGCACTTGCTTGCCCGTAACGCTCACCAGCTTTCTCTCTAAATCCTGTGCCGACGCCGGCGCGATTGGCCGCGCGGTCGTCACCTCCGCGGCAACAACTCCGGCACGTTGATCAAGAATCGTGGCAAGGCGTTTGTTGACTTCAGCCAGTTGGGTGAGCCTTTGATTGCGTAAGAGAACTTGTAGAAAGCTGCTGGTGGTAGGCAGCACGCGGCTCCTGGAAATCAAATCCTGCAGCAGGTTTTGTTTCTGCTCATAGGGAACCGTGGGATTACTAAAAGCCTCCGCGAGCAACGGGTTTGCCGAAATCATCGATCCCCATTCGGCCAGCTCTTTCTGAACCGGAAGCGCCTCGCCTCGTGCCATCACAACATCAGCGAGGGCGGTGGCGTACCGTCGGGCAATAGTTTCCAAACTCAATTACTCGGCCCCCCTAACTGATCGACATTCAGCTTGATTAGGCGGGCATCGTCTTCGGCTCGCAAATCTCTTCGCAGTAGCTCCTCGGCGTAGACAACACTTTGGCGGGCGGCGAACCTGCGTAAGCGCTGCCGCGCGGTTTTGCCAGCACTCTCGATTTCTCTCTGCGCTTGTTCCCGAAGACCGGCCATCTCCCGCTGTGTTTCATTAGCGATTCGTTCGCGTTCCGCCTCAGCTTGTGATTGTGATTGCTCGTGCAGGGCGGCCACTTCTCCGTCGAGAGTCTTGAGCCGTGCTTCTACGGCAGCAAGCCTTGCCAGAGCCTCGTCTCGTTCCTGCCTGGCTTCGACTAACTCACGTCGAATAGTCTCTCCCCGCTCGCGAAATGCCTCGCTAATCTTGCGTTTTACAAAATACATCATGCCCAGGACAAAGATCGCCAGATTCAGGAATTTCCACAGTTCCAATCCGGGATAATCCCACCAGTGCGGGGCTGTCTCAAGCAATGCGAAGAATGGCACCATTGATTTCTGGACCGACGGACTCTATCTACCAAAGGATGACAAATCGAATTTCGTTTCTAACAAGGATCGCCTAGCGACGAAGGATCTGAGCGCTAATCCGCTCGGCTATTGAGCGGGAGTCCTGCTCCAGGGTCACCTGCGCCTTTTCGGCTTGAACACCCAACTGCGCTTTCTGTTCAGTGACGAGCGAGCGCAACTCTTCTCTCAGCGAGACCAATGTCTGCTCACGGGCAGCAAGGGCGCTGGCGCGCTCCGCTTCTACCAGCTTGTAGCCGGCACTTCTGGCTTCGCGTAGTGATTTCTCGTACAGCGCCAGGTTCTTTTCAGTTTCCGCGGCAGCCGTTTGAGCGTCACTCTTGCGGCCTTTGGTCTGTTGTTCGCGGTCATGCAGTATTTTGTTGATCGGTCGATAGAGAGTGCGATTCAGAATGGCAACCATTGCCACCACCGCCAGGAGGTGGATAACCAGAGTGCCGTCCGGCACCAACTGAATTGAGTTCTCAGCAAAGGCGAAAACGACGATCATCGGATCACTCTCATACCGGGATAAAAAATCGTTGTTCAAGAAAAGCCTGCGAGTCTAGCATGCGATTTCCGATACCGTCAACCAACGGGCTGGCACTGGCAAAGCGGACGGCGTCAACATGAACTGACACTACCTTCCGGACTCGGCAGCCGATCACTTTCCACTATCTGGGTGCGTTGTTGTACAAAATACAATTAAAATTAGAGGGGCTTAGTTTTGACGGGAGCTTTCCATCAGCAGATCGTAAATCCGATCGAGATCCTGTGCACTGTAATACTCGATCTCGACGCGGCCGCCGGGCCCACTAGGGCTGCTGATGATCGAGACCCTGGTACCAAGTTTGCGACGGAGCTTGGCTTCCGCTGCCTTCAGGTTGGGATCCTCGCTTCGCTTTTTTACCGCTTCTTTGCTCGTGCTTGAGGTCGCACTCTGAGCCTGCCGGATTAGGCGTTCTGTTTCCCGGACAGACAAACCCTTTTCCAGGATTTGTCGAGCCAGACGTCTTTGAAGCGCCACGTCCACTGCCCCCAGAAGAGTCCGAGCATGACCGGTTGAAAGCCGGCCCTCTTGAACCAGCCCTTGCAAGTCATCAGGCAAACGAAGGAGACGAAGGTAATTGGTGATGTACGAGCGATCGCGTCCGACACGCTGAGCCAGCACCTCTTGAGTAAGGCCGGCTGCCTCAATCAGATTCTTGTAGGCAAGAGCCTCTTCGATAGCATTGAGATCCTCTCGCTGGATGTTTTCGATCAAGGCTAGTTCGAGCAGCTTGTCGTCAGGTACATCGCGGACAACAGCGGGGATGCTCGTCAGTCCTGCCAACTGTGCAGCGCGCCAACGGCGCTCGCCGGCAATTAGTTCGTATCCAGTCCCCTTGCGGCGAACGACTACTGGCTGCACCAGTCCATTCTCACGAATCGACTCGGCCAAGCCGCGCAGACCACCTTCGTCAAAGCGAATTCTCGGCTGGGCCGGACTGGGCTCGATCAACTCGATTTTGATTTGAAAAGCTTCGTCGGTGATTGACTGGGATTTGTCAGCCGACAGCAATGCGCTCAGCCCCCGACCCAGTGCCTTTCGTGTCATGCGCCAAAATCTCCTTTGCCAGGTGGAAGTAAGCTTCGGCACCTTTTGAGCGAATATCGTAGAGAACGATCGGTTTTCCGTAGCTGGGGGCTTCTGCCAGCCTCACATTTCGTGGAATGACAGCTTCAAATACCTGTTGCCCATAAAAATCCCGGAGGTCGCTCGCCACTGCAGCTGACAGGTTGGTCCGCTCGTCATACATAGTCAGCAACAAACCCTCAATCGACAACTCTGGATTGTATAGCCGGCGAATGCGTGTCAACGTGTCGAAGAGCTCAGTAACTCCCTCCAGGGCGTAGTACTCACATTGAATTGGAACAACCAGAGATCTGGCCGCCGTGAGGGCATTGAGAGTCAAAAGCCCTAGCGAAGGAGGACAATCAATAATCACAAACTCAAAGTCGGCAAGGACCGGCTCCAATGCCTCTCTCAGGCGCAGCTCGCGGCCTTCAACCTCCACCAACTCTATTTCAGCCCCGGTCAACTCCTTATTCGCCGGCACTACCTGAAGCGAAGGGATTTCGGTCTTCAGAATCGAGTTCTCGAGAGGTTCTTGCAGAACCAGCGAGTTGTAAATTGTTTTGCGGAAAGTGCCCCTCTGAATACCTACGCCTGAGGTGGCGTTACCTTGTGGATCCGTATCTACCAGAAGGACAGGGATCTCCGCACTGGCAATTACAGCAGCCAGATTTACAGCCGTGGTTGTCTTACCGACGCCGCCTTTTTGATTGGCGACGGCAATGATTCTTGCCATATCTAGGCCATCAGACTAAAACGGAGCGCGTTTTAGGCGAGCAGGGTGGCCATAAACTACCATAGGCCGCCGACCAATGCCATCTCTGAAGGTTTTCTAATGTTTCACGTGTCCCATTTTCGATGGGGACACGTGAAACATAGGACTGTTTGTTGGGGTTTTGCCTATGCAGCGCTAGCTTGCGTGCTCACGAAGACCAATAACTGGGACAGGGCCGCGGGTGTGAGACCAGGAATTCTGCGCGCCTGCCCAAAAGTCTGTGGACGCGAGCGCTCCAGACGCTCAACCATCTCGTGAGACAAACCGTCAATTCGCCCGAACACCAAGTCAGCCGGGATCCGCAGAGCGTCATGCTGATAGATCCGCTTAATCGTTGCGGTCTGACCATCGATGTAACCGGCGTACAGTGAATCAGCAAGCGCTGACTCAAGATCGCTCAAAGAAACGCTGGCGTCAGCAACAGCCGGCAAAAAGCTACGGATGGTTTCCGCAGAAACACCGGGTCGCTGAGCCAGTTGCGCCAAGGTGATGGAATCTCCAAGATCGCAATTGAGCTCTGCACTTAAAGCCGCATAGGCGGGATCAGATCTTCTCAGCCGCGTATGCTCCAGTGCCGCGGAGATCTTTGTGATCCGGGCTCGCTTCTCGTTGAACCGCTCCCAGTCTCCGTCACCAATCAGACCCAGGTCGCGACCATACGCTTCTAACCTCCGATCAGCATTGTCGTGTCGCAGCTTTAATCGGTACTCGGCCCGCGAAGTAAACATCCGGTATGGCTCATCCACGCCCTGCGTGATCAGGTCGTCGACCAAAACCCCTATGTAAGATTCCTCCCGCCTTAATCTAAAGCTCTCTTTTCCCTCAATCAATCTCGCCGCGTTGATGCCCGCAATCAATCCCTGGCAGGCTGCCTCCTCATACCCGGTCGTGCCGTTGATTTGACCGGCGAGAAATAGCCCGGCGACCTTTACCGTCTCCAGGCTCGGCTTCAGCCCCCTGGGATCGACGTAGTCATACTCAATCGCATAACCCGGACGGATGATCTTTGTCTCCTCCAGGCCAGGGATCATTCGCACCAACTCAAGTTGCAGCTCTGCCGGCAGAGATGTCGAAAAACCATTGAGATAGACTTCGTTGGTATCGTGACCTTCCGGCTCAAGAAACAGCTGATGTCGATCCTTATCGGCGAACTTCACCACCTTGTCCTCGATCGAAGGACAATACCTGGGACCGACTCCTTTGATTTTCCCTGAATAAAGGGGAGACTCGTGAAGGTTCTCGCGAATCGTCTGGTGCAGCTCTTCCGTGGTGTAACCAATATGACAATCGATCTGCTGCTGTTCGATACTTTCAGTGGCAAAGGAGAAAGCAACCGGATTCTTGTCCGGCGGCTGTGGTTCGAAAGCACTCCAGTCTATCGATCGCCCATCGAGCCGCGGCGGTGTACCGGTTTTGAGTCTGCCGACGGCAAAGCCTAGTTGTTTTAAGCTATCCGCCAGCTCCATCGACGCCGGCTCGCCAGCTCGCCCGGCGCTATAAGTGCGCCGGCCGATATGGACCAGACCGTTCAGAAAGGTCCCGGTCGCCATGATGACGGCCCGGCACCCAATCCGCCGGGTATCCTGCATTTCGATACCCCTAATCGCACCGTCGCTAATCAGTAAATCGACGACCATTCCATGCCGCAAATGTAGATTTGGCGTTGCCTCCAGGGTGCGCCGCATCTCGCGACGATACTGTGAGCGATCCGCCTGCGCCCTTGGCGATTGCACCGCCGGTCCCCTGGAACGATTCAACAAACGAAACTGAATACCAGTCCGGTCGATAACGCGACCCATGATGCCGCCCATGGCATCGATCTCTCGAACCAGGTGGCCCTTCGCAATGCCCCCTATTGCAGGATTACAAGACATCTGACCGATCAGATCGAGATTGATTGCGATCAGCGCAGTGCTTGCCCCCATGCGGGATGCGGCGGAAGCAGCCTCACAGCCGGCATGCCCGCCACCAATGACCACTACATCAAAGATTTCATCGAAAACCATGAATCACTTACCTATGCAAAAGGTCGCGAATATTTGCGAGAGTACATCTTCTGCTGTAGTTTCGCCAGTGATTGAGCCGAGCAACCTCAACGAATTGTGCAGGCCAGAGAGCACTAACTCTTCACTCGCACCGGTCTCCAAAAGATTTGCCGATGAGGCTAATTCACTGCCGGTTCGGCACAGCAGATCAAAGTGGCGAGCATCCGTGATCAGCAAACCGTCTATATTTGTCTGTCCACTTTGAAACGGAGCGATGATAGCTCTTCTCAAATCCTCGAGACCACTTCCTGTTTTCCCCGAAACGCTAATAACTCGTAGCTCCCGGCTTTCTGGGCCAAGCCTGTCGCCGTCAAATGAGTCCAAGTCTGATTTGTTGAACGCTACGACTTTCGGAATCCCTCCGTCAGACTCGAGTATCTCCCGATCCTCGTCAATGAGCTCGATTGACCCATCCATCACCACTAATAACAGGTCCGCGTCGGCCATTACCTGCCTGGTCCGCTCCAAACCAAGACTCTCCACTACATCTCCCGTGTCGGCTCTGAGACCCGCTGTATCAGTTAAAACGACCGGTATGCCAGAGATGCTCACCTTCTCACTAAGAGTGTCCCGAGTAGTGCCAGCCAGGCTCGTCACAATGGCTCTTTCGAATTTAAGTAAGCTATTGAAAACAGTGGATTTACCTACATTGGGCCGGCCAACAATGGCAACGCTCAAGCCGTCGCGCAAGAGGTGCCCGGTACGGAATGTATCGGCCAGTTTTTGAACCTCGCAAACGATAAGCTGCAGCCTCGACGAGATGGATTGCCTTTGAAGCGCAGGCAGGTCGTCTTCAACGAACTCGACCGCCGATTCCAATTGTACTATCAGGTTCAGCAGCTCATCTTTGATGGGCTGCAGCCGCCTCGAGAGTTCGCCTTTCAGCTGACGAATCGCCTGTTGTGCTGCGGCGTCAGTCTGCGCTTCGATCAGGTCGCGAATGGCTTCTGCCTGGCTCAGGTTGATCTTCCCGTTGCTGAGCGCTCTAAGCGTGAACTCGCCTGGACTCGCCAGGCGGGCTCCCAAACTCAGCGTCGCATCAACAAGTTGGCGGAGAATTACTGGAGAGCCATGGCAACTTATTTCGACGACGTCTTCACCGGTGTAAGAATTCGGAGTCTCGAAATATGAAAGCAAAGCTTGATCGATTGTTGGGCCGTTGGCAGGAGTGTGAATGCTTTTGAGGATTACCTTGGCTGGCTGCGGATCGTAAGCATCGCTGATCAGCGAACGAACTATCGACAATGATTCAGGTCCGCTGAGGCGAACGATACCGATAGCACTGCGACCGGGTGGAGTTGCAACTGCGACTATCGTGTCCATTACCTGGAAACATTTAGCGCGTCGTCAGGAAAGCTATTGCGAGGACTTCTTCAGGCTTACCCTCAGTTTGCGGCCAGCTCCTTCGCCAATGGATTCGGTGGAGAGATCCGTCGCGTCTGCCAGGGTGAGGTGGATCAAACGTCGCTCATTCGCATTCATTGGACCAAAGTTAAAAGTCACTCCGGTAGAGCGAACTCTTTCAGCTGCGTGATTAGCCATTGCCCGCAACTCAGCCTCTCGGGTCGCGCGAAATCCGCGGGCATCGCAAACGAGTCGTTGGCCCTTCGGCAGCTCGCGGATGAATACCTGATTCAACAAGTGCTGCACTCCGTCCAGGAGTTCGCCGCCATGTGCGATGAGCAGATCCGCATCCGCCCCCTCGATGGTTAAGTGGCAGCCATCCGGCAATTCCTCAGTATCGATCGTCAACGCTAAGCCGGTGGTGTCGAATACTGAAGCCAGGAAGCCGCTGGCCTGTTCGCATATTGGGTCCATAGTATTCAGACTGTAACTAACTCTCGGTTCGATCGCCAGGAAAACTGAATCACGCCTCGGAGACGCTCGCCGCTGAAACCTTCTTCCGCGATCGGCCGGGAGGCGGTTTCTCTGCAGGTGGCTTCTCATCATCGTCCACTGACTTCGTCAAGTGGTTAATCAGGAACTGCTGACTGAAGCCCACAATGTTTCCCACTAACCAATACAGCAGCAGTCCTGCTGGAGCCGACCACAGAATATAGAGCATGAACAACGGCATACCAATCGCCATCATCTTGCGCTGCAGCGGATCGGCAGACGGAGCGGGCGTTATCAACTGCAGGACTATCATGGTAACCGCCATCATTATCGGCAGGATATGAATGAAGTAAGGTTCAGGCGCCGAGAGATCCGGGAGCCAAAGGAAACTTGCCTGGCGAAAATCAAGCGAGATCGTGATTGCTCGATAAAGCGCAAAAAGAAAGGGCATCTGGATCAGCAACGGCAGACAGCCTCCGAGCGGATTCCCTTCCTTCATTAATCGCAGTTGCTCCATCTGCAATTCTTTGAGGCGCGGATCCGTTTGCTTCATCCCCTTGATCTTTTCCTGCAGCTCTTTCATTCGCGGCGCCAGTTTCTGCGCTTTCTTCATCGCCTTTGAGGAGCGCCACTTCAGGGGAAAGAATGCCGAATAGATGATGATCGTAAACAGAATGATCGCGACACCGTAGCTGTTGGTCATCTCGTACAGCTTGCGAATACACCACAAGAGCCTTTCAGCTATTGGTCGCGAAATCCAGGCGCCCCACCCGTAATTGATCAGTCCTTCAAGGTCGAGAGTCTTTCGATTAAGTTCAGTACCAAGTACCTGGCTCTCTTTTTGTAAGACGTAATGATCCTTAGGTCCAACATAAAGTTTCGTCGCTGAGCCATCCTCCGGAAGAGGAACCAAAGCGCTGATCAGGTAATGCTTTTCCGGTTTTCCGTTGTGCTGCTCGTCATATTCTGTGGTGATGTATTCCAAGCCGTCGACCTTCGTCACCGGAATGGCAACCATCGCGAAATAAGAATCGGCGACGCCGGCCCAATCGACAACGCCTGGTAACTTGAGATGATCGGGACTGTTCTTGTTTTCGTTGATTGACGCGGGTGGCCACCGCTCGACTTTATCGGCGACGGCCGCAACCGCTTCAGGGGCGACCGAATAATAGCTGTAAGTCTTGACACCCTGGTCGCCGATGCTTGGTCCGAGCATCACCTTCGCGTGCGGCACATGCTGGACGCCGCGATTGAGGGTGACCTCCAAATCAGTGCGATACTCGGCGCCACTAAAGGTGATCGTCTTGACTACTTCAATATTGCTCGCGTTATCTTTCAGAGAAAAGCTCAGTCGCTTTTTATCATTCGCCTTGAGCTCGATTACCGCATCTCCCTCGGCCTGATCAACGCCGGCGACCGTGTAATGGCCCTCAGACAACACACCGTCGAGTGCGGCATCGCCTGTGACAAGTTTCAAAGGCGCCTCGCGAGGTTGCCGCTCGAGGCCTTTCGCCGAAACCAATTCCAAGTGAGGAAGGTTACCAGCCGATCGAAGTTCGCGGTTGTTCTCTTTGTTTTTGCGTAGCACCCAGCCAGTAACGATCGCGCCTTGCGTATCAAACGTCGCCTCGTAAAGAGGTGTCTTTACGGTGATAGTTCGCCGTGGAACCGCTGTTGCCCCGGTATTTGTGGGCGTTGATGGCGTAGTGGATGTGGCGCTTGGCTGACCAGGCGACGGAGCTTGTGCTGGTTTGGAAGCTTGCGGACTGGGAGAAGCGCCGGGCTGACTGGTCGGTTGCGTCGGCTTGATCGGAAAAAGAAATTGCCATCCGATGAGGATGGTCGTTGAGAGCAACAGCGCTAGTACTAACCGTTTCGGTTGCATGCTACTTTCCTGAGGCCGCAGTTGTTGCCGATGCCTCGCAAGCGATCAAGGTCGCGACATCAGAAGTGTTCTTACTTGACCGGGTCATAACCGCCGGGATGGAACGGATGACAACGACAGAGTCGCCGGATGGCCAGCGAACTGCCACGTAGTGCCCCGTGCTTGCGAATCGCTTCAATTGCATACTCAGAACAAGATGGGATGAACCTGCAGGAAGGCGGCAGTAGTGGCGAGAGTGTAAGCTTGTATAGTCTTAGTAATGCTATTAGAGCTAACTTCACGGTCGTACTGGACCTGAGCCTTGGGGCGAACCCACTTCGTCGGCAGCCACTCTGCGAACTATTCTGTCGAACTCGTCAAGGGGTGCAGCTATTCTAGCAGATACCAATGGCTGTCGGCCGTTCAGCACCCAATCATACTTTCCTCTTAATCCCTCGAGCTGGGCACTCTTCAGGCGAAACGTTTCACGCAGCAGCCGCTTAGCTCGATTACGACCCACCGCAGTGCTCGAGATCTTGCGCGAAACGGTTAGACCGAGCCGATGATCGTCAGTACCGTTCGCGAGCACGAAAGCTGTTATCAGAGAGCTTTGATAGCGCTTGCCGTCCTGATAGACCTTCTTAAACTCGTTACTGCGTCGCAGACTTCTTCTCACAACTAACTTTTAATAATGCGCCGGCGTGAGTCGCTTACGTCCCTTTGCTCTGCGTCGCTTCAAAACGAGCCTGCCGTTCTTTGAAGCCATCCTGGCTCTAAAGCCATGGGTCTTGGCGCGTCGCCGATTGTTTGGTTGAAATGTTCTCTTAGACATAGTGGGCTTTTTCCTCTAAAACGAAAACGCCAAGAGTAAACGGCCTTTAGCCGCATGTCAAGAAACGGGACTTGCAGGTAGTGGGGTAAAGTTATGGCTATGCGCTGATACCATCAATGTTGGATGGTTTCTAATCCCAACGGGATTCCGCCGCAAAGCCCTGGTTTGGCGCGCTTTTCTTTGCCCAGCTTACAATGACACCCAGGGCTTTGCGGCGCAATCCCGTTGGCGTTGAACAGCAGCGACTACGATTACAACCAAGCAAGTCATATCCTCAACATTACCCCACTACCGACTTGCACCTTGAAGCAAGTTCAGCCAGGGCTTCTTCTCGAAAACCTGTCAAAGAACGAAAGCTCTTTCGCTGAGGAAGCAAACGTATCCTCCAGCGAATCGGTTCCAACGTGAGGGTCTTATGAGCTTCTTTGCCCAACGCTCCGCGCTTTAAAATCTCCGTTCGATGAGATGAAAGCAACGGCCAGAACTATTTTGTAAAACGGCAGTAGGCCCCCTAATTCATCCGTTTCAGTGTGTTCCAAAATCAGTCTGCCCTCCTCCACGGAAGAGAGCGGCTTCTGGCTTGATCAGGGCAGGCGTTGTTTTATCCTCGCCGGAGCTTGATCGATGAGTTAAGGGTATGGTAGTCTCCGCATCACGCACTAAGCTGTCGCTGTAACTGGTTGATAAATATATGGTTAAGTCTTTACTTTAAGGAGTTTTGTTTTCCACAGACTTGTGGAAAAAACTGTGGAAAAGACTTTTCCTGCGAGATTCTAACCAAAAGTCCTTCTAATTCTAAGGAACTCAGCGCTCGCGTAGTTCTGTATTGTTTTGTAGCAATTTTTCGATTGTCTATGAGTTCTGGAATCAAGATTGGAATCCGTGGTAATGAGTCTCGTGACAGATAGCGATGTTTGGCTTGGTTTTCTCCATTCCCTTCGTGCAAAGCTCAGTCAGGAAAGTTTCAAAGACTGGTTTCAACCGATTCAGTTTGAAGGCTTAGATACCGCCGAGCGATTAATGAAGCTCCGCGCCCCAACTCCCGTAATCAGGGATTGGGTCAAGAGTAACTATTCGTCCGCCCTGGATGAATCCTTTGCCGAGGTGAATCTGGGCGGATACTTGATCGAATGGGCGGTTGAGGGCTCTGCCACTGTAGAGGCTACTGAGGGATCTTCGTCAAACACGCCCGCTGAAGAGGACAGATACGAAGCTGGTCCCCCCGCGGCGGCCTTGCAGCCACAAAACACAGCGCCTTCTAACCAGCGCCAGGCGAGAGAACCAGGATTGAACTTCCGCTACACCTACGACAGCTTTGTCGTTGGCTCATGCAATCAATTTGCTCATGCCGCCTCCGCCGCCGTAGCTGAGGCTCCTGGTAAGACCTATAACCCTCTCTACATCTACGGTGGGGTCGGACTCGGCAAGACACACCTGATGCATGCTTGCGGCAATGCAATCAAAGAAAGAAATCCTCATCTTCATCTTTGCTATTTATCTTCAGAGAAGTTCATGAATGAATTGATCAATGCGATTCGTTATGATCGGACGCAAAGTTTTCGCGAGAGATACCGCAGCGTCGACGTCCTGTTGATTGATGACGTGCAGTTCATGGCCGGCAAAGAACGGACCCAGGAAGAGTTTTTTCACACCTTCAATTCGCTCTATGAGCAGCAGAAACAGATCGTCATCAGCTCGGACTGCCCGCCCCGCAGCATACCGACTCTGGAAGAGCGGCTGCATTCTCGATTTGAGTGGGGACTGATCGCTGACATCGAGCCACCAGATCTGGAAACCAAAGTCGCCATCCTTAAAAGAAAAGCAGAAACATTAGGAGTGCAGGTTCCCGATGAGGTAGCTTTGTTCATCGCCGGTAGAGTGAAAAACAACATTCGCGAACTCGAGGGTTCACTCGTCCGCGTTGTGGCCATCTCTTCCCTCCGAGCTCTACCGATCACCAAATCTCTGGCCCAGGATGCGCTTCGTCATGTAATCGTCGAAGAAGAGCCAGAGGCCATAACCATTCAAAAGATTCAAAAGGCAGTTGCCGAGAGCCATCGAATTAACGTCGCTGAATTGATATCCAAAGGCAACTCCAGACGACTCGCTCTGCCGCGCCAGATCGCTATGTATCTTTGCAAGCAATTGACTAAATCGAGCTATCCAGAAATTGGGCGAGCCTTTGGCGGTAAGCATCATACGACGGTCATGCATTCGTTCGAGAAGATCAAATCACTCGTCGGCAGGGATTTCGCCGTTCAAAAACAGATCAATGACATCACGCAGGGCTTGCTGAAATAGCAAAGTGCCGGGAGCCAGCAAGCTTGATTTCCACAGTTTCCACAATCTGAGGTTGCGCCAGCCCTGTGAAAAAAGTTTTCCCATTACAATTTCCAGAATTTCCTCACCGCTGATAATTTTGTGTTCGCATTTTTCACCGCGGCTGTGAAAGTTAGGTAGTTGCATCTAGAATCACTTAGCAGATTTTCCACAAATCAACAGGGACCTACTACTACTACTAGAAAGTTCTAGAATATTTTTTTGATTAGTGATAGTAAGAAGCACCCATGGTAAAGAGCGGCAGAAGGAGACTAGTTGATGCAGTTCGTCGTTAACAAACAAAACCTGCAGAAAGAGCTCGGCTTTGTTCAGGGCATCGTAGAACGAAAGAACACGATCCCAGTTCTTTCAAATATCCTGATCGAATCGGTCGGTGAAAACACTATTCGAATTACCGGTACCGATCTGGATGTAACGATCCGTTGTGAGATGGATGCCGAAGAGATTTCGAGCCCCGGCGCGATCTGTGCACAGGCGCGGAAACTATTTGAAATTGCGCGACTACTGCCTGACGGCCCGGTTAGTTTCACCAAGGAAGAAAACGAATGGGTGACGGTAAAGTCTGATCGTTCGCGCTTTAAGCTGGTTGGCGTAGCTCGTGATGCCTTTCCTGAAGTACCCAGTTTCAAATCAGCGCCGACGAAGATCCCGGCGGAGGTGCTGAAGTCTTTTATTGATCGAACGATCTTTGCCATCACTCAGGAAGAATCAAGATACACACTGTCCGGCGCCAAATTTATTCTTGATGATACCGGCGCGAAAATGGTTACTACCGACGGGCATCGCCTGGCTTATGTGTCACGCGCTAACGTCGTCAAAAATGGCTCGGCCGAATCCATCGACACTTTGATACCGCGCAAGACGCTGGCTGAATTAACCAAAATAACTGCCGGTTATGATGGCGAGATAAATCTCGGGATGGATGAGAATCATATTTATTGCGAGGTCGGACCGCGTCTGCTGATTTCGCGGATGTTGTTCGGACAGTTTCCCAACTACGAAATGGTGATCCCAAAGAACAACGACAAGTCGGTGGAGTTTGATTCAGCTCTCCTGAGTCTTGCTGTTCGCCGCGTAGCTCTGATGGCGGATGAACGATCCCATGCGATTCGCTTCCACCTGGAGCCTAATCAGTTAGTGATCAGTGCGCAAAATGCCGAGGATGGCGAAGCGAGTGAAACAGTCCAGACTGACTATACCGGCGAGGAAGTTGATATTGGTTTTAACGCTCAGTATCTCCAGGATTTCATGAGTGTCACCAGCGATGGCAGGATTGCTTTTGAATTCAAAGACGGTAACTCTCAGGCGCAACTTAAACCAGTCGAAGGCGGCGACTATGACTATAAGTACATAGTCATGCCCATGCGTATCTGAAGTCTGAAAAAGCACGACAAGCAAACTCTGACAGTACAGCGCGCTTGCTTGAAGACTGTTGGTCCTCTCCTCTTGCAACACTGATGTATCAGCACGATCACGCAAGCCGAATGACAGTCTCTTGAATGTACCAAACTCCCAGCCTTAAAAACCCTCACTACAAACCTCTTAATCTGGAAAAAAGATGATCACCCAATTGCCGCGGCTTTGATCTAACTACGCTTGCCGCTTTTTTAGGTGACCGCCGAAGTCCGAGGGACCTCTTTAATAATCCTTGCAAGATTCGTTGCAGTCGAGCTACACTCCCGCCACTCAACCTAATACCTTGCTTCAGACTTTCATTTGGGTAGTGTGGGAGGACCCGATGATTCCCAGAAAGTATATTGAGAAGCTTCGTAGCGAACTGGCCGGCACTCTGCTCGAATCGGGCGATCCTGGTTACGATCAGGCGCTCGTCATCGACAACGGCCGCATCGATCTCCGTCCCGGCGTGGTGGCGATGTGTGCTAACGCGCAAGATGTGATCACAGCCTACAAGTTCGCTATCGAGCATGAGATGTATTTCACCGTGCGCGGCGGCGGTCATAGCGCGGCCGGCTACTGCCTAAACCAGGGAGGTCTGGTCATCGATCTCTCCAACATGACCGCCAAGCGCCTCGACGCAGACCGTCAGGTCTGCTGGGCTCAGACCGGAAACCGTTGGCACGACCTCTACATCTACCTGCAAAGTACCAACACCGGGTTCATTCCCATCGGCGGCGGTTGTCCGACGGTCGGCATCCCTGGGTTCATGCTCGGTGGCGGACTCAGCTTCGTCTCGCGATCATACGGACTGAGCATCGACAACCTCGTTTCAATCGACATCGTCACCCCAGACGGCAAGCTGCGCACGATCTCCGGAGATTCGAAGTCGAAGGAAGAGCAAGACCTATGGTGGGCCTGCCGCGGCGGCGGTGGCGGGAACTTTGGCATCGCGGTCGCTTTCGAGCTGCGCGTGCACAAACCACCAACACCAACCATGCTGGTCGGGCAGATCCGCTATCCGGCCGAGTCCGCGCCCGAGGTCCTCGGCTTTTACAACGATTGGATCGAGTCCGCGCCGGATGAACTGGCGGTGTATGGCTTTATGGGACCACTGTCGCTACCGGCGCATCCCAACATCAAGGTCCACTCAATCGGTCTCACGCCGATCTTCAATGGCGACGCGCGTCAGGGGATGGAACTGATCGCGCCAATCCTGAGGTTCTCCACCATCTTCATCAATCTCTACAACATGTCACTGCCGGACTTCGAGATCTACAACGGGCTATTAACTGTGGTCGCCGGCAAGCAGGCGTACATCCGCTCCGGTTACATGGCGCCGCGGGCTATGACGCAGCCAGCCATCAATACGCTAACCGGATTCATGAGCAGCGCGCCGTCGCCGGATAGCCTGCTGGTGTGGACGCACACCGGCGGCGAAGTATCTACGGTTGCCAAGGACGCCACTGCGTACTGGCATCGCGACGCGCGCTTCCTCTGGGAAGTCAAAGCGATCTACACCGAGGATGACGAGCTGCAGCAGAACGTCGAGTGGGCCTACCAGCTCGGCGAAGCGATGCGTCCTCATGATATCGGCGCTTACTGCAACTACATCGATCCACTGCTCACCAACTGGAAGCAGGAATTCTATGGCGGCAATTACGACGAACTGGTCCGGATCAAGAAGGAGTGGGATCCGAACAACCACTTCACCTTCCAGCAGGCGATCGGCTCGCCATTCGAGCCGACGCCCGGCAATTTCGCGCCGCTGTTTCGCACGTTCGCCTGATCAAAAACGGAGGACCCATGAGAAAACTGATCATCCTCGTGGCGCTTGCCGGCATCGCCGTGGCCCAGGCGCCTCCGGCGCCGCCGCCGATCGTTCTGAGCGCAATGATTCCGGGCGACGTCAACGTCACCGCCACCAAGGTCAGTATCAACACCTTCCAGCCGGACTTCGACGTCTACTCCTGGAATATCTTCATCGCGCTGAACTGGCCGCCGGGACCGAACGGCAACGGCGATCCGTCGAAGACGATCGGCCAGTATGGTGACAACGACACGGTGTGGGAGCACTACCGCGACGTCAGCGACGTTTTCCTTCCTGCCGGCGCGAAGCCGAGCTGGAACGGTCCGGTGATCATCCCCGACGCGTGCAAGTCGCTTTACAAAAAAAGAAAACTGGAAGTAGTGATGCAGATCGGGAAGAACCTGCTCTCGCCGGCAGTTGTCTCGGCCACGAGTCAGCCGTTCAACACTGGTCCGATCATCGACCAGAAGGGCGTCTACACGCGTTTCCAAATCCTCGTCAACAAAACGATGTTCGATTACATCCTGTCCAACTCGCTCTACTCAAAGGTAGGGCAGAAGGCTTTCACGCCGCCGGTGAACTTCACCTCAGGTTCGATCGATTCCAACGGCAAGACCCTGGTTGAAGGCGCGATCATGGTCAAGTCAGCATGGAAGATCATCGACGCTTCGGACAAGCCACGCTTCCACGCTGAAGATGTTCTGGTTTACTCGCCGGCGTCGCAAAATCCGAAGTATCCAGCGAAGTGTACGATGAAGACAGTCGGCCTCGTCGGCTTGCACATCGGCCACAAGACGCAGTCGGCGCCACAGTGGCTTTGGTCGACTTTCGAGCACGTTGATAACGTGCCGACTGATGACGAGGTCAAGAGCGGTAAGCTGAAGGCGAAGTACAACTACTACAACCCAAACTGCAAGGACTGTAAGGTCAATGAGGTGCCGCCGCGGCCGTGGGACCCGACGAAGGTTAGTGCGTTCCACAGTCAGATCGTGCGGATGAATCAGTTCAACTTCCCGATCTACGCGCAGAGCGCCGCCGCGCGCAACGCCGACGCACAAAAGCTGCTGCTGGGCGTCAATGCAAAATCGGTGTGGGCGAACTACCAACTGATCAGCACGATGTGGCCCACCGATCCGAAGCAGCCTTTCGGCGCGCCCGCACCGTCGTTCCTCGCCAACACCACGCTGGAAACGTACATCCAGGGCACGACGCCAAACGTCTCGTCCAACTGCATCGAGTGCCACAACAACGCCACTATGACCGTGCCTGTGGCCAGCGACTTCACCTACGTGCTACAGCGGGCTCAATAAGAGAAAGGATGAAAGAGCATGAGTCGCTTCCAACCCATCACCAACGCAACGGCTGACGATGTCATCCAGGACTTCGCCGACATGTCAGCAGCGCTGACCGGCTTCCAGTCGAGTGTGCTCAAGCCGGACCTCGATCCGATCGGACTGGCGAGTACTTACTACGAGTTCGCCGTGGCGCAGGTAACGGAACCTGCCATGTCGGCGCTGCTCGATGCCTATCGTGCTATTAAGAACCAGCCGGCGCAGCAGATCGCCGACACGCTGCTCGAGACGAGCGCGCCCGCGCCATCGCAGCAGGCGTTCATCGCTCAAAGCATCGTCGCCATGTGGTACCTCGGCTCGTGGTATCCGCCGGGCTTGCTGGGAGGAGGAGGCTTTGCGCCACCGGCTGTCCAAGTCGTCTCTTCGCCAGCCTACACCAATGGGTTGGTGTGGAAGGTGATGCAGTCGCACCCGATGGGATATAGCCCGTTCGTGTTCGGCTACTGGAGCCTGCCGCCGGCGCCGCTTTCGAGCTTTGGCGTGAACACCGGTAATGGAGGTGGACAATGAGTGATCCGCAATACGATGTCGTCATCGTGGGCGCCGGTGTGTCTGGCAATCTCATCGCCAAGCAACTCGGGTTGGCCGGCAAGTCGGTGCTGATTCTCGAGGGTGGGCTACCCGTGCCCGACAGCCGCGAGGAGTACATGGAGAACTTCTACCTGGCGTTGGCCAAGACCCCTGAGTCGCCATACCCGGCGCTCGCGGGCCGTACCGGCTCGCCGGCAAATCCGGTAGGGGTTCTGCCCGACCCGGCGACTCTTCCCACACCGCGTGCGACCGTATTGGCCATCGGAGCCTCACCCAAGATCAGTTACCTCGTGCAGGCGCAGCCCGAGGCAGCGGACCCTAACAACAAGAACCCTCAAAACCCGCCCGCCGACGCCAATGGCAACGTGCGGGGCTTGCAGTTTTCGAGCACCTTCGAGCGCAACGGTGGCGGTACTTCGTGGCATTGGCTGGGCACTTCGCTGCGCGAGCTTGAGAACGACATCCGACTGAAGACGAAGTACGACCACGCCTATGATTGGCCCCTCACGTACGACGAGCTGCAAGAGCTGTGGGCGCTGGCAGAGAAAGAGATCGGCGTCGCGGCCAGCACCGCCCAGCAGGAACCGCTGGAGGTGGTCGGACTGAAGTATCCACCTGGCTATCAGTACCCGATGCTGCCGATCCCGATGAGCACAGTTGACCAGGCCGTGAGCAGCGCCGTCGCCGGGCTGCAAGTGCCAGGCATGCTCGACGGGCAGGACGACACGCTTTACGACGTCTTCGTCTCGCCGACGCCGCAGGGCCGCAACTCTGAGCCGTTCGATGATCGCCGCGTCTGCGCCGGCAACACAAACTGCATTCCCATCTGTCCCATTCAGGCGAAGTGGGATCCGACCGTCACTCTCGGCAAGGCGCTCGACACCAACCACGTCACGGTGAGCTACCGGTCAGTGGCCTATAACGTCGAAGTCGCCGGCCAGAACGCCACGCGCATCGACTACTACGAATGGTCGCGCAGCGCTGACGGGACGCTGACCAAAGTCGCGAAGTCAGTCACCGCGAAGGTGTACGTTCTGGCCTGCCACGCCATCGAGAACGCCAAGCTCCTGTTGCTGTCGAACAGTTGGAACGGTATCGCTAACAGCAGTGATCAGGTCGGCCGCAATCTGATGGACCATCCGCTCTACCTGACCTGGGCCCTCGCGCCTCAGCCGATCTTCGGCTATCGCGGGCCGCTGGCCACCTCGGGTATCGAGTCGTTGCGCGACGGCGAGTTCCGCAAATACCGGTCGTCGTTCCGCATGGAGATTGGCAATGAGGGCTGGAACTTCTCGAAAGGCGATCCCTACACGACGACGATGGACTTCATCCAGGGGACGAATAACTCGGACGTCAACCCTCCGCCGGGAGGGAGCGGGCAGCCGGTTCGCCTCGGCGGCCCGAAGCTGGTGCAGCAGCTCAACGACATCTTTACGCGCCAGTTCCGCATCGCCTGCATGTTCGATCAGTCACCGCTCGCGGAAAACCGAGTGATGCTCGATCTCGACGAGAACCGCAAGCCGAACAACGTCGACGGCCTGGGTCTCCCGAGACCGAAAGTCGAGTACGGGCTCGATCCGTACACGATGGAAGGCTTCCGCATGGCCTCCTATGTCTGCTCGAAGGTCTATGAACGGATGGGGGCAACCGAGTTCACCAAGAACGGCGTGGGTGGCAACGGCGACTTCACTTACAAGGGAGCCAACTACCACTACTACGGCGCCGGGCACGTCGTGGGCACGCACCGGATGGGAACCGACCCATATAAGTCCGTCGTTGACGCTAGCCAGCGCTCGCACGACATACCGAACCTCTGGATCGTCGGCAGCGGCAGCTTCCCGACGGTCGCCACCGCAAACCCGACGCTTACGCTCATGGCGCTGGCGTTCAAATCGGCGAAGAATATCCTGGCCGCATTAGAGTCTTGAGGAAGAAAATATATGTACATCGTCAATGCTTTCTGGTCCATCATTCCCGGCAATGAGACAAAGGCTTACGCAGCACTCAGCGCGCTCGCTGCGCAGATTGAGAGTACCGAGCCTGACACCTGGTTCTATCTGATCCACACGCCGAATTTTGATCCCGGCATCAACATTTTTCCACCACCTGCCCCCGTACAGGTGGCGTTCGTAGAGGGCTACAAGGACCGCGCTGCGTTCGTCAAGCATCACCAGGGTCCGAACCTGGCAAAATTCATCGCCGATTACGGCTCGCTCTTCCTCAACATGTATGGGCCGACCTCGCCATTCGTAATCGTGCAGACGATGGAATTGGCAGTCGGCTTCATCCGCCCCGAGGAGGTGGACCCCAATGTCTTCCAGGTCGAGGCGCGCTGGGTGATGAAGCCGGGCAACCGCGAGAACGTGGCGGCGGCACTCGTTGACTACGTGAAGGCGGTAAAGCAGATCGAGCCCGGAACATATATGTATACAGTGAGCTTCGCGGATGAGTGCCCGGACTCGCTGGCGATCCCACCGATGCAGCTCGACCAGGTGACTTATAACTCAGCCTGGAAGGACCACGACGCTTTCGTGGCCCACACGAAAGAGCCGGTGTATCAGGACTTCCTCAAAGCGCACGGCGATCTGTTTGTGCAGGCGGTCCCAGGTTCGACCACACATCCATACATGACCACTTCGGTGCTCAAGCGGTTCGCCGGCTTCCTCCGAAAAGAAGCCTTCGTAGGATGAACAGCTCACCACTCCCAGCGGCCACCGGCGGCGCCATTCCTGCGGCGGAGGTCGCGCAGTTCCTCCGCTCGTCGGGCATGACCATCGACGAGTTGATGCTCGCCCTGATTCCGGAAGCGCAAAAGTTTGCGCTGCCCCCGATCTCCAACTTTTTCGTCGGCGCGGTTGCTCTGGGATCGAGCGGCAGCCTCTACTTCGGCGCCAACTTCGAATTCGTTGGACAAGCGCTCAGCTTCACCGTGCACGGCGAGCAGGCTGCGACGGCGCACGCGATCTCGTGCGGCGAGAGCGGCATGCAGAAGCTCGCAGTCTCCGCGGCGCCGTGCGGGTATTGCCGGCAGTTTCTATACGAGCTAACCACCGCGTCGACGCTCCAGATTCTGCTCCCTAACACGCCCGCGGCGCTGCTGACATCTCTCATCCCCGACGCCTTCGGACCGGGCGACCTCGGCGTCACCGCGGCGCTGATGTCGCCACAGTCGCACGGAATGACACTCTCGGCGGCAGCCGTCGACCCGGTAGTGCAAGCGGCGCTTAACGCAGCGAACGCCTCGTACGCGCCCTACACCTTCGACTATGCCGGCGTGGCGCTGAAGACCAGGGACGGCGGCATCTTCACCGGCTCGGTCGCAGAGGACGCTGCCTTCAATCCGAGCATGTCACCGCTCGAAGCGGCAGTGGTCAGCCTGGTCATATCGGGCGGCAAATCCTACGGCGACATCGTCGACGCAGTGTTGGTCGAGATGGCTGACTCGAAAGCCGGTCAGGCCGCGGCGACGCGCGCCGCCCTCGACGCGATCTCATCTGTGCCACTCCGCGCCTACCAGGTGCATGGTTCGAAGTAAAAGGAATAACACTAGCCTTTCTCGGTCAACAACGCTCCGCCGTGAGGTTGCACAAAAAAGTCCTGAATCCCACCCACGGCAGAGACTGTCTCAAAACTCAAGCCTCTCATTCTCCCCAAGCTTCAGCTTGGGGTTAAAGGGCCATGTGGAAGCGAACGAACCGTTTCAACGGCAATAACATACTTGGCTAATCCATTAACAGGGCGTTGCGCCGACAGTCATGTGCCCGCTGAGTTGCGGCTTCGCTGCCGGATGTGAGGCGGTTGGC
>JADMIO011631551.1_pt1 | contig 37634 bp, 26 predicted proteins | sample 8958161 | NCBI WGS metagenome assembly JADMIO01 (sample SAMN16585339, study PRJNA669376) | soil metagenome | isolation source: Crop rotation soil | place: USA: Cullars Rotation, Alabama | collected 2011 | reverse complement strand
CGCTCGGGCGATCCTCGCTGTCGTCGCCAGTCGGGCATCGCCTTCGGCAATGCCCGACTGGCTCCTACGGACAGCGCTCCCCGCCGATCATCGCCACCGCCGCCTGCGCCGCCCTCCGCCCGACCACCTGCAGGCCGGCCACCGAGACGTGCGGTTGGTTCTGGCCCGGCATCAGCGGGGCGTCGTAGGACGGGATCAGGCAGACCCCGGGCAGCGTCCCGGCCTCGTGCTCGGCCGCCCGGACCTCCGGATGGAACGGGGCGTAGCCGTAGTCCCGCACCCGGAGCTCGACGATCAGCAGCTGGGCCAGCGGCCACAGGTCGTGGAGCTGGTCCCGCAGGCTGCCCTCGGACCACGGACCCACCAGCCGGTTCTTGTACAGCCGAGCGGTGGACTCGCGCTGGGCGTCGGCCTCCCCCTGCCAGAGGAGCACGACGTCGGGCACCAGGCCCTTGGCGAGCCCGGTGGTGAAGTCCTCCGCCAGCAGCGGGAGGTGCTTCGTCTGGATGCTCTCGAGGGCGATGTTCGGGTTCGCGCGGATGACCACCGTGGGCGCGAAGCCCTCCAGCAGCAGCTCGTCGACCACCCACGGCTCCGGCCCGACGGTCGCCGCGTAGCTCGTGAGCTCCTCGCCGTTGTCGATCACCCGGGCTCCCCGCGCTCGCTGGTCTTCGAGGGCGTACGGCGACGGGCCGGTCACCCCCGAGCCGTTGCTCTGGGCGAGGATCGCGACGGTGATCGGGACCATTCTCTCTCCGTGCCGGCAGGAGGCGCCGCCCAGCAGGAGCAGCGCGACTGGGGTGAGCATGAGGCTGACATAGCGCGGTACGATGGTCCGATGTGGTTGGCCTGGACCGCGAGCGCCGCCTTTCCCGACGAGCTGCACGTCGGCCCGGGGCAACGCTACACCACGCTGGGAGAGGCCCTCGCCGTGGCGGTCTCCGGCGACCGGATCCTCCTCGACGCCGGCCACTACACCGAGGACCTCGACTTCTCCGACCTCTCCGGCATCGAGATCGTGGGCAGCGGGTCCGACCCCGTGACCGGGACGGTGTTCTCCGGGGGCGCCGGAGCGTCGCAGTGGCACCTCGACGCCTCGACCCTGGTGGTCCGCGATCTGGCGATCGACGGGGAGAACGACTACCGGGCGATCGCCGTCACCAACGGCTCGGTGCTCGAGGCCTGGAACGTGCGGATCCAGCACGGCTCGCAGCCGACCGGCGGCGGGATCCAGGTCGACCTGTCGACCCTCGAGCTCCACGACTCGGTCGTCGACGCCAACGGGAGCACCGGGCGCGGCGGCGGGCTGTACGCCGTCGGGTCGGTGATCCTCGTCGACGGGTGCGCGTTCACCGGGAACCGGTCCGGCGCGGAGGGCGGAGGCGCGTGGGTCGGCGACGGATCCGAGCTCGACGTCGTCGGCTCGTCGTTCGTGGACGGCTCGGCCCGGTCCGGCGCCGGCCTCGCGTGCACCGACGCGGTGCGCTGCACCCTCCAGGATTCGACGTTCGAGCACAACGGCGCGGTCGACAGCGGCGGCGGGCTGTACCTGTCCGGCGTGGAGGACGCGACGATCCTGCGCACCGCGCTGTGCGACAACACCACCACCACCGGCCCCGGGGGGGCGATCACCCTGTGGGAAGCCGCCGCCACCGTCCGCAACTGCTCGCTCCTCGACGGGAGGGCCGGAGGCTCCGGCGGCGGGCTGATGGTGCACAGCTCGACGCTCACGCTGCACAACAACACCTTCGTCGGCGACGGGGCCGGCGCGCGCGGCGGGGCGTCGTTCCAGGACGGCACTTCGGCGACCCGCTCGGTGAACAACCTGTACGTCGACAGCTCGGGCGACGACAGCCCGTTCGCGGCGGTCGACGTGACCGGCGGCGGGCGGAGTGGGGGCTACGACCTGTACTTCGGGAACGTCGCCGACGCGATGCCGGCGGTCCTGCAGAACGACATCGTCGGGGTGGATCCGCAGCTCACGCCGTCGGCGGCCTGCGAGGCGCCGGTCCCGGCGATCCCGGGTCCGACCATCAACACCGGCGATCCGGCCATCCTCGACCCCGACGGCAGCCGCTCGGACCTCGGCGCCACCGGCGGGCCGGACGCCCATCGGGACCAGGACGGCGACGAGGTCCTCGACGGCGAGGACTGCGACGACCTCGACCCCCAGCGGGCGCCGGGCCGGGCCGAGGAGTGCAACGAACGCGACGACGACTGCGACGACCAGATCGACGAGGGCGCCTGCCCACCGTCCCCGGACGGGGTCGACCGGCCGCCGGCATCGACGGCGGACCCGCAACCGACGGGCTGCGGCTGCGGGTCGACCCGAGGGGGACCGTGGCTGGTCGCTATTGGATTATGCAGACGTCTCCGCCGACGTTCCCGGACCCGGTGAGGTTGGTCACCTGCACCGTGGAGTCGTCCGGCTCGACGAACACCCCGCAGGAGCTGGAGTCGGTGATCGTCAGCGAGTCGTAGGTCCCGACCTCGCACTCGTCGAGGTACAGCGCCCCGTTGCCGTTGGCCCCGCCGTACTCGATCGTCGCGCCGGTGAGCGAGGTCCCCGGCAGGCACGCGTCGCCGATCGTGACGCCTTCCCAGTCGCCCGGAGCCGGGTTGGCCTCGGTGGAGGTCAGCACCGCGCCCGGCTCGACCACCAGGGCTCCGAGGTCACCGCCCTCGGCGACCTCCAGGCCAGCGCCGGCGCCGAACTGGATCTCGACCCCGGACGAGACGGTGAGCACCGGTTGGGTCGCGTCGTTGCCGACCTCGACCGTGTCGAGCAGCTGGTACGGCACGCCGATGTCGTTCAGCGTGAGATCGTCCAGCACCTTGGTCCCCACGAGGGTCACCGGTCCCGGGTAGGTCGAGGTCGTGTCCAGCAGCTCGGCGCCGACCAGCGGGAAGGTCCCGAAGCTCGAGCCGAACGGGCAGTCGTTGTTCGCGTAGGCGACGATGTGGACGTTGCAGATCGTCGTGGTGCCGATGATCTCCCAGCACCCGCCGAGCGGGCCGCTGATGGTCGAGTCGGTGACCGACGGCTGGGACGAGGCCTCGAACGAGAAGCCCACCTTCGACGACGACACCACCGTCACGTGGCGCAGGGTCTGGATCGGCTCGATGGTCTGGCAGGTGTCGCGGTCGACCACCTCGACCCCGCCGCCGGTGCCGACGTTGGATCCACCGGCGAACTCCACGATCAGCCCGTCGATGTCGGTCTGGGGCCCGAGCGGACCGTTTCGCCCGATCTGGATGCCGTCCCAGTCCCCCTCCCCCGGCGCCGGGTCGCTGCTGGTCATCCGGACGCCGTTGGGAGCGTTGATGAGCAGCGCGCCGTCGTCGACCACCCCGACGGTGAACTGGGTGTCGCGGTCGAACAGGAACACCACGTCGTCCTCGATGGTGACGACCGGGTCCTGGGGACCGCCGATGTCCACGTCGTCGAGGATCTCGTAGTCCTCGTCGAGCTCGCGCCACAGGGCGTCCTCCAGGACCTGTCCCCCGTGGATCCGGATCGGCGAGCCGTTGCCCGAGAACTGGGTCGACGGATCGAGCTCCCCGATGAACGTCGGCGGCAGCACCACCGGCGAGATCCCGTTGCCGGTGAGGACGTTGTTCACGAACGTGGGGCCGAACAGCGACCGGGCGATGCCGGAGCTCGACTCCACGAACACCCCGTCCTCGTCGTTGTCGGTGAAGGTGCTGTTCCGGATCTCCGGCGCGGCGTTGGCCCCGGTCACGTGGAGGCCGGCGGTGTCCGACAGGCGGCTCGTGATGCCGTCGAACAGCGGCGCGCTGTTGTTCACGTCGATGTTGCCGTTCCCGTTACCGCCGCCGTAGGCGATCGTCAGGTTCCGGACGATGCTCCCGCCGTCGTTCGGGCCGAAGGTGATCCCGTCCCAGTTGTCGGACGACGAGATCACGTCGTCGGTGGCGTTGAACACCACCCCCACCGGGCCGTCGATCAGCTCGAGGCGCCCTTCGGCCCCCTCCCCGACGGTGATCTCGGCGCCGCTGCCGAAGAAGATCTCCACCCCGTCCTCGATGAACAGCTCGGCTTGCGGGCCGTCCTCGACCTCGATCGAGGCGCCGTCGGCCACCCGGTACGGGATCTCGTGGTCGAACCAGGTGCCGTTGAACCGCAAGGTCCCGCTCAGGAGCTCGATCTCCTCGTCGTCGTTCGGGGAGAGCACGCTCGAGAGGGCGATCTCGTCGGCGTGCGAGCCGGGGATGGTGATCGGCAGGGCCCCGTTGTCGGTCACCACGTTGTCGGTGAAGCTCGGCCCCTGGTCCCCGTCGACGGTGGCCCGCGACAGCCCCGAGCCCTCGTCCACGAACAGCCCGTTGTTGGTGTTCTCGACCAGCGCGCTGTCGTGCACCAGCGGCTCGGAGCCGGTGATGTGCAGGCCGTCGTTGAGGTTCAGCCGGCTGGTGAGGCGGTCGAACGTCGGGTCGCCGCCCTCCACGCTGACCCCGCCCTCGCCGTTCTTCCCGCCGTACTCGACGGTCAACCCGACGATCTCCGAGCCGCGGTCGTCCTCGCCGATCAGCACCCCGTCCCAATCACCGGGCGCGGGGAACAGCTCGGCCGAGGTGAACAGCACCCCGAGGATGTCGCCGTCGACCTGGAGCTCGCCTTCGGCGCCATCGCCGATCCGGAGCTCGGCGTTCGGGTGGAACCGGACGATGGCCCCGTCGTCGATGGTGAGGACCGGCTTGGCCGCGCCCTCCACGTCGACGTCGCAGGTCACGGTGTGGGTGACCGTCGCCTTCCAGTGCTCGGAGAGGCTGATGAGCCCGCAATGCAGCTGGTCGCAGCCCGGAGTCAGGTCGGGGTTCAGCGCCGGGTCGGTGTCGTCGCAGTCGCCGGGCACCTGGACGTAGTCCGGGGGCGGTGAGCAGCCGGTGAAGGTGTCGTTCTCGGTGCCGAAGCCGTCGTGGTCCTGGTCGAAGTACCACACCGCGGAGTCTTCCTCGTTGGTCGAGGGGTCGCAGTCGTCGTCGACGCCCCCGTTGCACAGCTCGTTGGCGCCCGGGAAGGTGGTGGCGACGTTGTCGTCGCAGTCCCCGTCGAAGATCGCCAGATCGGCCTGCAGGCACTGCTGGACCGGGGCCAGGGTGTTGCCGAAGCCGTCCTGGTCGATGTCGGTGTAGAAGGTCGGCGCGGTCGGCGAGTCGTCGTCGTCGGTGGCCGGGTCGCAGTCGTTGTCGACGCCCTCGTCGCACAGCTCGGGGTTCCCGGGGAACGCGGTGTTGTCGAGGTCGTCGCAGTCGCCGCCGACCAGGCTCCGGCCGGGGATCTCCGCGCAGGCGACGACCTCGGTGTCGTCGTCGCCGAACCCGTCGAGGTCGGCGTCGAGGAAGTAGTGCCCGGCGTCGATCGCGTCCTCGTCGATGTCCGCGTCGCAGTCCTGGTCGAAGCCGTCGCAGATCTCGTCCGCCCCCGGGTGGATCGTGTCGAGGGTGTCGTCGCAGTCCCCCCCGACGTCGGTGAGGCCGTCGGCGGGAGTGCAGGCCGAGACCTGCGGGAGGTTGTCGTCGCCGAACCCGTCGAGATCGGCGTCGACGTAGTAGTCGTCGGTGTCGAGGCCGTTGACCGGGTCGCCGTCGCAGTCCATGTCCAGCTGGCTGCAGTCCTCGTCGGCGTCGGGGTTGATCTCGGGGTGGTCGTCGTCGCAGTCGAGATCGTTGTCCGAGAAGTCCGCCGGCCGCTCGCAGCCCACCACCGGCTCGGCGGTGGCGTCGCCCACTCCGTCGCCGTCGGTGTCGGGCCAGAACAGCTGGGTCACCCCCTCGTCGACCCGGCCGTCGCAGTTCTCGTCGAGGCCGTTGCAGACCTCGTCGTTGCCGGGGAAGACGTCGGGGTTGTTGTCGTCGCAGTCGGTCTCCGCTCGGACCCCGTCGTGGTCGTCGTCGACATCCTTCGATGGGCACCCGGTGACGAACAACAGCACCCCGACCGAGCAAAGCCAGCGCATGCACACTCCAAGGCCCCGACTCTACCACCGAGCACGCGGTAGAATGGACGATGATGACGGGTTGGCTGGTGGTGCTCGGGTGTCGGCCGGAGGTGCCGCAGATCGCGGTGGATCCTCCGCTCGCGCTGTACGGAGGCGGTGACCGGTTGGCGGTGCGGGCCCAGGCCTTTGCCACCGCCGCTGATCGGGTCGGGTTCCACGACCGGGAGCTCGACGTCGACTGCGCGTTCGAGACGCTGCCGGGCCCCGACGGGCGGGTGCGCTGCGTGCCGGAGGCCGCCACCGTCTCCGACGAGCTCTACGCCGACGCCGGCTGCACCGAGCCGGTGGTGACCGACGTCGCGCCGGGGGACCTGGTCCACGACTCGCCCCCCGACGCCTGCGCGGCCGAGGTGGGCTGGTACCGCGCAGGGGAGCCGGTGAGCCCGCTCTACGCCTGGCAGACCCTGACCGGGGAGTGCGGGGAGGTCGAGGGCCAGGGCCTGCGGTTGGAGCCGTTCGACGGGGCGGCGTTCGTGGCCGCCGACCTCGTGGTGGAGCCGCGGGGGCCGATCGACGCCTGGGTGGCCCGCGCCGACGACGGAGCCTGGGAGGTGCAGTCCGGCTGGGACGCGGGGCTCGAGACGCCGGTCGGGCGGTACGGCTTCGGCTACGGGGCCAGCGGCGAGATCTGGTGGCCGCGGCTGTACGTGGCCTACGTCTACGACATCCTGTTCGCCGACCCGGAGTGCAGCGCGCTCGCCGCCCACAAGATCCCGGCCGACGCGGCGTGCCCGGTGCGGTTCGGGGTGACGTTCGAGCCCGGGGACCCGCCGCTGTACCGCACCGGCGAGCAGCTCGACCCGGCGGGGATCACCACCCGGGCCGATCCGGCCGAGGAGTGCGTCAGCGCCGGCCTCGACGGGTCGCACGACCTGTACTTCGCGGTCGGTGCCGAGGTGGCGACCGAGGAGCTGGTGCCGATCGTCGAGACCCTGAACGGCGCCGGACGGATCCGCCGTCGGGTGCTGTCGGCGGAGGACGGGGAGCCGGTGATGCTCGCCGACCCGCCGTTCTGGGACATGGAGCTCGGCGCACCGTGCGGCGGGAGCAACGAGCTCCCGGGCCGGGGGACGTACTGCGTGCCCCCGCAGCTCGCCACCGTGCAGTACGCCGACGACCGCTGCACCGAGATCGTCGCCGAGCTGGCGGAGTCGTGGGGGGATTGGGACGCGGTCACCATCGAGTACGACGAGGGCCTGCAGGTCCGTCGGCTGGGAGACCGCCTGGAGAGCGTGTGGGGCTGGAGCTACGCCAGCGGGACCGCGCAGTGCCTGCTGCTCGCCGCCGACGAGAAGGAAGGCCGGGTCTACCGGGTCATCGGCGACGAGGTGCCGCTCGAGGAGCTGGTCGCCGGCTTTCCCTGACCGCTACTCGGGGACCGGCGGGGCGGTCTGCTCCTTGAGCCAGCCCGCGTCGTAGACCTCGAGCAGGCGGTCGAGGACCGTCGCCCACTGGGTCTCGGTCCCGTCCATCCGCCGGCGGAGCCACCAGGCCACGATGGTCTTGGCCACGTTCCCGTCGGTGGTGTCGACGAAGTCGTACCACCGCTCGTAGAACTGCGGATCCGGCGTCTCGCTCTTCATGTTGGCCTCGTAGGCCTGCTGCTCGGCGTCGGCGGCGACCCGGTCGGAGACCAGCTTGCGGTGCACGATGTACGCGATCCGCGCGCGCTCCCGCAGGATCCGGTCGTAGGTCGGGCGGGTGAGCTCGCGGAACTTCGCGTCCTTGGCGCCGGGGATCGCGAACCCGGGGATCTTGCGGACGAAGTCCGGGTTGTAGTGGCCGAACTCCCGCTGGTTCGCGAGATCGAGGCCGATCTGGCGGGTGTGGGGGCCGCCGGCCCAGATCGGGACCCCGGCGAGCTCGGCGACCTGGCTGATCGCGATGTCCTGGCGGGCGTGGCACCACAGGATCCGCAGGCCACCGCCGGGGAAGTAGTCGAACACGTCCTCGCACTGGTTGGTGGACTGCGGCAGGTGGGTCCACACCTGGCGGACGACGTCGTTCGGAGCGGCGGCGAGCAGCAGGGGCAGCAGCGGCCAGAAGCGGCGCACGTGGACCTCCGGGGGCGGCGGTTTTACCGCAACTCAGCGGTTGAAGACCACCATCAGCATCAGCCCGCTCCACCCCACGGTGACCAGGCCGAGCAGGGTGTAGCCGGCGCCGATCCCGAGCCCGACGAGGCCGCGCGAGAGCCGCCACGCGCCCCGCCAGACCCCGGCGACGCCCACCGCCTGGATGACGGCCACCGCCACGAACAGCGCGACCATCGCGTTTCCCGCCGCCGACGCGCCCCAGTCGCTGGTCGCGCCGGCGACGCCGGCCACGAGCGCGAACGACAGCGCCCCGGTGACCACGAACGCGACGGTCGCGAGGAACCCGAGCTTGACGATGCCGAACATCGGACCTCCGGGGCATGGACGTCCGGTCCGCCCGACTACTTCAGCGGAATCGCACCTGCCGCCGGCCAGTCGCTGCTCCCGACCCGCTCGAGGTTCATCTCGAAGATCTGCATCGGCGGCTGCCCTTCGACGATCCGCTCCCCGATCTCCCGCCAGTGGCCGCTGGTGAGGGTCGCGGTGTAGCGGATCGTCGCCCCGGGCCCCGCGGGGATCGACCAGACGTAGCCGTCGGCCTTGGGGGTGAACGGGAAGTCGCCCGCGAGGCCCATCGCGTAGGAATGCAGCGAGTAGGCCCTGGTCGACGGGTCGAACGACAGCACGCCGAGGGCGTTGAACCCGACCCGGCCGTCGGGATCGTAGCCGCGGCCCTCCATGACCTTGACGGCGCCGTCGAGGAACGGGCCGATCCGCTCGGTCTGGATGATCTCGTGGCGCTTGCCGTCGGCGAGGATCGTCCACGCCGGCCCCCGCCAGACGCCGTCCATCCAGGTGAACGGCTTCATCGCCTCCTTCTCCGCGGCGAGGAGCGGTCGGGGATCGCCCTGGGCCCAGGCGGGCCCGGCGACGAAGCAGGAGACGGCGAGAGCGAGTCGGTACACGGCAACCTCCGCGTACTCTGTAACACAAAGTTCTCTGTACAACCCCGGATCGGCGGCGACGGCGGACCACCGGTCGTCGCGTCAACCGATGACGAAGGATCAGAGCCCGTGATCGACGATCACGACGTACCGCCACCCGAGCGACGGCACCGGCTTCCACGCCGCGACCTCGCCGCCGACCTCCAGCCACCCGTCCGGATGGACCTCGAGCTCGTGCGCGAGGTCCGGGATCGGCACCGGCCGGCGCTCGATCTTCTTCAGGGCGGCGGCGTGCATGTCCTTCCACGCGACCATCTGGCCCGCGGCATCGACCAGGAACGCCTCCCGCGCGCCCTCCGGGGGGACCAGCAGGTCGGCGAGGGCGTCGACGGTGAGATCGATCGCCACCGTCCCGATCTTGTCCTGGTGGAAGTCGTAGAACGGCCGGCTGGCGGTCAGCACCAGGCCGGTGCCGTCGGGATCGATCCGCGGGGGCATCCACACGATCCCCTCCCGGTCGTCGTTCCGGTACCAGGGGAGCTTGGTGGGGTCCACCCCGGTGCGGAACGGCTCGGTCCCCGGCATCACCGCGAGCACCTCGTCGGTGGCGAGCCGCGCCCAACGGATGGGCACGCCCTGCTTGACGATCCGCTCCCGCCGCTGCTTGCGGGACAGTTGGTCCTCGCCTCCGGAGTCGACCAGGACCCGGGACAGCGAGTAGGTCATGCCCGCGATCAGGCGGATCCTGGCCCGCAGCGGGTCGTCGGGGGCGGCGCTGGAGGTCGAGAACGACGGACGCTCGACCGACACGTCGCGCCCGTAGACTTCGGACTTGTGCTTCTTCGGCGGATCGGCGCCGTCGAGGGGGTCGTAGTTCAGCACCGCTTCGCTCGCGGTGCCGCCGAGGGCGGCTTCGGCGGCGAACGAGAGCCCGACGAGCTGGTACTCGGCGAACCGCACGGTCCGCTCGATCTCGGTCGCGCCGGCCGACGCCTGGGCGAGGAGCCCGGTGAGCGCCTCTTCCCGGCCCGCGGCGACCCGCCGCCGCCACTCGACGATCCCGAGCGCGCCCGCCCCCATCGTCCCGGTGACGACGACCAGCACCAGCAGCAGCCCGAGGATCAGCGTCACCACCAGCCCGCGGTGGTGCCCGATCCACCGCATGACCCGCTGCACCAGCGTGTCCGGACGGGCGCTGACCGCCTCGTCGCGCAGGTAGCGACGGACATCGTCCCCGAGCGCCCCGACGCTCGGATAGCGCTTCGCCGGGTCCCTGGCGGTCGCCCGGGCGACGATCGCGTCGAGCTCGCGCGGCACGCTCCCCCTGCGGTGGAGGTGGGTCATCGGCTGCCGCCGCCCGGCGCGGGCCCACTCGAGGCACTGCTCGAGCTCGAGGAGCGGGTCGATCGCCGGCCGCAGGGTCACGATCTCCTGCAGGCACAGGCCCAGGGCGTACTGGTCGCTGCGGGCGTCGAGGACGTCGTTCTTGCCTTCGGCCTGCTCCGGCGACATGTACCGCGGGGTGCCGAACACCGTGCCCACCCGGGTCCCGTGGGTCTTGCGGGTGGGGCCACCCTGCTCGGACATCGGCTCGTCCTGCTGCTCGAGGACCTTGGCGATCCCCCAGTCCATCACCAGGACCTCGCCGAACGCGCCCACCATCACGTTCTCGGGCTTGAGGTCCCGGTGGACGACCCCGCGATCGTGGGCGTAGGCGATCGCGTCGCAGACGTGGAGGAACCGCTCGAGCCGGGCGGTGAGCACGTGGCTGCCGCTCTCCCCGCCGGTCCTCCGCCACTGGTCGCGGGCCTCGTCGAGGTAGGCGTCGAGCGTCCGCCCGCGCACGAGCTTCATCGTGTAGGCGAGCGACCCGTCTCCGGGCTCGACCAGGCCATGGATCGGCACGATCGCCGGGTGATCGAGCTGAGCCGTGATCTGGGCCTCCTTGTAGAACCGCTCGAGGATCGCCGGGCGGGAGGCGAGCTCCGGCAGGAGGCGTTTCACCGCGACGATCCGGTTCAGCCCTTCGTCCTTGGCGATCAGCACCTCGCCCATCGCGCCGGCGCCGAGCGGTCCGAGGATCGTCGGGAGCTTCTTCTCCGGCGGCCGGCGCTGCATCCGCCCGACGTGCAACGAGGCCTCGAGGGCGAGGACCGTGTCCCGGAGCTGCTCGTCGCGGAGGAGGCCCCGCTGGTGCAGCTCGGCGACGATGTCGTGGGGGTTCGGGTTCGGATCTTCGGCGTACAACCGCTCGGCGTCGGGACGGACCTCCTCGGGCAGGGTGGACAGCAGGGTCTCGCGGTCGGCCATCGACCGAGCCTATCGCGGCGCTCGCGACGCGGTCGTGACGGATCGGCCCGCCGGAGGGCATGCAACCACGCCCCGAGCCCCGCGTGACAGATCGCAGTGGATCGGGCAATCTGGATGTTCGCGGAGGCCTGCAGATGAAGCGCCTGTTCATCCTGTCCGCCCTGGTGGCCTGCAAGGGCGACGACCCGGCCGACACCGGCGTCGCGCCCGACTCCGGCCCGGTGGACTTCGTCGACGTGATCCGCCAGGAGCTCATCACCCCGGTCGACATCCTGTGGGTGATCGACAGCAGCTGGGCCGACGGCAAGACGGAGCTCCAGGATCAGGAGCTGATGAACAGCACCTTCGAGACGCTGCTGCTCGCCGATCCGAGCTGGCGGATGGGGATCCTCGACTCCGCGGCGAGCAACCTGTCCTTCGGGTTGATCCGGGACAAGTTCGAGACCTGGCCCTATCCTGCCGGCGCCTTCGACCTGCCGAACAGCAGCAACCCGCCGAAGACCCGCGACGCGATCTACACCGCCCTCGATCTGCGGCTCGAGCAGCCGCAGAACAAGGAGTTCATCCGCAGCAACGCCCACCTCTACGTCCTCGTCTTCACCGACGAAGACGACGACGCGTCCGAGGAGATCACCGAGAACGCGTTCCAGGAGTGGCTGCGCGACTTCCAACCGTCGAACTCGAAGCGGCTGTCGGTCATCACGGTGTCCGACAAGCGCGACTACTGGGCCGAGCAGACGGTCGGCGGGATCGTGTACACCGTCGGCACCAACTTCGAGAAGGCCATCGACACGATGTTCCTCGACGCGATGGGCCAGCGGACGACCTTCCCGCTGTCGTACGTGCCGGTCGAGCCTCCGGCGGTGGTGACGGTGGTCTACCGCGAGCACGGCACCGATTACACGATCGACCTCGACTACCAGTACGACGCCGAAGCCAACACGATCTCGTTCGACAAGGTGGTCCCGCCGCCGGGCGCCGAGATCCGGGTCGCCTACCAGACCGAGGACGACGTGGTCGAGCTCACGCCGACCACCACCCTGGACGAGCCGTAGCGTGCCGTTCCAGTTCCAGGAGATGTTCCCGCATTCGGCGGACGCCTCGCCGTACCGCTCCCTCGGCGCCGACGGCGTCTCCGTCGGGACCTTCCGCGACCGGCGGGTCCTCGAGATCGAGCCCGCTGCCCTCACCCGCCTGGCGTTCGAAGGGTTCCGCGGGATCGAGCACCTGTATCGTCCGGCGCACCTCGCGCAGCTCCGTACGATCCTCGACGACCCCGAGGCGAGCAGCAACGACCGGTTCGTGGCCTACACCCTGCTGAAGAACGCGGTGGTGTCGTCGGGGATGGTGCTCCCGTCCTGCCAGGACACCGGGACCGCGATCATCGTCGGCAAGAAGGGCCAGCAGGTCTGGGTGAACGGCAACGACGAGGAGGCGCTGACCCGCGGGGTCTACGACCTGTTCACCACCACCAACCTCCGGTACAGCCAGCTCGCCCCGCTCTCGACCTGGGACGAGGTGAACACCAAGACCAATCTCCCGGCGCAGGTGGATCTGTACGCCACCGCCGGCGACGAGTACCACTTCCTGTTCGTCGCCAAGGGCGGCGGCTCGGCGAACAAGACCTTCCTGTTCCAGGAGAGCAAGGCGGTCCTGAATCCTGCCGGCCTCCGGGCGTTCCTCGAGACGAACCTGGTGAAGCTCGGGACGGCGGCCTGCCCGCCCTACCACCTGGCGATCGTCATCGGCGGCACCAGCGCCGAGATGACGCTCAAGACCGTCAAGCTCGCGAGCTGCAAGTACCTCGACGATCTGCCGGCCAGCGGAAACGCGCTCGGCCACGCGATCCGCGACCGGGAGCTCGAGCAGGAGGTCCTCGGGCTCACCCGGACCCTCGGCATCGGCGCGCAGTTCGGCGGGAAGTACTTCTGCCACGACGTGCGGGTGGTCCGCCTCCCCCGCCACGGCGCTTCTTGCCCGATCGGCATCGGCGTGTCCTGCTCGGCCGATCGGCAGGCGGTCGGCAAGATCACCGCCGACGGGGTGTTCGTCGAGCAGCTCGAGACCGACCCCGCGAAGTACCTGCCGGACGTCGACTTCGACAAGCTCGCCGGCGACGTGGTGCGGATCGACCTCAACCGTCCGATGTCCGACATCCGGGCGGAGCTCTCGCGCTATCCCATCAAGACCCGGGTCTCGCTCACCGGCCCGCTGGTGGTGGCCCGCGACATCGCCCACGCCAAGCTCAAGGAGCGCCTCGACCGCGGGGAGACGCTGCCCGACTGGTTCGCCCGTCACCCGGTCTACTACGCCGGTCCGGCAAAGACCCCGGAAGGCATGCCGTCCGGCTCGTTCGGCCCGACCACCGCGGCCCGGATGGACCCCTACGTCGACGAGTTCCAGGCCCGTGGCTGCTCGATGGTGATGCTCGCCAAGGGCAACCGGAGCAAGGCCGTGACCGCCGCATGCAAGAAGCACGGCGGCTTCTACCTCGGCTCGATCGGCGGCCCGGCGGCGGTGCTGGCCCAGGACAACATCCGGAAGGTCGAGGTCCTCGACATGCCCGAGCTCGGCATGGAGGCGGTCTGGCGGATCGAGGTCGAGGACTTCCCGGCGTTCGTCGTCGTCGACGACAAGGGCAACGACTTCTTCTCGCAGCTCAAGTAGGCGGGGGAGAGGCGTCGACTCGTGAGGCGGTCGCCCACCTCCGGCGCGCGCTGGTGGACGAAGGCGCGTACCCGGCGCCGGCGGTCGCAGTTCCGGCGGTGGCGAACCTCGAGCTCGCAGCGGCGGCCTGTCCCTGACGCAGGGGCGCTCCGCCATGGACCTCAGGGCAAGAGCCCCTCGTAGAACGCCAGCAAATCGGCCTCGACCTCCGGGGCCGCGGTGAACATCACGGTGCCGTGGCCGCCGTTGGCGTACTCCAGGAACACCCAGCTGCCGGGGTCGAGCGCCTGCTGCTGCACCGACCACGCCGCCTCGGCCGTGGAGTAGGTGAACACCGCCGGCACCGGCGGGACCTCCGTCATCGGGGTCTGTGTCTCGGTGTAGGTGCCGCCGGTCATGTAGCCGAGCGCCACCGGCTCCGGGAGGCCCTCGCCGGGCGCCCACACCGCGTAGTCGACCATCGGCGTGGTGCCGTTCGACGCGCCGAGCAGGAGCAGGGAGCCGTAGCCGTCGGCCTCGAGCCGGAGCGCACACGCTTCGACGTCGTTCCGACCGAGTGGGCCGACGAAGGCATCGATCGGCTCGCCCTCCGAGCCTCCGGCTCCGCGCCGATCCACGACCAGCACCGAGAGGCCCAGCGCGGCGAGCTCGTCGATGAATGCTGTCGGCCAGGCGGTCCGATCGAAACCGGAAACCGGGTTCTCGTGCAGCAGCACGATGCCCGGCGCCCCCCGGGACGGGCTCGGCCGGTAGTCGGCTTCGAGCTGCACTCCGTCGCGGGTGTCGAGCGTGATCACCCCTGCTTCGGGAGGGGTCCAGGTGGGGTCGGTGGGCTCGGTCGGGTCGGTGGGCTCGGTGGGCTCGGTGGGCTCGGTGGGGTCGGATTCGTCTTGCGGGGGCGGGGCGTCGGCCTCACAGGCGGCCAGGATGCTCAGAATCCACATCGTTCCTCCGCCTGCCGGTGGCGCGGCGGGCGGTGGTGTCAACGCGCAAGAACTTCGGGCGGGGCACGACACATCGACGCGCCCCCGACCCGTGCGCGAGGAGGGTGGCTCCCGAGATGGGGGCTTCCGCGCGCGGATGGGTCAGTCCCGCAGCCACCGCGGCGGCGGGCCCCGGGCTTCGTCCCGGGCCCACCGGAGATCCACCGCCCTCGGGGTCACCGCCACCCGCTCGGCCCGCGGCGCCGCACCGGTCGGGACGTACCGGGTCCACTCCTGGTCCAGCGCGATCCACCCGCCTCCGAGGTGGGTGCAGCCCGCCGGGTCGTCGAGGTGTCGCCGGGCGGCGGCCTCGTCGCCTCCGAGCGCGGCCAGCAGACCGCGCAGCGACGCGATCCGGGCCCGGCGAGGAGGCTCACCTCGTGCCCCTCGAGCTCGTCGAGCGCTGCGGCCGCCTCGTCGGGTCGACCCAGCCGGACCAGCAGCTCGGCCCGCAGCAGCAACGGGCCCGAGGGAGGGTGACGGGACCGCGCCGGGAACGACAGGGACAGGGTCCTCGCCGCCCCCTCGAGATCGCCGAGCCCGAACCTGAGCCCGGCCTCCCGCTCGCGGAACCACGTCGTCGACCACGCGCGCTCCCCCGCGTCGAACGCCGAGGCCGCGAGCCCGGCGAGCAGCGGGAGGCGGACCTCCCGAAGCGACAGCCCCACGTCGAAGACCGGGCGCCGGACGCAAGGGATCGGGTCGTCGTCGCGCTCGCGCACCCACCGGGCGGCGATCTGCTCGGCGACCCGCCCGAGGACCTCGTCCTCCGGGACCGGCCGCATCCTGCGCACGAACGCCCGGATCGGGACCAGCAGCCGCCACTCGCCGCCCCGCTCGAGCCGCCAGTCCACCGCCACCAGCGAGCGGTCCACCAGCTCGCCGAGGGTCTCCGCCACCTCCGGGGACCCGAGCGCGGCCGACGCCGCCTCCGACCGGAACGGCCCGGCGATCACCGCCAGCGCGCCCAGCGCCTGCCTCAGCGCCTCGGCGAGCCCCTCCCAGGATCGACCCACCACCGCGTCGAGCGTCGGGTGCCGATCCGAGGCGGTCCGCGACCGGAGCGCCGCCCCGGAGCCGAGCACCCGGAGCACCTCCGCCGCGCCGACCAGCACCACGTTGGCGGCCACGATCTCGATGGCCAGCGGCAACCCGTTGGTCCGGGCCAGCAGCTGCTCGAGATCCCGCGGGCCGAGGGCGCTCGCGACCGCCGCCGACCGACAGCGGACCCACCGGGTGGTCGCGACGGTCGATCCGCCGACCTGCGAGGTCGCCGCGGCGGCGCTGCCGGAGCGAGCCGATGCGGCGGTCGCTGCCACGCCGGCTGCCATGCTGCGGGTGATCGCCGCGCCGGTCGTCGCCTGGGTCTGGTGACGCGGGACCCGTCGGCATCGAGTCCGCCTCGGAGCGAGATCTACTCGACGGCCTGGGCGCTGTCCGGAAGGAGGCGCCTCAGCCAGGTCGCGGCGTCCGAATGCGGCAGCAGCCCCAGGCGCGCGATGGCGTCGTGGGCGGCAGCCCGCTCGCGCGCCGCTCGGTCGGAGTCCCCGGCGCGGGCCGCCAGGACCGCCGTGAACAGGTGCCTGCGCGCGGAGGAGGACCGCCGGTCGTCGCGTTGGGCCGCGGTGACCAGCATCCCCTCGTCGCCGTCGAGCAGCCCGAGCAGGTCGAGGGCATCGGCGGCGTAATCCACCCGCGCCTCGCCGGCGTGGTGGAGCACCCCCAGGAGCAGACGGCGCGCGGCGTCGACCTCGCCGAGACGCTCCAGGATCTCGGCGGTGGCAAGCAGGGTCCTCGCGGTGGCCCGGTGGGGCGCGGGGCGCTCCGCTGCGGCCAGGGGCTCGACGAGGGCCAGCGCGTCGTCGTGGCGACCGCCCTGGTTCCAGACCCGCGCGAGCTCGACCCGGGCCAGGTGAGCCACGTCGCCGACCTCGTGGCGCTCGGCGAGGGCCATCACGTGCTCGAGGCAGGCCTCGGCCGCGTCGAGATCGCCCTGGGCCCGCTCGAGCAGGCCGAGGCCCAGGAACGCGCGCACCCGATATCGGACCAGCGCGTCGTCGGAAGCGCAGAGCTCGAGCAGGTGACGGAAGCTGCGCCGCCCCGTCTCCCAGTCGGCGTGCCGCTCGTGGGCCACCGCGGCCAGCGCTCCGAGGCACTCGATCTCGACGATCAGGTTCCCGTCGGTCCGAGCGATCCCCAGCGCCTCGCGCATCTTCCGCTCGTCGTCGGGAGGCTCGGTGTGGAACGCGATCGTGCCCAGGAGCTGGGCGCGGTTGACCGCAGCCGCATGCGGCCGGGCCAGCTCCAGCTCGCGGCGGGCCGCCTCCCGGTCGCCGAGGCGCCCGTGGCTGATCGCGGTGGCGCAGCGGACGCTCACGTGGTCCTCGGGCGACGACGCGAGCGGGCCGAGCTGGGCGAGCCGGTCGAGCGCCTCGCGGTCGTCGCCGGTGACCCGGTACAGCGCGGCGGTCAGCAGCCCCACCGCGAGCCGGCTCCGCCCGGTGCACGGCAGCGTGTCGAGCTGCTCGGCGAGGGCCTGCCCCTCGGCGAGCCTGCCCCGGCGGGTGGCGCACCACAGCAGCGCCAGCCCGCACCGCGCCGCGAGCTCGCGATCCAGGGGGATCGCGGTCGCGAACGCCACCCGAAGGTCGGCGGCGGCAGCCCACAGGCGGGAGCGGGTGGCCGCGTCGGAGCGGGCCCGATCGAGGACCTCCGGCTCGCCGAGCCGTCCGAACCACCGGGCGTGCCGCTCCCGGGCCGGATGATCGGCCGCCAGCGAGCTCCGCGCATGATCGCGGACCAACGCGTAGACCCGCAGCCGACCGGCGCGGCTCTGGATCAGGGACTGGCGGACCAGGGAGTCGAGGCGCCGCAGGACCTGCCCGCCAGCCACCCCCGCGAGGTCGTCGTGGTCGAACGGACCCTCGAACAGCGAGGCCGCGAGGAGCACGGCGCGGTCCTCGTCGGTCAGCCGGGCGAAGCTGCGGGCGACGATCGAGCCGCCCTCCTCCCCGATCGTGGGCAGGAGGGCCTCCAGCCGGTCGAGCCCGAGCAGGTGAAGCTGGGAGGCGGCGAGCTCGATCGCGAACGGCAGGTGGTCGAGCCGCGCCACGATCTTCTCGATCCGGCTCCGGTCGATCGCGTCCAGGCCGCGGGCCCGCTCCACGAACAGCGCCACTGCCTCGTCGGACGGGAGCGGGCCCACCTCGAGCAGGTGCTCTCCGGGCACGCGGAGCTCGGTGCGGGAGGTGGTCGCGATGCGCAGCCGGGGAGCCCGCGCGAGCCAGGTCCGCACCCGCGAGGCGACGGCGTCGACCGCGGACTCGCACCCGTCGAGCAGGAGCACCGCGCAGTCGCGCTCCAGCGCCCGGCCGAGGTCCGCAGCGCCGTCCACCCCCAGCGCCTCGGCCACCGCGAGGTCGAGGTCCGTGGCGGCGCTGCAGTCCACCAGGACCGCGCCGAGGCCGAGGCGCGGCAGCCCCTCGGAGACGAGCCGGCTCTTCCCGGACCCCGGGGGTCCCCACACCGTGGTGAGGCGGTGATGGCCGACGGCCTCGACCAACGCGTCCACCAGCGGCCGCCGGCCCACGAACGACGGCCCAGGCTCGGGCTGGAGCGGCTCGACGTCGACCAGGCGGACGCCCCGCCCGTAGACCGTGTGGAGGAACCGCGGCTGCGCGGGGTGGTCCTCGAGCTTGGCCCGCACCCGGGCGATGGTGGTGTCGATGGTGCGGGAGCGGACGGTCGCCGCGTAGCCCCACACGTGGACCAGGAGCTCCTCGCGGGACACGAGCTCCCCGTTCCGGCGCGAGAGGTGGTGCAGCAGCCGGGACTCGGTGGGGGTGAGGGTGGCGACGGCGTCCCCGCCGACGACCCGTCCGGTCGGCAGGTCGATGGTGCGGTTCCCGAGCCGAAACGCGCGCATGACGCCGGCAAGTGTAGTGCCGGCACGGGTTCACGGCCAGGAGCAGGCGCCGTGACGACGTCGTCGCCTGTCGCGCCGGCGTCACGCTACGGGGCCAGCTCGCCCACGGTCGCCAGGACCGCCGTCGTCCGCTCGACCGCGATGGCACCTCGTTCCGGCAGGCCGGCGGTGATCTCGATGTTCTGCTTGACGACCTTGAGCGCCTTCGGGATCTGGGAGGCCTTGATGCTCGCGCTCTTGGCCTCCTCGCGGATGCGGCGCGGGAAGGCGGCGGCCTCGGTGACGAGTCCCTTCGCCTCCTCCGGGATCCCCTTCAGCTCGGTCATGGACGCGCCGATGCCGCGGACCATGCGCTGCACCGCGGTGATCGCCTCCTGCACGTCGGGGGGAACGGCGTCGGTCGCCTCGAGCTTCGGCACGCCGCCGGTCATCCGGACGGTGAGCTTGCCAGCCGCCTCCTCCTTGAGGCTCATCAAGGAGTCGTGGAGCGACAGGCTGCTGTCGAGGGAGAGCGCCGCTTGGATCGCCCGCTTGGTGTCCCCCATCAGCTTGCCAGTCGTGGTCAGCTTCTCGTCGATCGCCGCCACCCTGGCGAACACGGTATCGAACGCCGGGATCCCACACATCTCGATGGTCGGTGCCTCCTCGGTGTCCTTGGTGTCCTCCTTCCCCATCGCTGCGGGGCCCAGCACCAGCACGCCCACGAGAATCACCGCCCTGGCCACCCGAGCCAACGTCGTCATCGCGACCTCCTGGCGACGCTGGTATCGGACGGGGCGCGAGGCGAACGCAACGAAGGTGTTACAGCGGACGCCGCTCCGGGGGGGCCGTTCAGTCGCACCGCTGGGTTGACGGGTCCGGATCGAGGGGCTCGGGGTCGGCGGCGTCGTCGATGCCGTCGCCGTCGGTGTCGCGGACCTGGGGCAGCGTCCCCCCGGCGAACTCCTCCGCCTCGGTGAGCCCGTCGCCGTCGGTGTCCCCGCTCGGATCCAGCCCCACGAAGTTCGTCGCGTCGCAGACGTAGCGGTCGTCGGTGAAGCACCGGCAGGCCGGGTCGGGCACCAGGCACTCCCACAAGTCGAGGAGGCCGTCCTGGTCGACGTCCTGGTACCGCCTGGCGTCCCACCCGTCTCCCCCGTAGGCCCCCAGGTCGCAGGCGGTGCCATCGCCTTCCAGACAGCCTGGCAACAGGTCCTCGAGGGGGGAACCGGGCGCGAGCGACATGTCGACGAGGGTGGTCGGGAGGTCGGGGGCGTAGCGCACGAACCCCGGGCCCACCCGCACCACGTCCTCCAGCGCCCCTCCGCCGTCCGCGCAGTTGTCCACCAGCGCGGTGTACTGGACCGAGATCGTCGCGAGGCTCGGCTGGAACGCCCGGTCGTTGTTCGCCAGGATCGACGAGCGGAGGTTCACCGTCGACAGCAGCGCGGACACTCCGACGTCGAGCCCCACGAGCGTCAGGTGCTGCAGATCGACCTGCGACGCCCCCACGTAGATGCCGACCCCGGCATCGCCCGCCACCGCGACGTTCGAGACCTCGACCTCGCTGAAAATGGGGATCGACACGTGCGATCGGTCGCGGGGGATCACGTTGTCCCGGAAGGTGATGTGACGGAGCGTCTGCCCACCGAGCGCCAGGTACACCAGCATCCCGTCGACCTCCGGTTGGTCGGTCGGCGGGATCCATTGGTTGCCCTCCAGCAGCGCGCCGTCGATCGTGCCCTCCCCGACGATCAGCCCCGAGTACACGTTCACGAACCCCGGTCGATCGGACACGCAGTCCCGGATGATCACGTTCCGCAGCGCGAAGTTCGGCGTGGACGACTCGATCATCGCGCCGACGTCTCCGTCGAGCACCAACCCGTCGACGTCCAGCACGCCGAAGCTCCGCATCCCGAGGACCGCCCCCTCGGTGGCCGCGGACGAGGTCACCCGCACGTCGCGGAGCGTGGTGTCGGCGCCGACCCCGGAGATGGCGACCACGTCGCCCGGCGCCAGCACCTGATCGATGTCGACGGCCTCGAGGATCAGGTTCCCCTCGACCTGCTGCACCGCGCGATCCAGGCCCACGAGCGACGACGAGACCACCTCCAGCACCGCGATGGTGTCGGACGGCGGGCTGAACTCCACCCCGAGCCCGCCGTCGCGGACGTCGACCGACGCCACCACGTGGCCCCCGTCGACCGACACCCCGACCGGGAACCCCACCACGTCCAACCGGTCCACGACCGCTGCCCGAGCGGGCGCGAGGGCCACCCGGACGCCGATCTCGTCGAGCGGCTCGGCCACCACCGAGACCTCCGCGCCCACCGCCGCCACGACCCGCACGGGCTCGGTCACGACGAAGCTCCGGTAGACGCCGGTCTCCACGATCACGGTGTCGCACGGCGCCGCCGCCGCAACGGCGTCGGCGATCTCCGCGAACTCGGCGGGGACGAGGAGGATCGCGCCGGGCGCCGCCGCGCAGGCCGGGTCGACGAAGTCCGCGAGACCGTCCTGGTCCAGGTCGTCGAGGTCCGTGCCGCCGTCGCAGTTGTTGTCGACCCCGTCGCGCGGGATCTCCACCTGCGCGGGGTTGACCAGGGAGTCGAGGTCGTCGCAGTCGGACGCGTCGAAGACCCAGCCGTCCTCCTGCACGCAGTTGTTCTCCCAAACCTCAGGGTCGCCGTAGCCGTCGCCGTCCAGATCGGCATAGCGGCGCGCCCGCTCGTCCAGCGCCAGCGCGTCCACGACCCCGTCGCAGTTCTGGTCGATCCCGTCGCACAGCTCGAGCATGTCCGGGTTCACCGCCGGATCCGCGTCGTCGCAGTCGCCGGCGACGAGCACCACGTTCGGCGGCGCCGCGCAGACGTTGCGGAGGGTCGCCGGATCGCCGAAGCCGTCCCCGTCCCGATCGTCGGAGACCGCGATCCCGCCGGCGAGGTCGGGATCGGCGTCGTCGATCGCCCCGTCGCAGTCCTGGTCGCGCCCGTCGCAGACCTCCGGGGCCCCCGGGTGGACGGTCGGGTCGTCGTCGTCGCAGTCCGGCCCGCCCTTCGGCGCGCCGATGAACCCGTCGTCGTCGAAGTCCCGCAGGCGAGCCAGGTCGTCGTCGGTGACGAGGGGGCAAGCAGCCAGGAGAAACGTCCACATGCGCCATGATACGACATCCGCCGGTGCTATGCTCCCCGACTGCGATGCCGATCCCGAGCCTCTACGCCCTGGGCGCCGCCGCGTTCGCGGCCTGCGGAATGCGGACCAGCACCGCGGACCTCGACACCGCGCTCGCCGCAGCGGAGAAGGCCTACGCCGAGCTCGACACGGCCGAGTTCGCCCGGGCGAGCATCGAGGTGGACTTCGTGGTGCCGTGTCTCGCAGAGGCGGCGACCCCGGCGCTGGCGGCGCGCCTCCACCGGATGCGCGGCCTCGGGAGCTTCGCCGACAGCGATTCCGACGCCGCGCTCGCCGCGTTCCGCGCCGCCCGACGGCTCGAGCCGGGCTACGTCTTCCCGGAGGCGCTGCTGCCGCCCGGCTTCGAGGTCCGGGAGATCTACGAGGGTCTCCCGACCGATCCCGGACCGTCGGAGCGGCTGCCGAGGCCCCGACGGGGCGAGATCCTGATCGACGGGTCCGACGATCGCCAGCGTCCGACCGACCGGATGGTCCTGTTCCAGCATCTCGACGGCGGCCCGCCGACCACCCGGTACCTCGCGCCGTCGGACCCGGTGCCGTGGTACCCCGGCGTTCGAAAGCGGCAGACCGCGTGGATCGGGGTCGCGGCCGGGACCGCGGCCGCGGCGGCCACCTGCTACGGCCTGTCGTGGGCCAGCCGCGGCGCCCTCGAGCGGGCCGACGCGAGCTGGACCGACCCGCAGCTCGTGGAGGTGCAGACGCGGACCAACGCCCTGTTCTTCGCGAGCATCGCGCTCGGGGTCGCGACCGGCGCCGAGCTCGTCGTGGCCGCGAGGGTCGAGTGAAGCGCCTCGAGGTGCTCCCCGCCGGCGAGCGCATCGGCCGGTACGAGGTCGTGGACCTCCTCGGCGAAGGCGGCATGGCCGCGGTGTACCGGGTCCGGCACCGCCAGCTGCGGTCCGTTCACGCGCTGAAGGTCGTGGCCGTGCCGAGCCGCGCGGTGATGGCCCGGCTGCTCCAGGAGGGACGGGCCCAGGCGAGCGTCCGCCACCGGAACATCGTCGCGGTGCACGACGTGATCGAGGTCGACGGCAGTCCCGGCCTGGTGATGGAGTACGTCGAAGGCCCGACGCTGGAGGGGCTGCTCGCCGCCGGACCGCTGGCCCTCCCGCTCGCCGACGCCCTCGGCCGCGGGCTGCTCGCCGGCATCGCCGCCGCCCACCGGGCCGGGGTGGTCCACCGCGATCTCAAGCCGGCCAACGTGCTCCTCGCGATCGAGGACCGCGAGCTCGTGCCGAAGATCGGGGACTTCGGGATCGCCCGCGAGCTCGGCGACGACGGGGTCCGCCGCACCCGGATGGGCGCGTTCATGGGGACCCCGAGCTATATGGCGCCCGAGCAGATGCGCGACGCGCGGAGCGTGGACCACCGCGCCGACCTGTGGGCCGCGGGCACCGTGCTGCACGAGCTCCTCACCGGCCGGCGCCTGTTCGACGGCGACGACCTGCTCGAGGTGTGCAACGCCGTGGCCCGCGGGGAGTACCGCCCGGTCCGCGATCTCCGCCCCGACGCCGAGGACCGGATGGCCGACGCGATCGCGCGGGCGATCGTGCTGGACCCGGAGGGTCGCGTCGGCAGTGCCGAGGCGATGGCGGAGATCTGGTCCCGCGGGGTCCCCGACGCCGAGCTCGCGCCGAGGGCGCGGCTCGACCCGGACAGCGAGGCCCGGATCCGGGCGCTGATCCCCCCGCCTCCGGCGCCGGCCGCACCGAGCACGTCGCCGGCGCAGACGGTCGAGGTCCCCGCGGGGCGGCCCCGATGGGCGCTCCTCGGCACGGCGTTCGTCGCCGGGCTCGCCGGCACGGTCGTCTGCGCGGCGCTGGCGATGCCGTGGCAGGTCGGAACGCCCCCCGATCCGGCGCCGGTCGCCGCGGACACCGTCGCGCCCGAGCCGGTCGCAGACCTTCCCCGACCGCCGCCGGTGGAGACGCCGGTGGCCGCTCCAGCGGCGGTCGTGCCGCGGGCGGCGCGGGTCGCGAAGGCGCCGGACGCGTCGCCACCGTCGTCACCAGCGTCACCGAGGCCATCGGCGCCGTCGCCACCGCCTGCGCCGCCTCCCGACCCGGCCCCGGTGGCCCACGCCACCGTGGTCCAGCGGGGCGACCCGGGCGTGCGGGTCCTGCTGGAGCAGGACGACGGGATCAGCCGGATCCCAGGGGATGTGCCATCGGGGCACTACACGGTCTTCGCGACCTTCGAGGGGGACGTGGTGCCCACCCGGGTCATGACGCTCGATCTGACGACCGGCCAGGTGACAGCGCTGGTCTGTCGCCAGAGCTTCCGGCGCTGCAACCGCGAGTGATCAGGGCTGGAGCTCCCAGTCCGGGCAGGCGTCGTAGACGGACCAGCTGCCTTCCTCGCAGGCATATTGCGGGGGGAACGACTCGAGCACCGCGCAGGCATCCCCGCAGGCGTCGAAGCAGGCCTCGCACGCTGCGAGGTCGCAGTCGTCGACGTCGCCGTCCGGCTCGTGGATCGCCATCTCCTCACAGTCGCTCTCGACCGGCGGAGTCCCGAGAACACACCCCCCGACGCTCATCCCGATCAGCGCCCACCGCATGCTTCCTCCGACGTCAACCTGCGCCCTCCGGCCAACCGTCGCCATGCAGTTCCGAACATACCGTCCGCTCGATCGCCACTTCGATGTGCAGATCAGTCACGAGATGGGCTGCTGGACGGGCGTTCCTGTTCGCCCAGCACCTGAGCGAGCAGCTCGGCGTCGAGGTGATTCGCGACAGCGGGCTCGATCCCGGCGACGAGCCCGACCCGCTCGAGGTCCTACGGGCGGAGGCCGACGCCGACGGCGCCGATCTCGACGAGCTCTGGCTCGACCACCTCGTGCGCAACGAACGATCGCCTGGGACGGCGGCGAGCGGTACCGCGAGCAGACGGTGTTCCCAGAGGCCCCGTCGCCGACACGGCCGTAGGTCGGACGGGCGCTCGCGCCGATGCGCCACGGGTCCGCCGCGGTGGCGCTCGAGGAGCCGACCGACGGCACGCTGACGGTGCGGGTCGACGGCCACCCGTCGGGGACGTCCCGTTCGACGGCCTGGGCCCCCGTGCGGCGCGACGACCGGTGGCTCGACGAGCGGTTCCCGTTCGACGGGTCGTTCGAGGTCGCGCAGGCGAACGAGCCGCCGTCCCGCGCGGGTGCGGCTGCCGGAGCGCTCCGGCGCCCGGCCTCGTGCACCTGCTGTTGGTGGTGTTGCCGATCGCCTTGGCAGAGGATTCGACCGCCGTCTGCCGCCCCGGGAAGACGTCGGAGACGTCCGTGCCCCGAGCCGTCGCGCTCGGCGGGAGCCCGCTCCCGAGGATGTGGAGCACCACGCTGACGACCACCACCCGCTACGGCCAGGCCGACACCACCGCGCCCTCGGCCCCGGCGAGCCGCACGTCGACCCCAGCGGAACGGGCCAACGCCTCGGCGGTGCGCCCCAGCGTCGCGTCGATCGCGGTCCGCACCCGATCGAGGAGGACCTCCTCCCAGAACAGCCACGGCACCTCGTGCAGCACCGACGCCGCCATCCCGACGGCCTCCTCCGCGCCTCGCGGGTCGCCCGCGCCGAGCCGCAGCCAGGCCCTCCCGACCGCGAGCCGCACCCGGAACGCCGGGTCGGTGATCCCGTCGGCGGCCTCCTCCGCGGCCGACAGGGCCTCGCTCGCGTCGTCGGGGCGTCCGAGCGCCGCCGCGACCCGGGCGAGCTGGTACCGCACCGTCGCCACCCGACGGTTGTCGCGGAGGCCGAGGAACGCGTGCTCGGCCGGCTCGAGCACCCGTTTCGCCGCGTGGCGGTCTCCCCGGGCATGGACCAACATCCCGCGGATCATCTCCGCGAGCGCGCGGGTCCGATCGTCGCCCTGGCCGACCAGCAGCCGCTCGGCCTCGTCGAGCGCCCGCTCGGCCTCGTCGAGTCGCCCGATGTCGGTGCAGATCGACGCCAGGTTCCGCAGCTCCCCGGCCTCGTCCCGGACGTTGCCGAGCACCCGCTGCATCGCGGCCGCTCGCTCGACCAGGCCCACCCCCTCCCCGACCCGACCGAGCCCGAACCGCGCGATCCCGAGCCCGCCGAGCGCGACCGCCTCGCGCCGCCCGTCGCCGAGGCCCCGGAACAGGGCGAGCGCCCGCTCGAACTCGGCGCAGGCCTGCGGAAGCGCCCCGATCGTGAAGGCGTGGACGGCGCGGTGACCCGCGCAGTACGCCATCGACTCGTTGTCGCCGAACCGGTCGGCGCTGGCCTCGGCCCGTTCGATCCACGGCAGCGCCTCGTCGGCCCGGCCGAGCATCAGGAGCGCGTTCGCCAGGTTCCCGGAGTACAGCCCGATGGTGCGGGGGTCGTCGAGGCCCGCGAGGGCCCGCCGGTACCAGGCCGCGGCTTCGTAGGTCCGCCCCAGCTGCGAGGCGCAGGTACCGATCCGGCCGAGCGTGTCGGCGACGAGGGCCGCGTTGCCGGTCTTCTCGAAGATCGCGAGCGCCCTCTCGAACAGCGCGAGCCCCTTGTCCGGGCGGCCGAGCCCCCGCGCGATCGCGCCGAGGCGACAGAGGGCGATGCCCTTGGCCCGGCGGTCGCCGGCGGCGTCGGCCAGGGCCGACAGCTGGACCGCGTCGGCGTGCGCCTCGTCGAGCCGACCAGCGGGGATCGCGATGGTGCACCGGAGGATCAGGAGCTCGATCCGGTCGCGGTCCGGGAGGCGCAGGCCGAGGACCATGTCGCACAGCTCGAGCCCGATCGCGTAGGGTCCGTCGTCGCGGAACGCCGTCGCGGCCGCGAGCCCGGTCCGCACCGCCACCGGCAGGTTGCCCGCCGCCACCGCGCGCCTGCACGCGGCGACGAGGTCCGGGAGATCGGCCCGGATCCGCTCGCCGGGCCACCCGCGGCCGAGGAGCTCCCGCGCCCCGTGGGCCGCGAAGTGCCACCCGTGGCGGAGCTCCGCCTGCCGCACGCCCGCCCCGGCGTCCCGCCCGCGCAGGGCAGCGTACTCGTGAACCACCCCGAGCATCGAGAACCGTCCGCGATCCCGGTCGACCCGGAGCAGGCTGTGGTCGACCAGGAGCTCGATGGCGTCGAGGGCGCAACGGAGGTCGGTGCCGCGCAGGTCGAGTACCGCGTCGGCCGCCTCGAGGTCGAACGACCCCACCAGCACCGAGAGCTGGACCAACGCCGCTTGTCCCCCGGCCGGCAGCATCGACCACGACAGATCGAGCGACGCCTGCAGGCTGCGGTGGCGCTCCGGCCGCCCGTGCTCCGAGCTCGCGAGCAGGGCGAACCGGTCGTCGAGGCGGGCGAGGACGTCGCCGGCGCCGACGATCCGACCGCGCCGCGCCGCCAGCTCGATCGCGAGCGGGAGACCGTCGAGCCGGCGCACCAGCTCGAGGATCACCTCCGGATCGTCGCTCCGGCCGATCCGGAGCTGCAACAGCTCGACGGCGTCGGCCTCGTCGAGCGGGCCGACGACGAGCGGCTCGTCGCCCGGGATCCTCGGGGCCACCCGGCTCACCACCACCACCGTGAGCTCGGGGGCGAGCGCCGTCCACTGCTCGGCCGCGGTCGCGGCGAGCGCGGTGCACCGGTCCACGTCGTCGAGCACGAGCACCGTGCGCCCGCGGGCCCTCAGCGCGGCTCCGAGCCTCCCGAGCGGGTCGGCCGCCCCGAGCGACATCCCGAGCACGTCCGCGACCTTCCGGCACACCTCGTCGATCGACCCGACCGCTCCCACCGCGGTCCACCAGGCTCCGCCCGGGATCGCGAGGGATCCGGCCCGCAGCGCCTCCACGACCAGCCGGGTCTTGCCGATCCCCCCGGGGCCGAGCACGGTCACCAGGCGATCGCCGCGGGCGATCCGCCCCTCGAGCTCCTCCCGCTCCGCCGCCCGCCCGACGAAAGCGTCGCGCCCCGATGGGAGGCTCCCGCTCGATCGGCGCACCGACGGCGTGGGCGTGGTGTCGCGATCGGGCGATCGCACGAGCGGCAGCAGCGGGTCGTCGTCGGGGTACCGCGCCCGCAGCGAGCGAAGCGCCGCGGCGAGCTCGCTCGCATCGGCCCAACGGTCCTCCGGCGCGCTCTGCAGGCAGCGCGCGATCACCTCCGCGAGCCCGGGCACCGCCTCGCCGATCGGGCGGAGGAAGCCCGGATCGGCGAGCCTCTCGTCGACGAGCGCCCGGGTGGGCCCCTTCGCGCCCCGGTCGAACGCGAACCTGCCGCTCGCGAGGTGGTACAGCACCGCCCCGAGCGAGAACAGGTCGGAGCGCGCCTCGGCCGCCCCCACCCACTGCTCGGGTGCCACGAACCCCGGGGTGCCCCAGGCGGCTCCGACCGGCCCCGCGAGCCGGGCGATCCCGAGGTCGACGAGCTTGACGAGCCCGCTCCGATCGACGAGCAGGTTCCTCGGCGTCACGTCGCCGTGCACCAGGCCGGCGCCCCCCGGCCCGTCGACGCCGACGGCGTGCAGGTGGGCGAGCGCGCCGCACGTCTGGAGGCCCACCTCGAGCACCGCTGCCCCGGGCATCGGCGCGTTGCGCACCAGCGCGCCGACCGAGAGCCCGCGGACCAGCTCCATGGCGATGAACCAGCGCCCGTCGTCGTCGCCGAGCTCGAACGTGGCCGCGATGTTCGGATGGGAGCACAGCGCCCCCCACCGGGCCTCCTCGACGAGCGCCCGCTGGTGCTGGGGCTCGCCGCCGCGCACCAGCAGCTTCAGGGCGACCGCCTTCCGGAACCCCCCGGGGCCGTGGAGGACCGCCTCCCACACCTCGCCCATGCCGCCACGCCCCAGGCAGGCCACGAGCTCGTACCGGCCCACCCTGTCCCCGGGTCCTGGCATCCGAGCACCGTAACTCGGGGCGTCGCGGAGGTTCAGTCGCACTTCCGGCCGCACGACTCCGCGTCCCCTGCCGCGCAGGCCTTCGCGTAGGCCGCGTTCGCGCCGTCCGGATCGAAGGCCACCCCGTGCCAGCCCTCCTCCAGCAGCGCCCCGACGTTGCGGCAGCTCACCGCGTGGCCCCCGGCGCAGCCCTTCTGCAGGGCCGCCAGCGACGCGGGCCCCGCGTCGAGCTCGCCCCGGGTGTAGAGCGCGGAGCCCAGCAGGTAGCAGCCCTCCGCATCGGGCCGCTCGGCGGCACAGGAGCGCCCGAGCCAGCGCAGCCACTCCTCGTCGGAGGCGGGCCCTCCCAGACCCTGCTTCCACAGGAGCGCCAGGTGCTCGCAGGGCGAGCCGTACCCTCGGGCACAGGCCCGCTCGTCCAGGGCGCGCGCCGCGGCCTTGTCGCCCCCCGGGCAATCGGCCTCCCAGGCAGCGACGCGCGCCATCCCCACGTCATTGTCCAGCGCGGCGGCGCGGCGGTACCAATCGATGGCCGGACTGCCGCACAGGTCGCGGCTGTCCTCGGCGACCAGCAGGGCCCCGCGCTGGTGGCAGGACTCGGGCTCCCCGGCGTCGCACCCCCGCTCGAAGAAGTCGGCCGCCACGGCCAGGTCCCGGGGCTGGCCCAACAGCGCGTCGCGGGCGATGACCCCCCGGTTCTTGCACCCCATGCCGTGGCCCAGCGCGCAGGCTCGCTCGAACAGGGCGGAGGCTTCGCTGTCTCCGCGATGGTAGCGCTCCCAGGCGGCCGTGAAGCAGCCATTCGCGTCGTCGCGTGCCCGGCAGCTCCGCTCGGCCTCGCTGATCGCGGGCGCCTCGGCCTCCACCCCGCGACAGCCCAGCACCACCATCAACCACATGGGCACCTCCCTGCTCCCTCCTCTGTCATGGTGGGGTCGTTCGTACCCGGTGCGGGCACGAACGATCACAAGCCGCGATTGCGCGCGACAGGCCCCGGGAGGCTTCGCGGTCTACGGGCTGCAGCCGGCGTCGTCCGTGCAGACGAACGACGCACCCGACCCGTACGGGTACGACCTCCCCCCGGTCTCCTGGAACACGTCGTCGGGTCCGTTTTCCGTCGCGTCCGAGCCGAGATCGGTGCCGCTCACCGACAGGGTGGAGGCCCTGCTCAGGTACACCCCGCCCCCCGGATTGCCCGCCAGGTTCGACGTGATGGTCGACTCGACGAGGGTGGCGCCCGAGCCCGCCTCGAGCGCCAGCCCTCCGCCCCACGCGGCCTGGTTGCCATCCACGGTCACCCGGGTCAGCGTGGCGGTCTCGGGCTCGGAGTTCCAGACGTACAGCCCTCCACCACCGTCGCCAGCGGTGTTGTCGGTGATGGACGAGTCCGCGATGTCGGCGAGATCGAGATCGATGCCACCTCCGTTCAGCGTCGCGTCGTTCCCCTGGACGACCACGCCGCTGATCGCGCACGGGCCCCACGAGCAGTTCGCCGAGATGGCGCCTCCGAACCCGTCCGCATGGTTGCCGGTGTAGCTCCCCCCCACGACCTGTTGCGCGTCGACGGCGCCGCCGAGGCCCAGCGAACCCTCCTTGTCGATGGCCTGGTTTCCGGTGAACACCGTGGTTGCGTCCGCGGTCACCCTTCCCATCACCGAGCATACCGCCCCACCGTGGTGGGCGGAGTTGCCCTCGAACGTGGTGTCCACCAGATCCAGGTCCTCCCCGGCTTCGGTCGAGATCGCGCCACCGCACCACTCGACGCCGGTTCCGTTGTCCACGAACGTGCTGTGCGCGATGGAGATCGGCGAGAACGCCTCGATCGCCCCTCCGTATCCGGCCAGGTACGGGGAGCCGGCGTTGGGAGGGGAGGCCACGTTGGCTTCGAACGTGGAGCCGGTGATCGTCATCGGACCGTACTCGAGGTCGAAGATCGCGCCGCCGCCCCTCCAGCCCTCGTTGGCGGTGAACGTGCAGTCCGTCAGCGTCAGCGGATCGGTGGCGGTGGTGGGCGACCACGGGTCGCCCCGAGAGATGGCCCCTCCGAACGTCTTCGCGACGTTGCCGTCGAACACCGAGCCGTCGACGACCATCGCCGCGCCGTCCGCCGGGGCACCGAGCGCCCCTCCCTTCTCGGCGCTGTTGGCCGCGAAGGTGGAGCCGGAGACCGTGAGCGAACCCCCGAGGTCCACGTACACCGCTCCCCCGACGACCGCGTCGTTGGTGTCGAAGTCGCTGTCGGTCACCACGATGGCCGAGCCGGCGATCGCTCCCCCCATCCCGTCCGATTGGGGCGAGGCCACGTTCTCGACGAACCGGCAGTCGTCGACGGTGACCGGACCACCGGCGCCGTAGAGCGCGTTCACCCCGCCGCCGGTCGACACCCGCCCCGAGAGGTCTCCGAGCCCGTGCTGGACGGTGACGGCCCGGAGAGTGAGCGCGCCACCGTCGACCCGGAACACCGACCCGAGGCCCTCGCCGTCGAGCGCCACCGCGTCCCGGCTCCCGGAGTAGGACGTGACCGTGACGTCCGCCGTCACGGTCAACCCGTGCTCGGTCCACGTCCCGTCGCAGATCTCCACCACGTCTCCGTCGACGGCCGCTCCCAGCGCCAGGCCGACGCTCGGATACCCGACCGACCCGATCTGGACGACCTCCGGGGTGGAGGGGTCGCAGTCGTCGTCCAGGCCGTTGCACAGCTCGGACACGCCAGGGTGGACGTCGGGGGCGGCGTCGTCGCAGTCCCCGCCGGCAGCGACGGTGTCGGTGTCGCCACAGCCGGCCGGGGTGGCCCCGTAGCCGTCGCCGTCGCCGTCGAGGAACCCGGTGGCGACGACTCCGTCGCACGGATCGGTGACGGCCTCGGAGTCCGGCGGCGCTCCTCCCTCTCCTCCTCGATCGACGCATCCAGTCAGCAGGAACCACATGAAGCCCTCGCAATCAGGAGTGAACGAGCTCGGCGGGTCGTCGCTCAGGCCCGCTCGCCGCGACGAGCAGCGTGACTCCGCGATACCCGGCGTGACCGGCTACGATGCCGGGTGCATGCGGTACGTGTTCGCCCCGTTCGAGCTCGACCCGGGGAGCGGGCGCCTGACGCGCGACGGAATCGACGTCCCGGTGCAGCCGAAGGGCCTGCAGCTGCTCGGGCTGTTGGTCCGGGCCGCCGGTCGGGTCGTCCCGCGCGAGGAGATCGAGGCCGATCTGTGGCCGGACGTGATCGTGACCGACCAATCCCTGCGCCAGGTCGCGCGGCGGCTGCGCGCAGCCATCGGCGAGCCCCACGACGCCCTGATCGAGACCGTACCCGGCCAGGGCCTCCGGTTCGCCGGCGACGCCCACGCGGTCGAGGGGTCGCCGGCGCTCCGCCTGCCGACGCAGCGCGATCGGTTCGTCGGGAGGAGCTCCGAGCTCGACGCGCTCGACGGTGCGCTCCGGGCGTCGGGGCTCGCGACGCTGCTCGGCCCCGGGGGCTCCGGCAAGACCCGCCTCGCGGTCGAGTACGCCCGACGACGGGGTGGCGCGACCTGGTTCTGCGACCTGACCGAGGCGCGCGATCGCGACGACGTCGCCCGCAGCGTCGCCCGGGCGCTCGAGGTGCCGCTCGGCTCCGACGACCCGGTCGAGCGGGTGGGACACGCGCTCGCCGCGCGAGGCGACGCGCTGCTGGTGCTCGATCGCTTCGAGCAGGTCGCCGCCGAGGCCGAGGCCACGGTCGGCCGGTGGCGGGACCGCGCCGAGCAGTGCCGGTTCGCGATCGCGAGCCGGCACCGCCTCGGGCTCGCCGGTGAGCGGGTCGTCGCGGTGGGCGCGCTGTCGCGGGACGACGCGATCGAGCTGTTCCGGGTCCGGTCGGAGGAGGTCGGTGCGCCACGGCGCGACGACGTCGAGATCGTGGACCTGGTCGAACAGCTCGACCGGCTGCCGCTGGCGATCGAGCTCGCGGCCGCGCGGTCGAGGGTGCTGGCCCCGCGCGAGATCGCCGGCCGGCTGGCCGACCGGTTCGGGCTGCTCACCGGCGAGGACCGGCGGCCGGTGCTGCGGTCGGCGCTCGATTGGAGCTGGGACCTGCTCGATCCGGACGAGCGCAGCGCGCTGGCCCAGCTCTCGGTCTTCCGCGGCGGGTTCACGGTGGAGGCGGCGGAGGCGGTGGTGGAGGCGGGCGCGACGCCGATGCTCGACGTGCTCCAGGCCCTGGTCGACAAGAGCCTGGTCCAAGGCAGCAACGGCCGGTTCGACCTGCTGCTGGTGGTGCGCGACTACGCGGCCGAGCGGCTGGCGGAGGCCGGCGCTCCCGAGCTGGCCGAGCGCCGCCACGGGGCGTTCTTCGCCCGTTCCGGCGAGCCCGACGCGGTGGATCGGGTGGAGCGGTGGGGGGCGACCCACGCGGTCGCCGACGAGCTGCCCAACCTCCTCGCGGCGTCTGCCCGGGCGGTCGGGCGCCGCGACCCCGAGGTCGCGGGCGGGGCGGCGCTCGGTGCCTGGGCCGCGCTGAAGCAGATCGGGCCGATCGGGCTCGCCGCCGACGTCACCGAGGCGGCGCTGCGGGTGCCGGGCCTGCCCGGAGCGCTCGACGCCCGCCTTCGGTTGGCTGCCGGGCAGGCGCGGAAGCTCGAGGGGCGGGACGAGGCGGCCGCAGTCCACCTGCGCGGGGCGTTCGATCGCGCCCGCGAGCTCGGGGAGCGCACGGTCGAGATCGCCGCCGGGAGCCAGATCGGACAGCTCCTCCAGCGGGACCAGCCGGTGGAAGGGCGGAGGTGGATCGACGCGGCGCTGACCCTCGCGCGGGAGCTCGGCGAGCGACGCCGCGAGGCAGTGCTGATCGCCCACCAGGCGTCGTTCGACGCCGACGCCGGCCGGACCGACGAGGTCCGCGAGGCGCTCGAGGAGTCGGTCGCCCGGCTCCGGGCGCTCGACGACCCGCGGGCGGAGGCCGGGATCGTGGTGAACCTGGGCGCGTGCTACCGGGCGTTGGGGCGGTTCGACGAGGCCCGGGCCTGCTACGACCGCGCCGGCGAGCTCGGGCTCCTGATCGGCGACTGGAAGACCGTGGCGGTGGCGCTCGGGAACCGCGGGGTGCTCGAGGAGACCGTCGGGCGGATCGAGCACGCCCGCGCCGATCTGGAGGCCGCGCTCGAGCTCCATCGTCGGCTGGGCGACGCGCACGGCACGGGCCTCAGGCTGATCGCGCTCGGCGACATCCACATCCTCGAGCGCCAGTGGGACGCCGCGCGCGTGGCGTTGGACGAGGCGGCCGCCTTGGCCGTCGACCAGGCGAGCCTCGAGCTCCCGCTCCTCCTGCGGCGCGGGTGGCTGTCTCTCGAGCTCGGCCGGCTGTGCGAGGCGGAGGCCGAGCTCGCCGCGGTGGTCGAGATCGGGCTCGGGACCGGAAACCGACCGTTCGAGGGCGTCGGGCTCCGGGATCTCGGCCGGGTCGCGCTCGAGCTCGGGCAGTACGACGAGGCGCGGGCGCGTCTCGAGGAGGCCGAGTCCGTGTTGGCGGAGCTCCGGATGATCAACGAGCTCGCGCTGGTCTGGTGCACGCAGGCCGCGCTGGAGGCGCGCCTCGGCGACCTCCCCGCGGCGCGGGCGCTGATCGAGCGGGCCCGGGACGCGGCGGCCTCGATCCAGGCCGGCCCTCGGTCGGAGCTCGGGCAGCGGCTGGCCCAGGTGGAGGCCTCGACGCACGCCGAAGGCTTCTCCGGCGGCTGAGACCGAGGGCGCGTCAGGGTACCGTCGTCACCTCGCCGGTGAACGCCGCGCAGGTCTCGGCGCTGTCCCCGAACACCTTCATGTCGTCCCGGTCCTGGCACAGCTCGGAGTAGCCCAGGTCGGCGCAGGTCGCGTCCTCGACGAAGGTGCTGGTCTCCTCGTCGCATTGGCGCCGGGTGACGTTGCTGTTGTTCAGGTGCTCGTAGCACAGGCTGCCGGTGCCGTCGTAGCGGGCCTCGCAGACCCCGGACGCGTCCAGCGCGTCGAAGACGTCGTCCGGGCATCCCGCCAGCGCCAAGCATCCTGCGAGCACGGTGCGCATCTCGAACCTCCGGGCGTGGGTGTCCCCGGCGCGTCGCATCCTTCGCGCCGACGCTGGCGGGATCGGGCAGGTCGAGGCGACCGAACCGACTGGACCGAGCGGTTCCTGCAGCTGACCGACTCCCGACGCGCCTCGAGGCGCAATCACGGCTATGTTGGGCGGCTCGACCGTACGAAGGGGAAGGCCATGATCAGTTTTCTGCGGAGCTTGTTCGGTTCCTCGGCGTCCGACGCGCCGGGCCCGTCGAACACGACGTCGATGGCGGCGCCGTCTCCGGCCCCCGCTCCCCCGCCACCCGAGCCGCCGCGGCCCCTCCTCGTCGACGGGATGCCGAACTTTCCGGCGGTCTTCGACAGCGCCGGGATCCCGCCCGATCAGCGCGACCAGGTGCAGAAGGCGCAGGATCTGCTGACGCGGCTCCCGCCGGGCACCACGCCCATGAAGCGGAAGATCGTCGAAGCGACGCTCGGAGCGTTCGCGCTCGAGATGCGCGACGTGGTGGGCGCGGCCAAGGCCCACATCGACGCGTTGGACGCGTACGTCGACGCCCGCCGGCGCATGAAGCAGAAGGCGATCGACGACGGTGACGCCCGGGTGAGAGAGCTCCAGAACCAGATCGCCGAGGCCCGCGCCCACACCGAGTGGGCGGTCGCCTCGGAGGAGTCGAAGGAGGACGCCGCCCTGGCGGAGATCGCTCGTCTCGAGCCGGTGATCTCGTTCTTCCTGCAGTCCGAGGTGGCGGAACCGATCGACATCGTCGAGAGCGGTCCGTCCGACACCGCTCCGGCAGCTTCCCCGGTGGAAGAGGATCCGGTGCTGGTGGACCTCTATGAGGAGGACGGCGACGACGTCGAGCTCGATCTCGACCCGGACACCGGACCGGAAGAGGAACTGCCGTCGGACGACCGGGTGGCGACGGTCGACGACGGCGAACCGGCTCCCTTCGAGCCCGAGCTCCCCCGGAGCAGACCGGTCGACGACGGCGAGGGCTCGATCACCGGCTGACGAGCGGATGTGCCGCACCGTGAGCGGACCGGGCTGCGGGCGATCGCTGAACGATCGTTTTTCGGTTGAGACTCTGTTCGATCCGATCTAGGCTGACGCCTGAAACGATCGTTCAAGAGGTCCCCGATGGACTCCCGCCCTCTCGCCCGCCTCCGGGTCGACGTGCCCGCGCTGCCCCACACCCCGTCGGTCACCGAGACCCAACGGGTGGTGTTGCTCGCGGCCATCGCCCTGTTCGCCCGCGACGGCTACCACGCGACCTCGACCCGGGACCTGGCGACGGCCCTCGGCTGGCCGGTCGGAGCGTTGTACCAGCACTTCCCGTCGAAGGCCCACATCCTGGCCGAGCTGGTGCGGACCGGTCACGAGGCCCATCACGCCGCGCTCGCGTCCGCGCTGCTGGAGTCGGGGTCCGACCCCGTCGACCAGCTGCGGGCGCTGGTCCGGGCCCACGCCCGATTCCACTGCGAGTACGCCATGGCCGCGGTCGTCGCCCACGACGAGATGCACGGCCTGCCCAGCGAGCTCGCGGCCTCGTCGCTCGCGATCCTCGCGCTGTCGAAGAAGCTCCTCACCGACGTGGTCGCGAGAGGAGCGGCGCTCGGGAGGTTCCACCCGCCCGATCCCTTCGTCACCGCGGCCGCCATCGGAGCGATGGGCATGCGGATCGCCCACTGGTACGCCGGCGAGCCACCGGAGCGGATCGCCGAGATCCATGCCGAGCTGGCGCTGCGGATGGTGGGGGTGACGCCGTGAGCCCCCTGTGGCTGTTCGGCTGCAGCCCGGACGCCGTCGTGCCTCCTCTTAGCGAACCCGCCGAGCCGGTCGAGAGCACGCCGAGCAGCCCGTCATCGTCGGTTCCTCCGGACCCGACCACCACCGTGCCTTCGCCGGTGACCTCCGCCTGCACCGTCACCGAACAGGCCGTCGATTGCCCGTTCGACATCGTCCGCGTCTCCGGGCGCGACGTGCGGATCGCGTTGCCGGAGGGGACCCCACCGGACGGCGGCTGGCCGGTCATCGTGGCGTACCAGGGGTCGTTCTTCTCGGCAGAGTTCTGGTTCTCCGCCCGAGCGTCGCAGCCATTCGGGGCGTACGACGAGGCCCTGGCGGTGGCGACGTGGCTCGGCGCGGGGTTCGCGGTGGTGGCGCCCGAGACCATCGGCGACGCGACGTTCTGGCAGACCAACGTGCCCCCGTGGTCGGTGGTGTGGCAGGGTTCGGACGACGACGACCTCGTGCTCGCGCTGCTCGACGCGATCGACGGCGGCGACCTCGGTCCGCTCGATCCGGAGCGCCTGTACGCGACCGGCATCTCGAGCGGCGGGTTCATGACGAGCCGGATGGCGGTCAGCTACCCCGGCGTGTTCCGGGCGCTCGCCATCCACTCCGGCTCGTACGCGACCTGCGGCGCGGTGTGCTTCGTCCCGCGGCCGCTGCCCGCCGACCACCCGCCGACGCTGTTCGTGCACGGTCGGTTCGATCCGGTCGTCCCCGAGCGGACCGCCGAGGCCTACAGCGACGCGCTGGCCGACGAAGGCCACGAGACCGAGCTCCACCTGGAGGACGGCGGACACGAGTGGCTCCCGGATGCCGGCGACGCCATCCTCGTGTGGTTCTCCGAGCACTAGGAATGTGTCGGCCATACAGTTCGAGCGTACCGCCGTGGCGATCGCCGTTGAGTCAGGGCGGGGCCGAGCTGCGTCGAGCCGCCCACCGC
>JADMIO011113537.1_pt1 | contig 37640 bp, 34 predicted proteins | sample 8958161 | NCBI WGS metagenome assembly JADMIO01 (sample SAMN16585339, study PRJNA669376) | soil metagenome | isolation source: Crop rotation soil | place: USA: Cullars Rotation, Alabama | collected 2011 | reverse complement strand
CGCTCGAGCGCTACCGCGCCCGCGTGCTCAGCCTGGATTCTGCGCCGACGCTGCCGCGGCTCGACATCGAGCAGTACGATGGGCTCGTGCTGCGGCAGTAAGCGACTGGAACTCGCGGGTGCGCTCGACGGCCGAAGCAGAATGCGGTGCGGGCTCGGGCGGTGTACGCTTCGACGCAGCAGCTCTGAATCAGTGCTGCCTGACCCGAACAACCGAACCGCGGTGGGCATGCGTCCATCGCTTCAGTCCGTGACGAGGAGGCCCATGCCCACCATCGAAGGAAGCTGCCTTTGCGGCGCGATTCGCTACGCGTCGCCCGTTCAACCTGCATTGACCGCGTTCTGCCACTGCCGCAACTGCCAGAAGGCCGGCGGCGGCGGCTACTCGGTGAACGTCGTCGTCCCCACCGACTCCCTCGAGATTCGCGGCATGCCCGCGTCGTTTCACTCCACCGGAGCGTCGGGTTTGCCGGTCACGCGCCGGTTCTGCGCGAGCTGCGGAACGCCGTTGTTCACCGAGGCGGCGGGCTTTCCGGGCATGTCGTTCGTCAAGGGCGGCTCGCTCGACGATCCATCGTGGATCGAGCCGAAGCTCCACATCTGGTGCGATTCGGCCCAGCCGTGGGACAAGCTGCCCGACGGTGCGACCTGTGTCGCGAAGAATCCCCCCGCGGGCTGAACGATCGAATTCGAACAAGGGCATGCAGATGAACACGCAGACAGCATCACGCAAGGGCCGCGCAGTCGGCATCAACCACATCGCGCTCGAAGTCGGCGACATCGCGGCCGCGCTCGAGTTCTACGGAAAGTTTCTCGACTTCGAGCTGCACGAGCATAACGAGGACCAGGCGTTCATCTATTTCGGCGACCAGTTCATCAACTTCACGCGCAACGCCGACCGGCAGCCCGATCAGCGCCGGCACTTCGGCATCGCGGTCGACGACAAGGAGCTCGTGCGCGGCACGCTGAAGCAGATGGGCATCAAGCTGCTCGACGGACCGTTTCTCGACTTCCTCGATCCGTGGGGTAACCGCGTCGAGATCGTCACCTACACGAAGATCCAGTTCACGAAGGCCGAGCACGTGCTGCGCGCGATGGGCCTCGGGCATCTGCAGAAAACGGACGAAGCCCTCGCCGAGCTGCGCGCGAAAGGCATGGCGCCCGGCTGATCTCAGGCGGCGATCGCGTCCGCGACGTCTGCGTGGTGCGCGTGGTGCAGCATGTGTCCCGCGCCGTTGATCAGCTTCAGCCGGGAATTCGGAAGCACCTTGTGGAGGCGGACCGATTGCGAGCTCTGCCTGACGACGCGGTCGCCGGTCCCCGCCAGCAGCACGACCGGAAGGTCGAGACTCGCGTAACGCTTGCTCGCGCGCCGCGCCGCCGGAATCATCGATACCGCATCCTCGGAATCGGCGCGAATCTGCGACGGCCGCACGATCAGCTCGCGCGGCACGCGCTCGAGGTAGCCGGCCGGCACCGGCTCCGGCGCGAACATCTTGCGGACTGCCCGCTTGAGCGTCATCCGCGCGAACAGCGGTGACACCGTGTAGCGCATCAGATCGCCGAGCACAGGAATCGCCGGGAGCGCCGCAATGGCGACGTCGGCGCGCACGGTCGGGAAGTAATAGCCCGAGACGAGCACCAGCTTGCGCACGGCGCGCGTTCGCAGCAACGCGAGCTCCAGCGCGACGAGCGTGCCCCACGAGTGGCCCATCACAACGGCCTGCTCGATACCCAGACGCCTGAGCGCTTCATCGATCAGCTTCGCCTGTTTGCGGGCGGACCACCAGCGCGTGCGCGGACGTTCGCTGAAGCCGAAGCCAGGCCGGTCGAACACGATCACACGATGGCGCGAGGCGAGGTCGGCGACGAGGCCGCTCGCAAGAAGATCCTGCAGCGGCACCGCGTTCCCGTGCAACAGGACGACCGGCTGGCCGCTGCCGCGCTCGATCCGATGCAGGCGAACACCGTCGATCTGCATGAACGATCCCTCGGGAGGATGCATCTGTTCGGCGCGCCTTGCCCGCAGCGCAACCCAGCCGGCGGTGACGCCTGCCGCGAGTGTGGCCAGCACCAGGCCCTTTTGTTTTGGAGTCAATCTCGTCATCAATCAGCGCCTCTCGATATCGATACTTCTTTTAGCCTCGCCATGCGACGGTGCATGCGAGATGAGAGGGGGGTCCGATTGGATGCGCCGCCGCACGCTCGCGGCGGATCAATTCACTCTGACCCTATTGATCCAGCGGGATGTTCAGGAACACGCCGAACTCCTGCGCGATGTTCGCGCTGATTCGCGCGTGGACCTTGCCCTGCTCGTCGTGGAATGACGCACGCTCGGCGAGCGGGAAGACGGCCTCGTGCCAGATGTTCGGATGAATGTAGAGGCCCTTGCCGCCGCTGACGTGAAACGCGACGAAGTTCTCGGGCCGCAGATCGTCGCCGGGCAGCGCGAGCGGACAGATGAACGATTCGCCGTTCAGCGGGAAGAACAGCTGGCCGCCGTCGGGGTGGTAGTTCACGTGCCAGAGCAGCACGCGCGAGCGATCGGGTGCGGCGCCCGAACCGGCGCGCACCTCTTTCGGATTGCGCGACCAGCCGAACAGATACGGCGTGCTCGTCACCGCCTTGTTGTGACCGTAGAGCGTCTCCCCTTCCCAACAGAATTCGAACGTGCCGCTCGTGGTGCCGCCTTCGTTGCCGGTGCCCGGATCGATCGTGCGCCAGCCGGGCTGGGGCCACGTGACGATCTCGATCGGGTAGCCGCGACAGTCGTCGACGAGATGACCGTAGCCGCGCAGCGATTCTTCGGTTGCGACGATGAGCGGCACGTCGTGCCACGGCAGCTCGTCGGGGACATCGGGCGCAAGATAATCGGCAGGAGCGACGGCGTTCATCTCGTGATCGTTCTCTGAAAAGCCGTCAGTCTACAAAAAAATGGCGGAACGGCTTCCCGTTCCGCCATTTCCACGTTGCGCTTCGATCGGCGGAGCGCAGCCGGATCACATCATGTGCTGCCCGCCGTTGATCGCAATGTTCGCGCCGGTGACGAACGCCGCTTCGTCCGACGACAGATACGCGACCAGTCCCGCGACTTCCTCGGGCTTGCCCAGGCGTCCCATCGGGATCTGCGGAATGATCTTCGAATCGAGGACTTCCTTCGGAATCGCCATCACCATCTTCGTCCCGATGTAACCCGGCGAGATCGTGTTGACGGTGACGCCCTTGCGCGCGTACTCGAGCGCGGCCGCCTTCGTGAAGCCGTGCAGGCCGGCCTTCGCGGCCGAGTAATTGGTCTGCCCGAACGCGCCCTTCTGGCCGTTGACCGACGAGATATTGATGATGCGGCCCCAGCCGCGGTCGGCCATGCCGTCGATCACGTTCTTGCTCATGTTGAACGCCGAGTCGAGGTTAGTCGCGATGACGATGTCCCAGCCGGACTTGTCCATCTTCTTGAACGTCGTGTCGCGCGTGATGCCGGCGTTGTTGACCAGCACGTCGATCGGCCCGACTTCCTCGCCGACCTTCTTGAGGCAGCCCTGCGCGCTTTCGAAGTCGGCGACGTCGCACGGATAGGCGTGGAAGCTGTAGCCGAGTTTTTTCATCGAATCCAGCCATTCCTTGGACTTCGTGTTGCCCGGTGAATGCGTGGTCACGACCTTGTAGCCGAGCGCCGCGAGCTTGATGCAGATCGCTTCGCCGAGACCGCCCATACCACCAGTGACCAATGCTACGCGTTGTGCCATCGTGTTCTCCTCGTTGAGTGACAATCAGACAGCCGTCGCTGCGGCCGTCCTCCTAGCTTTTCAGAAACTTCACACGCTGCGTCATGCCTTCTCGCGCACGTAACGCCCCGGCGCCGGGTCGAGCACCGGATAGTCGTCGCTGCCTGGGTTGTCCGGCGCCGCGCGCTTCGCTCCGGATTGCCGCGCCAACCATGTACGCCAGTGCGGCCACCAGCTTCCCTTCTTCTGCTCGGCGCTCGCCAGCCATTCGTCCGGACTCGCGCCCTGCAGCCCATCGATCCAGTATTCGCGCTTGTTCTTCACGGGTGAATTGACGACACCCGCGATATGACCGCTGCCGCCGAGCACGAACTCCGAGTCGCCGCCCAGCAGCATCACGCTGCGATACGCGGAGCGCCACGGAACGATATGGTCCTCGCGCGTGGCGAGAATGTAGGCCGGCATCTGGACCGTGCGCAAGTCAATCTTGATGCCGCACATCTCGAGCATGCCCGGCTCGCGCAGCAGGTTGTTCAGATAGCAGTTGCGAATATAGTAGACATACATCGGCCCCGGCAGGTTCGCGCTGTCGCCGTTCCAGTAAAGCAGATCGAACGCGGCCGGCGTCCTGCCTTTCAGGTAGTTGTTGACGACGAACGACCAGATCAGCTCGTTCGCGCGCAGGCTCGCGAACGCGCCGGCGAGCTCGCTGCCGTTGATCCGCTCGCCCGCGAGCAGCGCCGGCTCGCGCGCCGACAGTGTGATCGGGTCGACATAGACGCCGATCTGGCCCGGATCTTCATAGTCGAGCATCGTCGTGAGGAACGTGACGCTCGCGACCGACTTGTCGCCGCGCGCCGCGAGCACCGCGAGCGCGCTCGCGAGCAGCGCCCCGCCGACGCAGAATCCGAGCACGTTGGACAGCTTCGCGCGGGTGATCGATTTCATCGCCGACAGCCCCTGCAGCACGCCGTTCTCGAGGTAATCATCCCACGTGGTCGTGCCCATCTCCGCGGGGATGTTGCGCCACGAGATCAGGAACACCGTGAACCCCTCGGTCACCGCATAGCGCACGAGCGAGTTGTCCGGCTGCATGTCGAGGATGTAGTACTTGTTGATGCATGGCGGCACGATCAGCAGCGGCCGCTCGTACACCTTCGCCGTCGACGGCTTGTACTGAATCAGCTCGATCAGGTCGTTGCGGTACACGACCGACCCCGGCGTCAGCGCGAGGTTGCGTCCGACTTCGAACGCCGCGTCGTCGGTCATCGACACGCGGCCCTTGCTCATGTCGGCGAAGAAATTCTCGGCGCCCTTGCGCAGGCTGTCGCCGTCGGTGGCCAGCGCGAGCTTCAGCGCTTCGGGATTCGTCGCCGGGAAATTCGTCGGCGCCATCGCGTCGAGCATCTGCTTCACCGAAAACTCGAACCGCTCCTGCTCCTTCGGCGGCAGCCGCATCGTCGTGACCATCTCTTCCCAGTACCTGGACGTCGCCAGATAGATGTCGCGCAGCATCGCGAAATACGGTGTCTGCCACTCGGAGCCGGCGAACCGGCGGTCGTGCGGGGGCGAGTGCGGACTGCCGAAACCCTTGGCGACCCAGTGGTTCCAGTTATGGGTCCAGTTGGTCCAGACCTTCGCGACGGTCTGCCAGTAATCCTGCGCGAGGTCGGCCGGATCGACGCTCGTCGCGGGGCTCGGCTCAAGCGTCTCCGCGCCGGGCGATGGCGGAGCGACTGCGAGCGGATTGCCTTCGTTCATGGCCGCTTGCGGCGATTGCGATTCGGGGATTGGGTTTTCAGTTTAGCGACTTTGCCGCTGGCACGCTACAGCCAAACGGACACACATCAATGCGCAAGCCAGTGATGCACCAGCGCGATGAGTCCGATCCCCGAGCCGAGCAGCACGAGCTGCAATGCGGTGTCGGCGAGCCTGACCTTGCGCTGCAGTCCCGGGATCAGGTCCGCGACCGCGACGTAGATCATGCTTGCGGCCGCGAGCGCGAGCGCGAACGGCACCCATTGCTGGACTGCCGCGAGCGCCCAGTAGCCGATCAGCCCGCCGAGGACCGATCCCAGGCTCGAGGCCATGTTGAACACCAGCGCCTGCTTCTTCGTGAACCCCGAATGCAGCAGCACGAGAAAGTCGCCGACTTCCTGCGGCACCTCGTGCGCGATGATCGCGACCGACGTCACGATGCCGAGATTGAAATCGGCGAGGAATGCGGCGGCGATCACGACGCCGTCGCAGAAATTGTGGAACGTGTCGCCGATCAGGATCATCCAGCCCGAGCGACCGCCATCGTGACCATGGTCGCCGCGGTGGCCGTGATGGGCATGGTCGTCGGACGGGTCCTCGACATGCGCCGGCAACCCTGATTCGCCGTGATCGTGGCTGTGGCGCCAGATGACGACCTTCTCCAGCACGAAGAACAGCACGACGCCGCCCAGCACCGCGCTGAAGATCTGCTCCGCAGGCTTGCCCGCCTCGAGCGCATGCGGCAGCACTTCGAGAAACACCGCGCCGAGCAGCGCGCCGACCGCGAAGGCGACGAACTTGTTGACCCACGCCGCATTGAGCCCGAGCGTCAGCGCCGCAGCCGCGACCGAGAGGACGCCGCCGCCGATGCAGGCGACCATGATGGCGAGCAGCGTCGACAAGTGGAGGGGCTGGAAAAAGGGGCGCCAATCCTAGCATGGGGCCGGGGTTGGGGCCGGGGTTGGGGCCAGGGTTGAGAAACGCGCCTAGTGGCCCAACCTGCTCGAGCCATGGCTCCCTACGATGAACTGCCGGTCGACTTCGTGCTCGACGAAGGCGCCGCGCACCGCCCGCAAAATCCCGAACAAGCGGAACACGCGCCTCGCGACAACAACCCTCTCCTCGACGACGACAGCCTGCTCGATGCGTATTCGCAAGCGGTCGCCGGCGCCGCCGAGCGCGTCTCCGCGGCAGTCGTCCACCTGCAGGTCGAATCGACGAAGTCATCGCGAGCGACGGGATCCGGTTCCGGCTTCGTGTTCAGCCGCGGCGGACTCATCCTCACCAACAGCCACGTCGTGCGCGGCGCCGGGAACATCCGCGCGACGTTTCCCGACGGCACGACCGGCGATGCCGAGCTGCTGGGTGCCGATCCCGCGACCGATACGGCGGTGCTGCGGATCGGCCTGCGCGACCGGCCGGCGCTGACGCTGGGCTCGTCGCGCAACGTGCGCGTCGGACAGCTCGCGATCGCGGTCGGCAATCCGTACGGGTTCCAGAACACGGTGACCGCGGGCGTGATCAGCGCGCTCGGACGCAGCCTTCGCGCCGAGAACGGCCGCGTGATCGACGACGTGCTGCAAACCGATGCGGCGCTCAATCCCGGCAACTCCGGCGGGCCGCTCGTCGACTCGCGGGCGCGCGTAATCGGCGTGAACACGGCGGTGATCGCCGGGGCGCAGGGCCTGTCGTTCGCGATCGCGATCGACACCGTCAAGTGGGTCGTCGACCGGATCCTGATGGAAGGCCGCGTGCGCCGCGCCCATCTGGGAATCGCCGGCGCGAACGTCGTATTGAATCAGAAGATGGCGCGGCACTTCGATCTGCCGAACGCACGCGCCGTGCGAATCGAGTCGCTGCAGAAAGGCGGGCCCGGCGAGGGCGCCGGACTGCAACCGGGCGATCTCATCGTCGGCTTCGCCCGCTATCCGGTCAACGGCATCGACGATCTGCACCGGCTGCTGACTGCCGACCGTATCGGCTTGCGCTGGCCGATCATCGTTCTGCGCGGGCAACTGAAGCTCGAGCTGTCGATCCTCGGGTCGGAAGCGCCGGCGGAGAAATAAGCTCGCCCACGCCAACCCGGTCATCCGGCCGGTGGTCAGGTCAGCCGCAGGTTCCTATTCTTCGCACATGTTCAGCAGGAGTGAAGACATGAACGAAAGCGAATTCCTGGCCGGCCTGTCGGCGAGCCTCACGGCGCGCGTCGCGGCCGCGAGATCATCGATCGCTGCGATCCGGCTGTCGGACGAGCATCATCTGACGGGCATCCTCTGGCGCGCCGATGTCGTCGTCACCTCGGAGCAGAGCCTGCCGCGGCGCGATGAATTCACCGTGGTGCTGGAGGACAGCAAGCGCGTCGGCGCTCGTGTCGCGGGACGCGATCCGGGCACGAACATCGCCGTGCTGCGGATTGCGGAACATCCCTCCGCCACGCCGTGGTCCCCAGCGACCGCGCAGCCCGGCAGCATCGTTCTCGCGCTCGGTGCCGACGGTGCCGGCGATGCGACGGCGCGACTCGGCGTCGTCAATCGCGTCGCGCCCGAATGGCACAGCGTTGCCGGCGGCCGGATCGACCAGCGCGTGGTGCTCGACATCCGGCTCGGACGTTCCGAGGAAGGCGGGCCCGTGATCGATGCCGCCGGCGCGTATCTCGGGATGTCGACGTTTGGTCCGCGCAGGCGGGTCCTCGTGATTCCGGCCGCGACGCTCGAGCGCGTCGTCCCCGCGCTGCTGCAGGACGGACGTATCGCACGCGGCTGGCTCGGCATCGCGCTGCAGCCGGTCGCGGTGCCCGAGCCGCTGCAGCAGGCTGCCGGACAGTCGAGCGGCCTGATGGTGATGTCGATCGCCGACGGCGGTCCGGCCGCGAAAGCCGGGGTCGTCGCCGGCGACATCGTCGTCGCGCTCGACGGCACGCCGGTGCGTCGGGCTCGCGGCGTCGCGGCGCGACTCGGCGCGGACAGCGTCGGCCGCAGCGCCGATCTGCAGGTGATCCGGGCGGGCGGCGTCGTCTCGTTGCAGGTCACGATCGAGGCGCGACCCGCAGGATGACGATCGCGCCGTTCGGCCGCACCGCCGCGATCGGGGACGTGCCCGACGATGCGCCCGAAGCAGCGGCCGCCGTGACTCACGCTCCGCTGCAACGGGTGCACGTGCATGTCCGTGCACGGTCCGCAGCACGACGTGAGGCGCTCGAGCGAATGGTCGAAGCCTGGGGGCATGTCACCGGGCCTGACGCGCACGATGCGGATGTCGTGCTCACCGAGGGTGACGGGTCGTCCGCTGACGAATCGATCGTGCTCGCTTCAGGCGCTCCGCAAGGTGACTACACGAGCATCCAGCGCGGCGATCAGGCCAGCACACTCGCAGCCGATTCGACGCCCGCGCAGATCGATGCGGCGCTGCGTGCGGTCGCGCTGGGACTCGTCGTGCGCAGCGCCCCGGCTTCTGCCGACGATGGCTTTGCCGCGCTCGGCGACGAATCGCTGCGACCGCTGCTGACGCCGCGCGAGATCGAAGTCCTCGCAGCGATGGCTGCAGGCGGGACGAACAAGATGATCGCGCGCCAGCTCGACATCTCGCTGCACACGGTCAAATTCCACGTCGAGTCGGTGTTCCGCAAGCTCGGCGTGCGCACGCGCGCCGAAGCGGTCGCGAAAGGCATCGAGCGGCAGCGGCGCGAAACGATCGAGCTCTAGTGCACGGCCCCTAGTCCAGCCACACCAGCGCCGCCATCCGGCCCGGGGATTTGTCGCGGCGGTACGAGAAGTAGCGCGCGGGATTCGAGACCGTGCACTCGCCGCCGCCGTGGATCGATTCGACGCCGGCGCTGCGCAATCGCTGCGTCGCGAGCGCGAACAGATCGGCGAGCCACTTGCCCGAACGCCTGGGATACGGAGCGAACGCAGCCGAGGACGCCGGATCGCGCGCGATGAAAGCGTCGCGCACGTCGTCACCGACTTCGAAGGCCTGCGAACCGATCGCCGGTCCCATCCATACGACGATCTCGCTCGGCGCGACCTGCATCGCCTCGACCGTGCGCTCGAGAACGCCGGCCGCGAGCCCGCGCCACCCGGCATGCGCCGCCGCCACCCGCGTGCCGCCGCGATCGCAGAACAGCACCGGCAGGCAATCGGCAACACGCACGGCCGCGGCAACGCCGCGTGTCGTTGCGATCGCCGCATCTGCGACCACCGGCCCGGCGGAAGCCGGCGCATCGATCACCGCCACATCGGTGCCGTGCACCTGGCTCAGCCACCGCGGCTCCACATCGATGATCGAGCGCAACAGCTGCTTGTTGTGCTCGACGCGGCTCGGATCGTCGGCATTGTTGCCGGCGACGTTCATCGTCGCGCAGAGGCCCGTGCTGATGCCGCCGTTGCGCGTCGTCATCAGCGCGCGGACGTTCGGCGGCGCCGGCCAGCCGGGCACGATCCAGTCGAGGCCGCGTGCGGCGAGCTTCTCGCTGAGCGTCATTGCGCAAGCCTGTCGAGCAATGCGCGCATGTCTGCGGGCAGCTTCGATCTCCATTCGGCATCCGCGCGGCTCGACGGATGCCGCAGCGCCAGACGCTCGGCGTGCAGCGCCTGCCGCGCGAACGCGATGGGTGCCTGTGTCGTTGCGCGGCCGCGATAGACGGGATCTCCGACCAGCGGATGCCCGATCGACGTCAGGTGCACGCGAATCTGATGCGTGCGGCCGGTCTCCAGCCGGCAGCGCAGCAGCGTCGACGTCGTGAAGCGTTCGACGATCGCGTAGTGCGTGACGGCGGGCTTGCCGCCTTGTGTGACGGCCATCAGCGTGCGCTCGCGCGGATGCCGGCCGATCGGCGCATCGACTGTGCCGTCACGCTCGACGACGCCGTGCACGAGCGCGAGGTATTCGCGCTTCACGGTGCGGGCCTGCAGCTGCCGCACCAGATCGGTCTGCGCGACGAGCGTCTTCGCGACGACCATCAGTCCCGTCGTGTCCTTGTCGAGCCGGTGAACGATGCCCGCGCGCGGGACGCTCGCCAATGCGGGATCGTGGGCCAGCAGTCCGTTGAGCAGTGTTCCGCTCCAGTTGCCGCTGCCCGGATGCACGACGAGTCCTGCCGGCTTGTCGATGACGATCAGCGCTTCGTCCTCATGCACGATCGGCAGCGGCATCGATTTGGCGACGAATGCGGTCTGCGCCGGATCGGGCACCGCCGCGAGCATGACGACCTCGCCGCCGCGGACCTTGCGCGAGGACTCGGCTCGCGCACCGTCGATCACGATGCGGCCGGCGGCGAGCCACGATTGGAGCCGGCTGCGCGAATATTCGGCAAACAGCCGCGCGAGCGCGACGTCGAGTCGCTGCCCGGCGCTGTCCGCCGGAACGACCGCCGACTGCACGTCGTCATCGTCGAATTCGAAGGCTTCCGCATCCTCGCGCTGCGGGGCATCCGCCGGAGAGCCGGTGGTCATTACGCTATAATCGAGAGTTGTTATTTCAGAGTGAATCGAGCTATGAGCGCCATGAAATTGCGTTTGCCGACCGGCGCGATTGTACTCGGGCTGGTCCTCCTTTTCGGCTCGCTGGGCGCGTGCAGCTGGCTGCCCGAAGTCAAGGACGAAACCGGCAACTGGAGCGTCGAGCGCCTCTACAACACCGGACGCGAAGCGATGCAGGAAGGCAACTACCTGCGCGCGATCAAGATGTTCGAGTCGCTGGAAAGCCGCTTCCCGTACGGCCCCTACGCGCAGCAGGCGCTGCTGCAGCTTGCGTATTCGGAATACAAGCTGAGCGAAATGGCCGCTGCGGTCAGCGCTGCCGACCGGTTCATCAAGCAGTATCCGAATCATCCGAACGTCGATTACGCGTATTACCTGCGCGGACTCGCGAACTTCAACGAGGACTTCGGCTTCCTGACCTGGCTCGCGGACCAGGATCTCAGCGAGCGCGATCCGAAGACGCTGAAGGAATCGTACGTGAGCTTTCGCGATCTGGTCGCGAAGTTTCCGGAGAGCCGCTATGCCGCCGATTCGCGCGCACGGATGAACTTCCTGGTGAACGCGCTGGCGACCGGCGAGGTCCACGTCGCGCGCTACTACTTCAACCGTGGCGCCTACATCGCCGCGGCGACACGCGCGCAGACGGCGGTGCTGACCTATCCGACCGCGCCGGTCAATGAGGACGCGCTGTACCTGATGATGAGCGCGTACGACAGGCTGCAGCTGACGCAGTTGCGCGACGACGCGAAGCGCGTGCTCGAGAAAAATTTTCCGAAGAGCAAATACCTGACAGCCGACAGCCGCAGGCCGTGGTGGCGGCTCTGGTAGGAGGTGTCATTCCCGCGCAGGCGGGAATCCAGTAACTTCCTGTTTTTGCGAAGCGACATTGGATTCCCGCTTGCGCGGGAATGACGCTATATCCTGCGCACCACAGCGTCGGTGAACTCCTTCGTCGTCGCCTTGCCCTTCAGATCCCCGGTCCGGACCTGATCCTCGTTCAGCGTCCGGTCGATCGCGACGCGTAGCCGCTGCCCGAGGTCGGTCTTGCCGACGTGGTCGAGCATCATCGCCGCCGCGAGCATCAGCGAGATCGGATTGGCAATGCCTTTGCCCGCGATGTCGGGGGCCGACCCGTGCACCGCTTCGAAGATCGCCGCGTCGTTCCCCAGATTCGCGCCCGGCGCCATCCCGAGCCCGCCGACCAATCCCGCGATCAGGTCCGACAGGATGTCGCCGAACAGATTCGTACACAGCAGCATGTCGAACTGCCACGGATTGAGCACGAGCTGCATCGCGCAGGCATCGACGATCCGGTCGTCGACCGCGACGCGGCCTTCGTAGTCCTTCGCGACTTCGCGCGCCGCTTCGAGGAAGAGTCCCGTCAGCACTTTCAGCACGTTCGCCTTGTGCACGATCGTGATCTTCTTGCGGCCCTGCTTCACCGCATAGTCGAACGCGAAGCGCGCGATCTTCCGGCTGCCGTCGCGCGTGTTCATTCCCGTCGACACCGCGACGGCGCGCGGATCGTCACCGACCGGAATGTAGTAATCGTGTGCGACGTAGAAGCCGCCGAGGTTCTCCCGCACCAGCACCAGATCGATTTTCTCGAAGCGGCCCGGAATCATCGTATGCACCGGTCGCAGGTTCGCATACAGGTTGAATTCCTCGCGCAACCGGACGTTCGCCGAGCGGAATCCGCCGCCGACCGGCGTCGTCAGCGGTCCCTTCAGCGCGAGGCCGGTCGTGCGGATGCTGTCGAGCGTCGGCTTGGGCAGCGAATCGTTCTGCATCTGGATGCCGATCAGCCCGGCCTGCCGCTCGTCCCAGTCGAACGGCGCACCGAGCGCGTCGAGCACGGCCACCGTCGCCGCGGTGACTTCAGGACCGATGCCGTCACCGGGAATCAGTGTCGCGGGAATCTTTGTGGTCATGTGTCGCTCCCTGAAATCAATAGGGTCAGAGTCGATTGATCCTCATCGTTCTTTCAGTGCCGCCAACGGGTCAGGATCAATCGACTCTGACCCTATTGATTTCTCGAAAAAGGCGAGCACGTCGTCGAGCTTGCGCGTGCGCTTCATCGGCGGCAGGCTGCGCCACAGCCGCTTGCCGTACGGCTTGTCGACCAGCCGCGTGTCGCAGATCATCAGCACGCCGCGATCGGTCTCGCTGCGGATCAGCCGTCCCGCGCCCTGCTTCAGGCTGATCGCCGCCTGCGGCACCTGGTAGTCGGTGAACGGATTGCCGCCCTGCTTCGCGAGGTAATCGAGCCGCGCCTGCAGCACCGGATCGTCGGGCGGCGCGAACGGCAGCTTGTCGATAATGACGACCGACAGCGCTTCGCCGCGCACGTCGACGCCTTCCCAGAAGCTCTGGCTGCCCAGCAGCACCGCGTTGCCGAGAAAGCGGAAGCGATCGAGCAGCTCGGTCCGCGAGCCTTCGCCCTGCACGAGGATCGGATAGTCGAGGCCCTCGCGCTTGAACGCCTCGCGCAGCAGGTCCTGCGCGCGTGAAAGTGCGCGCAGGCTCGTGAACAGCAGAAATGCGCGACCGCGACTCGCCTTCAGCACAGGGATCGCCGCGTCGATCACCGCCTCGGTGTGCGCGGACTGGTTCGGCGCCGGGAAATCCGCCGGCACATAGAGCACCGAGTGGTTCGCGTAGTCGAACGGACTCTCCCAGCTCGCGGTCTCGGCCCAGCCGAGTCCCATCTCGTTGCGATAGTGGTCGAAGTCGCCGTTCACCGCGAGCGTCGCCGACGTGAAGATCCACGCTTTCGCGGCGCTCGTGACCTGCTGCTCGAAGATCGTCGCGACCGACAGTGGCGACGTGTGCAATTGCCAGCCCTGCTGCGAGACGTCGAGCCAGCGGATGTTGCGATCGCTTTCGCCTTCACCTTCGGACTGCGCCGTCTCGCGGCCCCAGCGTGCCAGCCGGCCGTGCAGCTCGGCCGCGCGCCGCGCGCACGCAGCGAGTCCTTCGCCGCGCTCGGCCTGCGCCTCGAGATCCTTCGCCAGTTGCGCCGCCAGATCGGTCAGCTTCTGCAGCTCCGCGCCCAGCTCTGCGGGCTGCAGCGCGTTTCGCGCATATTTGCCCGGAGGCCGATCGAGCGCGAGCCGGAAGTCCTTCGCGGCGAGCGTGAGCTTCGAGAGCGCATCGACGAGCTCGCGCGCTTCGGGGGCTTCGGTCAGCACCGCGGCGGTTGCATCGCGCGACAGCTCCTGAACCTGCGCATGGCTGACGTGCTCGCCGAAGAACAGCGTCGCCGTATCCGGAAGCTGATGCGCTTCGTCGAAGATCACCGTGTTGCACGCGGGCAGCAGTTCCGAGACGCCTTCGTCCTTCAGCATCAGGTCGGCGAAGAACAGGTGATGGTTGACGACGACGACATCGGCGAGCAGCGCTTCCTTGCGCGCCTTCATCACGAAGCATTCCTGGTAGTGCGGACATTCGGTCGACAGGCAGTTGTCGCGCGTCGAGGTCACCTGCGACCACACCGCCGAGCTCTCGGGCACCGTCGACAGCGCCGCCTTGTCGCCGCTCGACGAGTGCTTCGCGAAGCGCGTGATGTCGCGCAGATAGCGGACCTCGGTCCGGCTCTCGAGCTTGCCTTCCGCGTTCGTCCGCTCGAGGTGATAGCGGCAGATGTAGTTTGCGCGGCCCTTGAGCAGTGCTGCCGTGATCGGCGCATTCAACGCGGCACGCACCGTCGGCAGGTCGCGCTGGAAGAGCTGGTCCTGCAGATTCTTCGTGCCGGTCGAGACGATCACTTTGCCGCCCGAGAGCAGAGCGGGCACGAGATACGCGAACGTCTTGCCTGTGCCGGTGCCTGCTTCGGCGATCAGCTGTCCCCGCTGCGCGATCGTCTGCGCGACCGCTTCGGCGAACGCGATCTGCTGCTCGCGCGGCATGAAGTCCGGAATGCTGCGTGCGAGCGCCGACTGCTGGTCGAGGTATTCGCGCATCGAGCCGGGCACGTACGCGCTGGCGGCGGTGATGTCTTCTTCGATGGCGGCGGTCATGATCGTTGCGGACGGCGAAAGTCGAGTTTAGCAAGTTGCGCGGTCGATGCACCGGCTGCGAATTGCAATTTGCGCGCACGCCATGCACACTGCGCGCTCCGCTCGAGGATCAACCATCGTCCTGTTCGCTCAATTCTCCGAATGCTCTCGCCAAAATTCTCCACGTCACTAGCCGGCGCAATATTCTGCGCGATTTCAGCAACCGCCGCCGCACAAACTGGCCCGGCACCGGCACAACCCGCAGGTCCGAGTGGGGCCACATCGTTGACGACGACGTTGAACACGCCCGCCGCACAGGCCACGAACCGGATCACCGGCCTCGAGACCAATCGCTCGATGATCGCCGCCGAGGAGCCGACCGACATCGTCGTCAACGGCAGCCCGGGCTCGAACTGCGCATTGATCGTCGACTACGGTGACGGCACTTCGTCGACGCACGCGGTATCGCCGAGCGCGCCGTTCCCAGTGCGCGTCAAGCATACCTATCCGAAGCCCGCCGACGTCAGCGTGCGCGTCCTCGGACTGGCGCAAGGCGGAGTGGGCGCATGCGCGGGAACCCTCGATGCGGCGGTTCATGTCTCCCCGGCCGGCTCGAAGATCGAATACATCACGCTGGTGACCAACGCGTGTCCGGAAGGCTGGTCGATGGTCGGCAGCGTCAACGCGGACAAGTCGTTCCGGTGCACGCCGATCCCGGATATGAGCGCGCCGACGAACATCATCCACTGCACCGAAGGGATGAAGTACTTCGCGCGCGGCGGATTCATCGGCTGCGCGCATCCGGCCGTCGCGCAGGTCGCGGCCGCGACGCCGGCACCGGCGAAGGCCAAGCCCACGGCGTCGGCAGCGAAAGCGAAGCCGGCGGCGAAGAAATCGACCAAGGCCCCGCCGAAAGCAGCACCGGCAAAACCGACGGCGAAGCCATCGGCAAAACCCGCCTGACTTCGCGCAGCGATTGACGACGAGCGCTCAGTTCAGCGCAGCGTCAGCGCTTCGACTTCGCGCTTGAGCTCCAGCCGGGCGCCGATCGCGAATACGATCTCCGCGACCAGGAACACCGGCGAGACGAAGATCTGGAAGAAGTTGTCGACGAGCGCGGGCTTGCGGCCTTCGAACGCATGGCCGATCAGCTGCAGGATCCAGCCGCCGACGAACGCGAGCCCGAAGATCGTCCATCCTGCCGCAGCGCCCATCGCGGCGACCAGATGGCCTGCCCATAGCAGCGGCAGCACGGCGGCGAGGGTCAGCACACCGATCGGCAGGTCGAGCAGCAGGTAGTAGATGCCGACGACCGCGACGAACGCCATCGCCGCGGTGATCGTGACGCTGCCGACCGTGATCGACGGCCACGACAGCGGAATCATCAGTGCGAAGATGATCAGCGGCACGCCGACGAAATGCGTCGCCTTGTTCTTCGGGTTCAGGTGATAGGCGTTGTAGACCGCCATCTGCTGCGCAAGACTTTTCATGATCGGCTCCTCGGGCGGAAGATTCGCAAGCGAAAGCGAAAGCAACCGTTCGCGAGCGACGAGACAAGCCTAATCGCCCAGCACGATGCCCTCGCGGCGCGGATCCGCGCCGCCGATCCAGCCGGTCTTCGTCCGCGCGATCGCCTGTAAACCGCTCGTATGGTCGATTACGCGCACGTCGTGGCCGAGCGCGCGCAATTTGGGCTCGAGCTTCGCGGCCGCGGATCCCTTCTCGAGCTCGACGTAACCGAGATTGCGGCTGCCGACGTTCGGCAAGTCGATCGCGGCTTGCGGATCGAGATGCCAGTCGAGAATGCCGATCAGCGTCTTCGTGACGTAGTTGATGATCGCGCTGCCGCCCGGCGAGCCGACGATTGCATAGACATGCCCCGGCCGATCGAACACGATCGTCGGCGCCATCGAGGAGCGCGGCCGCTTGCCGGGCTGCACGCGATTGGCGATCGGCTTGCCGCCTTCGGTCGTCGCGAACGAGAAATCGGTCAGCTCGTTGTTGAGCAGGAAGCCTCGCACCATCTGCCGCGAGCCGAACACGTCCTCGATCGTCGTCGTCATCGACAGCGCGTTGCCGTAGCGATCGATGATCGACAGATGCGACGTCGACGGAAATTCGAGCGACCTATCGTCGGCGAATGCGACTTTCTGCGCGGGTTGCACGGTCTGCGGATCGCCGGGCTGCGCCTTGCCGAGCGCGGCGTCGGGCTTGATCGTCAACGAGCGCGACCACAGGTAATCGGTGCCGAGCAGGCCCGGCGTCGGCGGCACGAATTCCGGATCGGCCATGTAGCGACCGCGATCGGCATAGGCGAGGCTGCCCGCCTCGGCAAACAGATGCGTCGCATAGAACGAGGCCGGCTCGACGCGCGCCATGTCGAAGCGCTCGAGCATGCCGAGGATCTGCAGCACGGTCATGCCGCCCGACGAAGGCAGCGGCATCCCGCAGACGCGATAGTGACGATACGGCCCGCAGACGACATCGCGGGCTTTCGCGCGATAGCCGGCGAGATCGGCTTCGGTCATGTCACCGGGATTGGTCGGATGCGAGCGGACCTTCGTGACGACGTCGCGCGCGATATCGCCCTTGTAGAACGCTTCCGGCCCTTCGGCGGCGATCCGCTTCAGCGTCGCGGCGAGCTCGGGATTCTTCACCAGCGTGCCGACCGGATGCGGCGTGCCGTCGGCGCGATAGAAGTACGCCTTTGCCACCGAATCGTTGGCGAGCATCTTCTCGGCTTCCAGCGCACCGTAGAGCCGCGGACTCATCGGGAACCCGCGCTCGGACAACTCGATCGCCGGCGCGAACAGCCTTGCCCACGGCAGCTTGCCGTGACGCTGGTGGGCCAGCTCGAGCACGCGCAGCGTGCCGGGGACGCCGACCGAGCGCCCGCCGACGACCGCGTCGAGGAACTTCAACGGCTTGCCTTCCTTGTCGAGAAAGCGCTCCGGCGTCGCCGCGGCGGGTGCGGTCTCGCGGCCGTCGTACGCGCTCAGCTTGTTGTTCTTCTTCTGATAGTGAACGATGAACGCTCCGCCGCCGATACCCGAGCTTTGCGGCTCGACGAGCGTGAGCACCATCTGCGATGCGATCGCCGCATCGATCGCGGTGCCGCCTTGCCTGAGGATCCGAAAGCCCGCCTCGGTCGACAGCGGGTTCGCGGTCGCGATCATGTCGTGCTTCGACGTGACGGCTTTTTTCGGCGTCCAGCCGGACGGGCGCTCGGGCGCCTGATCCTGAGCAAACGACGATGCGACGAGAAACAACAGCCCCAGCGCGGGGGCGAATTTGCAGCGGGCGTTCATGCATCCTCCTCGGTCGCGGTCGAGCGCCGCGATCCGGACATTGTAGGGCCTAAGTCAGGCGTCGTTCGCGTGCGTGTGGCGGTCGCGGTGCGTGACCATCCGCCGATGCAGGTCCTGGATCGTCGTGCGGCCGGTCGCGGTGAACAGGAACGGCAGGAACGCATGAACCAGGCACGCAAGGCCGGCCTTGATCATCGCGAAGCCGAACGACGTTGCGACACCGAAATGTTCGACATAGCTTTCGCCGACTGAGGCCGGGTGTTCGCGGAAGGGTTCGAGCAATTTGTCCATGCCTCGCAGTGTAGGCGTCCTCCCGGAGAAACAAATTGCTTTTTTTGCAACGTGATGGCTTCTGGAGAGAATAATTTTCTCTCGCACCCCCTTCATACAATGCATTCATACTACGATTGGGCGATGGACAAGACCGATCGCAAGCTTCTCGCTCTGCTGCAGGAAGATGCCGACCGCCCGCTCAACGAGTTGGCCGAAGCCGTCAACCTGACGCCCACGCCCTGCTGGAAGCGAATCCAGCGGCTGCAGCGCGAAGGCGTGATCCGCAAGAAAGTCGTGCTCTGTGAACCGGCCAAATTGAATCTCGGACTGACCGCGTTCGTCGCGGTGCGCACGACGCAGCACAACGACCAGTGGCTGCGCAAGTTCGCCGCCGCGGTGCAATCGATCCCGGAGATCGTCGAGGCCTATCGAATGAGCGGCGAGATCGACTACATGCTGCGCATCGTCGTGCCCGACATCCAGGGGTACGACAATGTGTATCGCAAGCTGATTCGCGCCGTCGAGCTGGCCGATGTCAGCTCGAGCTTTGCGATGGAGCGGCTGAAATATTCCACTGCCTTGCCGGTGGAATTCGCCGATCAATAGGATCAATGGGGTCAGAGTGGATTGATCCGAGTACGTTGGCGATTTGTTCAGCCACTCGTTGTCGGATCAATCCACTCTGACCCCATTGATCACGCCACCTTGCGCAGCAGCGCCGGCGCGGGATGGCTCGCGAAGTACGTCATCGCCGCCTGCGTGCCGCTGTCGGCGAGCTTCACGCCCGCGAGCTTCAGTCCCATCTCGCAACCCGCGATCGCCGCGACGAGCGTCAGGTCGTTGCTGTCGCCGAGGTGGCCGATCCGGAACATCCGGCCCTTCACCTTGCCCAGCCCCGTACCGAGCGACAGGTCGAAGCGCTCGTAGATCAATCGCCGCACCGCGTCGGCATCGACGCCCGGCGGCGTGATCACGCCGGTCAGCACCGGTGAATGCACGGCCGGATCGGCGCACTGGATCGGCAGCGCCCACGCGGCGACCGCCGCGCGCACGCCCTCGGCCCACCGCTGATGCCGCGCGAACACGTTGTCGAGCCCTTCGGCCTGCAGCATCGCGAGCGCCTCGTCGAGACCGTACAGCAGGTTCGTGTTGGGCGTGTACGGGAAGTAGCCGTCCTTGTTGATCTCGACCATCTCGTCCCAGCCCCAGAACGAGCGCGGCAGCTTCGCGGACTTGCTCGCCGCAAGCGCCTTCGGCGACAGCGCGTTGAAGCCGATGCCCGGCGGCAGCATCAACCCTTTCTGCGAGCCGCTGACGCTGACGTCGATGCCCCACTCGTCGTGTCGATAATCGGCGCAGGCGAGGCCCGAGATCGTGTCGACCATCAGCAGCGCCGGATGCTTCGCGGCATCGATCGCGGCGCGCACCGCGGGAATGTCCGAGGTGACGCCCGTCGACGTCTCGTTGTGCACGACGCACACGGCCTTGATCCGGTGGTCCGTATCGCGCCGCAGTCGCTGCTCGATCATGTCGGCCTGCACGCCGCGCCGCCAGCTCGGCGCGTTCGGCAGATGCTCGTCGCTGCCCGCGTACGCGAGGAACTCGGTCTGAACGCCGAGCTTCGCGGCCATCTTCTGCCACAGCGATGCGAAGTGGCCGGTCTCGTACATCACGACGAGATCGCCGGGGCTGAGCGCATTCGACAGCGCCGCCTCCCACGCACCCGTGCCCGAGCTCGGATAGATGACGACCGGATGCTTCGTCCTGAAGATCGCGCGCATCCCCGACAGCACTTTCAGGCCGAGCGCGCCGAACTCCGGTCCGCGATGATCGATCGTCGGCAAGCTCATCGCGCGCAGGATGCGATCGGGGACCGGGCTCGGACCGGGGATCTGCAGGAAGTGGCGGCCGGTGGGATGGAAGTCGAGGGTGGGCATTGGCAGTCCTTCAACAGAGGTAGCTACTGACCAGCAAGTTTATTCCCATTCACGATGCCACCGGACCACGGGAAAGACTCCTCTGCTCGCGACTTGCGAATCAAGATCTTGCGAACCCGAGATCACAATCCGTGATTTCAAGTCAGCGCGCGCATGGCCGTCGGAGAAACACAATGCGTTTAAACTGAACGCATGCCAGATGATCGCACTGTCAACTCGGGTGCCGTTACCAACGAGGCTTCACACGCGCTCGCCCAGCGCCTGCGCAGTGAAACGCGAGGCGACGTCCTCTTCGACGACGCATCGCGCGGCCGCTATGCGACCGATGCTTCGATCTATCAGATCATTCCGCTCGGTGTGCTCGTGCCGCGCAGCGACGACGATGTCGCGATCGCGCTCGACATCGCGCGCGATCTGAAGGTGCCGGTGCTGCCGCGGGGCGCTGGCTCGAGCCAATGCGGACAGACCACTGGCGCTGCACTGGTCATCGATTGCACGAAGCATCTGCGCAACGTTCTCGGCGTCGATCCGGCCGCACGTACCGCGACCGTGCAGCCCGGCCTCGTGCTCGATCACCTCAACGCGCAGCTGAAGCAGCACGGGCTGTGGTATCCGGTCGATGTGTCGACGAGCGCGCAGGCGACGCTCGGCGGCATGGCCGGCAACAACTCGTGCGGCTCGCGCTCGATCGCTTACGGGAACATGGTTCACAACGTGCTCGGGATCGAGGCGCGATTGTCCGATGGCGCGATCGTCGATTTCGGTCCCGTTGCAGCGCTGACCGGGCGCGCCGCGCAGATCGCCGATTTCGTGCGCAGCCTCGCTGCGCAGTGCAGCAGCGAGATCGTAGCGAACTGGCCGAAGGTGATGCGTCGTGTCGCCGGCTACAACCTCGACATCTTCGACAATCAGAGCGAGCGGCCTTACACGAGCGACGGCAGCGTGAACCTCGCGCATCTGCTCGTCGGCGCCGAAGGCACGCTCGCATTCATGAAGAGCCTGAAGCTGCGGCTGTCGAAGCTGCCGCGCGCGAAAGTGCTCGGCATCGTCAACTTCCCGACGTTCCGCGAGTCGATGGCCGCGGCGCAACACATCGTGAAGCTCGGGCCGACCGCGGTCGAGCTGGTCGATCGGATCATGATCGAGCTCGCGCTCGAGAATCCCGCGTTCCGCTCGACGATGGAATCGGCGCTGATCGGACGGCCCGCGGCGATCCTGCTGGTCGAATTCTCCGGCGACGACAAAGCAACGCTGCTGCCGAAGCTGAAGGAGCTCGTCGCATTGATGGGTGACCTCGGACTGCCCGACAGCGTCGTCGAGCTGGCCGACGACAAGCCGCAGAAGAATCTGTGGGACGTGCGCAAGGCGGGCCTCAACATCATGATGAGCCTGAAGGGCGACGGCAAGCCGGTCAGCTTCATCGAGGATTGCGCAGTGCCGCTCGAGCACCTGGCCGACTACACGGATCGGCTGACCGAAGTGTTCACGCGGAATGGCACGCACGGCACGTGGTATGCGCATGCGTCGGTCGGCACGTTGCACGTGCGTCCGATCCTCGACATGCGCCGCGATGGCGCAACGAAGATGCGCGCGATCGCCGAGGAAGCTTCGGAGCTCGTGCGTGCGTACAAGGGTGCGTACAGCGGCGAGCACGGCGACGGGCTCTGTCGCGGCGAATGGATCGCGTGGCAGTTCGGGCCGAGAATCAACGACGCGTTGCGCGCGATCAAGCAGCACCTCGATCCGATCGGGCTCTTCAACCCAGGCAAGATCATCGATCCGCCGCGAATGGACGATGCGTCGCTGTTCCGTTTCCAATCGGCGTCGGGGCCCAAACCGTACAAGCGCATTCCGATCAAGCCGGTGCTCGACTGGTCGGCGTGGAACGTGCATGCCGATCCGGTCACCGAGGTGGTCACCGCTCCGGGCTCCGGCGATGATGTGACGGCGGGCTTCGCGATGGCCGTCGAGATGTGCAACAACAACGGCCACTGCCGGAAGTTCGACGCGGGCACCATGTGCCCGAGCTATCGCGTCACGCGCGACGAGCAGCATCTGACGCGCGGCCGCGCGAACACGCTGCGGCTCGCGGTATCGGGACAGCTCGGCCCGGACGCGTTCACCGGCGATGCGATGTACGAGACGCTCGACCTGTGCGTGTCGTGCAAGGGGTGCCGGCGCGAGTGCCCGACCGGCGTCGACATGGCGAAGATGAAGGTCGAATTCCTCGCGCACTACAAGGCGCGGCACGGCTGGACGCCGAAGGACAGGCTGATCGCGAAGCTGCCCGATTATGTCCGTGCGGCGAGCCGCTTTTCGTGGTTGCTCAATCTGCGCGACAGAATGCCGGCGCTTGCCCGATTCAGCGAACGGCGCTTCGGCCTGTCCGCACGGCGGTCGTTGCCGCAGTGGCGCTCCGATACGTTCTGGCGCGCGGCGGATCCGTCGCTGTTCGCGACGCGAGAGCAGACGATCGGCGCGAAAGCCGTCGGCGCGAAGTCCGCGGTCCTCTTCGTCGACACGTTCAACGGAACGTTCGAGACCGAGAACGCGCTCGCTGCGGCGCGCGTGCTGAAGGCGGCCGGATACGTGCTGCACACGCCGGAGAAGCGCGGTTCGCATTACTGCTGTGGCCGCACATATCTGGCGAGCGGCATGGTCGATGCGGCGAAAAGGAAGGCCGGCGAGCTCGTCGATGCGCTGCTGCCGTTCGCCGAAGCCGGCGTCGCGATCGTGGGACTCGAGCCGTCGTGCCTGCTGACATTGCGCGACGAGGCGCTGGTGATGGGTCTGGGCGACAAGGCGCGGACCGTCGCGAAGCACGCGCTGCTGTTCGAGGAATTCGTCGCGCGCGAAGTCGAAGCCGACCGCTTCGAGCTGAAGCTGCGCGCGGTCGATCGGCCGATTCTCGTCCACGGCCACTGTCACCAGAAAGCGTTCGATGCGGTGTCGCCGGTGCTCGACGTGCTGCGGTTGATTCCGGGTGCGAAGCCCGAGCTGATCGAAACGTCCTGCTGCGGAATGGCCGGAAGCTTCGGCTACGAGGCGGCGCATATCGACGTGTCGCTGGCGATGGCCGAAGCATCGCTGCTGCCCGCGATTCGGGCCAATCCCGGCGCGATCGTCGTCGCCGACGGGACGAGCTGCCGCCATCAGATCGCGGATGGCGCGCAGCGCGCGGCGGTCCATGCGGCCCGCCTGCTGGAGTCGTTGCTGTAGACCACAGCCCGGACGCGATCGTCGCAGCCGGCGACTGCGACGTTGCTATTGGGCCCGGCCCCGATTCACGGCCGCCGTTCGCGTCTCGACGCCCAGCTTCGTGTAGATGTTTTCCAGATGCTTGCCGATCGTCCGCGGGCTCGCCGACAGGATGTCGGCAATCTGCGCATTCGTCTTGCCCGCCGCAACCCATTGCAGCACTTCGCGCTCGCGCGCCGTCAGCTCGCCGTGCGTCGACGGCCGCAGCGACGCGTGACCGATGCGGCGGATCAGCACCAGCGCATCGCGCACCGGGCTGCCGCGCCACAGCGCCTGCACCGTGCATCGGCCGTCGCCGCCGGTCACCTCGCCCGCCGGGCTTGCGACGTTGAGCGCGTTGTCGAGCGTCGCGAACTGGGCGGCCACTTCGCGATCGATCGCCTCGGGCAGCGGATTGCCGATCCCGGTTCTCCCGGTAAAGGCGTCGGTGAACCAGGGCTCCAGGCGCGGCGCGATGCCGGTGATCCGCCGCGATTCGTCGAGCGCGATCAGCATCCACGCCGATGCCTCGCTGTTGTCGGCCGCGACACGCGTGAGCGCCTGTTGCACGTTGTCGAGCGCCATCGCATTGCGATACAACGCCGCCAGCGGACGGCGCACGATGTCCAGGACCTCGCGGTCGCGCTCGCTGAAGTCGCGGCCCTTGCGGTTGAGCACGAAGCTGACCAGCAATGACGAATCGACGAATAGCGGCACCGCGATGACGCTGTCGATGCCGACGTTGCGATAGTAGTCGTTGAACAGCGCCGTCCGCTGGAAGATCCGGTTGGGCAGCGAATCCGAGATCCGGTGCGACACGCCGTCCGGATTGCTCGCGTGATAGCGCACGAGCGGATGCTCGTAGAAGAAACGGTCGAAGCACGCGATGTCGCCCTGCGACAGCCCTCCGGCCGGATTGCAGACGACGCGCCGGTGGCCGGTGCGCAGCGTGCAGACCGACAGCGTCGTCAATTCGGAAGCGACGAGCCTGGGCAGCTCGCGAACGCCGGCTGCCGCCAAAGCCGGGCCGCCGGCCTGGCTGCTGATCGAGCCGAGCAGGTCCACGGCCATCTTCAGGTCGCGATGAGTGGTGTGGCCCATGTCGCTGTTGATTATGCGCTCCGGATCGGGAGAGCGGCAGTACGTAATTTCACGCATTGGTCGCGCGACCAATCGGATTGATAGTGAGTGCCTCCGGGGGATCCCGGTTTTCCGAAATGGAGGATGCGATGCGTAAGTCGATCGATTGCCGCGAATACCCGAGCGAGATCAACTGCTCGGTGGCCCTGAGCGCCGACAGCACCGACGAGCTGCTGGAAATCGCGGCGGCCCACGCGGTGGCGGCGCACGGCCACACTGATACCCCGGAGCTGCGCGCTGTGTTGCGCAGCCTGGTCAAGGACGTTCCGGACGAGGTTCAACCTCGTGCTCGAGCGCACACGTGACTACAATGCACACCGTTCAGGTTCGCGCAAGAAATACGTCGCAGAATCCGGAACGGAGTGCGCATCCATCGCCGCGCTGGCGGCATTTCAGAAGGAGCTCACAATGAACGCAACACGAATCGCAGCAGCAGTGCTCAATTCGGCCTTCGCGCTCGCGCTGTGCGCGATGGCCGGTTCTCTGGCCTGGGCCGGACCCGGACCGCTCGACGGCAAGGCGTTCGTCGGCGAGGCGGGAGAAAAAGGCAAGGCAGCCGACGAGAAAAACGACGTCATCACATTCTCGGACGGCAAGTTCCACTCGAGCGCGTGCGACCAGTGGGGCTTCAACAAGGCCGAGTACACGGCGACGACCGAAGGCGGCGTCACGAAATTCGAAGCCGAGACCGTGAGCGAGAAGGAAGGCCGCCTCAAATGGTCCGGCATCATCAAGGATGGGCAGATCGAGGGCACGTTCACCCATTTTCGGAAGCCGGCATGGTATCGGCCGAACCCGGATCCGATCGAGCACTGGTTCAAGGGGGTGCCGAAGTCCTGATCGGGATTCAATGAAATCCTGATCGGGTTCAATGAAAAACGGCCGGCGATGCACTGCCGGCCGTTTTTCTTACGGACGCCTGAGCGTTACTTCTTCGGCGCCTCGGCGGGTGCGGATGCGGGCGGAGCCGGAGGGGTCGATGGCGCGGGCGCGGGAGTCGCAGCGGCCGACGCGGGCGCAGCCGGTGCCGATGCGGCAGGAGCCGATGCACCCGGTGCCGCCGGGGACGGTGCGGGCGTCGCATCGGCGGGAGCCGCGGGTGTCGTCGCAGCCGGCGCTGGCGTCGCCGGGGCCGGTGCAGCAGCGGGCGTCGACGCGGCCGGCGCCGTTGCGGCGGGCGGCGTTCCCACCGGCGTCGACAGCACCGGCGCCGACTGCCCGCCCGGATTCGGCAGCAGCGGCACGATCAGCAGCGCGACGATGTTGATGATCTTGATCAGCGGATTGACTGCGGGGCCCGCCGTGTCCTTGTACGGGTCGCCGACCGTGTCGCCGGTCACCGCCGCCTTGTGCGCCTCGGAGCCCTTGCCGCCGAAGTTGCCGTCCTCGATGTACTTTTTCGCGTTGTCCCACGCGCCGCCGCCGGTGCACATCGACACCGCGACGAAGAGGCCGGTAACGATGGTGCCCATCAGCAGGCCGCCGAGCGCCTCCGGTCCGAGAGCGAAGCCGACCGCCACCGGGACCGCGACCGGCAGCAGCGACGGGACGATCATTTCCTTGATCGCCGCCTTGGTCAGCATGTCGACCGCCGTGTGGTACTCGGGCTTCGCGGTCCCTTCCATGATGCCCTTGATCTCGCGGAACTGGCGGCGGACTTCCTCGACCACCGAGCCGGCCGCGCGGCCGACGGCTTCCATCGCCATCGCGCCGAACAGATACGGAATCAGGCCGCCGATGAACAGGCCGACGATCACCTTGTAGTTCGACAGGTCGAAGTTCGCATGCAGGCCGACGGTGTTCAGGCCGTTCGTGTAGTCGGCGAAGAGCACCAGCGCCGCGAGACCGGCCGAGCCGATCGCATAGCCCTTGGTGACGGCCTTGGTCGTGTTGCCGACCGCGTCGAGCGGATCGGTGACGTCGCGGACTTCCTTCGGCAGGCCCGCCATCTCGGCGATGCCGCCGGCGTTGTCGGTAATCGGGCCGTAGGCGTCGAGCGCGACGATGATGCCGGCCATCGACAGCATCGAGGTCGCGGCGATCGCGATCCCGTAGAGGCCCGCGCACAGGAACGACGCAAGGATCGCGATGCACACGGCGATTACCGGCCATGCCGTCGATTTCATCGAGATGCCGATGCCGGCGATGATGTTGGTCGCATGACCGGTCGTCGAGGCGCGCGCGACGTGGCGGACCGGTGCGTATTCGGTCGCGGTGTAGTACTCGGTGATGACCACCAAAGCCGCGGTCAGCAGCAGCCCGACGATGCACGCGCCCCATAGGCGCATCACCGAGACGCCATCGACACCGCCCATCAGCCACGACGTGACGAACCAGAACGCGATCAGCGACAGCAGCGCCGCGACGATCAGCCCCTTGTACAGCGCGGTCATGATCTTGCCTGAGCCACTGTAGCGGACGAAGAAACAGCCGATGATCGACGCAATGATCGAGACGCCGCCCAGCGCGAGCGGATATACGGCCGCGACCGCTGCGTTCGCCTTCAGCAGCAGCGTGCCGAGCAGCATCGTCGCGATGATCGTCACCGCGTAAGTCTCGAACAGGTCGGCCGCCATGCCGGCGCAGTCGCCGACGTTGTCGCCGACGTTATCGGCGATGACCGCGGGGTTGCGCGGATCGTCTTCGGGAATCCCGGCCTCGACCTTGCCAACCAAGTCGGCGCCGACGTCGGCGCCCTTGGTGAAGATGCCGCCGCCCAGACGCGCGAAGATCGAGATCAGCGACGAGCCGAACGCGAAGCCGACCAGCGGCTCGATCGCGTGGTGCAGCCCTTCCTTCATCAGGTTGGGTGCATGCTCGGCGGTCCCGAGCAGGAACCAGTAGAAGCCGGCGACCCCGATCAGGCCGAGGCCGACGACGAGCATCCCGGTGATCGCGCCGCCGCGGAAAGCGATCGCGAGCGCGGCGTTCAGACCGTTCTTCGCGGCTTCGGCGGTGCGCACGTTCGAGCGCACCGACACGTTCATGCCGATGAAGCCGGCGCCGCCGGACAGGATCGCTCCCAGCAGGAAGCCGATCGCCGTCTTGTGCCCGATCGCGATCCAGATGATCACGGTCAGAATGATGCCGATCAGTGCGATCGTCCGGTACTGCCGGTTCAGATACGCCTGTGCGCCCTGCTGGATCGCCGCGGCGATCTCCTGCATGCGCGCGTTGCCGGCGGGCTGGCCGTTGATCCAGCCGATCGAGACGACTCCGTACAGAACGGCCGCCACGCCGCAGATCAGCGCCAGGATGATTGCTGTGGTCATGAAAACACCTCCGCATCAAAACAACACGCGGCGGACAGCGACCCGTCGCGTGTGTGTTCACCTGCGCGCAAGCGAGAGGCGCAAGTGGAATCGAACGCGCAAACGGCGTCCGACAGGTTGAAGTTGATTCCCCCGAGTGCCCGGCCTGACTGCGGCGGGCGATCCCTGTACCGTCACCTGCGTCGCGCGCTCAGATGCCCCAGAACTGTGCGACGCGGATTTCGGAAAGCCCTATATTGTAAACGGAGTCAGCTTTTTGGGCACCGGGACGTTCTTGAGCCGGACGAAATCGGGCAGTCCGGCCTTGTACTTCGCCGCGGCCTCGCCGCCAGTCAGCGGCTGCAGATAGGCCCGCGCCTTGGGCGTGATCCCGTAGCCGTCGGGCGTGATGAAATCGTCGGGCAGCATCTTCTCGCGGTTCGCGATCTGGTCGAGCGGCACCGCCTGGATCTTCCAGCGATAGGGCCGGTCCGAGGTCCGGATGATCGCCGGCATCACGCCGTTCATGCCCTTCAGCGCGTACTCGACCGCGGCCTTGCCGACTGCATAGCTTTGATCGACGTCGGTCTTCGACGCGAGGTGGCGCGCCGCGCGTTGCAGATAGTCCGGCAGCGCCTGGTGGTACTTGTGGCCGAGGTTCTCGCGGATCAGCTTCGCGACGGTCTCACCGGCGCCGCCGAGCTGCGCGTGGCCGAACGCATCGCGCAGTCCGAGCTCCGAGATGAACTTGCCTTCGGCGTTGCGCAGGCCCTCCGAGACGCCGATGCAGCAATAGCCCCGCGTCTCGATGTTGACCTGCACCGCCTTCATGAACGGCGCCTCGTTGAACGGCCGCTCGGGAAACAGCAGCAGCAGCGGGATGTCGTTCGCGTCGTCCGCAGCGAGACCGACCGCCGATGTGATCCAGCCAGCGTGACGGCCCATCACTTCCATCACGAACACCTTGGTCGACGTCTTCGCCATCGACTCGACGTCGTATGCGGCCTCGCGCATCGACGTCGCGACATATTTCGCGACCGAGCCGAAGCCCGGGCAGTTGTCGGTCGCGACGAGGTCGTTGTCGACCGTCTTGGGCACGTGCACGCAGGTCAGCGGATAGCCCATCGTCGCCGACAGCCGCGACACTTTCAGACACGTGTCGGCCGAATCGTTGCCGCCGTTGTAGAAGAAGAACTGGATGTCGTGCGCGCGGAACACTTCGATCAGCCGCTCGTACTGAGCCCGGTTTTCATCGACGCTTTTCAGCTTGTAGCGGCAGGAGCCGAAAGCGCCGCCGGGTGTGCGCGTGAGCCCGGCGATCGCCGCCGCCGAGTCCCGGCTCGTGTCGATCAGGTCCTCGGTCAGCGCGCCGATGATGCCGTTGCGGCCCGCGTAGACCTTGCCGATCCGGCTGCGATTGGCGCGCGCGGTTTCGAGGACGCCGGCCGCGCTGGCATTGATCGTCGACGTCACGCCGCCCGACTGGGCGTAGAACGCATTGGGTTTGGCCATGGCTGCTCCTTTTTGTGCCAGGCTCTTATGGTGCCTGGCACCAGCAGAGCCTGGCACCGATTCAGCTGCGCAGCGCGCCGAGCGCGCGCTCCTTGATGTCCTCGACGCCGCCGACGCCCGAGACCTTGCGATACTTCGGGGCGGCCGCATCGCCGGAGGCGGCCCACTTGCCGTAGTAGTCGACGAGCGGCTTGGTCTGCGAGTGATAGACGGCGAGTCGCTTCTTCACCGTTTCTTCCTTGTCGTCCTCGCGCTGGATCAGGTCCTCGCCGGTCACGTCGTCCTTGCCCGCGACTTTTGGCGGATTGAACTTGACGTGATACGTGCGTCCCGATGCGACGTGGACGCGGCGGCCGCTCATCCGCAGCACGATGTCCTCGTCCGGGACGTCGATCTCGAGCACATACGTGATCGGGACGCCCGCGTTCTTCATCGCCTCGGCCTGCGGAACGGTTCGCGGAAAGCCGTCGAACAGATATCCGTTCGCGCAGTCCGGCTGCTGCAGCCGGTCCTTGACCAGGCCGATGATGATGTCGTCGGACACTAGCGCGCCGCTGTCCATGACTTTCTTCGCCGCGATGCCGAGCGGCGTGCCCGCCTTCACCGCCGCGCGCAGCATGTCGCCGGTCGAGATCTGCGGAATGCCGTACGCGTCCTTGATGTAATTCGCTTGCGTACCCTTACCCGCGCCTGGCGGGCCCAGCAGGATCAGTCGCATCGGTGGGTCGTCCGTTGAGTTTGTAATCAGAGGTGCGCCGGCATTGTCCCAGAATTCCCGTATGCCTCAAACAGCGCGCGGACCTTTGCCAGGTCTTCTTCGGTATCGACGCCCGGCGGCAGCGGACCCGGCAGCACCTCGACGATGATCCGAAAGCCGTGCGCAAGCGCGCGCAATTGTTCGAGCGCCTCGAAGCGCTCGAGCGGCGTCTGCGCGAGCCGTGGATACTGTGCGAGAAATCCTGCCCGATAGGCGTAGAGGCCGATGTGCCGGTACGCCGGCAGTCCCGCGGGCAGCGCATCGCGCGACCGGTTGAAATCGTCGCGTGCGAACGGGATCGGCGCGCGGCTGAAGTACAGCGCACCGCCGCGCTGGTCGCAGACGACCTTGACGACGTTCGGGCTGAAGAACTCGGCCGCGTCGGCGAGCGGATGGCAGGCGGTCGCGATCGCCGCATCGGGCGCCGCGTGCAGCGCGTCGGCGACGCCGCGAATCACGGCGGGATCGAGCAACGGCTCGTCGCCCTGGACGTTGACGACGATCGCGTCGTCGGCGAGCCCGAGCAGCGCCGCGGCCTCGCTCAGCCGATCGGTGCCCGTCGGATGATCCGCGCGCGTCATCACGACCTCGACGCGATGCGCACGCGCCGCGGCCTCGATGCGCGCATCGTCGGTCGCGATCACGACGCGCTCGGCGCCGCTCTGCTGCGCGCGCTGGGCGACGCGCACGACCATCGGCGCGCCGGCGATGTCGATCAGCGGCTTGCCGGGCAGGCGAGTCGATGCGAAGCGCGCGGGAATGATGGCGGTGAACATTGCCTGGGCGTAGCAGGAGGTCGGAGCTTCGCGATTGTAGCCCCCACCGATCACCGCCTACTGCTACGAAGAGCGCTATCGCAGCTTCGCGAGCCGGTCCTCTCCCGCCAGCTCCACCGCGCGCCGCGCATCTTCCGGCAACAAAAGCCGCTCGGCCACCATCTGTTCGGCCGCCGCGGCGACGGCCGCGACATACGCGCCATTGTCCGGATAGCGCTCGGCGAGCGACGGCCGCGGGTCGTGTGCCGCTTCGCGCTCGGCGCGCGTCGCGGCGAACGGGACGACTGCGCCCTGCAGCGGAAACAATGTCCCGGCACCATAGCCCGCAGCGCGCGGATTCCAACCGGTGTAGGTCGCGCGCGGCGCGGCCAGCGACAACATCCGGATACCCGCGATCGCCATTCCGTCGCTGTCGGCGCGCGGTACGAATACCGGATAGAAACCGAGCACCTTCGGCGGAAACACGCTGGTGTCGGTGAAGCTCGCGCCGGTATGAATGCCGGTGTACGGCAAACCGGGAATGTTGCCGGGGACCGCGCCGTCGGCTTTCACGAGCGTCCCATGCGCGCGCATCGGCACGCGGCTCGCGGGCGGCGGCGTGCCGTCGGTGATCCACGCCTGCATCGCGACGAGGAGCGCACGCATCGGCGGTCCGGAGTGATTCGGATTCACCGGCAGCGCCATCGCCGGCGCCATGCGCACGCGATCCGTCGGTTGCGCATCGTGCGGCGTGCCCGCAATCATGTACATCCGCACGTCGGCGGGCAGGTCGAGATGGTTTCCGGACGGGTCGGTGACGACGAGCGATGCGCGCGACGCCCACCATTCGTGCTCGCTGTCGGTCTGGATGATGCGCGGGCACGACTGACTCTGACGGCAGCGCGCGAGCAGGCCGTCGGTGCGCCCGGACAGCGGGTCCTTCATCGTGTCGTACGTGAACGGGAAAAGATCGGCTTGCCACGCAGGATCCTGCGGATGACGCGCATTGCGGCCCGGCTGTCCGAAGCGATAGTTGGTCGCCATCCGGCGGCCACCCGCGACGTGCGGCCACAGCCCTTCGAACACCTTGCCGCCCGCGAGATCCTCATTGAAGCCGAGGTACAGGAAATCGCGCAGATAGCGGCCCGACTGCGAAATGCCGAACGCGATTGCGCGCTGTACGGTGCCGCGGCCGTTCACCGCGAGCGGGTTGGCCGGGCTCGTCTCGCGGCGCAGGAACGACACGACGTCGCGCGTCGCCGCGAAGCCGAGCCCGAGCACCGCCGGATCGCGCGCCGTGTACGTGACCTCGTACAGCGCGCCCGCGTCGAAGCCGCTCGCCGGCCGCGTGATCTCGACCGTCTGCGCACCGGTCGCGCGAATCGAGAGACCTGCAGGTGTCTCGCGCGGCACATCCCAGCGGCTGCGCACGGACACCTTCAGCGACGACGGATCGGCGATCAGCGACGACAGCGTTGCGGTGACGGGCGAGCGCAAGTGGTCGAACAGGAACTCGTCGCGGTTGGGGCCGGTCACGCCGGAGAGCACCGGCGCCGCGAGCGCAAGTTGGCCCGGCTCCGACGGAATGTCGGCCTGCCAGCCGATCCACGCCATCGTGTAGCCGCGGCCGTGCAGAAATCCGATGCCCGCGTCGGCGGCCTTGTCCGCATTGTTCGCACCCGGCTGCGGCGAATCGTCGAACAGCTGCGGCATCAGCTTGCGGCCGCGATTGGGCACGTCAACGAGCAGCGTGCCGTTGCCCTTCGCCGGATCGACGGGCCGCAGGATCACGACGTCCGCGGTCGCCTCGACGCGGCCCTTGCCGTTGCGCGGCACCTTGTCGATGTCGGCGATCACCGCATTGCGCCGATCGGCGGGATCGACGGCAATCGTCGCGCGGCCGGTGATCCGCTCAAAGGCGCCCGCGGCGCCGAACGTGCGGCCCTCGAACGCCGGCGCGCGCTGCAGGACTTCGAAGCGGACGACCTCGGCGCGCAGTGCGCTCGCCGCTGACAGCGCTGCCGCGCTCGCGACGACGATCGCGGACCTGATAACAAGAATCTTGCGCACGACAGTTTCCTCCTGGAGATTGAGCCAGTGTTCCGAGCCAGAAATTCAAGCGATCTCTGGGACACCAAATCATTCGATCTTGACGTTCGCGCTCCGCACGAGGTTCGACCAGAACTTGTCGTCCTCGACGAGAAAGCTCGCGAACTCTTCCGGCGACGGCGAGATCGAGACCTCCGTGCCTTCGCGCGCGAGTGCCGCCTTCACCGTCGGCTGCTGCATCGCCGCGACCGTCGCGTCGTAGACTTTTCGAACGATGGGCTGTGGCGTGCCGGCGGGTACGAACATTCCGTACCAGAACTCGAGGTTGTATTCGGGCAGTCCCGCCTCCTTCATGCCGGGCAAATCCGGAACGAGCGGCGAGCGCTCGCGCGTGCTGACCGCAATCGCATGCAGCCGGCCTCCGCTTCCGGCGTGCGGCAGCACCGACGGCGACGTGCCGAACGTAAGCTGTGTGTCGCCGGCGATCACCGACTGGATCGCGGGACCGCCGCCCTTGTACGGGACGTGCGTCATCTGCGCGCCGGTCAGCATCGTGAAGAGCGCCGCACCAAGGTGCGGAGCCGAGCCGTTGCCCGCGTTCGCGACGTTGAGCTTCCCTGGATCTTTCTTCGCCGCCGCGATCAGGTCGGGCACCGAGCGAATGCCGGTCGCGGGATTGACCGCGAGCACGAGCGGCGAGGTCGTGATCTTCGTCACCGGCTGCAGGTCGCCCGGCTTGTACGGCAGCTTTGGATTGAGCGCCGGATTCACCGAGATGCTGCTCGGGCTCGCGATCAGCAGCGTGTAGCCGTCGGGCGGCGACTTCGCGACCAGATCCGCAGCGATGCTCGAGCCGTTGCCCGGCTTGTTGTCGACGACGATCGGCTGGCCGAGCGCCTTGCCGAACGCATCGCTCATCGCGCGCGCGACGAGATCGGCCGCGCCGCCCGGGGCGAAACCGATCACGAGCCGGATCGGCTTGGACGGATAGGCGGCAGGCTGCGCGACGGCGCCCGCGGCAGCTACGGCGAGCAGAATCGCCGACAGGTTGCGCCAGGTGTTCATCGTTTCACTCCTTCGACGAATTCCAGTTTGCCTCGATTCCATGCAGCACGCGCCTCGTCGACGCGGTCAACCCGGCTCGTTCACGCGCAGCACGATCTTGCCGACGTGACCGCCCGCCTCCATCCGCGCCTTGGCCTCCTGCAGTTGCCCGAACGGATATACGCGGTCGAGCTGCGGATCGATGCGGCCCACCGCGACGTGCGGCATCACTTCGGCGACGAAGCGCGGAATCGCGGCCGCCTTCTGCGCCTTCGTGCGCAGCTTGTTCGACACGCCGAAGAGCGTCAGCCGCTTCGCATGCAGCGCGCCGAGGTCGAGATCCGCATTCAGCATTCCGTCGACATAACCGACCGTCGCGAGGCGGCCCTCGAAGGCCATCGCACGGATGTTCTCGGCGAACACGGATCCGCCGACCGCGTTGACGACGAGATCGGCGCCATGCTGCGAGGTGACTTCCATCACGCGCGCTGCGTAGTCCGCGCCGCGTGTGCAGAGCGCAACGTCGAGGCCGAGCGGCTTCAGCGTGTCGAGCTTGGCGGCCGAGCCCGACGTGCCGATCACCTTCGCGCCGAGCACCTTGCCCAGCTGCAGCGACGCCACGCCGACGCCCGAGGACACGCCGTTGATCAGCAGCCATTCGCCCGGCTGCAGCCGTCCCTGCAGCACCAGCATGTCGAAGGCGGCGAGGAACGTCAGCGGAATGCTTGCCGCCTTGTCCCACGACAGGTTCGGCGGCACCGCAATCGCCTCGGCCGCATCGATCACCGCATATTCGGAGAAGCCGCCGGCGCAGCGTCCCATCACGCGATCGCCCGGCGTCCATCCGCTGAGACCGGCACCGAGCGCCACGACTTCGCCCGCGCATTCGCCGCCGATCGCTTTCCAGCTTCCGGCCTTGCCGTGCAACCCGTGGCCGACGACGAACTCGCCGCGGTTCAGTGACGCGGCGTGTACGCGCACCAGCAGTTGTCCCGAACCGGGCTCGGGCACCGGCACCTCGCGCAGCTCGAGCTGCGTGTCGGTTTCGGTCATCAGCATCCAGTACGACTTCATGACGCTCCTTTCATCGGCCGCGCTTGCGCCGGGTGCCAGTGCCGCCGTGCGCTGGACCACACTCACCTTCCCGTGAACACGGGCTTCCGCTTTTGCATGAATGCCGTGCGGCCTTCCGCATAGTCGGCGCTTTCGAAGCAGCCGCGAATCAACGTTTCGCAGAGCGCCTGATCGAGCTCGGGCGAGGCCTTCAGGATCTCGCGCGTGATCGCCTTGCCCGCCATCACGGTCAGCGGCGCGTTCTCGGCGAGCGCATCGCTGTATTCGCCGACCAGTTGCTCGAGCTCGTCGGGCGCGCAGATGCGCGACACGAGGCCGACCGCTCTCGCCTCGGTCGCATCGATGCGTCGCGCGGTGAAGAACAGGTCCTTCGCGGCGCCGGGGCCGATCAGGTCGACGAGGTTCTTCATCGCCGAGTAGCGATAGCCCAGACCGAGCCGCGCTGCCGGAATCGAGAATACCGAGTCGGTCGATGCGATCCGGATGTCGCACGCGATCGCGACGTTCACGCCGCCGCCGATGCAGTAGCCGCGGATGCAGGCGAGCGTCGGCTTCGCGAAATCGTGGATGCCCGTCAGCGTCGCTTCGGCCATCGCTTCGTAGCGCGACACCGCCTCGCGCGCGGCGCGCATGTCCTCGAACTGCGAGATGTCGGCCCCGGAGACGAACGCCTTTTCGCCCGCGCCTGAGAACACGACGAGCCGCACCCGATCGTCGTCTTGCGCGAGCGCAAGCAGCGGCGGCACCGCTTCCCACATGTCGACCGACAGCGCGTTGTGCCGCGCCGGATTGTTGAACCGGATGTGCAGCGTGCGCGCGTCGAGCCACGTCTGCACGCGCTCGGTGCTCGAGTTGTAGGCGATCTCCGTCATGTTTTCAACTCCGCAAAATCTTAGTAGCGAGATCGGCCATATCAGTAGACTCCGGAGGCTTTCATCCGAGCGAGGTCGTCGCGGGTGAGCCCGAGCTCGAGCAGGACTTCCTCGGTGTGCTCGCCGCGGCGCGGTGCGGCGCGCGCGATCGTGCTCGGCGTGCGCTCGAGCTGCACCGGCTGGCCCACGAGCCGCTGCGGCCCGAGCCGGTTCGAGACGACGTCCTTGACAATGCCGAGATGCTGCACCTGCGGCTCGTCGAACACTTCGCGCACGTCGTTGATCAGCCCGCACGCAACGCCGCCCTCGTTGAACTTCCTGACCCAGTGCGCACGGTCGTGCGTCGCGAGCCGCTCGTCGATCGCGGCGTTCAGCGCATCGCGATTGACCGAGCGCGCCGCCTTGTCGCGGTAACGCAGATCGACGATCCACTCGGGCGCGCCGAGGATGTTGCAGAACCGCTCCCAGATCTTCGAGCCGAACACCGCGATGTTCATGTAACCGTCCCTCGCCTTGTAGACGCCGGTCGGGATGCTGGTCGGATGGAAGTTGCCGGCCTGCTTCGCGACTTCGCCTTCGATCAGCCAGCGCGAAGTCTGGAAGTCCATCATGTAAACCATCGCCTCGAGCAGCGACGTGTGCAGCCATTGTCCCTTGCCCGACGCTTCGCGCTCGAGCAGCGCGACGAGAATCCCCTGCGCGGCGAAGATGCCGGCGGTGAGGTCCGCGATCGGAATGCCCACGCGGACCGGACCGTGTCCTGGCAATCCCGTCACCGACATCAGTCCGCCCATTCCCTGCGCGATCTGGTCGAAGCCCGGCCGCGTGCTCAACGGTCCCGTCTGGCCGAAGCCCGAGATGCTTGCGAATATGAGGCGCGGGTTGTCGCGGGCAAGCGTCTCGTAGTCGATGCCGAGGCGAAACTTCACGTCCGGCCGGAAGTTCTCGACGACGACATCCGCCTGCGCGATCAGCCGGCGCAGCGTCGCGATGCCCTCGGGCTCCTTCAGGTTCAGCGTGATCGAGCGCTTGTTGCGATGCGTGTACTGGTAGTCCGAGCCGTCCTGCCCGCCGAGCGTGTCGTCACCGCGCATGTGCTCGGGCATCTGTACCTGGATCACGTCGGCGCCCCAGTCGGCGAGCTGGCGGCAGCAGGTGGGCCCGGCGCGCACCTGCGTCAGGTCGATCACTCGAAAGCGCTTCAGCGCCTCGGAAGCGGGCAGGTGCGGCATCGCGATTTCTCCTGATTGGGGCGGCGAATCTCCAGCAACCCCGCAAGTATTTCAGAGGTTCGTCAAGTTGCGCAGTATGGCGTTCGTGAAGCTCGCGGTGTTGCCGCCGCCGCGCACGTCGCCGTTGCGCGCGTACGGATTCGCGATGCCGAGGCCGGCGATGTCGGGCGCCGAGCCGTGTGTCGCCCGGCGGTCGCGCGGACGATCGGCATCATCCAACGCCGCGGCCGCAGCCTGTCGCCCGC
>JADMIO010703266.1_pt1 | contig 37642 bp, 66 predicted proteins | sample 8958161 | NCBI WGS metagenome assembly JADMIO01 (sample SAMN16585339, study PRJNA669376) | soil metagenome | isolation source: Crop rotation soil | place: USA: Cullars Rotation, Alabama | collected 2011 | reverse complement strand
ACGTCCTGCAGGTCGCGGCGCATCCACACCACGTCCACGTCGGGCAGCATGTGAAGGTAGGGGGACATGGTCGGCGCCTGGACCACGAACTGGGCGTTGTCCTTCAGCAGCCTCAAGAAGGCGTCGTGGTCGTGGGTGCCGAAATCGACCTCGGTCTTCAGAGGCAGCCCCAGGTCCTTGGACAGCGCCGTGGCGGCGAACGTGGTGCCGGAGCGCTGCGGCCCGGACACGACGACCCGCCTGCGCCGCAGCGAGTTCAGCACCTCGGAGTAGGAGTTGGCGCGGTGGTGGGCGGCGTGCTTGACGCGCCAAGCCTTGACCGCCGCGTCGAAGCGGTTGTCCCAGTTGGCCTTCTGGTAGAGCTGGATGTGGGGGGCCTCGTCGCTCAGGATCAGCGCCTCGGCGGCGTCCTCCTCGACCATGATCCCCGGCCACGCTTCCGTGCCCCACCAGTCGCGGGTGATGTTCTGCCAGCCGGGGTGCCCGAACACCTGGTCGTTGCGGAACCAGAAGAAGGTGCCGGGGAAGTGCCAGCGGGGCGGCAGGCCGCCGAAGTTGTTGCCGCGCTTGATGAACGTCCCCACCATCGTCTTGTGGCGGAGGGACTCCTCGATCACGCCGGGGTGGTCCAGCAGGGTCGAGTACATGGTCCAGGCCCAGCGCCGCACCCACGGCGCGAACTTGGAGTCCTTGGGGTACTTGACGCCCTTGGCGTGGCAATAGCACGTGATTTGTCGGGGGTCGATGTTCTCAACCCGCTTCAACATCTCGGGGAAGGTGACGACCTCGCCCAGCTTGGGATCGTTGCGTTCGTGGACGAAATTCGTGACCTTGCCCTTGAACGCCCGCTTCACGGTCTCGAAGGTGTCGGTCGTCTCGTCCGTCACCACCCCGACCACGCGCTGTCCGTTGAACAGGTCCATCCGCTTCAGTATCTGGGCCACGTTCCACTGCCAGACGCCGCGATCCTTCACCGGCCAGACGTGGTAAATGAGGTTCCTGACTAGGCCGGTGTCCGCGCTCACGCCTCCCCTCCCCATTGCCTGAGTGTCATTTTCCCGCCGCCGATCGTGCAGTACGTCGGGGCGTCGTTTTCACACCAACTCCCGTCGTTGACGTAGCCTGGGTGTGCGTCCGTGGGCACGTGGCTGTGCCCGCAGACCACACCCTTGTACCAAGACCGCCGCTCCAGCATATCCACCGCGCCAGCCTCCACCAACGCGCCGATCTTTCGCAGGCGCTTTTCCGTCCCCTTCACCCAGCGAGCGGCGCGTGGGGAGAAGCGGCCGAGCAGCCGACTGCCGTAGATGGACGCCTTAGTCAGCCACGGGAACCAGGACAACTGGTGGTCCCACTGGTGGCCGTGGACGACGTAGAACCAGTCGCCGTCGGAGCGCACGGCAGCACAGGATAGGACGGTGACCCTGAGGAGCTTGGCCCACTTCTCTGGGTGGGGGTCGTGGTTGCCCGGCAGCCAGACCACCTCGACCCCGCCGTCGTGTATGCCCTGGAGCGTGTCGAGGATGGCCACCTCGTCCTCAGGGAAGCCGGTGGCCGTGGAGTCCATGAGGTCGCCGTTAACGATCAGGCAGTTCGTAGGGGGGAGGTGGCCTAAAAACGCCGCCAGCTCCCCCGTCCGGGTGACGTAGGAGCCGAGGTGGACGTCACTAATGACGACGGCGTCGAGCATGGTTCAGTCGCGGCGGGTGAACCGCCAGTACGGGACCGCGGGCGGCCACTCCCCGGCGTAGTAGGCCGCGCCGCCGATCTTGTCACGCAGTTTCTTCAGGGCGGCGCGCTGGTCGCCGGGGTAGACCGAGTTCAGACAGTTACTCATGAGCCCCCGCAACTTCGTCAGTTCGGCCAGTTCGTCGAGGACCTCGCAGCAGGCGTCGCGGTGCCAAGGGCACACGTCAGCCTCGGCCTCCAGGGTCTGGCGGTACTTGTAGGCGAAGGTGTACTCCGAATCCATCACCGCGCGGGGGGGCAGTCGGGACAAGTCCGCCAACGGCGGGGCGCCCAGGCACTCGCGCCACTCGCGGCGCGTCCAGCGTATTTCGCACTGCCAACTGGTCGAGAAGTGGTAGGGCCTGGCCAGGTCCGCTCGGTCGGCGAACGCCTTCATCGTCGCCCAGCCCACCCGCGACTCCGGCGGCTGGGGCAGGTCCGCTGGGCTCACCAAGTAAGCCAGCACGTAAAAGAACTCCAAGATTCCGTTCATCGGTCTCGGTCCCCGCAGGCCCAGAAGTCGTAAATCAGGAAGCAGCCGATTGTCACTATCCCGACCAGGAAGGCGGAGAACAGGACCGGGTAGTACGCGGCGGCGAAGACCCACTCCTCGCCGCGGGGGAGCAACCCGCGGCCGTTCACAGGGCCTTCACCTCCTCCAAGTCCAGGGCGGCCAGGTCACGCTCGAACTCGGCCTGCTTCACCGCCTCGTCGGCCAGCTCGATCTCTTCCGGGGAGAAGGCGGTCGGATTTATGCTCCGGCGTGCGAACTGGAGTCTCGCCTCACGGAGCCTCGACTCCTTCAAACACAACACGAGTCGCGCCCGCCGCACGGCGAACTCCTTACGCACCTGGTCCGTCACGACGCCGCGGCGCTCAACTGGGACTCGATCCAGGCGTCGATGATCGGCCGCGCGATCTCCAGGAAGCCGGCGGCCTGCGGAACATAGATCTCGACCGCCCTGATCAGCGAATCCGCCGAGAACTCCTCGGTGGCCACCAGCTGGGCGTAGATCAAATCGAAGTTGTTGTCTACGGCCACCTGGGCCGAAGCAATCTGCCCAGCCAGCAGGGCGCCGAAGAACGGCACGGCGCCGGCCCAGGTCTCGAGCTGCAGGAACGCCTTGTCAACGAGGTCCTTCAGGTCTTTCTTGGACAAAGCGGAGGTCTTCATGGTAGCGGCCATCGGAGGTTCCTTTCAGGGGTAAATGGGGTGGACGGGGGGTAGCGTCTTGGGCACCAGCATCAGGGTGTACTCCTGGCCGACGACCGGCTGGTCTCCGGTCACGTCCAGTTCGACGCGCTGGTACACGTCGATGACGATGCAGGGGGAATCCCCGTAGACGCGGACCGGCTCGAAGACGGCCCTGGGGCCGTCCCCGGCGTCCTGAGTGCCGGTGCATTTGAAGTCGCGAGTGTAGACTGGCACGTTAAGAACTCCTCGGCCCCGACACGCGAAGCCTTTAGACTACCTTCAGCCGCCGCCCGAGCACGAGAAACCTCCGAACGACGGCGCGTAGTACGTCGGCGCCTGGACGTTGGTCGGGCGGTAAGTCGGCGGGTAGGACGGGGTCGTGGTCGTGGTCACGATCCGCGACCAGTGCACCAGGCCGTCCGACAGCCGGGTCAGCTCCCAACCCTCGCCGTCGGGTCGCGAGCAGCCGGCATCGTCGATCTTGCGCGCCTCGACCGTCGGTGCGGCGGGTGCCGTGACCTTACCCGAGGCGCAGGCGGCGCAGGAGCACTGGCCGGGGGCGCACAGACACTTCCCGCTGTAGGCGCAGCCGCAGTCGGCGGCCCTGGTCACCGGCGCCGACACGGGCTTGCACTTTCCCGGCACGCAGGGGCACTTTTTGCAGTCGCACTTGCCGGCGGCGCAGGTGCAGTCCTCGCCGCCCGAGCAGCCGCAGTCGTTCTTGGCCACGATCGGCGTGGGCGGCGGGGCGGGCGCCGGCTTCTCGGCCGCCTTCCAGCCGAAGGTGTGGGTTAGGGCGACCTGCGCACGCTCGCTGAGGCCGGCGGTGTTGGCGCGGGCCATGCCCGAAGAGGCGACCAGGGCGGCCAGAGCGGCGGGGACGATTAGACGCTTCATGACGTTTCTCCTTTACGGAATCCAGTCCAAGGGCGCCGGCGGGTTGGGGGCGGGCAGGGGCGGCACGCCCACAGTGGTCGGGTGCCGGACCCACGCCTCGCCCAGAGTGGTCCGCACCCAAGTGAAGTCCACGAAGCCCAGCGTAGACCACGTGAATAGCAAGTAGCCCGACATGCCGACTAGGGCGGACGGCATCGCCACGCCCAGCTGCTTGTACAGCCACTCGGCCGTGCCGTAGCCGCCCAGGCCGACGCAGTGGTCCTGGTTGTTGTTGGTGCCGTTGCCGACCGCGTACCAGCCCTGGTCGTTGCCGGCGCCGGACGGGAGGGCGCTGCTGTCGATGGAGACCTTGACAGGCCCCTCGGCGATGGCCGCCTGGAGCACGGCCTCGGTCATGAAGTCCACGCTGGCCTTGGCCCCGTCGTTGTAGAGCTGGCTCCCCACCTGGAAGCCGCTCCTGTACATCGAGTCCAGAACCTCGTCCAACATGGCGCCGTCGTAGTAGCCGCCCGCCTGCGCCCAGCGGCCGACCTCGGCGTCGGGGATGAAGATTTCAGGGATGTAGCACGCCTTCGCAAAGGCTTCCTCGGCGGTCACGCAATCGCCGGTCTGGTTGTTCAGCCAGTAAGAGAGCTTCGCCGGCACATACGCCACCTGGGGCGGCGGCGCGAACAGTCGGACGAACGGTGCGGCCGTCGCCAGCTTGTGACGCGGCGTCGGCGTGGCCCCCGTCAGTCGGGGACAGCCGCCCGGGTGCGGCGCCCACAAGGGCGGTGAGGTCCGGGGCAGGGAGTTGGGTCGTTGGGCCATGACTACTTCACCCCCTTCAGCGCGTTACTCACCTTGGCGTACTCCGAGGCCGCCAGGTCCCACGGGATCGGCGCCGTCGGGTCCTTGTGCAAAGTCGTCACCAGGTAGTCGCCCACGGCCTTGCGGACGTTGGGCACGATCGTCTCATGCGGCCCCACCACCTTGTCGCAGTAGCCGTGGACGTAGTCCTGCAAGTCCTTGTCGGTCTGGAGGCCGCCGGCCGCCTTGGCGTTGGCCACGACACCGGACAGGGCCACTGCCAGACCCTGGACGTTGGACGCCTTGGCCGGGTCGGGGTCGGAGTTGTATGCCGCCTGGAGCGCGGCGACGAGCGGGTCGACAGGGACCGGGGTCGGGCTCGGCGTGGGCCAGGGCCACGGGGGCAGGGTGCACCCCTTGAAGCCGGTCCCCAGCACGGCCAGGAGGAGCGCCGTAAGGACCGCCGAGTAGCCGGCGGTTTTGAAGGTGGGCCTGTCGGGCAGGAAGACCGACAGCAGGGACTGCAGCCAGCCCCAAAGCCTGCCCAAAAGTCCCAGAAATGTGACGGGCGAGCCGTCGTCGAACTTCATAAGGCACCTGACTGCGTTGGCAGGTTAAAGGGGGGCCTGGGGCTTCCCCAGCGGCCACCTCGGCCCCCCGCGCTACACGGCACACCTCCCGGCCGTGTTCCGAACCGCGGCGTCCCTCTCAGTAGGGCGACGCACTAACGGGGCCGTCGGTGGCGACGGTATCGCCCGGCCCGAACCGGACCACGTTGTCCTGGGCGACGCTGCCCAGGTTGCCGCGAACGAAGGACGAAAGCAGGCCGCCGCCGCCCGGCACCGCGCCGTTGACTCGCGTGGTCAGCGAACCCGTGCCGCCGCGAAGGAACTCGAAGTTGCGGAAGGCGTTCTTGTCCGTGCCGTCGGACTGGTCCTCGTGGGTGGCAGTCACGTCGCCGTTGACGGCGCCCATCACCTGGAACTCGCCGGAAGACGCCCGGCCGCCCTGGGAGGTAATGAAACCGTCGTAGTTGACGCCGCCGTCTACGTTCCCCAGGATCACGAGCGCCGACCGCAGGCCGAACAGGGTCGTCTGGTTCCAGCGCAGCCGGGCGCCGGCCGCGACGCCGCCGCTGAAGTTGCCATGGGCCGTGGACCGCTGGCCCAGGTCGAGGGTCCACGCCTGGTCCTGGGCGATCTGGCCGTAGGAGCCCAGCTCGAACACGTCGCCGCCGGGGGTGGTAATGTTGACGGCCTTGACGCCGCTAAAATCTTGCTGCGCCGTGTCGATCTCGGTATGGACGTCACCCTTGCCCGTCGTGTCGATGGCCGTGACGGCGTGGACGCCGAACGCGGACTGGGTGAACGTCAGGGTCCCCGTCGCAGGGTCGAACGACCAGGCCGGGTTGGAAAGAGTACTCATCGCGTCTCCTCTAAAACGAAACCAGGGGGTACTTGCGTCGCCTCTCGGAGAATCCTGCCGAGGGTTACTTCTTGAACTGCGCGTGCTTCGCCTCGTGCACGGCGTAGGCGGCGGCCACGGCGTTGACCAGCTCGTCGCTGGCCTTGGAGTAGGCCAGGGAGAGCGAGTGGTACAGCGAGCCGTCTGGGCCGTGCGTGACGGCCGTGATGGTCACGTCCTTGGTGCCCTTCTTCGGCGCCTTCTTGTTGTGATCGATGGCCGCCTGTTGCAAGGCGACCAGCGACTCCGCACCGGCCATCACATCCTTTTCGTTACCGAACTCGAAGCAGCGCATCCCGTCGTGCGGGGCGCCGGCCCCGCTCACGGTGATGCAGCAGCAGTACTTGCCCTTCGTCATGTCAGTCCTCTCGTATCAGGGGGTCTTAACCTTGGGGAAGATCGCCACGACCTCCCCGTCCGGCTTTTCTCGGTAAGCCGCCCTGAAATGGCGGCGTAACAACCTGTAGGCGACGCGATACTCGGACAGCCGCATCCGCCGGTCCACGCCCTTGACGGTGGCCACGCCCCCGTCCACGAACACCGTCGCGGCCCAGGAGTAGGCCGACCTCGTCTCCCAGCTGCCGCCTTCGAGGTGGACCCGAAGGACCGCGGCGTCCCCCAGGGGCGACCATTCGAGGGATGCGGTCACGACGCGACCGCCGGGGATTCGTACTTGTTCACCACCTCACACAGCGCCCCGCAGTCCGCCGGCTTCACCAAATAGTGGTCGGAAAGAGACTGGGCCTCCCTCAGCTCCGGCGAGTTCAGACTGGCCGTGAGCAGGACCACCGGGAGTCGCGAGGACCCCAAGTTCGCCTCCGCGGCGCGGAGTCTTTTCAGCATGGCCAGGCCGTCCATGCCCGGCATCATCAGGTCGAGGAGAACCACGCTGGGAGGATTCTCCGCGATCTTGTCGAGTCCCTCGCGGCCGTCCTGAGCGCCGGCGGCGGCGTATCCTTCCATGTTCAACATGGCGATGACGGACTCGCGCACGTCTTTCTGGTCCTCCACCACCAAGATCATAGCCCTTCCCCCCTCTTGAGCGTGATGCCTTCCTCCGTCTTCGCGGCGGGGTGGATCGAGCAACTGCCAGGTAGCCGGTCCGACATGGCCTGCAACGCAGCGGCGATCTGCGCGTTGTCCTTGATAGCGCTCTGGGCAAGCTGACGCTCCGCGTTGATCGCGTCGTCGGCCCGCCCGCGTGCCAGGACGATTTGCTCGTTGCAGTACTTGAGGTACTCGGCGCTGGCCTTCCAGGCGTCCTCGGCGGCCTTGCGCGCCGCCGTGTTCTCGCTCAGGAGCCACTTCACCACCAGGCCCAGCAGGACCGTCACCGATGAGGCGAGGAGTCCCAGCAGCCCGATGATCGTGGAAGGCGTTGAAATGTTGTCCGCGTCCGCCAGCATCAGAATAATGGAGGCGGCGGACAGTACCGTCGGAATGAAGCCGAAGGGGACACTCAACGCTGAGTTTCCCTCGAGGTCCTGATTTTAGCTTGGCTTCCTCGCCGCTATACACCCTGAGTATACCCTCCTGGGGCTTTTCCGTAAAGCCTAAAAGCCGGCGGGTAGTGTTTCATCGGGGTGGTCTCCCTCCGGAGTTCCCCTCCGGCAGCATAGCCACCCGCCGGCCCGTACACTCGTAGTACAACGGCGGGTGTGGATTATCGCCGCACTTCACTACACATCACCCCCCTTCTCAGACTCTAGACGTCTCGCCAACTCCTCGAGTTCTTCCAACTTCGGCAGCTTGTCGGGGGCGGGGTACACGCGGTAGACCTCGTTCAGACAGCGCTCCTGGAGGTCGTCCAGCTCGGCCCTCTCCTCCGGCGTCAGGGCGGGGCCGCCGTTCCACTCGGCTTGGATGTTCTTGCGAATCAGCTCGGCCCGCCGGACGTTGGCCGGCCCGTACCACTTCGCCAGCCGCTTACGTCCCACGGTTAATCAGCCTCCCGTAGAGTTCCTCGCCCAGCCGCCGGATCGCGTCCTGTTCGGCGGGCGTGAAACGCTTCCGGTACTGGGCCTCGGTCATGTACATCGGCTTGACAATATCGAGGTACTGAGCCTCGACGTCGATCCAGTTGTTACCGGCGACCAGGTCGAACAGCCGACGGTAGCGATCGCACCACTCAGGGAACGACAATCCTGGACTCCGGCTTCAGTACGCCCAGTTCCTTCGTCGCCGCCTCGTCGTAGTGGGCCTTCTTATCGGCGCCCATCACGTACACGGCGCCGTCGAGGTTGGTCTTGCTGCCAACCTTTATGTTGTCGGGGCAGCCGACGTGGGTGCCGTCGTGCGGCCCGCCCACCAGCCGCACCATTGAGGAGCCGTCCTCCCCCATCCCGAACTCGGCCAGCCCCTCGTCGGCGCGGCGCTTCCTCTCGGCCTTGCGCGCCTCCGTCAGCGCCTTCTCGTGCATGCCGCCGGCCATGGCGCTCCAGATCATCGGGTTCATCATCAGCGGGTTCATGCCGGCGACGGTCGCGGCGTGGTCCGGCGGCTTTTCCTCGGGGGCCGCCAGGACGGCCTCCTTCAGCTTCTTAGCGTAGCCGCGCAGGGCGTCGGCGCAGAAGTCCTGCCCCACGCCCTGGCCCTTGAGGTCGGCGGCCTCCTCGATCATGTCGCACACGATGGCCATTATGGTGTCACGGAGACTCATTCCTCTTCCTCCCTCCCGGCGTAGATCTTTTCCAGGGCGTCGAAGAACTGACCCTCGGCGTCCACCAGGTGGGCCGCGAGCCGGCCCGCCACGAAGGCACTGCCGCCAGTCAGCCACTCGGGCAGGTTCTGGGCCACGACCACAGCGTACTCCACGCGCCTCCGCAGCGCCTCCCGGTCCTTCTTCTTCACCGACCGCCCCTCAGCACCGCGGGCTGGGCGCGATCGGGCTGCGGCACGTCCAACTTCTCCAACTCGGCGATTTCCCGCTTCAACTGGCCAATACGCTCGTGGCGGCTCTCGCGGTCCGCGGCGGCGGCTGCGTTAACGGCCTCGCGCAGCGCGCCGTAGCCGTCGAGCAGCTGCTTGGCCTCGGCGACGTTAAGCGTCCACGGTTGGGAATCGTCCGCTGTGTGGCGGGTCAGCACCACGGTCGCGCCCACGGCCTTAATCTGGATCATCTTCACGGCCTCCGTATTCCTCTTCCAACTCGGCACAACAGCAGGCCCAGCCCGGACGGCCGCACTCGCAGATCGGGTCGGGGTCGTCTGGATCGGCGCAGTAGCACTCGCGTTCGGTGCATTCCGGGCGGTGCTTCCAACCGGCAATCATTTCCCGAGCTCCCTGCAAACGCAGTCACCGTGTAAGGCGTGAATGACCAGATCCAAGGCGATTCGCATCTTCGCCTCTTCCTGGTACTTGTACACGCAAACCTCCGGGCCTTGGCCTCCGCCGTAGGTCATGCTGGACACTTTCGACTTGGGGTCCACTCCTAGGATTATCACCCTACGATTCTCCAGCCCCCTAGTCCACAACTTCTGGTTGGGGTCGACGTAGCCGAACGGCACGTCGCTCGTCGCCAGTACCGCGCCCAACATCCCGGCGCCGGCCAGCACGCCCACGGCGAAGGATGCGAGCATGAACGGGGCCATCACCCGCAGGCGGCGTAACCTCATCGTTACCCCTCCCCCAGCCGGACCACCTCGCCGGCCCTCAGCCAGTTGTCGCTCACCAAAATCATCTGCACCTTCATGTCGCGGGACAGCGTCTCGACCATTTCACACACGCGGGACTGATTCCCCTTGCCGTTGACGTTCTTGCACGGCTCGTCCATCACGAGCAACCGTCGCGCCCTGGGGCGGGTGAGCATCAGGCAAGACAGCCGCAGCGCCAAGGACGCCACATCCACGGCGCCGCCGAAGCTCTCCCCCTCCTCGGCGGGGTGAAACTCCTCACCGCCGCGTGTGAACTTGAGGTCGCACTCCGTCTTGCCCCGCCGCCGCTCGAAGCGAAGGTTGAACCCGTAGGGGTCGTCGAACACACCGGCCAGGCAACATGTCACCACGCTGGCTATTTTAGCGTGGGCGTTCTGCTGCACCGCCTGAGCCACGTGTTGAATCACGGTACGAGCCTCCTCCGCGGCGGCCACGCGGTTCTCGGCGGCGGTCAGGCGGCTGCCTTCCTCGGAGACGGCGCGGCAGGCGTGGTCGTGCTTCGCCTTGAAGGCGTCGGCCTTGCGGCGGAGTTCGGCGAGATCAGTAGGCACGGCGGTTCGCCTCTTCCCACGCGCGGATCTTTTCGTTGCGCTCTTCCAATGCCTTCCGGTACGCCTCGCGATCGCGAGGATCGGCGTCCACGGTCCAAGGTCCTGGGTACTCCTTAGTGCCCAAGATTTCCTCAGCTACCTCGGAATCGTACAAGAAAAGAGACTGGAAAAACCTGCCCACCCAACGGATGAACTGAATCATTTCACCTCCCCGCTCACCGGGAACTCCTTCAGCACCCGCGTCACGGCTGAGGCTCCTTTCCCTTCTTGTTCCACGGGGTCGCTGCCGCGGGGATGCCGCGGATCACGGCGCCCCAGTCGCCCTCGAAGCGGAAGGCGCGGTCGTCCACCGCGACTATATGCGGCGGCTTGTCGTTAGTCACTTCGTCCACTGAAATGTCGTGCCTGGCTAGCCACTCGCAGATGGCTTCGGTGCCGCCCAACTGATGGCACCTCGAGGAGCACACTACCACGCGATAGGTCTTCCGCAACTCGATGACCGCCTCTCGTGCTCCCTCGGTCGGCGGATCTGAGATAACAGCGGCCCCCTTCCACCCCGATTCGTAGGAATGGAGCACGCCGTCGAAGTCGAGAATGATAGTCTGTCTCATGGTCTAGACTCCTCATACCTTTCGAGGTCGAATAGCCCAATGATTTCGGCGTGTCCTTCGCCCAGCGCCTCGTAGAGGAACCCGAAACCAGGGTGCGATTCGTTGACGGAACAGCCGGCCTCGGATTCCGATCCGATGACACGCTCGCGCAGCCACACACAGAACTCACAGGTCGCGTAACTTTGGAAGTCGCCGTCCCACACGCCGACCGTCCTCTCGTAACGCTCGCCGGGGCGAATGGGCAAACGGCACTCGCAACACGGATGGGGCTTGCGGGCCGTGACCGTATTCTGCTCGCAGAACTTCGCGGGCACGGTGCCGCTAAAACACACGGTCAGCCTCCCAGTTCCTTGCCGAACTGCCGCTCCACCTTATCCAGCTCCTCGTCCACCAACACGCCCAGCCGCTCGGTCTCTTCCTTGGTCTCGGCCGCCGCCTTCAAGGCCTCGGCCAGACCCTTAACGCCGAACTCGCGCTTCATCTGGGCCAGGAGGGATTCGAGCGCGCCCTCGGCCCGCTCCTTGTCACGGACGGCCCTAGCCTCCTGGGCACGGGCGCGTTCCATCCTATCCTCGCGGTTAGCCATCACATCTTGACCGGCTTGAGCTTGGTCCGCGCCTCCTTGACCCAGTCGCGGGCGTGCTCGTAAGTCATCCGTGCGACCATCTTCGCCATTTGCCGGCGCATACAGGAGTAGCACAAGTCCACCGGCTCGTGTACGCTTTCCATGCTGCCGGCGGCGTCCATCCTCCGGTCCACGGTGGCGTAGATCGTGTCGTACACACACTCGGCGCCGCAGGCGTCACATTCCAATACGGTGCGCTTGCTCACAGGATCCTCACCCAGCGGTGGCCACAGCCTAGTGCTGGGGGACCAAATATCGCCACCGCGTCGTTACAGTAGTAGTGCTGGTGGGGGCGCGTCGTCCTACAGGTGCCCCTCCCCTTAAGGGTCATCTTGAAGGCGCGGAAGTCTCTGCGTGAACACATTGTTATAAACATATCCGAGTCCCTCCCGCACTTGGGACAGCGGATCTTACGGCTCGTCGTGGCGTTCACCGAACAACCACCCTTTCACGTAGTCCGGGCGCAACCGACGCAGGTCGTCCGACTTCAACCCCTTCATCGCCTCGCGAAAGCGGGCCGGCAATCTGTCCCAGTGTCGGAACATCGGCTCAGTACTCCGCAGCCACGCGGGTGGAAACAGCACCCAGGCTTCGATCATAGACAACTGCTCGTCAAAGGCCGTCATGTCGCCATCTCAGATTCGGGGTCGTTGTGCGTGACCGCCTTCGTCGCCCACATGGCCGCCGTTTCCAAATGCGTCAAGGCCAAAGACAACTCGCGCGACTGCGGGCAGGTATTCTCCAAATCCTCGTGCAAGTCCGAGAACGCCTCGCGCAGCCGGCCAATCTTCCGCAAACCTTCGGCCGAAGGCTTGTGGTACTCATAGGTCTTCTTCATTTCCGAGCCTCCACCAACTTGACGATCAGTTCCCGCGCCCCCACGCCCGCCCCCTCCGTCGCCAGGTACTCCTTCAGCGCCTCCAGGAAGTCGAGCCCCGTGTCCCCCAACCCCTCCAACTCCTCCATGAACGGCGCCAGGTCCGTTGTCGGCGCCTTCTTCTTGCATCGCTCAGGGGACAACGTCACGTCGCGGCTGGTGTCGAGGTGGTGCCGCGTCACGGCGCCGTCGGCGTGGAGCAGCCACGCGGAGGGGCACAGTTCACGCTCGTCGGCTCGGCGACGCATGAGGCACCCGCAGTTCACGACCTTGGTCCGATGTCCCTTCTTTCCAACACGGTCGGACAGAAAACCGACGTGGTTATCGCCACAGACTACCACGTCGTATCCGCGCGCCTGTGTTCGCAGAATCGATACGTGTCCTTCTTCCGGCGCGCCGGGGTAGTGGGCGAACTTGTTGGACCAGACGTACTGGTGGACCACGGCGATTCGCAGTCCGAACGGGGCGACACTGCCTTTTTCCCAGGGCGTGATTTCCTGGCCATAGGGGAACCCGTGTAAGACGAGGCCGGGCAGAAATACGGGCGCGTCCGGCCCCAGGTTAGTTATTTTAGCCGCTTCAACCAGCGTCCCGTAGGCGCTTTTATGGAGGTCGGCGAGTCGGTGGCCGGGCAGATCGTGTTGGCCAGGAATACCGAACACGGGGCGCCGGAACAGCCTCATCACGAAGTTCACCAGCTCCACGGGCTCCTTGGGCACCTGAAACACGTCGCCGGCCAGCACGATCGGGCACTTATGAGTTTCCGAAAGCCCGTTCACTTCTTCCCAGGTCCGCTCCATAACGCCGTACCACGACGGCTCCTCGGAGCGGAACGTCGGGGGGCGGTGGCTGAAGTGCACGTCCGAGACGCACACCGCGACGACCTTGTCGGGAGGCGGCGGGTCTTCAGTCATTCCTCTTCCTTTTCAGTCCGAAGTCTCTCACCTTGATTTTCACCATCCGCCCGTCCGGGTGGTGCCAGACGACGCCCTCGAACCGCCAGTCGGGGTCGGCGAAGGCGGCCTTGATCTCGTCGTAGGTCCGCGGGAAGGCGAATAGATTGCCGTAGCCGTGCGGGACCAAGACGTGCGTGGGATACCCCTCGGGGTTGCCATTCACCTTGGGACCGCACAACTCGTAGGTGCCGTCCAGCCAGGTGTCCTGTTCCTGGTGTCCCTTGTCGAAGCCGGCCCATTTAAGCATGGCGGCGAACGCCTCGCGGTGCCAGCGGTCGTCTGGGCCTTCGCCGACGGGGAGCCACCCCTGCTGCTTGCCGGTGACTTCGTCGACTTCGTTAGCGGCCTCGAAGTTGGCAGGGGCTTTCTTGCCGGCCTTGATTTCGTAGCGCTTGTAGAGTTTGCCGTCTCTGACAAGACAACAACTGCCGTCGTACTTGACGGTGCAGACGCCCTCGCCGGCCGCCACCCACTCGGCGCCGGGCACGATCTCGTTACGGACCAGGTGGTCGGTCTCGTAGTTGCGCTGGAACAAACTGATGATCTTCTTCATGCCAACTCTCTCCCGCACGTCTGGCAGCGCCCCTTGGACTCCCGCCTCAGCTCCTCGGCCGCCTCCTCCTGCCGCTTCGCGGCCTCGCGCACGGCGGCGGACAGGCGCTCGGCCTCCTTTATCGCGGCCGTCAACTTCTCGTGGCGAGCCTTCGCGCCCGCGTAGTCACCGTACAGTAACTCCAGCCGGCGCAGGTCGGGCGCGGGGCGGTCGATTACGGCCTGAGCGGCGGTGGCGCCTTCCAGCAGCCGGACCAATAAATCGGCCCTGGCGCGGGCGTCAAGGTATTTCTCCCCGGCGGCAACGGCCTTTCCCGCGGCCACGGCCTTCGCAGCGGCGTTGTCCCGCGTCGCCTGGGCCGCCGCAGCCTTTTCGCAAAGATCGGCCAACCGGGCCGCTTTACGGCGGCTTTCGGCGGCGGCGGCGGAAAGTGATTCGACCCTGGCGACGGCTTCCAGGAGGTCCGGCACCCAGGACAACTCGGTCTTGGTCCGCTCAGCCTCGGCCAGACGCTTGCGCGTCACGTCCAACTCGGCCGTGGCGGAGCGGTGCTCGCTGGCGACGGCGGCTTGAAGGTCGTCGATCACCCCCAAGTCCACCACGGCGTTCAGCTCGCGGGCCACCTCGCCGGGCGTGTTGAACAGCCACCAGTGCTGGTCGAACTGGCGCGCGAAGGAGACGGGTGATATGTTGAGCGCTTTGTCAATCGCTTCTGGGACCGGCGCGCCGTCTTTCTCCCAAGCACGATACTCCTCCTCGCCGTCGAGGCGGTACAAATGGCCCCCACCGCCTGCCCTTCGTAGAAGCTGACGGCCGCCGTCGAATAGCAACTTAGCAGAACAGCTCTCCTCACCATTCATGATCACCTTGGCGCCGCGGGGGCGGTTGGTCGTCACCCAGCGCAGACCGTTAAGGACCGCCGTCTTGCCGCTGCCGCTCTCGCCGCAGATCGTCGTGACGGTCGGCGAGAACTCGACCGTAACCTTGCGGTGGCAGCGGAACCGGCTCAGGGTCAGGCTTTCCAGCGTCACGGAAATGTCCCGTCGCAAAACAAAGACACAAGTTGTTCGGAGGTCATACGAACCGACTTCTCGCCGCACCAGGCGATCACGTCATCGGCGCAGCGTTTCCTAACCTCCAGGATTAGCGAGAGCATAGCCTGTTCTATGATGTCGTTTGTACCGATCATGGTCCACGGGACGCGCTCCTCGGCGATCAACCGGCGGCTGATGTCGTAGGCCGACTTCCTCACCAGGTCACGATCGCGATCGGTCATTTCGCCTTATCCTGCTAGGCGGCCAGTTGCTCGCGGGCGCGCTTGAGTTGGACCACCAGGTTCTCGGCATCGGCGATAGCGTCGTCGATCTGCTCTACAGTCTTGCACGTACTCGAGTCCCGCACCACACCGACGTAAGAGATCTTACCGTTAGTGTCGTCGCGGCAAATCTTCACCGAACTCACGGGGCCGATCGTGTCACACGCGCACAACAGCAGTGGCACGGCTAGAAGGAGTCGTTTCATCTTGGCCTCTTGACGTGTACCATCTTGGGGTCCTTCACCACGCGCAACTCCACCGGCCCGACCGCCGAGCACCGACTGTCTTTCTTCATCTTGTCGTAACAGGCGTAACAGAGGTAGCGGTAGCCGACGTAGCGCCCGGCCGGCTCCCCGCACTTGCACTTTTCCCCGGCGAACGCCTCACGCATCAGCCTTCGGGTTTCGTCAGATAACACTCCGGAACCTCCTGCCCCTTGGCCACGGCCAGTATCGCGGCCGGCGTCACGTTCTCGAACCAGTAGGATAGGGCGAACAGGGCGAGGTGCTCGAAATCGCCGTCGAGCCCCAGCACGATTTCCAGCAGCGGGCAAACGGTCAAGTCCACGCCGCCGAACAACTCGAGTTCATCCATCAACCGAACCGGCACGCAAACGAGCGGCTTGCGGTGATCGCGGCGGTGCACGATAGCCCAGTAAGGGGAGCCGGCGTTGGCCGCAGCCGCCTTAGCCTGACGCACCCACTTCTCCCACTCCTGCAGCACATCCTTCTTGGGCTTGTCCACGACGTCGTGAAGCGCAGCCTTGTTGTAGCCCCGCTTCAACTCCCAAGTGATCAGGTCCGTCAGGGGCTTGCCTTCGGGCTCGACGGCGGTGATGTCGCCGCAGTGGGCCTGAGTCGTCCTCTTGCCGGCTTTGCGGCGGGTCGTAGCCCGCCCGCCCGACTGGCTAGTGCGCCAGAAGATCACGTCCCTCTCGGGGTCGCCCGTCCACCAAACGGTCAATGTCCGGCAAAACTCCCGCTCGAATCCTCCGCCTTTACTCGACATCTACACCTCGTCGCTGAGGTAGGTCTGAATCAGTTTAGTCATCCCGTACTTTATCAGCACCACCCGCCACTTCTCGGAGGTGACGGTATCGCGGAGTGTTTCGTAGCGGGGGCAACCGTAGTAGGGCAGTTTCACGAGGGGCAGGTTGCGGTCGCGGACGGCCTTCCCCTCGCGGCCCGCCATGGCCCAGTACGCCTTGGAGCCCGTGCCCAGGAGGCCCGCCAGGTACTTGGCGGCGGTGACGTCGCCTACCCCCTTGATTCCCAGAACGCCGTCCCCCGCGCATCCGGCGTATGCCTTCACCTGGGGCCACTGATGAGGAACGATACCGTACTCCTTGGCAAAATCAGACTCGCCGTACCTGCACTTCTTGAGTGGATTCCACATCGCCACCTGCCCCCAGCTGATACACTGGTACAGGTCCTTGTCGCTGGAAACGATGTACGCCTCGTCGCCCAGAGGTAACGACTGGCACGCGGCGGCGATCAGGTCGTCTGCCTCGTAGCCGACGGCGCGGAAGACGTTGCTGAACCCGATCTCCGGCAGCACCTCGGTGCGGAGCACTCGCAGCTGGCGGACCACCTCGTCGACCTTCGTCCGGGCCGCCTTGTAGGCCGGGGAGACCTCGCGGCGTATCGACTGGGCCGAGTCGAAACAGAAGACGTGGCGCGTACCATTCAGACGCTTCGTAATGTCGAGGACGTCGCGCAGCACGCCGTAGATCACGCCCGTACCCAGGCCGTTGTGGGACAGGCGGCCGGTAGTGTGCCAGGCCCTGAACGCCAGGTTGGACACGTCGAAGATCAGCCAGGTTTCGGACACGCTTCTACCTCTTCCGGCGCAGCGGCCTGCCGAGGCGTAGCCACACGTACAACTCCTCTCGGGCCTCGTTGTACTCGTCAACGATCTCGTCCCGCTCGTCGGGAAACCGGCTCCCGACCCACGACAGGGCGACGGCCGCCTCCTCGAAGCGCTTCAGCAGCCGGCGTAGACGTTGTTGTCTTACAACCGTGGGAGTCTTCATATTCCCTCCGCCGTAGTCCACTAGCCCTTGGTCAACTTTTCGCTGAACTCCTTGGACGGAACCCAGTCGTCGGCCGTGAGGTCTTCCGCAGACAGGGTACAGTATTCCCATTCAGGGTCGTACCTGATCCAACCGCCGTAACCTGTGTTCGCCTCGCGTTGAAAAGATTCGCCGGTTTCCTTAGACCGCCGTAGGGCCTCGACGATGGTCATATCCCCTCTCCCTCCAGGCCGGCGGTGACATCTCCCACCGCCAGGTACTCGACCCCCTCCGTCTCGCCGCCCACGCTCATCCCCAGCGGGACGACCTTGAGGCTGTCGGGGACGGGGTAGTCCGCCGGCTCGCCGTACTCGCCGATGTCCCGCTCCATCCAACTGGCGGCGTTCTCCAAGTAGCCTGCGCGGACGCAGGCCAGGACGCGGCACAGGTGCGGACCGTAGTAGAGTCGTGCCTCCGTCATTCGTACCTCCGCTTGCGCACTATATTGGCTGCGTAACGCAGAAGCACACCCTCTTCGCCCAAACCACCTCCATTGAGGTACGCCGAAACTACCTCATCCGCAGTAACATCAACCCCACCAGCTGTCATTTGTCGATGTAGCCTAAACAGCGCATATCGCCTCCTAGTAGCTTCCGCCACGGCCTTTTTGTTCGCCTCCGACGGCCGATTATTTCTGTGAGCAATGATTAAATTTAATCTGCCTTGAGCAGACATCGGACCTTTCTTTTTGCCACGCTGTGCCGCTCCTATCTTTGCCCTATGCTCAGCGGACAGAGGGCGACCGGGCTTGCCCTTTCTAACCGCACTGAGCTTATCTTTCGTGGCTTGGGGCATGGGTCCCCGCTTCCTGCCGGAAAAAGCCGCAGACAGCTTTGCCCTGGTCTCAGCCGAAACCACATGCCCCATCAAAGCGGCTCGCGTTTTCGCCACGGCCTCGTGGGACATTTTCCTGCCTAATAAAGCCCTTCCTATCTTCTCCTTGTGCTCTCCACTTAGCTTCCTGCCCAAATTAGCCCTTCTTAGTTTTTCCCTCGCCTCCACCGAGAGAGGAGCCGTCGGCTTTCCTTTTCTAGCTGCTGACATTCTGGCCCTAGTTTCGGAAGATAACCTTCTGCCCTTCAGAGCCTTACTCATCTTTTGTTTTGACTCTTCTGTATGCCTCTTCCCCTTCATTGCGTCACTGATTCTTTTCCGCCAAACATCACTTCTAGGGCAACCGACTACTCCATCGCCGCCGTCAGTCATGTTATAACCATTGGGAACCTTAGAGTTGAACAGAGCAATCATTTCAACTTCCACTGAAATCAGATCATCTTCGTTCTCGCTGACATAAAAAACGCCCCAAACAAAGGCTTCAATCCCGTACTTTCTCAACGCCCTCATAAATACCCGATCACTGCCGACACTTTTAGATCTAGATAAGGTCAAATGCCCGTCCCTCCTGTCCTTGAGGGAACAGGACGTCTGGCCGATATACATCTTACCGTTCAACTTATTCTCTGCAAAATACACACAACCCATATAATACCCCAAATATATTAGATGTAACGCCGCTTGCGCACCACGGAGCACTGTTCCTCAACATCGTTCCACACGTCTTGGACGATGATACGCAGTTTACCCTCCAGGTTCTCGCCCTCGATCTTCTCGATGAGCCCCTCGGGCTTGCCCTCGTAGCCGAACTCTGGGGACGTGACCTCCTGCACCAGCCCAGCCGGACTCCTCTTACCCGGCCAGTGCTTGAACTTCACGAGGTAGTGAAGAATGGAACCCACCTCGTCGAAGCCCACGTCGGGGTAGAAAAACAGCTCGGCCTCACGCTCGCGGCCCGAGGATCGGTTCTTTTCCACGCGCACCTGCATGCGGCAGCCGATCACCATGTTATTGCCCTGCACGGTGCGGTACAGGTCACCGGCGTGCTTGAACCACACCTCGTTGGTGGCGTAGTGGGTAATCGAGTTGCCGCCGCTCTTCGTCTTCTGGCCGGGCTGGGCGCCGAAGCCGATCTTGTCGCGCACCTGCTTGATCATGAATAGAATGGAGCCGGTGCGGTAAATGCCGTTGTGGGCCTTGCGCAGCCGGTCGGAGTTCACCTTGGCCCGCTCCATTCCGTAGCTGCCGGCGAGTTTCGCCAGTTCCTCCTTTTCCGCGGCGGCGGTGCGCTTGTCGGCGTCCTCCCCCACCTTGCGGAGGAACGCCTCGGGCATGAGGGCGTCCTCGCTGTCCACACCCTCGACGAAGGGGACTCGCTCGTCGATGTAACCGTCCAGGCGGTCGTAGAACTGCTCGTGGGAGGCGGACGGGGGGTCGATCACCTCCAGCCGCTCGTGGAGCGCCCTGCCGAAGTAGCGGGGCACGTTCATGAGGGCGCCACGCTCGGGGGCGTCGATGCGCAGCTTGTAGCGGTCGTAGACGTGGTTGCGGGCGGCCTCGGCCATCGTCTGGTACACGACCCAAGTTTTGCCCGACGAGCTGCCGCCGACGAGGGGATAGAAATGCCCCGGCAACCAGGCCACGTCGGTGCGGCCGGTGCAGGTGAGGTTAAGCATCGTGCAGCCGGACGACAGTCCCAGGGCGTAGTCGACCGGCTCGTCCACCTTGGGGGCGCGGAGGGCGTCTTTCAACTTCTTGGCTTTACTGGCGGGCATGTTGCTTACCTTCTGCTTGTATTGAATGGGAGGGAGAGGCCCCGACCCCTCCCTCCCGAAGACGCGGACGAGGACTTCCCTCCCAGGACGCACCCGCCCGCGCCGGCTCACTCGTCTTCCGCCAGGGCCGGCACCATCCTAGCGTGGTCCTCGCAGATGCACCGCGACACCACCTCGCCGGTCTCCAGCACGTGGTACTTGGCGAAGCGGTACTTCATCTTCCAGACCTTCTTGCGGCCCAGCTGGTCGCAGAAGTAGCAGGTCCGGTCGCGGTCCAGGTTGCGCAGCTCGCCCACTGAGCCGGGGCGGACCTCGAAGCCACGCTGCCGCAGCTTCACCACCTCGGAATGCTCGTCCTTGCCGGGGCGGGGCGACGTGGTCAGCTTGTTGTTCGCGGCCTTGGCCGGCCGGATGTCCAGGTCCTCGTTCAGGAGTTCCTGGAGCCCCTGGGCGCGGCCCACGGGGAGCAGCACCCACACCATTGCTTCACTCATCACATCACCTCAGAACAGAACAGGGTATGGCATCAGCCTACTTGCGGCTGTTGCTCGTGTACTTGACGCCACGCACGATGAGCCACTTCAGCGTGCGGTGGTCCACCTGGCGGAAGCGGTCGCCCTTGGGGGCGTCCAGGTCCTCCGCCTGGGTGTAGCCGTCCACCTCCTCCAGCCCCAGCAGCCGCCCACGCAGAACCCGCTCGGTGCCATCCTTCTTGTCGTAGCAGACGGTGAACGGCACGAACCAGCTGCCCATCAGGATTTTGCAGATCTTGGTGCGGGCCATCTTCACCTCCTCGGTGAAGCGGTCGGCCGTGTAGCAGGAGGCGATCAGGGGGTCGCCGTGGATCTCGAACGGCATCTCGTGGTCGAGGTTCTCCACCTGGAGCTTGGGGAACTGGCGGTTGTTCCCAGTCACCTTCGCGTAGTGGACGATCATCACCACGTCGCCGAACTGCACGTCGGCCGGCTTCGTGGGGTTGGTCTTGACCATCTGCTTTTCTTCGTTGTCCTTGCTCATCACATCACCTCAGAAAACAGGGTTATAAAAAGGCGACCGGCAGGGCTTGAGTACCTGCTTGTGATGGCTTTGGTGGTGCAGTGTGCTCACTGATTTACTGCGGCAAGGCTAGCTGGCGGAGACCATCCCGCTCGTAACGCAGAGCCGCGCCCACCGAGTCAAACTGGCCGGGGTGTATCATTTCCCGAACCTCCCACCACTTACTCCCAGCATGTCCTCGGCTTTCGCCGCCCTCATCAGGTCCACGCCGCGGTCGCCCTGTACGCTAAACCTCAGTTCTTGGGGGCGGCGCCCACCGTCCCGCCAAAATCGTCCGTGGGTCGCTTCACCAACGCGCCTCCCGTATTCTCGTTCAGCCAGGAGAGCGCCTTGGGCGAGTAGGCGCTGGCGGAGGCAAAGAAGTCGCCTTTCCAGTTCCACTCGTCCATCACCAGCTGGCGGAACTCGTCGGCCTGGAGCTCCACGAAATCGTCCGTGGTCCACTCCAGCATCTGGATGGCGCCCCTGTAGACCTCGCTGTGATCTAGCGGCGGGGTCAGGTGGAAAGCAAGGTCCACCACGCGACCCTCGAGGATCTGGCCCAGGCGCTTCTCCAGCGCCTTGCGGGCCTGAACGACGTAGTTCTCGCGGGCCTCCTGGACGATCTCGGCGTGCTTAGCCAGGTTGGCCTTCAGGGTGTCCAGCAGCTTCTGCTTGGGCACCCGCGTCGTCATGTTAATGTTGTTCATCCGCATCATGTCGAAAGTCTCCGTGAAAAAACTGGGGCGCGTCTCCACGCCGGCCGTCGCCGGACAACATAGCCCGCCCGTCGGCAGGCTTCCCGTATCGAACGGGCACGCCCCATTTCCCTCAGCGACCGCTCACCTTGCCGCGCGGCTTGGCGGGGCGGTCGTCGTCATCGTCCTCCAGCGGGTCGTCGTCATCGTCCTTGGCGGCGGTGCGGGCGGGCTTCTTCGCCGGGCGGGCCGGGGGCGCGTCGTCGTCATCATCGTCCTTGGGGGCAGCAGCGCGGCGCGGGGGCGGCGCGTCGTCATCGTCGTCGTCCGGCGGCGGGGCCTTGCCGCGAACCTTCACCGGCTGCACGTCCTCGGGGGACACGCCCCGCTCCTCCTCGCCGTCCTGGGTCTCCAGCGTCAGTCGGGTGCCGTCGCCGCTGACGTTGGTAATCTCGTACTCGACGCCGTCGTACATGACCATGCCGCCCTTCTTCAGCCCACACTCCTCGGCGGTCTTGCCCTTGCGGGCGGGGGCGCGGGGCGCGGGGCGGTCGTCGTCATCCGCCGGAGGAGGAGAACGCCGGGCAGATTCGCCATCCTCGTCTCCGTTGCGCTCGGCGGGCGCCTGGACAGCGTCGCTCGGGGCCACGCCGGTCTCCATCAGCTTCTCCACCGCCTCGTAGCCGGGGTCGACAATGCAGTTGTCGAGGTTGGGGACCATCTCGGCGTAGGAGGCGGGGTACTCGTAGTCGTGGGCCTCGGTATCGATGCGGGTGACACCCTTGTAGGTGCCGCGGTTCTCGCCCAGCGGCAACTCCTTGACCGTGAGGGCGAAGGTTCGCCCGCCGGACAGGGCGAAGGCCGTGGCGCGGTCGTCCTCCTTGAGGATGCTGAGGGTGTCCACCATCAACTCGCCGAAGCCGGTGCCGCGGTTGAAGTGTCCGGTAATCAGCAGCTTCGGCTTGTTCTTGCGGTCGCCGGGCTTATCGTTCACCACCCAGACGTGCTTGGTCTTGCCACGCATGTCCTTCACAAACTTGGGGTCCGCCGTGCCGCCGTGCTTACGCATCCAGTCGCACACGGCGCAGCGCTCGCCGAAGGTCGCCAGGCGGCACACGTAGAACTTCTTGCCGCTGGGGGTGGGCACGCAGTGCTCCTCGTACTCCAGCTCGAAGCAGTTGTAGCCCTCGTCGCCGCGGCGGTTGACGTGGCGACCCAGCCCGTCGTGGCGGCCGATCGTGTACTCCAGGAAGTCCCAGCGGACCACCCCGAGCTGGTTGAGCTTGGCGAACTCGTAGCCCTCGGGGGCCTTCACGCAGTTACTGTCGAACCCGCCGAGCGTCGGCTTCTTGGTCCAGTCGCTGACCGAGACCGCCTTCCGCCGCTCCACCTCACGCCTGTCAGGCATCGTCGTTCTCCGTGGTTGTCGGTAGTTGTCTGCCGTTTCTCAGTACGTCCCTGGTCGCCTCACGCTTGCCTCGGTGCCACCCGTAGGAGATGGCGCGGAACGAGGCGTACAGCAACCATGGCAAAAACAGCGTCAGCGCGAAGCCGATCAGCGCCCACGTCCAGAGGTCACTCATCGTCGCCCCTCCGCGGCGTAAGGGCCGCCTCGGTGCGCCGGTCCCGCGTCAACTTGTGGGGCAGGTTCGGCGTGACGAAGTAGGTGCCCTGCCACAACGACACCAGGTTCTCGAGCGCGGGCTTGCGCTGGAACACCACGGTGTCGTAGGCGACCTTGGCCATGTCGCGGTCCCGCTCGGCGCGGTCCTTCTTCTTCATGGCGTCGAACAGCCGCCCGCGGGCTTCCAAGTAGTCCTCGTGGATCAAGATGCGGCTCTCCACGGCCTTGTCCGTCGGCTTGCTCACGTTGAACGCTTCTGGAGCCTTGCGTATGGCCAGGTCCACGCGGGCCGCGACCTCCTTCAGTTCGGCCTTGCAGATCTCCACCTCGGTCTCGGCCTTGCGGAAGGTATACTGGGCGGCGGAGTAGGCGTCGCCGTGCTCGCGGGCCATGTTGTCCTGGGCGACCCACTCCTCCTCCAAGCGGTGGATGTCGAGGTTGTGATACTGGGGCTGGAACTTCTCGGGGCGGCGGGCGGGACGGTCGTCGTTACGCTCGGCGGCGCGGTTCTCGGCCTCGGCGACCTCTTCGCATCGGTCGCATCGCCGGTCTCTACTCACGCCGTGTTTACAAAGGGGCATTGTGTTGATCTCAAAAGGAAGCGTGCGGGACGGATGGCGTTTCTCTTCGCCCGTAGGCAGAATACCTTGTACTTCGGCCGGCGGGATCGTCAGGATTGTAACCTGATCGGGGATCTCACCCATCCACCCAAGCCGTTTATCCGCCCTTTATTTATCGCAGCCATTTCGCCGACGGGCCTAGCGCGGCGGCCCCGCACGCTTCCTGTTCCTTTACTATACGCCGCCCAACTTTCTCGCCCCTGGCAAAGTTGAATGCGCCCGGCCCTAGTCGGTGACGCCAATGATGCTGGCGCAGGCGTGCACGATGCCGTTAAACCCGCTGGGGTTGACGTCGAACTTGAACTCGCCGAGCACCTTCGCCACCCTCTTCAAATTCCCCTTGCCGGACAGCAGTGAGTTCGTCGCCACCTTCATCACGGCGTAGCGAATCTCGTCCGGGTCCTGCTCGGCAATGGCCTGGAGAATGGCCGACACCTTCTTCCACGCGGCCAGCTTGTCCTTGGCCGCGGTCTGGTCCCATATCAGCGCCGCGAACAGGTCGCGCACCGACTTGTCCACCGTCGGGTTGAAATACGCCTTGAGTTGCTCCTCCTCGGTGTTGAAGCACAGAACGCTGGCCAGGTAGATGAACGCCTGCCGAGGGCTGCCCTCGCACTCCTCGGCTATGCGGCGGGCCACCGCCTCGGTAATGGGTTTCCCTTCGGACTCCGCCGTGCTCATGACCAAGGACACGATGTCTTCGGACGCCACACGCTTCAGCCCCAGAGTTAGGCATCGCGACTTGATGGCCTTATTGATCTTCGTCGGGTCGGTGGTCGTAATCACGAAGTAGGCGTGGGGCGGGTAGCGCTCCATCACGGTCAGGAGGGCCTGCTGCGCGAAGCCGGCCCGCGAGAGGGACTGGAACTCGTCGAAGCAGCACAGCCTCGCCTTGCCCGTCGGGTAGCGGCGGACGAACTCCGGCACGTCGCGGATCTGGTCCGGGCCGTCCTTACCGGCGCAGTTGATTTCGTAGTAGTCGCCGACCCCGCAGCCCGCCTTGTCGGCGATTATGCGGGCCAGGGTAGTCTTCCCCGTACCGGGCGGCCCGACCAGCATAACGCAATGGGGCAATCCGCCGTTGCTAAGATAGCCCCTAAGCTGCTCGATCACTTCCCCCTGCCCCACCACGTCCTTGAGCTTGGCAGGGCGGTACTTCATGTTCAGATCCACGCTCATCCTAAAACCTCCTAAAACAGTACCACCCTCACTTTAAGGCCCATCTTGCGGGCCTTGGTTATGGTATCGAGCGTGCCGGAACTTTCCCCGTCCCAGAAGGCTATGACCGCCTGGGCGTTGGCAGCCAACATGTCCGAGTTACGCATGGGGCCGGCGGCTTTTCCGTGCTTGTCCCAGTCGGGGTGGAAACGCTCCACGGTTATGCCGTGCTTGTAAGCCCACTGCTCCGCGAGGTAGTCGGCGCCGTATTTGTGGCCGCCGCGGCGGGACATCTGGGCGCCGGTCATGATGACCAGTTTCTTCGGGGCCAGATTCCCCAGGTAGTGTTCCAATTTCCGGGCCATCAGCTCGGGGTCATCGAAGGTCCGGCTGCCGCAAATGACGACACGCATTGCTCAGTAGAACCCTTCCGCCTTGGGCTTGGCCTTGCCGGTGTCGGCCCGCGTGACCTTGCCACGCCGCCGAATGCGCAACTTACTGTCTTCCAGGAACTCGGGGTTCAGCTCAACGCCCACGGCGCGGCGACCGAGGCGGGACGCCACCAGGGCCGTGGTGCCGGCGCCGGAAAACGGGTCGCCAACGACGGCCGGCCAGGCCGTAAGGTCGTTGTACCGCGCCAACAGTTCGTCGCGGCGCTTGGCCCACTTCTCCCAAACTTCGCGTTCGTCCTCCTCATCAGGCTCCTCGGGAATCAGCGGTACGCCGTAGCACTCGCAGTCGGGACTCCAGCCCAAAGTGCGGGTGGTGGTGACGTGCCGCTCGGGGTCGCGATTGCCAATTTCCTTACCTTCCCTCACACCAACCTTGCTACCGACGCCGGGACGGCTGGCCTGGCGAACGCTCTCCACGACGCGGACCCATTGGGCGCCGCAAGTGGGACAGACGCCACGGTTGGAGGTCGAACATTTCAGCAGCGGAGACACCAGGGCCGGGGGGTAGGCGGCGAAATGCTCTAGGTTTAGCGCCTCGCTCGTCACGTCGATTCCCACCAGCTCGTCGTCCACGCCGACCAGACCATAAGGCGGATCAACACTCGACAACCATAAGTCGGCGCTGCGAAAGTTTCTAGTGTCTGGATTAACAATTGAATCCTTCAAAGCGTTACCAGACCTACATCTGGCGCCTCCGCCGGCCTGCGCCTTGGAAAGACTCTTGTCTCCAAGACGGATAACAATTCCTGGCTGCTTTGAAGGGCGTTTCACAGCCTCCATGTCGAAAAATACCCGCTTAGAGCGGGCCAACATAAACACGTCCTCCTTAGCCTTGCCTGGGCGATCGGTGACACTTTCGGGCATCGGGTCTCGACGTATCCAGGGCAACTCCTGCTTCACCCACCAGCCGTCCATCTGAAGGGCCATTGCCAAACGGTGCGGGACCAGGCACAGGTCCTTCGATTTTAACTGCGCCGGTATTTCACGGCGGCGATTATTACCCTGCTCTATCAGTACTCGCTGCCGCCCTGGGCTGAGTACCGTTTCCTTACCCGTGCCCCCACCGGAGGAGCTACCGGCGCGACTGTCCCCCACGTTCAGCCACACCACGCCGTCCTTGCGCAGCACCCGACACAGCTCGCGGAACACGGCGACCAGGTGGCACACGTAACAGCGTCCGCACGGCTCCATGCCATACTTTTCGCGCGATGCCTTGGACACCAGAATCGGGTCGCAGAAGGGCTGCTCCTCCATCCCCAGCTGCTCGTCCACGCGGCGAGCGCCGCACTTTTTGCACACGGAACCCATCGGCTCTCTAACCGCGTCTTGCTTATTCCCTTCCGCCGATTTCCTTCCCGAATACCGCTCGTTGAACCCCGCCCTAGTAGCCATCGGCTTACCCAGGTGGTCGCACTTCGGGTCGCCTCCATCCCAACTACCAGTCATGTAATCCCGAAGGCCCCAGTACGGAGGGCTAGTGACGACGCAATGTAGGCACTCGTCGGGCAAATAGCGCAACTTGTCCAGGCAGTTACCCTGGAGCAGACACAACTGCTCCTCGTTCGCCAGCACTTGCTCTAGTGTGCCAAACATTTACGCCGCCTTCTCCTTGGGCTGCCACACGCCGTTCTTCTCCACCCAGGGCTCCATGTCCCGCCAGCTACCCCCCTCGGCCCGCGTCGCGCTTACGTCGCACTCGATAGCCAGCGGCACGCAGATGTACTCCCAGTGCCGGCGGATGTCCTCGGTCATCACGCGATTGCAGATCGCCAGCACCTCCGGCACCTCGGACAGCGGGGCGTCAATCAGCAGGCAGTCGTGGATTTCGCTCACCACCTTGGCCCGTAGCCGGTGCCGCTTGAACTCGCGGAGGACGATGCGTATCAGCGACCACAGCAGCCAGTGGAAACACTGACCCTGGTTAGCGTGGTTGGTCACGTCGTTGCGGCTGTACAACCCGGTCTCGCGGAAGCCGGTGGGGTGGTCGAAATAGCCCTTGCGCTTGTACTCCTCGTAGAAATCGTACTTCCACTGCCGGTAAACCTTGAAGCGGTCCCAGAGCTTGTTTTCGCACTTCTTGACGTGGGCCACGAAGGTGTGCGGGGCCGGCTCGCGGTCCTCGGGGTCGCCGAGTTCGGTAATGCCGCGCTCGGTTAGATGTTCGCGGATACTCTTGTCCGAGTCAGGCATCTTGTTAGCGTCGTCCCCCGCCGCCTGCCAGATGTGGGGGGCGCACTGGAAATACACGCTGCCGTAGAACTCCGGGAACACGAAGCGGTTCTTAGCCCAGTCGCGCACGGTTGCCTTGGCCCAGGCCGAGTGCTTCTTCAGGAACTTCACTGGCAGGAAGAACAGCTCACTAGCCTGGTCGCGGTGCATATCCGTCGTCTCGTCCTCGACGTAGCGGATCAACTCTGGGTCGTGGTTCAAACAACAGATGCCACGGACCTCCACGGCGGCGAAGTCGGGTTCGATCAGTACCCAGTCGTCCTCTCGGGGGACGTAGGCCCGCCGGAGTAGTTTCATCAACTTCTTGTTGCGCTTGTACTGGTTTTGGATGTTGGGGTCCGAAGCTGAATTATGGACGCAGATCTCGTTAGCGATGAAGTTGTGGCATTCTTCTACTTCTAAATCGTAAACGTCCACCGACTCCTCTAGCCACTCAACCCGCATAACGGCGTGGTTGTTTACGCTCGGTTTTCCCTTACGACCCCAAGGGTTTCTAGACTCACGTTGGTACTCGCCCGACAGTCCACGCTCGGCGAGTAACCTCTTCGCCCTGTCATAGTTCACACCGAAACCAACAACCACGCTCCTGACCGTACCGTCGAACACCCTCCTAAGCCTACCCAAAGAGATGTACTTACCATTAACGTCGTAACGATTTCTGACCGCCCTCCAAGATATACCGTACCCCTCCAACTTATTCATCATTATCCCGTAATCGTGGGGAAACTTCGTGGGGCTCCCCTTTACTATCGCGAAAGCCCGCAACATCTCGAAACGGCCGTAGTCTATCCACCGTGGATTTTCCTTACCACTCTTCCACCTATCCCCATAAACGGCGTGGTTTCTGCTTCTACTAGCCAACGCCTTCCTACGACTTTCGTCCGTAAAATGCTCTGGGGCATGATGACTGGAATGCTCCGAGCGCGTCATCTTTTGTAGATTGCTCGGACGGTTATTCAAATGATTACCATCCTTATGATGAACATCCTCATCGCCCAGCGGCCCGACCAAACACCTATAAACTAAGCGATGGTCTTGTATGGAACCCTTCGTCCCAGTTTCCCACAATCTATCGCCGTTGCGGCCCATAGATAAGACTGAGACCTTCGGCTCGTGCTTACCCTGACCAGTCTCATACCTGAAATCGGCATTGGCTAGATTCTCCGCGCGCTCGTAGCGCCCGCTCAACAGCCGTATCTTATGCTCGGGGGTAACGTCCAAATGTCCCGAATCTCTGCCGCCCCGTGAAGACCAATGGACCCTTACGACTCGACGATGTCCAGTCTTACCAGCCCATAGAACCTTGCGGACTGTGAGTTTCAGATTGGAGTCGTAACAGTAGACGTAATCGCCGGCCTTTACCTGCTCAATCGGCACGCCCTCCGGGGTCTCGGATACGTCCCGCACCACTTCGATCATCGTTCCTTTGGCCACGCAGCTGCGGAAGGTCTTGACCAGGTGAAGACTAATCGACGAGTGAACCATTCCACGCACCGTCTCCCGCTTCAGCCCGAACAGGTACGTGCCCAGCAGCTTCCGGTACTCGGCCGCCTCCTCGTAGTCCCTGACGAACTGCAAGTCGATGTGGGCCAGCCCCGCCTTGTCCGTGCGGTTGCGCCGCTCGTCCTCGTCCTCCAGAAACTGACTGCGGGCCGTGTAGCCGCCGGAGGGGTAGCCCATCGTCTTGAACAGCACGTGCTCCAGCTGCTGGCGGGATTCCAGGTTGGCGTTGACGCCGTACTCGCGGCGCCACACGCGGTACACCTCGTCGCTGCGGAGGGACTCATCCAGGTCGCGGATCTTGTTAGTCACGCGGACGATGGTGCGGTCCAGGTAGTCGGTGTCGACGGCGATGCCAGCAGCTTCCACCTCCGCCAGGGCGATGGCGCCCTGGTGCATCAAGTTGTAGGCGTCGAGACGGGTGGCGACAGTGCTCATTCCTGATCCTCGTCCCCTTCGACGCGGTAGGATTCACTGCACAGATCGCACAACACGCCGAAGCCGGGCAGCGAGTGGGCGTCCGCGCTTTCCGGCACTCCGAACCACGTCTGGTTCAGCAAGGCCACGACGCCGGGGCTCCGCTGTAGCGCGAACTGGTCGAAACACTCCAGCGGGTCGTCCGCCGTCTCGCGCTCGATCTCCTCACGGAACTTCTCGCAGGCCGCCTCGGCGTCGGCGGCGGTGATCGGCATCCGCCGCGCCCAGCGGGCGTAGGCGGGGTGGAACTCGGCGACCAGGTTCCGCAGGTTCGCTGTGTGGTAGTCGAACAGCCGCCACCACTCGTCGGCGGTCCTCGGATAGTTGCGCGGCTTCTTGTCGGGGCCGTCGTAGAACAGCATTTCGTCGCGGCTCATGTTGATTTGCCTTTCAGGGAGTACCTCAGTTGCTTCTCCACCACCTTCGTCTCGACCTTGTCCACCGTCTCCCACCGGAGCGGAACCATCTTGCCCAGCTCGTACATCAAAAACTCGTTGCGGGCGCCCCAAGGGTTGGCATGTTCGTTGATGTAGACCAAAGCCTCCTCCGCCGAGCCGAAGACCTTGGCGTGGTTCTCGTGGCCGTCCTGGTAGCGGGTGTGTTTACAAACGACGACGGGTTTGCTCATGTTACTACCTCACGATGGCGGGTGTCACGCCGCGCTGGCCCTGGTATTTCCCATTCTTCTGGCTGTAGTCCACCTGCGGCGGGGAGGACAACAACTCGAACTCCAGCTGGGCTATACCCTCGCCGGCGTACACCTTGGCGGGGCAGCCCGTAATGTTGCCGATCTCAATGGTCAAATGTCCCTCCCACCCAGGCTCCAGCGGCGTCGTATTTATGAGGATGCCGGCGCGGGCTAGCGTGCTCTTGCCCGTGCAGCGGGCCTTGAGGATGCGCGGAATTCGCAAATACTCCAGGCTGTGTCCCAGGACGTATTGGTGCGGCGGTATCCACACGAAGCTGTGTTCCTCCACGACCTCCTTGCGGAAAAAACGCTCGCTGTAGCCAGGCTCCTTGAACTTCTTGGGGTCGGCCACCTTGTCGCAAAAACCCCTCATGGTACATGTGGAGCAGGTGAAAGAGCACTTCTCGGGGAAGTGCAGCAACTCTGGGCCAAGTCGCAAATCATAGCCGGCGCTAGTGAGGCCGTAGGAGATGACGCCGCCCTCGCTCACCGCCTCGGAAAAGGGCTCAATCATGGGGGCTTCCGGGGCAGCGTACTCCATCCGGCTTCGGCCCCAGTAATACAACTCGTAGGGCTCGACGCACAGCCCGCATATTTCGTGGTCGCTCAGCAGCATTCCCTACCCCTTACTTTACGCCGCAGAAAACTAGCTTTCACAGCTCGCAGGCGCCGCCGGCGCAAGCGACCTCCGCCCGCTGGTCGGTCGAATCCTCCAACTCGAACCTCTGAAGTTTTGCCCAGTTGATTTTAGGGAACGCCGCCTTCCGCCGCAGGTACTCTTCCTCAGTCAGCTCCTCGTTCGGGGCCAGGGCGTAGGTGCCGCCGTCGCGGGGGAGGAAGGTCAGCCCGCCCACCTTGTCGAAGTTCTCGTAAACGGCGGCGCCGAGGGAGAGCCACTCGTCCGAGCCGACGTAGATGGTGCACGACGGGTTGTGCTCGGTGTAATTCTCCTTCCAATCCAGCCAGTTGCGGAACTGCTCCAAGGCCGTCAGGTCGTGCCGCGTGGGCGTGCCGTCCGGCGCCGGCTCGGGAAGGAAGTCGAATACCAACAGCGACTCGTTGAGAGGATCCTGCGCGTGGGGCACCCCCTCGGCGACCAGGAGCTTCGCCATCGGACCGAACCGACTGACTCGGACGCGGCGGACCTGATACTTACTCCAGCGGGCGTGCATGCCGGAGCTGCAGCCGAAGAAGGCGGCGCTGTTGCCCGAGGGCTTCACACAGGTGACGGCGGCGCTGGGATTGACTCCCAGCCGAGAGGCCCACTCCGCATTCGTGCGCACCGCGACGTCCCTCAAGTACCGCAGCAACTCCGACCGACCGGCGGCGCCTGGACGCAGTATCGGGCAATCCATCTGTCCATTGACGTCCACCCCGAGGAGACGCTCCTCGGAGCAGTTCACCGCCCAAAGTGGGCGGACGTAGGTAAAATCCGTCAGGGTGGACTGGAGCGTACCGAAGATCGCCGCCAGCGTAACCTTTTCCTCCAAGGTCACGGGCGTGTCCTCTGGTCTGGCCACCCCGATCGACAAGTTGCACATTTCCCCAGAACGTAGCAGGATTTCGCCGCAAGGATTCGTCCCGAATTTCTCCCGCTTTCGCCGCTTCGGCGAGCACAGCCTCGCCGACATGCGGTTAAAAATACCACGCTCGCCGGAGCCGGAGCGGGCGAGCGCTGCCCACTCGTCCATAAACGTCAGGGCGTCGGGGCGCTCCTCGTACACGGCCGAGTTGTTCGCCATGTCCAGCCAGGGCGACGTCTCCCACCAGTTGCCGTGCTTGCCGTCGCGGATGTCCACGTCGTCCAGGTCGGACAGGCTGATCTCGCTGGCGCGGCGGACGCCCCCCAATTGCCCCGCCTTCCCCAGAACGCACAAAATGTCGTGGCAGTCCCGCGGCGTCAGTCGCCTTCCTTGCCTCTTCAATATCACGGACCTGGCGAAGGAGAGCAAATTTTTCAGCGGGCCGGGGCCGGAAGCACGTCCCCCCTTGATGCGAAGGCGGGCGCCCTCCGGGCGGACTTCGGACAGGTCGAACTCGACGTCCGCGCCCCCCACCCAGGCGGCCATGCCGTCCCGCACGGCGTCGCACCATCCCTCGGTACTGTCCTTGACTTTGTATCCCTGCGGGGGACTACCCTTCTGCTTCTTCACCCGCGGCAGGCAATCCACGTACTCGCTCTCCACAGAGAATCCGACTCCACAGCCTTGCATCAGCAGATAGAGCGCCTCGGGAAACATGGCGAGGTCGTCGCAGGCCACGTAGCAGCAGTTGAAAGCCCCCGTATTGCACCGCTCAAGGGCTGGACCAGCCATCTGGACAATCCGCATAGCCGGGCTGGCCTCGCGCCGGAACATGGCCTCGCGCAACAGACCCCACTCCCCTTCGGTCAACTTGCTAGCCAGTTGCGGGCGGGTGCGGAAGAAACCCATGACGCGGTCACAGCACTCCGACCAGGTCTCCCGACGGCGGTCAGCCTCCCGCCAACGCGCGTACTTGTCCACAAACTGGAAATACTGGAGTGGGCTGGGGAAATGGGCGGCGTCCTCGGCAATGCGGGGCTCGACCTCTGGGTCGGTCGCAGCGGACTCCCTCTCCTTGCGGCGCTCCTCGCGGTACAGCGTGTAGTGCTCGGCGGCGTCGAAATGCCCCAACGCCCACAACTGCTGGATTACCAGCCGCTGTATGTCCTCCACTCCCACGGAGTCTTCCCCACGGCTGAGTATACCCACCACGGCGCGGGCCACGGACTCGGCCACCGGCTCCGCCTCACTGTCTGGGCGACCAAGTCCCCGCGTCATGCAGCGGCGGACGGCGGCCACCACCTTGTCACGCTCGAAGTTGGCAAGACGACCGTCCCGCTTCACCACAGTAACGGGGGGCTTAACTCGATTCGCCATTAAAGTGTGGGTCTTAGTAGTCATGATTTCCGCTCACCTCGTCGTGAGACATGTTAACGGGTTTCCCGGCGTACAGTTTCCGCCACGGGTTCAGGTAGTAGCCGTCGGCGACGATTAACAGCGGTCCACTGGCGCATGCCCACGGGTAGGGGTCCAGAATCACGCCAGGCGACTCCCGGAACACCAGCCAGCTGTGATCCCAGACGCCGTTGAACTTCCCACGGTGGTGCTCCCACACCTCGGGGAATTTGAGGGCCAGGGCCGCACACACCTCGTGGCACGACAGGAAGTCGCGCATCCCGACCACCAGCCTCCGCGCCACCTCCAGGTAGTGAAGGTGGGCGGCGGTCACGTCTCCGTTCGTGACACAGAGGGGGGTCATTCCGACTTCCCCTCCTTGGCCGAAGCAACCAACAGCGCGGCCCGGCATATGGCCAGTGGCGCGGTGTCTGCCGTTACCCATTCCTCTCGGCCGCAGAAACCGACGGCCCAGCCTTCCTCGTTCGTATGCTCCAGGTGAAAATCCCCGTTGGGCTCTTGCGCGATCAGCCAGTCGACTACGAACCAAGCGTCGTTCAGGGAAAGACTGAACCACCAAACGCCGAACCGCTGACTGCAACCGGGCGGCAGTCCGGTGAGCTCCTTCAAGTCGGGAACCTTCGGCGTCGGCGTGGCCTCCCAACGGATATCTCGCCAACCCATCACCTTCTCGGCGATCAGTGCGTCCGTCTCCCGACCGGACAACCAGACGATCTCTCCTGGGGTCATCATTTACTCCCACCGACAAACAACTCCCAAGTCCTCGGGAATGCGTTAGCGACCAGCTCACCGACGGCATTGGCATACTGTCGGATCTCCCACTGGGCCTCTGGCGCCATCCGCAACGTCAAGAAGGCCAGCCAGTTCCGAAGGTTGGCCGACGCCCGCATTCTCGAGTAACGACCGACCGGCAGGTGGATGCGGGCGAGCTCCTTGGGAACTCCGGACTGTAACGCGCTCTGGTACAGCCGCTCCTGCTGCTGATACATGTCCTCCAGTTCCATTCGGAACCGAGTAGCAGCGGCGTCAGTCAACTCCGCCGCCCCCTTGATCGTGCCCGCCTGCTTGTTCGTCTTGCTGTTGATCATCAGTCGCTCGACGGTGGGTATATAGTTCTCGTCGGGCAGCGGCGTGTATCTAGCGCTCATCTCGTTGTAGCTCTGCGTGCGGTGCCGGTGCCACTCGCGGTACACCATGATTGGGGCCTTGACCTCGACAATCATGCCAGCCATCTCGAACGGGGTGGCGTGCTTGTGGCTCCACAAGTAGGCCAGCAGCTTCTCGTCGCCCTCCTTACCTTCCACGCGACAGTGCTTCTTACCGCACTTGGGACACTGGTCGTAGGCGAGCGAGTCTGGGTTGTACGGGTTGACGAGGAAAGCGTCGCGCTTGTTTTCGGCGTGTCCGCAGTCCTCGCAGCGGAACGACCCCCACCCCAAGAAGCCCTTGCCTGTAGACATGCGGGCGGCCTCGACGATTCGCTCGTCGCTGCCCCACGCCTCAACCAGCTCCAGGTAGCCGTGGTTTAGAATTTGTTTTCGCACAGTCGCGACACCTCTCGGTTCAAGTACCACTGGGCCTTTTTCAAGTCCTCGAGGGCGTCGCCCTTCTTACCGGCGCAGCAGATCTACTTGACAGCGTTGCCGAGGCAGAAGCCCAACCCCCAGGCCTCGATGACCTTGATGGCCTCGTAAGTCGTGTCGCCACCGTAGTGGGGAGGGTGGTTTACGGCTTCGCTCACAGATTGCCCCGTTCGTAGTTGAACGTCCGTTCGTCGTTCACGTAGGAGGACGCGTGCAGCAACACCTCGACCGGCGGAAGGTCTGGTGTGTTGCCGGCGACGTAGGCGCCCAGGAACATCGTATGGGTAACAGTACACGGGAGCAGGTCGTGGAGAGTAACCTTCCGCCCTAGTCGCGCCTCGAAGCACGGAAGACATAATATGTCCCGATTCGCCGCCACCGACAGCCAGAGCTTGTGGCGAATCATGTACATCTCCATATTCGACGTGCCGCAGTCGTCACACGTCCGCGTGGTCACTGGCATGTTTCGCCATCTCCTCCCTTTGATCGTCTTCCAGACGGTATTCCAGATAGGCGTCCGCGCCGTTGTATAGCAGCAGCTTGTCCAGCGGGGCCTCGTCGATTCGGTTCTTCGCGTAGCCGCCGGGCTTGTCGGACTTCAGGAACGGGCTGATGTCCTCGTCGTAGGGGCCGACACCCAGCTTCACCAGGGCCTGGAACTTGAGGCTGGTGATCCCCTGGCGGTTGTCGAGGACGTGGGCCGCCTGCATGCTACACCAGGACCAGTTCTTAACCCTGACGCCCAGGTGCTCCAGCGTCCACTCGTCCTCGAACTTGAGATTGTGCGCCGACTTGGGCAGGTCGCTTACCAGCAGTTCGCGGGTGGCGGCAATCGCCTCTCCGTCCCACGGGTAGGCCACGGTCGCCCTGCCGTTCCAGCACACCGCGCAGGTGTGAATCCGCGCCTCGGGGTGCCAGGGCTTCTTCATGTTGGTTTCGTAGTCGAAGGCCACCCGCCCGCCCTTCTCGACGATGCCGCGGAGGAACTGGGCGGCGCGGCGAACGTCCATGCACACCTCGACGCGCTTCTCCACGTCGGGGGGGCCTTTGGGCCAGGGGCGCCCCTCCAGCTCGAGGGCCGCCTTCAGGTGCTGGCGGAACAACATCATCACCAACTCGGCGTTCTTGCCGCGGCGGCCGTCGTAGTCCCCCTGCTCGCGGGAGACGTAGGACGGGTGCCATAAGGGGCACACCCAGGCGTTGGTTTTGCGCTCGGGGATGTGCCAACCCAGCCAGCGGGCCATCGGCCCCACGTCCTCTCGCCACAGCCAGCCGATGAGCCCCTGCACCGCCGTCTTGCCGAACAGGAGCACCTTCTCGGGCTTCAACTCGCGCACGGCCTTCAGCAAGTTAGGGCGGCAGTAGGAGACTTCCTTGTCGGTAGGCGTTCTGTTGCGAGGTGGGCGGCAAATTATACAATTCGTGACCCAGCAGTCCTCCTCCAAGTCGACGTCGAAGGATGACATCTCGCGGCGGAGCAGCTGGCCCGCCTTGCCGACGAACGGAACGCCCTGCTCGTCCTCGTCTTTTCCCGGAGCTTCTCCGACCACCAGGATTTTCCGCCGACCGCGACCGTTGACCAGCATTTTAGGAGAGTTGCACCCTCGGTAGAGTTTACAGGCGTCGCACTGCGGCGAGTGGAACTCCCGCGCCCGCGGCGGTGCGGCGGCGCCGGAGTAAAAGCCGGTGACGATGGTCACTCGGCGGCCTCCTCTCCAAGTCGCTTCTGGCAGAACTTAACAAAGCGCTCCAACACGTAACCGACCCTCTCCGGTCCGGCCTTGACGCTGTACGCCATCTTGACTGCTCTTTGCCGCTCAACTTTCCCGAAATTAACTAGAAGCTGTGACATCGTCGGACGTTCCTTCATCGCCGCCAACTCGGCCTCGAGTTCGCCGATTCGGTGCAAAGCCTCGGCAATGCGGTCACAGCTAGGGGCATAATCAGGAAGCATCAGTCGCCATTCCTCCACACGCAGTTGCCCTCGTGGCCGACCCGCCGACCACATCTCTCGCCGCCAATGATCTCGGGGCAGCGGTCGGGTTCGAGTCCGCGCAGCTTGGCAACGTCCCTTTCGAGCGCACGCACCTGCCGCTCCAATTCCTCCACCCGCCGCCTGTTCGGGCAGTCGGGGTCACCGCAAACGGGAAGGAACATCGCTACTCCCGCGACAAGCCTTGCACTTGAGCCCTGGCACCACACAGCGCCCCAACAACATCCCCAACACGAAGTCGGCCAGGCAGTAGCCGACTACGGCATAGACTAGCCATTCCATAGTCAGCCTCCTAGCACCTCGGCCTCGGTGTAAAGCGCGTCCACCTCGTCGTGCCCGTGCTGCACATAGGTCAGCCACTCGAGCAGGCAGGCGCCGGGCAGGAAGTGTCCGCGGCCGTCCGGTCCCTGGTCGTACAGGCTGCCGATCAGGTCGTCCCATTCGTTAGCGCCCATCCGTCTCCCCCTCGCCGAAGCGTTCCATCAACACTTCGTACTGCCGGCGCTCGATGGCGCAGCGGACGCTGTCCGAGCCGTAGAACAGCAGGGCCTCCTCCGTGAACGTCGCCAGAATAGGCTCTTGGAGACTCATGGATCGGCCGGACAGCAGCCACCGCAGAATCTCGTCGGCGGGCGCCGTGCGCAGGTCAGTCATCGATCAGCTCCATTTTGACGGGCTTGGCCAGCCGGCAGACGCCCTTTCCAGCACATTGGGATCCTAAGCTTAGAATTCCACGTGGACAAGTTGTCGCG